>Ga0247779_1000291_pt1 | contig 35495 bp, 30 predicted proteins | sample UWRJL221509R5_FD_179925 | JGI IMG/M metagenome (GOLD analysis project Ga0247779, IMG submission 179925) | Plant litter microbial communities from Arlington Agricultural Research Station in Wisconsin, United States - UWRJ-L221-509R-5 | ecosystem: Environmental > Terrestrial > Plant litter >...
TCCAAATCCGGCCGGGGTAAGTCAGCGTGCTCCACCACGGACCGCCGACCCAGACCCAAGAGCTGGAGCATACCACCCCCGCTGGCCGCGGCCGCATTACGCGCGCGCACGACGGCGGAAACGCGCATCGGCACGACATTTTGGCGATTTGTTCCCGAACTGCAATCGCCTACGCTAGAAAAAACCATGAGCGGAACCCCGAGCAACCTCAAAGTCTTTGCCGGTGCCTCGCACCCCGAGCTGGCTGCGGAAATCTGCCACCATCTCGCGATCCCGCTCGGTCGTTCGCACACGGTGCGCTTTTCGAACGAGAACCTGAAGATCAAGATCGACGAAAACGTCCGCGAGCAAGACGTATTCGTGGTTCAGACCGCCTGTTCCCCGCTGTCCGAGCACATCATCGAGCTTTTGATCATGCTCGATGCGCTGCGTCACGCCTCCGCGCAACGCGTGACCGCGGTCATTCCCTATTTTCCTTACGCGCGCAGTGACAAGAAGGACGAGCCACGCATTTCCATCACGGCTCGCTTGATGGCGGACCTGCTGATGACCTCGGGCGCCAACCGCGTGCTCACGATCGACCTGCATTCACCGCAGATCCAAGGCTTTTTCTCGAACCCCGCCGACCAACTCACGGCCGTGCCTGCGATTTGCGACCGGCTAGCGCAAGGGGACATTTCCAACACGGTCGTGGTCGCGGCCGACGTCGGCGAGGCCAAAGACGCCGGTCGCTTCGCACAACGCCTGCACCTGCCGCTCGCCTTCATCGACAAGCGCCGCACCGGCGATGACGAGAACGCGCGCGCGGCCCACATCATCGGTGACATCGTGGGCAAAGATTGCCTGCTGGTGGATGACGAAATCGCCACGGGTGGCACGATCTTCAGCGCCACCGAGTTCCTGCTCGAGCGCGGTGCGCGCTCGGTTTCAGCCGCCATCATTCACCCGGTGCTATCCGGCAAAGCGGTCGAGCGCCTCGCAGCGTCGCGGCTCACCCGTTTATTGGTCACGAACACGATCCCGATCCCGCCCGCAAAGCGTTCGCCAAAAATCGAGGTGCTGTCGCTCGCGCCGCAGATTGCCACGGCCATCACCCACATTCACGACGGCCGCTCGGTGTCCGAGCTGTTCAACTGAAAGCAACACGCGAAAAGACGCGAGAGGTGATAGCCTCGCGTCAACGATGCGCCTCTTCACGCCCCTGTTGCTGCTGCTGACCGTTACGGGCTGTCCAGCGCGCAGTCACGACAAGCCGCGCTCGAGCCTGCCCGCTTGCCACAAGTTCGGCGACAGCTGCGAATTTTTACCGGGTAAGCTCGGCAGCTGCGTCGTGCGCGACGGCTGCACGGGCTCGGGCAGTGAATGCTTCGTCTGCCAGTCGCAACATTGAAGGACGCGCATTCCCAATGAGCAGCAGCATCACGCCTCCGCCGCGCAGCTCGCCGTCCTCCCCTGGGCAGCGACGAGCGCTCGGCATTTCGGCGTTCGTAGCGGTCGCGGCCTTGGTGGCACTCGCTGCCCCGGTTTCCTCGGGTTTGTTTCTCGGCACACTGCTCGCGTTTTCGCTGCTGGGCACGTACGAGCGGCTGTCCCTACGTTGGAAGCGACCCACCTTGCTGGCGGCCGGGCTCGCCGTGGCCGCAGGCCTGATCATGCTGGGCGGCTTGTTCGGGATCTTGTACTTCGTGGTGATTCGCGCGGCGACCGCGGCGCAGCGCCTGGCGGCCGGGTTTCAACCGCGAGGCGCATACCTCAACTTGATGCAACACATCGAGCGGCTCAGCGCTGGGCTGCCATTTGGACCGCTGCATCTGACCGAGCGCGTGCAGGCCTTCGCGGAAGAAGCCGCGACGCGCCTGGCGCGCGACTTGGGAGTGATCGCGGGCGCCACGATGGGTGGCGCGCTGACGCTGTTTTTCACGGTGATGACCACTTTCTTCGTGCTGCGACACTGGCCCGAGATCCTGTCGCGCGCCGAACGCATGCTGCCGCTTCACCCGAAGCACACCCGCGTCGTGATGTGGGAGTTTCAGAAAGTCGGCAAGGAGGTATTCGTGGGCACGATGCTCACGGGTCTCGCGCAAGGTGTCTTGGCCGGCATGGGTTACGCCATGGCCGGGGTGTATGACGTCGCGCTGCTGGCAACGCTGACCGCGATCTGCTCGCTCGTGCCCGCGGTCGGCACGCTTTTGGTCTGGCTTCCGGTCGGGATCAGCCTGATCATCACCGAGCACCCAGGCGCCGGGATTTTCACGCTACTCTGGGGCGGCCTGGTCGTGGTCGGTCTGTCTGACTACGTGATTCGGCCGCTACTGGTCGGCGGACACGGTCACGTGCCGACGCTGCTCACGTTCATCGCGTTGTTCGGTGGAATCGAGGTATTCGGCCTGCTCGGGCTGATCATCGGGCCGGTGATTGCCGCGGTCGCGCTCGCGCTACTGCGCACGTACGATCGTGAAATGTGCGGGCCCCCGCAGTGACGATCGCGCCAAAACCACTGGGGGACGGCTAGTTCGTCAAAAATGCGTGAAGCCCGCGCCGCTTCGGGTTAAGTGCTCGGGCACCATGACGCTTCGAAAAGACGTACTCGCCCAGGCCGCCACTATCGCTCGAGGTCTCGCCATCGACGCAGTGCACGCAAGCCAAAGTGGGCACCTCGGCTTGCCGCTCGGCTGCGCCGAGATTGGCGCCGTGCTGTTTGGCCAGGCGCTCGTGCAAGCTCCCGATCACCCCGAGTGGCTAAACCGCGATCGCTTCGTGCTCTCCGCCGGCCATGGCTCGATGTTCTTGTATTCCTGGCTGTGTCTCGCGGGCTACGCGGAGGTGCCGCTTTCAGAGGTCAAGCGCTTCCGCCAAATGGGCTCGAAGACTCCGGGTCACCCCGAGCTGACGCACGCGCCGAGCGGGATCGAGACCACTACCGGCCCACTCGGCCAAGGCATCGCCAACGCGGTGGGCATGGCGATCTCGGCCAAGATGGCCGAGGCGCGCTTCAATACCAAAGAGCACACCATCTTCGATCACCACATCGTGTGCCTGGCCGGCGACGGCTGCATGCAAGAAGGCGTGGCGATGGAGGCGGTGGCCGTCGCGGGCCACCAGAAGCTCGACAACCTGATCCTGATTTACGACTCGAACGCGGTCACGCTCGACGCCATGGCCAGCGCCTCCCAGAATGAGGACGCGGCCAAGCGTTTCGAAGCGATCGGCTTCGACGTGCAGACCGTCGACGGCCACGAGCTGGACGCGTTCCATGCCGCGTACGAGCGGGCCAAGGCCGCGGGCAGCGGCAAGCCGCAGTTGATCATCGCCAAGACGCTGATCGGCAAGGGCATCCCCGAGGTCGCCGGCACGCAGAAGGCGCACGGCGAAGGCGGCGCCAAGTTCGCGGCTGCCGCGCGCCAGGGGCTCGGGCTACCGGACGCGCCCTACTACATTGCGCCCGAGGTCGAGAGCTACTTCGGCGAGCACCGAAAATCGCAAAATGCCGTTTATGAAGCGTGGCTTGCCACCTTCAAGACCTGGCAAGCGAAGAACCCCGAGCTGGCCAGTTTGCTCGGCACTTCCAGCGCGTCGCTGCACACGCTGGCCAAGGACACCGCCAAGAAGACGCCGCCCGTGGCCGAGCTCTTGGCAGCCATACCCGTGTTCCCCGAGTCGACCAAAGTGGCGACGCGCAAAGCGGGTCAAGACGTGCTCCAACCGCTCGCCGCCAAGCTGCCGCTGTTGATCGGTGGCAGCGCCGATCTGTACGGCTCCACGCTCAACTACATCGGTGACCTCAAGGCGGGCGACGACGACTTTGCGCCAGGACACCGCGTCGGTCGCAACATTCGCTTCGGCATTCGCGAGCACGGCATGTGCGGCATCCTGAACGGCATCGCCTGTCACGGCATTTTCCGGCCGAGCGGCGCTACCTTCCTGGTCTTCGCGGACTACTGCCGCGGCTCGATCCGCCTCGCCGCGCTCAGCCACTTGCCCGTGATCTACATCTTCACCCACGACAGCGTAGGCGTGGGCGAAGACGGCCCCACGCACGAGCCAGTCGAGACCATCCCCGGCCTGCGCGTGATCCCGAATTTGGACGTGATTCGTCCCGCCGATCCGGAAGAGACCGCGGGCGCGTACGCTGCCGCCTTGGATCACACGGACGGCCCCACGCTGCTCGCGCTGTCTCGCCAGGCGGTACCGCTGCTCAGCGAGATCCCGGTCGCGACGCGTCGCGAAGGCGTGCTCAAGGGGGGTTACATCGCGCGCAAGGAAACCAGCGAGCTGAAGCTGATTTTGCTGTCCGCAGGCAGTGAGCTGCAACACGCTTTGAAGGCCGCCGAAACGCTCGGCACGGGCACGCGCGTGGTGAGCATTCCCTGCTTCTCGCGCTTCGACCGCCAGCCGGCCGAGTACCGCGAGCAAGTGTTACCCAAGTCTTGCCGCAAGCGCGTGTCGATCGAGGCCACCGTCACCTCCACCTGGCATGGCTACGTAGGCCTGGACGGCGTCACCGTCGGTATCGATCGCTTCGGCATGTCCGCGCCCGGTGGCGAAATCATGAAGGCGCTCGGGATGACCGCAGAGCACGTGGTCGAGGCCGCCAAGACGCTCGGCTGAGCCGCGCTCGTTTCACAGCTCGAAAACGGCAAAAGGCGCGCCTTGCGGGGATCCGCACGGCGCGCCTTTTTGCTGTCCGGTGACGGAGCTCAGCGATCGCTGCTCGGGGGATTGGCGTTCTTGCGATCTTCGCCGCGTAGCTCTTGCGCGCGGCCCTCGGCTTCCAGGCGTTCGTTGTCGATCACGGCGCCGACCCGGTTTTTCACCGCGCCCACGGCCTGTTCGACTCCGCCCTTGGCGCGTTCTGCGGCCTTGGCGGCTTCTTGCTTGGCTTTGCCTTCCAGCTCGCGCGCTTTGCCTTCGGCCTGCATGCGCTCGCTACCGACCAGCTTGCCGACGCCGCCCTTGATCTTACCGCCGATCTCTTCAGCAGCACCTTCCGCACGCTTACTTTGGTTGCTCATGACTACTCCTGGGTGATTTCGGACGGCCGTGCCGTCGTTGACAACCGGGAGGAGAGCAATCCGCGTGCCGAGCGCATTTTCGCGCGTTTCTGGCTGGTTTCCAAGTTCGCCCTGTGGCGTGCCCACCCTCAGGGGCAGTTCGCCGCAGCTCAACGGGCCCACGGCCCCGAAAGACGCGCTTACTCTTCGATCAGCAGCGCCAGCGTTTGTTTCACTTCATTGCGCAGCGCGACCAGCAGCACCGTCATACCGCCCATGATCACGGTCGCGCCCCGCGGGCCCTCGACCGTGCCGTCGGCGTCGTAGATGCCGGCGAAAACGCAGGACTTGGGGAACTGCGGCATGGCCGCGATCTCGCCGATGCTGCGGCCAATCACGCGGCTCGTGTCCGGGATCTCGATCTCGAACGCCACCGACTCACCGCTGCCGAGCAACATGGCGTGCAGCACCGCTTCGTGCTCGATCGACGCTGCCAACGAGCCGATGAAGATCTCGGTCTCGGACAAGATGCGATCCACGCCCGCAGCCAGATACACGGGGCGATAGTCCGGGTCGCGCATGCGCACCATCACGCGCTGGACCCGGGCCACCTTGGCCAAGGAGGCGACCGCCAGATTGTCCGCGTCGCGACGTAGCATGGCCACCACGACCTCCGCGTGCGCAACCTCCGCCTCGGTCAGGATGCCGGAGTCGGCAGCGTCCCCCGCCAGCGCCACGATCCCCAGTTGATCTTTGACGCGCGCGCAGACCACCGGGTCCCGATCGATGACCGTGACCTGATGACCCGCGCTGGTCAGGTACTCCGCGACGCTGAGCCCGGCCCGGCCCGCGCCTGCGATCAAGATGCGCATCTCAGCTTGCTCCTTTGTCCGGCAGCGCGGCTGCCACGATCTGTGTGTCGAGCTCGGCAGCTCGCGCTTCGGCGGTTTCACTGCTGATGATGCCGCGCCGCGCGGCGTCCATGAGCGCAGTCTTTTGCCCGGTCAGCACGGCCAGATCGGACAGGTGATCCGAATCGGTGCCCGTGTCCGATGCCCGCAGCAGCTGTTCAGCAGCGATGATTTGCCGCTGAAATGCCGCCCAACGTTGGGCGTGCTCCTTGCGCGAGAGCAAGCCTTCGGTAAGTAAGGTGTCGAGCTCCGTTTGCGCGCGCCGCGCGCTGATCAGGGTCGCTCGTGCCAGCTCGCTGCCACTGTTTTTGGCCTGCACCTGCACTCCGAGCCAGATCAAGACGCGCCGAAACGGTAGCCCCTGCATGACCAAGGTCACGAAGGTGACGCCGAACACGATCGCGATCAGCCGCTCTCGGTACACCAGCGTGGCCGGCAATGCCAAGACCGCCGCCATCGAAAGCGCCCCCTTGATGTTGCCGAAGACCATCACATGCTGCCAGCGCATGGATATGACCTCCGCGCGCAGCGCGCGCAGGACGAAAAAGCAACCGTACACCGCCACTGCCCGCCCCGCGTGCATCGCGAGCAACGCCAGCACGATGGTGCCGGCCTCTTGCACCAAGAGCTCGGTGCGAAGTTGCATGCCGACCAGCAGGAAAATCCAGACGTTGAGCACGAAGCCCGCGGTTTCCCAGAAGCCGTGCAAGGCCAAAACACGCGACGGACCGAGCACATCGCGCGCCGCGAGACTCACGAATACCCCCACCACCACCACCGCAATCACGGGTGAGGCGTGCACGCGCTCGGCCGCCAAGGATGTGCCGAACACCATCACCAACGAGGCCAAAATCGCGGTCAAGTTGTCGGGGGTCCTGCGCAGCACGATGGTGCCCAGAGCGCCGAAGCCTGCGCCCAAGGCCGCCCCACCGACGGTGGCGACCAGCAACGCGCGCGCCGCGTGTGTCAGATCGAGGTGGCCCTGGGCCAGGATCGCGCTGGTGGTCACGCTGACCAGCACCAGCGCCGTGCCGTCGTTGAATAGGCTCTCGCCTTCCATGATCGCCGCCAAACGGTGGGGCACGCGCACGCTGCGGAAAGCCAAGAGCACGCTCACCGTGTCGGTGATCGACAGCAACGCACCCAGCAGCAACGTGGCCTCGAACGGCAAGGACAGAGCCCAAGTGGCCACCGCTGCAGTCGCCAGCAGGGACAGCAATACGCCGGGTACGGCCAACGCCAAAATCGGGCGCTGCGCCTGGCGGAGCCCGCGAGCATCGGTGAACAGCGCCGCTTCGAACACCAGGATCGGCAGGAACACGATCAGAATCACCTGGGGGTCCATGGCCGTTTTGGGCAAGGCATGCATGAACACCAGCGCAGCCCCCACCAAAACCAAAGCCACGTTGTACGGCACCCCCACACGCTTGGCGGCGATGGCGACCGCCGAGCCTACCGCGAGCACAAACAGGATGGGTTCGAGCTGCTCTTGCACGGTGGCCGAGTGTGGCATGGCCTCCCGCCTCGCCCCAAGCGGCGCGCGAACGAGATCGCGCTATGCTGCGCGCCCCCATGACTGAACAGCGCTTTCCTTGTCCTGCCTGCGGGCACCTGGTCTTCGACGAAGGGCCGGGCTCGGACGACATTTGCCTCGTCTGCCTATGGGAGGACGATTTGACGCAGCTCCGCTGGCCGGCGCTTGCGGGCGGCAAAAACGAGGTATCGCTCAGCGAGGCCCAACAGAACATCGCCAAGTTCGGCGCGATCGAAGAGCGCTTCGCGGGTGACGTGCGGCCCGCGACCGCGGACGAACCGCTCGAGCCGGCGTGGCGGCCAATCCAAGACTCCGATCCCTTCGAAGCGCCGGATGACAGCGCGCCTTGGCCCGAAGACGCGACCACGCTCTACTACTGGCGCTCGAGCTTCTGGCGCGCGCGTCAGCCAGACGCTTGAGTCACGTCCGCGGGCGGCGCGCGGCCGAAGACGGAGCGAGTCGACTCAGGAAGCGTCGCCCTTGATGCGCAAGAGCAGTCGTTCGATCTTGCGCATCAAGAGTGGAGCGTCCGTCTTCTCGACGTAGTCCTCCGCGCCCAGGGAGATGGCGATCCGGCGCTCGCTGTCCAGGTCATGGCGACCGGACCAGACCAGCACCGGGATCTCCGCAGTGCGCGGCTCGGCCTTCAGCTGTGCCAGCACGTCGCGACCGTCAGCGTCGGGAAAGCCAATGTCGAGCACGATCAAATCCGGCTTCGACTCGAGCGCCATGGCCAGCACGGCCACGCCCTTTCTGACGGGGATGAGCTCATGGCCGAACTCGGTAGCGACTCGTTGCACCATGCGGTGCACGGCCGGGTCATCGTCAGCCAGAAGGATACGGCAGCCCACCATGCCGCCACTATACCGCACCGTTCAGGCCGTGCTCACTGGCGGTGCGGCTTTTAACTTGCGGCCGCCGGCGAAATCCGACGCGAGCGAGCACCGCGCGTCAGCGACAGCGCACGCCCTCGGCCACCTGCATCGACAAACCCTCGCACAAAAGCGCGTCTTTCGCGGAGCAAGTGACAAATGTTTTACTGCCGCACAGTGGGTTGACACCGGCGCCCGTTCGATTGGTGTTGGCGAAGCCGGAGCCGGCGCAATTGACCACTAGCAGACTGCCGCAGGCGGGCGCGCCTTGCTGGGCGGGGTCGGGCTGCTCTTGCCCCGAACAATCATAGTCGAAGGATACGCCGCCACTAACCGCGTAACCGCTGGACTTGTAGTCGCTTTGTTGCGGGAACACGCTCGGATCGTCGTCGTTGCAGTCGCCGCCTTTGGCCACCCACTTGCCGCTCGTGGGCGCGGGACAGGTCGAGACTTGCGCGCTGCTCCTGCCGAAGCCGTCACCATCGCCGTCTGGGAACCACGCGACCGGGGTGCACGCGCCCCCAGCTCCGGTGCTCCCAGCGCTGACCATTTCACCAGCCGCACCACTCAGCTCGCTCGAGCCGCCCTCACCAGCTTCGCTCGCTGCGCCCTCACCTGCTTCGCTCGCTGCGCCGCTCGCACCTGTCACCGCGCTCCCCGCGACGCGAGCCCCTGCACTCGCGGCCCCTGCACTCGGCGCACCTGTGCTCGCACCGCCGACAGCGCCGAATTCACGAATGGGCGAGCTGGAGCACGCGAAGGCCTGAAACAGCGGCCAAGCGCAAAGCAATGCAGCCATGCGACGCAGCCGCTTCAACGATCGCTTCGACGAGGGATGAGCAAAGAACACTCCACGCGACGCTAGCGCAACGCCAGCAACTGTCGAGTCATGCACGCGCGAACGGCCACCGCACGCGCTGCGTGCAAACGCGCCTCAGTCGCCGACGCGCTTCAAGACCACGCCCACGCCTGCGGCATTGGAGCAACTCGCAACCGACCAGGAGAGCGTGCTGTTGCCGTTGATCGGTCCCGCGTAACCTGCAACCCCTCTCAGGGGAGTCGGTTGATTTTGGAGCAGATTCATGGTCTCGACCACAGCCCCTGGGGTCGCTGTGGCAATTGTGGCAGCGCGCGCACCGATCACCGTGTAACCAAAACTCCCCGCCTGGGTGAAGGTCAAGGCCACCGCACGACTGGGCGGGTTGGCGCTGCAATTCACGTCGGACGAGGGGTTTGCGGTGGTGGTGACGAAGGGCCCGGTCTGCTGCACGTTCTGGAACTCGGTCACGGTGAAAGCACCGGTGCCGTTGCCGTTGCCGGTGCTGAACTGCACCAGGACCGGATAGGTTCCTGGCGTCGCCGGCAACTCGTCGTCCAGGAGGTAGAAGATCCCGGCATACGACTGGCTCATGCTCGAGTTCACCTCGATCGCCGAGTGCATCAGGATTCCGTTGTACCAGGCGAACTCGGTGGTCAGGTACGGATTGATGGCGGTCACGCCGACTAGCACGATGCGAGAGCGGCCGCTGGCTTTGGAATTCGTGAGCACGTGGTTGGCGGTCAACTTCGGAACGACGGACGATTGGAAGCCCATCCCCGCCGAGATCGACGTGCCCACCACGCCGATGTCGAAGTGAGAGACGCAGCCGCCAGTCGTGCAGAACTGGCTCGCGCCGCAGGTGTCCCCACAGAAGCGACAATTGGCCAAGGTACCGAGCGGCGTGCCGCAGCCCGCCGCGGGTGCCCCGCAATTACCCCAGCCGCTGAGGCACGTCGGCGTGCACTGACCGCTCGCGCAAACCGGAGCGCCGCTCACATTGGCCGTGCCGCAAGTCACGTTGCAGCCGCCACAATTGGCGACATCGCTGCCGACGCTGCGTTCGCAACCGTTGCTGGGTACGCCGTCGCAATCGTCCCACGCGCCCTTCACGCAGCTGGGCGAGCACACGCTGGCCTTGCAATGGTTACCCGCCGCATCCACGTGCGCGCTGGAGCTGTTGTTGCAAACCTTGCCGCAGCCGCCGCAGTTGTTGTCGTCGGTCGCGCCGTTGATGGTGCAACCGTTCTGTGGGTTGCTGCATGAAAGCAGGGTGCCCGAGCAAGTCGGCGTGCACAGGCCCGAAAGGCAATTGTTGCCGGCCGAGGTCGTGCCGGTCGTGGCGCACGCGATCGTGCAGGTGCCGCAGTGGCTCTCGTCCGTCTTGATGTTGGCCTCGCAACCGTTGCTAGCCTTGCTATCGCAATTGGAATAGTCGGTCGCGCACGTCGTCAAGCTGCAGGTGCTGTTGACGCACTGCCCGTTGCCATTCGGAAAGAGCGTGTTGCAGTTCACGTTCGCGCCCGTGCACGCGCCGCAATGAGTGGGGCTGGTCGCGGTGTTGGTCTCGCAGCCGTCGGTCGCCGTATTGTTGCAGTCCGCGTTCGTGCCGCTGCAGCTCTTGATCGTGCAGGCACCGCTCACGCACGAGGGCGAACCGTTCGCGACGCTGCAGGTCTTGCCGCAGCTGCCGCAGTTGCCAAGATCCGTGTTGGTGTTGGTTTCACAGCCGTCGGCATAGTCGTTGTTGCAATCGTCGAGGCCCGGCGAGCAGGACTTGATCGAGCACACGCCCGCCGAACACTGGGGTTCGCCGAACGAGACGACACAGTTCGCGCCGCACGCCCCACAGCTGCCTTCGTCGGTCTTGAGATCGGTTTCGCAGCCACCGTGGGCCGGATCGTCGTCCGGATCGCCGTTGCAGTCGCCGCGCCCGGCCGCGCAAGTCGTCTCGCCGCATTGCCCCTTTCGGCACCACGCGGTCTTGCCCGGGCTGGCCGTGCACACGGTGCCGCAGCCGCCGCAGTTACTGATGTCGCGACTGACGTCCCTCTCACAGCCATTGCCGGGCGCCTCATCGCAGTCCGCGAAATTTTCATGGCAGGTGATGCCGCAAGTCGCATCGGCGCAGTAAGCGTCGCCATTCAGCGCGGCACAGGGTTTGGCCGCGCATGCCCCACAGTGGGCGACGTCGGTTTTGGTGTTCGTCTCACAACCGTCCATCGCATCGCCGTTGCAATCGTCGAAAGGCGCAACGCAGCTGTCCACCCGACAGGCGCCGCTGACGCAACTAGCGGACGCGTTCGCCGGTGAACAGGGCGTCTCGCAATCCCCGCAGTGATCCAGGTCGGTGCGCAGGTCCGTTTCGCAGCCGTTGCCCGGGTTACCATCGCAGTTCGCCGAATCCGAGGCGCACACGAGTGCGCATTTTCCGGCCTCGCAATCATTGTCCGCGCAATCGGCATGCGTCCGGCACGACATTCCGAAGCCGCATTTCGCGCAATCGGGACCGCCACAGTCGATGTCGCTCTCGCTACCATTGGTGACGAAGTCGTTACAGACCGGCTCGGAGCAGGTTTGCTCCCCACACACGCCCGACTGGCAATCCGAAGCGAGGTTGCAGCCTTTGCCCACCGCGCACGGCTGACAGGCGCCGCCGCCGCAGTCCTGGTCGGTTTCGTTGCCACTCTGCTCGCCATCGCCACAGCCCGCCCCCTGACACGTGCCGTCGAGACATTGGCTGTCTCGGCAATCGGCCGTGCTGTTGCAGCGCTGGCCGAGCTCGCACGGCGCGCACGCGCCGCCACAGTCCAGGTCCGACTCGCCTTCGTCGGGGAGCTGGTTCTCGCAGTGCGCCGGATGGTCGACGAATTTGAACTCCGGCGTGCTGCATGACGCCATCAGCACGCTCGCGAAAGCCATCAGATACGCCAGTGCCGGGCACAGGCGACTCAAGCGCACCTCGACCATATTCCAGCCCCGAGATTACTTGGGTTCTCGGACGCGCGCTCGCAATTGTTTCCGAGCTCCGGCGGCGCGTGCGCCTGCCCTCGTATCGCACACGGCACGACGCGCGCTCACGACTGGCTCGATGGCTGATTAGTCGCTGTTATTAACCGCGCAACGGGCAACGCACCAGGTGTTACAGTGTAGGCCGGATGAAGGACAACTTGGTTCGTTTTGGTGTGGCCATGGAGTCGAGCCTGATCGAGCAGCTCGACGCGCTGGCCGAGCTTCGAGGCTGCAACCGTTCGGAGCTCTTGCGCGACCTGACCCGCGCCGAGGTCAGCCGCACCGCGCTCGACAAGGGAGTGCCGGCATTTGCGGCGGTGACCCTGGTCTACAACCACCACGTGCGGGAGCTCTCGGAGCGCCTCACCAGCCTGCAGCACGATTTGGGCGAGCAAGTGCGCTCCAGCATGCACGTGCACCTGGATCACGAGCACTGCCTGGAGGTGATCGTCATGCGTGGCCGCTCGGATCGCTTGAAAGAAGTCACCGGGCGCATGCTCGGCACCCGCGGTGTGATTCAAGGGGGCGCCGAGTACGTAGCCGAGGACACGCTCAGCTTGAGCAACACCGGCCGCCGCATGCATCAACACGACGGGCTCGAACCGCATTCACACCCCCATCCCCATCCCCACGCGGAAGCCGTGGCGCCCGTGATCAAAGTCCGGCTCAAGCGGCCGGCCGCGAAAACGGCTCGCGCGAAAGCCGCGAAAGCCCGCCGCTAACGGCGAGCTAGCGCGCGAGCAGGTGCGCCGGCAGATCGCGCGTCGGATGCTCCATGCCGTGCGCGCTCATCAGTGCGTCGTCGCACAGCATTTCTCGACTGGGGCCTGCGGCGATCAGCCGCCCGTCATCGAGCAGCAGCGCGCGCGAACAGAGCTCGGCGACCAAAGCCAGGTCGTGCGTAGCGATCACACGCGTGACCGGCAAACCGGCCAAGATGTCGATCAGCTCGCGCCGGCCGCGCGGGTCGAGGCCCGCACTCGGCTCATCGAGCACCAAAATGCTGGGCTCATAGGCGAGCAGCCCAGCCAGACACACACGCTTCTTTTCACCGCCGCTGAGCTGCTGCGGCACGCGCCGTTCGAAGCCCGCAAGCCCGACCTGCTGGAGCGCTTGGGTCACGCGCTGGTCGATCTCGGCGCGCGAGCAGCCCAGCTGCTCCGGACCGAACGCGACGTCTTCGCCCACCGTCGGGCAAAATAGTTGATCGTCCGGATCTTGAAACAACAGGCCCACCTGGCGGCGGACCCAGGCGGCCTCGTCCGCTTGGACCAAGCGGCCGTGAACGCGCACGCTGCCGCTGGCGCGCGCCGTGGATCGCTCGGGCAAGATTCCGTTCAGGTGCAGCAGGAGCGTGGACTTTCCAGCACCATTCGGGCCGATCACGGCCACACACTCGCCCGCCTCGACCGAGAATGAAACCGAGCGCAGCGCAGGCACTCCAGCCGCGAACTGAAAGCCGAGCTCGCTGACGGACAGCGCGAACGTCATGCGCCCCCACGGGAGCGCATGGCGGCCTGCACGCGCTCGGCTCGTGACAGCGTGCGCACGAACAAAAGGCCCAGCGAGTTACCGAGCAAAAGCCACACCTGCCAGCGTGAAGTGCGCAACGTCCTGCCGGCGCGCGCGCGGCGCATTCGTCGCGCTTCGTCGCTCAACAACCCCGAGTAGCGCGACAGGAGCCCGATCGCGTCACATAAAAGCACTGGGACGTGCAAGCGCCGCAGCGTCCGCAGCAGCTCGGAAATAGGCGTGACACTGGCCAAGAGCTGCAACGCGAGCAGACAGATCGCCGCTCTGACGAGCAGGCCGAGGCTCGTCTGCAAGCCGTGCGGTTGGAACAGAGCCAGACTGGCCACGCCGAGCAGAAACGGCGCGCCCGCCGCCCAGCGCACGAGCAGCGACCTGAGCTGCAGGCGCGCGAGCCGCGCGATCAGCAACAGCGGGAGGAGTGCCGCGAGCGCCCACAGCGCGTGCTCTGCGGGCAGAGCGGCCAAGCCCATGATCAAAGCCAAGGCCAGGCCGAGCTTGAGCGCGGCAGGCGCGCGGTGAACCGGGCTCATCCCGACGATTCAACAGCCACGCGCGCGGGCTCGCTCGAACGCGGTGAACGCGGCACGAGCGCGAGCGCGAGCAACCAACACAGACCGAACAAGAACAGCGTGCCCAGGCAGCCCGCCAGCAGCGTGGCCAGCACACCCGAAACGACTCCCGAGAGGCCGTACTCCGCGAGCGAAGCGAGCAACGGTGACGGCACGCTCGGATGCAAGCCCAAAGCCAAAAGGACGCGCGAAAGGCCATCCGGTGCGCTGTACCCGAGCGGCGCCAACACCCCTGCGACCGCGAGCGACAGGCCGAGCCCGGCCGCCACTGCCACCGAACCAGGCCGCGCCGAGGGCGCGACCGATGGGCCCGCTTCCAGCAATTCCGGACGAAAGCGTAGAATGCTCGCGACGACGAGGGCGCTCACCACGGCTTCCCCCACGCCAATCAGCCCGTGCACCCCGAGCATCGCGGGCAGCACCACCGGCAAGCGCACCACGCCCGCGAGCGAAAGCTGAGCCGCGCAGCTCGCGGCCCCCGCAACGGCCGCGCACCAGCCCGCAAAGGCCACCGACGCCACCCGCCGAGTGGGACTCGGAGCGGCGCCGCACAGCAGCCGGTAACAGCAGTAGCCGACCACGCAACCCACCAACGCCATGTTGAACACGTTGGCGCCGAGCGCGAACACGCCACCATCGGCGAACACGAAGCACTGCACGATGATCACCGCAGTCATCACCAGCAACGCAGCCGGTAGCCCGAGCAGGGCGCCTGCCAACGCGCTGCCGATCAAATGTCCCGAGGTGCCGGCGGCAACCGGAAAATTCACCAGCTGCGCCGCGAACACGAACGCGGCCGACACGCCCAGCAGCGCGCTCGCTCCGCGCTCTCGCTGCGCGCGCAGGCGGTAGCAGGCCGCGCCGACCGCGAGCGCCGACACCGCCGCATAGCCGAAGGCAACACGCGCGCTCAAAAAGCCGTCCGGAATATGCATGGCGGGGCCCTGTAGGCTCGGCCGAGGATGCCACGATCTTTACAACGGTGCTACCGCCGTCCGCAGTCCAAAAACGCATTTCCAGGCCTACGAACGGCCCATCCAGGCGCTCAAGAGCGCGGAACCGGGGTTGCACGCCCCGTCAGACCTGCGACCAGTTGCACCAGCTGCAGCGGATCGACCGGTTTGGCGACGTGGCGTTGATAGCCCGCATCGTAGGCGCGATGGGCGTCGGCCGTACGCGCGTAGGCGGTGAGCGCGAGCGCCGGGATTTCACCGCCCTGGTCTGCGGGCAACGAACGAACCCGACGCATGAGCTCGTAACCGTCTTCGAACGGCATGCCGATGTCACTCACGAGCACGTTGGGCTGGCTGGCGGCGATCACCGCCAGCGCTTCGCGCGCAGAAGCCGCGAGATACACCACGGCTCCTGCGCTCTTGAAGGCTTCGGCCACGAGCTCACGGGCATCGAGCTCGTCATCGACGACCAACACGCTCAGGTCCGAAAGCAGGCCGCCTGCGCCCGAGCCAAACGGCGCAAGCGGGCGCGACGGCCGCGACGGCTTCGCCGCCTCGGTCGCTGCGCGCGCTGGCAGGCGAACGACGAAGGTTGCACCTCGCCCGAGGCCCGCGCTCGTGGCTTCCACCGTTCCGCCGTGCGCGGCGGCAATTTGGCGCACCAGCGACAAGCCCAAGCCCAGGCCTCCATGACGGCGCGAGCTGGAGCTGTCGGCCTGCCGAAATGGCTCGAACACGTAGGGCAGCACCTCTGCCGCGATGCCCTCACCGCTATCGCTGACTTGAATTTGCACCTCGGAACCGACGCGGCTGGCAAACACCACGATCGCTCCCGCCTTGGGCGTGAACTTCACCGCGTTGGTCAGCAGGTTCCATAGAATTTGCTGCAATCGATCCGAGTCCACGCTGATCGTCAGCGCCTCGTCGGCGAAAGCCACGCCATCGACGGTGAGCGTGATACCCTTGGCCTCCACCGCCGGCCGCAGCGCGAGCGCCGCGGCGCGCAACGCCTCGCCGACGTTGACCGCGCTCAACGTCAAGGAAAGCTTGCCGCTGTTGATGCGCGACAGATCCAGCACATCTTCGATCAGCCGCGCCTGCGCGCGCGCATTTCGTTCGATCACGGCCAACGCGCGCTGCATCTCGGGCGTGACCTCGCGCTCGCGCAAGACGACGGCCCAGCCCAGGATCACGTTGAGTGGGGTGCGTAGCTCATGCGAAACGGTAGCCAAGAAGTGATCTTTGCTGATGCTGGCCTGCTCGGCGCGCTCGCGCATGGCCTGTTCCCGGGCGCGCGCGGCCTCCAGCTCAGAAGCCGCACGCGCGTTCTCGATGGCTAGCGCAGCGCGGCGCGCGAAATCCTCGGCGAAGCTCAAATCCTCTTCGGTGTAGCGCCGCCCGGAATCGGCGTAGATGAAGGTCATCGCGCCCAGGCTTCGACCCGCCTCGCTGCGCAGCGCCACGATCAAACACGATTCGAGCTTCAGCTCGCGCAGGATGCGCAGGTGGCCTTCGTCGCGCGCCGCGGCCTCGACCAGCGCCATCGGGATCTCGGGATACAGCTCGGACTTGCCGCTGCGGATCACCTGCGGCGCGCCCGTCGGCGCATCTGGATCCGACGGGTAGCGTTGGCCGACCTCGCGTGCGAAGGCGACCTTGGCCGGATCGACGTGCGCCACGGCGAGCTGCTGTGAAACACGCGCCCCTGGCTCCAAGATATCGATCGTGCACCAATCCGCGAGCTCGGGCACGGCCAGCTCCGCGACGCGCGTGAGCGTGATGCGGTAGTCGAGCGATGAGGCCAATGTCTCCATCGCACGGGCCAGGAAGGCGCGTCGCCTTTCGTCGCGCTTCTCCAGCGTGACATCGCGAAACACCAGCACCACCCCGTAAATGGTGCCGTTTTCGTCCCGGATAGGCGCGCCGCTGTCGTCGATCGGGATCTCCTTGCCTTGCCGAGTGCGCAGCACGGTGTGGTTGGCGAGCCCCACGATGCAACCCTCGCGCAGCACCTTGGTTACCGGGCTCTCGACGGCCTCGCCCGTCAGCTCCGAAAAGATCCGAAAAACCTCGGGCAGCCCCCGGCCGCGCGCTTCGCCTTCGGTCCAGCCCGTGAGGCGCTCGGCGACGCCGTTCATGAACGTCACCGCGCCGGCATTGTCGGTGGCAATCACGGCGTCCCCGATGCTTTGCAGCGTCGTGGCCAGCCAACGCCAAGCGACCAACTCGCGCTCGCGGCGCACGGCGCGCAGCACTGCTTGCCCACACAGCTTGGCAAAGGTCTCGACGAAGCGGCGATCGGAGACCGAGAAGCGCTGCTCCTGGTAAAAGCCCATCGCCAAGATCCCCACCGGACGCCCCTCGACCACGAGCGGCACGGACCAGAAGGCTTTCGCGCGAGCTCCGCTGGCGGGCAGGCGCGCCACCTCCGGAAAGACCGCCTCGTATTCGCGTTCGGTCTCGGCCCAAACCGAGACGCCCGTCGCCAGCGTCTCGAGCACCCGCGGGTTGCCCTCCGTCTTGCTAATCCGCAGGATCGTCTGCAGCACCTCCGGCGCCACCCCGCGTTGCGCGAGCAGATCCAGCACTTCACCGCTGTCATCCAAGACATACAGCGTAGCGATGTCCGCGCCGGCGTGACGCATCCCCTGCTCGACCACCAAATGAGCGACCTCGCTCTTGGTCACCGCGCCGGACAGCGCAATCGCCAGCTCGGTCAGGCTCTCCAGGCGCCCGAGCGTCACTCGCAAGTGCTCGGCGTCCAACGCACTCTCCGCGCTCGTCGTATCGTCCATTGCGGCCAAACCGGAGGCCATTACATCGCATGCTGCCGGCGTCGTCACCCCCTGGCCTGAGAGGCCAAGAAAGCGTACAAGATCGGCCGTGAGCTCCCCGGCATCCAGTTCCGCCTCCGCAGCCGAAGTCCATATCCTCGTGGGCGAAAAGCTCGTCCCCCTGCCCAAGCTCGAGAACGGCGATCGCCTGGTACCGCTGGCTGAATTTGGGGAGCTGGTGCTGATCTCGAAGGCTGCCGCAGAAGCCGCGCGCGCCGCCGTGGCACGCGCCAGCGCCGCACTCGCCCCCCTGGCCGAGGCCAGCGATGAAGCAATCTTGCACTTCTTCGAGGGCTTCGCCGCGCGCCTCGAAGACGCTGACACGTTCGCGGAGATTCAACGCGAAAATGCCGTGGACGTCGAGAGCGCGCGGGCGCGCGGGCGCGCCACCGGCAGGCTCGAGCTCACGCAGCGCATGCGACAAGACATGATCGCTGGCCTGAGGGTATGGCAAAGCGCGCCCGCGCGCGTCGGCGAAGTGATCGAGCGACGTCAAGGCGAAGGTTACGCGATCGAGCGACGCCGGGCGCCCTTGGGCGTGGTCGCCTTCGTGTTCGAGGGGCGGCCCAACGTGTTCGCGGATGCGGCCGGCGTACTGCGCAATCGCAACGCGGCCGTGTTCCGCATCGGCGGCGACGCGCTCGGCACCGCAATCGCCATCGAAGAGCGCGCGTTGCGCCCGGCATTGCTCGCTGCAGGCTTGCCCGAGGGCGCGCTCGGTCTGGTGCGCAGCAAAGAGCACGCCGCCGCGCACGCGCTCTTCTCCGAACGCACGTTGCGCCTGGCGGTGGCGCGAGGCTCGGGCCGCACGGTCGCTTTGCTGGGAGCGATTGCCAAGCAACACGGCATCCCCGCTTCCTTGCACGGCACGGGCGGCGCGTGGATGCTGATCGAAGCCAGCGCCAGCCCGGAAGCGGTGCACAACGCCGTGCGTTTCAGCCTCGACCGTAAGGTGTGCAATACGCTCAACGTGTTGCTCCTGGAGCGCGCCGCGGTGGCGAAGCTCGGACCGGTCGTGGAGCAAGCCCTGCGTGAGGTCGGCGCACGCGTGGCCGTTGTGCCCGGCTCCGAAGGAGTCGTCAGCGCCGAAAGCACGATCGCCGAAAGCGCGCTCGGTCAGGAGTGGGAGTGGGATCGCATCCCGGAGCTGTCCTTCATGATCGTGGACGATTTTGCGCACGCTGTAGCGCTGATCAATCGCTACAGCCCGAAGTTCGTGGCTTCGATTTTGTCGCAGCGCCCGGGCGCGTTCGATGCGTTCTATGCGGCCGTCGAAACGCCCTACGTGAGCAACGGCTTCACGCGCTGGGTGGACGGGCAATGGGCCTGGCATCGCCCCGAGCTCGGTCTGACCAACTGGGAGACCGGGCGCCTGTTGGGGCGCAGCGGCTTCTTGTCGGGCGACGATCTGACGAGCGTACGCGATGTTTTCATCGATCAAACGGGGAGCGCGCCACAAAAGCGCTGAACGGCATGCGGCGCGTATTGGGGGTCTTGCTCACGTTGGTTTTCACACAAGCTTGTACTTCTAGCTATGAGCCCGCTCGCAGCCCGCGCATCGCCACGGTGATGGATGGCGGACAGCCGACGTTCGTGAAGGACGGCCAGCACTTTGGCAGTCAGGTCTGGGGAACCGGCTTGGTCGATGCCGTGGAGGGCAATCCGCGAGCCGAGCACCACGCGCGCGTGGGGCGCAATCTGATCGCGGGCGGCTTCGCGCTGAGCATCGTCGGGCTCGCCACGGAGATTGGTGGGTTGGTGGTCGCCGTTCACGATCAGGATCAGTCTCCCGGCCATTCCAGCGCGTCGGGCTTGGCCGTGGGCCTGATCGTAGGGGGCTTGGTCGCGGCGCTCGCTGGCGGTGTGATGATCGGGGCTGGGCAGCCGCACATCTACGACGCCATCAACATCTACAACGACAGCCTCGAAGCGCCGCCAACGACGGCCCCGTTGGGACCGCGTTTGCACTAATTCTGCAGCGGTAATTTGTGCAGCAATAATCCTCGGGTGTGATTCACGCACAGTGTGCGCGTTGGCGCATTTTGCATGGAAACATCCGGCTCCGCTTTAGCCCACATCGGGTGGGGCCGTTTACGCTGGATGAAGGGCGTGACCCGCTTTATTCGGCTAGAATTGTCTAGTTCACGAGTGGCGGGCGGGATGTGCCTGATCGGTTTTCGAACATCCCGACATTTATCACTTCAAACTCGACTTTTCTGGAGACCCTAGTGCCTATGAGCGATCCCAAGCCTTCGAAGTTGCTGACCCCCTCGGGCCGTGTGGTGCCTGCTATGCTGCTCTGCCTCGCCGTGCCGTTGGGGCTTTCGGGGCTGACTGGCTGCGGCAGCGAGTCGGATCCTTCGCACCTCAGCAGTGCAGCGTCGTCGGCGGGCAGCGCGTACGCGGTCGCAGGCTCCGGCGGACCCGATCTGATCATGCCCGCCGAGGGTGGCTCGGGTAACGGTGTAGGCGGCACGGGCAACGGCAGCGGTGGCGCCGGGCCGTACATGCTGCCCGCCGGCTACACGGAGGCCACCATGGGAGGCTTCAAGCTCGGAGCCCCCGTCGATGTCGGCTCGGCTGGCGCACCGGGTGCGGCAGGAGCTCCGAGCTCCGGCTGCGGCACCGCCATCTTGGGCGTGGTTCGTGACTTCAAGGGCAAGAACGAAACGGGCGGGCACCCGGATTTCGAAGCGTACTCGGGCCGAGGCGCGTCCAAGGGCATCGTCAAGGCCACCTTGGGCGACGATCAGAAGCCCGTCTACAACGGCACTGGGCCGATCGTCGACACCAAGAACGGGCAGCAGACGACCAGCAAGATGGACTTCGACCAGTGGTATCGCGGCACGAAGGACGTCAACAAGCCGTACGAGGTCTACTTCTACTTCGAGCCGAACAACGGCGTGCTCACTTTCGAGAGCAGCAAGTTCTTCCCGCTCGATGGCAAGGGCTGGGGCAACACCAAGGGCGCGAACGACAACTTCGGCTTCACCACCGAGGTTCATACCCAGTTCAACTACCGCGGCGGCGAGACCTTCAAATTCACGGGTGACGACGACCTGTGGGTGTTCATCAACCACAAGCTCGCGATCGACCTGGGCGGGCTGCACCCGCAAGAATCCGAAGAGATCTCGCTGGACGTACAGGCACAAAAGCTCGGTATCAGCATCGGGCAGAATTACGACTTGGATCTCTTCCACGCCGAACGCCACACGGACCAGTCGAACTTCCGCGTCGACACCAACCTCGCGTTCGTGAACTGCGGCACGATCATCCAAGAGCCGCCCGTCAAGTAACGAGCCCGATCGTCTCTCGCTCGTTCGAACCGCGAAACGCGAGCGCGGCGAGTGCCTTCCAATCGGAAGACACTCGCCCCGCGCTGCCGTTCAGTTGTTGCCGAACAGGTCTTGAATCTTCGAATCGAGCGCGATCGCGATCTTGTACAAGCTCGAGATCGAGGGGCTCGATTCGGCGCGTTCGATCTGAGACAGGAGCGAGATGCTGAGGCCGGTGCGACGGCTCATTTGCTTGAGCGTCAGCTCCTTTTCCTTGCGCATGGTTCGGATCGTATCGCCGATGATCTTGTGCAGCTGCTCTTCGGGCGTGCGCGCCAAGCCCTTCTTCTTCATCACGCGCGCGAGCACCTCACGGAACTCGTCCACGTTGAACGGCTTCTTGATGTAGTCGACCGCGTCGAGCTTCATCGAGGCCACCGCCGAATCGAGGTTGGGGTGCGCGGTGAAGATCACCACGGCGATGTCGCTATCGATGGTGCGAATCTTCTTCAGCACCTCGATGCCGTCCATCTTGGGCATCATCAGGTCGAGGATCAGCACATGGTAATCACCCTGCCGAACCTCGTCTTCGACGAGTGTCGGATCGCTCAGGGTTTTGACGATGAAACCGTCCTTCTCGAGGAGCGACTGCATGAAGTCGCAGATCGCTTTGTCATCATCCACTATCAGGATTCGGACGCTCGGTACTTCGATGGGCAAGGCTCGCTCCTCTGGCTGTTCTCGGGGGGTTGCAGTGACACTACAATAGCAAGCTGTTTACCACGTTACTAGATTTTTGTTTGGCTCGGATTCCGCGGGAAAATGGGGATTTGCGTACGAATATTCAGCGGTTGACCTGACGCGGGGCGGGCTCGCAGCGCAAAAAAAATCGCCTGGGGCGCTCTCGCACGCGACGCCTAGACGCCGCTCTCGCTGCAAACGGATTGCACGCGTGCACGTTCACGTTCAACAGCGGTGCGTTATTCGATCGTGAACGTGAGCGTTTGCCCGATGAAGGGTCCGCCGTCTTCAGGCAAATCATCGCCCACGAAAGTTCCAGTCGTGAGGCTGATCGTGATCGGGTCGTGCGCATCGACCAGCTTCTGCCAGTGCAGCGCGTCGGGCGTGTACTCGGAAAGTGTGCTGAACACTTGCAGCAAGTCGGGCTGCCCCTGCGTGCTGAACAGCACTAGGTGCGTCATCACGACCTCACCTGCCGCGCCGCCCTGTGCGAAATCTGCAGGATCGGCGTGCCAAGCAAAGGTCAGCGCTGGATTTGCGGCGAGCGTCGCGTAGTCGCGCGGGGCGTCGAATTGCCCGCCCGCCCAGGCCCAGTCTCGCGCCTTCTGCTGGAGGAACGTGTCGAGCTGCGCAGCGCTCGCGTCTCCTTCCAGCACGACCGCCGGAGGCGGCTGCGAGTGGCTGTCGTCCGATGACGAGCAGGCGACCAGAACGGGCGCTGCAACCAGTGCGGACCAAAGCCGGGTTCGGAACGGGCGAGTTCGGGACATGAGCGTTGGTTGCTGCGCGACCAGCTAGGAGGGTTCGGCGCAGCCTCGGAAGGCTAGCGCACCCTGTGCGGTTTTCGAGCTCCAGGGCGGGCCGAGTCCAAAGTGCGGGAAAGTCGAGGCGGGGGCGTACAGACCCCCGCCTTCTTCGGGAATGGCTACGAGCCGATCACGCCGCAGCCGATGCGGTCGCCCGCGTTGCCTGTCGGCTGACCGCCATCGTCCTTCTTGGCGTGCACGATGATGGCCTTTCCGGCGAACGAGCTCGGGTCCCCCGCTTTCAGGTTCGCTCCTGGGATGGTGATCTCGAGCGAGCCCTTGCCGTCTTTGCCGATCGTCAGATTGCCGAGATCACCGAGGTGGCGCTTGGCTGTCGCGGGCAGAGCGTGGTCGTGACCTCCGGGGTTGAAATGGCCCCCCGCGCTCTTGCCGTCTGGAGAGCTGCAGTCGCCCTTTTCATGCACGTGCGCGCCGTGATCGCCGCCCGGTGCCACGCCTTCGACCGACAGCGTCACTTTCACGCCGCCCTCTACCTCCATCAGCATCGCGCTGCCGCTCAGCTTGGAGCCGCTCTTGGGCTCGAGCTTCACCTGGAGCATGCGCGGCTCGGCTGCAGGAGCCTCCAAGGGCGCCGTCTTCTCTGCGGCGACTGCTTCTGCTGCCGGCGGAGGGGGTGGTGGTGGCGGCGCCGCGGGCGGCTCAGCGGCTTGCCCTCCGCCACATGCCGTCAGCAAGCCCAAAGTTCCGAGCGTCAGAATCACTGCGAATGACGAAGTCTTCACGCGTCCTCCTGGTTGTCGGAAGGTCATAAAGGCGAACGCGCGGCGTGTCGATGGCTTGTATCGGGGTCTGGCAAAATTGCCACTCAGTCGACACTCACCCAGGCCATGGCCGCGATCTCCCAACGCTCGCGAATGCCGCCCTGGTCGCGTAACAAATCAGGGCTGCCGGAGGGCACCTCGAACTGCTGTTCGCTGAACAAACTAGCCAAATCGACGCCGAGTTGCGCGGGTGCGGTGGCCACCGCCGAGCTTGGCAGGCTGAGCAGCCGCACACTCAGCCGCTCGGCGTTCGCTTCGAATACGGCGAAGCCGTTGTCGGCCAGGTTCTGCCAGGCAAGATGCGGGTTCGGGCGCGTCTCGGGGTCGACGAGCAGGGTTGGGATGGAAGCGGCGATGAACTTGGTCTGAGCGGGCAGCGAAGGATTGCTCTCGACGAGCGCGCTCAAGCCGTCGAGCCAGGTCGTCGAGCTCAAGCTACCGGTCACGAATTCCACGACACGCTGGCTCGGGTCATCGCCGGCGTAGGGCGTGCCGGCGAAGAAACAGTGCAGGTCCCCCGACACGATCACGACGTTCTTCAGCTTGCCGAGCTCGCTCAGCAATGCGGCGCGCTCGTTGGGGAAGCCGTCCCAGTCTTCCGCTGAAATGCAGATCTTCTGGCGAAGCGTAGCGGGCACCAGCGTGACCGGTGTCAGGTCGATGTGGCGCGGCATCAGGCACACCTCGTTGCCCCAGATCTTGAACGTGCGCGTGGAGGCTTTCATGGTCTCCAAGAACCAAGCCCGTTGCGTCGCGCCCATGAGCTGCTCACTTTCGCCCTTGCTGGCTCGAAAGCGAGCTTTGGCGAGCGCGTTGAACGGTTTGAGCGCGAGCACGTAGCGCGAGCCGATGCGCGAGAATTCCTCGCTCTTCAGCAGCTGATGGTAGGCGTAACCACGCAATAATTCGCCGGCCTCTGCTGCGCTTTCGTCGATGGCCAGCGGGTGGTCCAGCTCCAACGTGGCGAGCGCGTCGTTGATGAATGGCACACTGATTGGCCCGGTCAGGCTGCTCGCGCGAAAGCCGAGGCGCGCTGCACCTTCCGCCAACGCTTGCTGGTAGCTGCCATGATCGTAACTATCGATGTCGACGTAGGCGACGGCGTCGTCCGGCAAGTCGCCTTCGGAAATCTCCAGCAACTCCGCCTGCTGCAAGAACACGGCGCCCGGGAAGGCGTCTTCCGGCACCAAGTGGTCGGGCCGATAACGGCGCAGATCGGTCAGCACCAACTCGAGGTGCCGCCCGAACACGAAGTTCCGGTAATATCTGAGCTCGTCGGGGAACGGTTGCTCGGACCAATCCTGCGCGGGTGCTTGCCACAGATCGACCGGCATGTACTCGAACCAGGCTTGATCGGCCGCGAGTCGGCGCAACGTCGAGGTCTCGTCCACGCGCCCATCTTGGTAAGTCGCGACCGCGCCGTGGCAGTCGTCCGAAAATTCGTGATCGTCTTGGATGGCGATCATGGGGAAGCGCTCGTGCACCGCCTGCAGATCGGGATCCGCGCGGTACAATCGATACAGATCTCGGTAGTTGTCCAAAGATTGCGCGGCCTGATAGGCGCCACTGCCGCTACCCAGACTGAGCGCTTGCTCCGGCCGACCGAAGCTCACTTGGCGCGCTGCGTCTGCGACCTGAAAGGCTGGGTCGGCCGTGGTCTCGTACACGTAGTCGCCCAAATGCACGATCACGTCGAGCTCGAGCGTGGCCAGCTTTCGATAGGCGTGAAAGTACTTGCCGGCATAATCCTGGCACGACACGACCGCAAAGCGCACGCTCACGTCCGCGTCTTCGTCGGGAGCGGTCTTGGTGCGACCGACGCGCGTCGTGGCGCGAGCTCCGGCACGGACGTAGCTGAAGCGATAGAAATATTCCGTGCCCGGAGCGAGACCCTCCACCCGTGTCTTCACGCAATGATCGAAATCCGCAAGGGCGAGCAAGTCGCGGCGGGCGGCACCGTCGAGGCTCACGAGCTCGGTGAACGCCTCGTCCGTCGCGAGCTCGAGGCTGAGCTCGAGGTCTGCTTTCGCGCGCTCGCTATCGACCACCCGCGTCCAGAGCACGACGCTCGTCGGCCGCGGATCGCCCGACGCCAGCGACTGCGGGAAAATCTGTTCGGGGCTCAGCTCGTGTGCGTTGGCCTGTACACCACAGGCCGCGGTGCCCACGGCGGCGCCGGCCGAAATCAGCGTCAGTTCGAGAAATCGTCGCCTGGGAAGGTCTCGCATCCGCGTCCTTTATAGCGCAATCCAAAACGCGCTATCGTGCGGGCAATGCTGCTGAAATGTGAGCGTTGCGGCGCGCCGCTCGAAGTCCCCCCGGGTGGTTCGGTGCGCTGCAACTATTGTGGGACGACCAGCAGCGCGCCGCTGCCCGCGCCGCCCGGCGTTCACGGCTACGGGCAAGGCGGACACGGGCACTACCCGGCGCGCGTCCAGCTGCCCGTCGCGCCCGCGAAACGCAGCCATTTAGGCACGATTCTGATCGTGCTCGCGCTCACGTTCGCAGCCCTCGCGAGCTTTGCGGTCAGCATCATCCCAAGGCTCCTCCGCAGCAGCGGCTCGCCCGCAATCCAGAAGGCGCTCAACGATGTCGGCGGCGGCTCCTTGCCGAACTTGCCCAGCTTGCCCAACTTGCCCGCGCTGAGCACGAGCAGCTGGAGCGCTGCCGAGCCGGGCTGCTTGCTCGACGCCAATGGCGATGGCGTGCTCGACATCGCCGGCTTGACCGGTACGAGCGAGCCCAATCAGCCGACGGTGGTCGACGGCAGCAGTGGCAAGGTGCTGTTTCAGGCTCCCGCGTTGACCAAAGCGGTGCAACTCGGCTGCCTCGGCGAGCACGGCTTCTTCGTCGTCGAAGGCAATTTTCAGATCGATTTTTTCACCGCGCGCAGCCCCTGGGGCAAAACAGCGGTGATGGCGCGCGACAAAGTGAGCGCGTATGGCGTGGGCCAAGGTTGCGTGCAACTGCGCACGGACGACGGCACGACCCAGGGCCTCCAATTGCCGAGCGGCGTGGCGACCACTTGTCCGGTGACGACGATGCGCCGCTACTATGGCTTCGACGAACCGGGGCTCATGGGGCTGACCGACAAGAGTACCGAGCTCACGGTCGGCCCTCGCAAATACGGCATGACCGTGCGCCCTTCGGGCACCGAAATCCTGACCGTGCGCGTGAGCGAGGGCGGAAAACAAATCTGGGCCAAGGAACTGCCTTACGCGACCTGCACCTTCGGCGCGGCGCTCGCGGTCGGTTCGGGCAAGATCCTGCTCTGGGCCGCGCAGCCTTCCGAACGCAGCAAAGGTTTGCTGATCGGGCTCGACGAAGCGACCGGCAATCAGGCGTACGAAATTGCCGTGCCCGACAGCGTGAGCAACAGCCCCGATTTCTTCGCCTTCAACGGCAAATACGTGCTGGCCGTCAATTGGGGCGCGCTCCGCGCGTACGAGCCCGCGACCGGCGCTGAAGCCTGGCGCGTCGGGCGCTGAGCCTGCTTCGGGGATCGGAGGGTCACTCGGTCGATTGTGATCGAATGAGCGAACCGCGCGTGCAAGGCACGGTCGAACCGTCCCCCAATTCCTCACCTGAGCATCAGTTATGCTCAGGTGGAGGATCCTGAAAACACAAACCAGCAGGATTTACGGTGCCGAAGGGCGGACTTGAACCGCCGACAGCGCGCTTATGAAGCGCGTGCTCTAACCAACTGAGCTACTTCGGCTTTTGGGGGCGGGAATATGGTCGGGCGCACCGGGGGCTGTCAAGCCGGGAAGCGCGTCTCAACGTGAGGCTTGGGGGATGGCGCCGTAGCCGCCGGGACCGGGGCCTTCGCGGCCGATCACGTGGTTCAGGGAGGTGTAACTCATGGTGATCAGGGCCCGTTGCCCGAGGGCTTTGGGCAGCGGGCCAAATGAGGGGATGCGCCGGACGCCGGTCAGGACGTTCCCGTCGTATTCGGCGATGCCGCTCGGGCGGACCATGCGCACTCGCTCGAGCCGGCCATCGGCCAGGACCGCGAGCTCGAAGATGACGTGGCCGCTGCGCCCTTCTTCGATCGCCCATTCGGGGAAGGCGCGGCGCAGCTGCTCGTCCACGCGCTGTTTCAGGCCCGCGACGTAGCCCTGGATGCCGGGGTCGTTGAGCGTGTCCGGACCCGGGCCAAAGCCGCTGGGCGTGGTGCGAGAGCCGACGCCCTCGCTCCCGGAACGACCGGGGCGGCCCCCCACGGGCTCGCCGCCGACCCCGGGCCCAGGCGGGGCGCCCACGGTGCTGGCGTGAATCAGTGCGGCGACGCGGGCGGCGACGGCTTGAGAGCTGTCGTCGAGGTCGTTGGGGCGCGCGCGGACCTCCGTAGGCAGCGCCGGACGAGCGCGCATCACCCAGGGGCGCGCGAGCAGCACTTGCGCGCCCCGCGAGGACGCACCGTGCCGTGCTGCGCTGGGCGCGCCGGCCTGCGGCTCCGGCTCCCGTCGGCCGGCGAGTGCCGCTCCGGATGTAGGGTCCGCGGCCAGCCCGCTCTCGGTGTCGACGTCGCCGGCCTGGCCACCGAGTGGGGCGGCGACGGTGCCCGTGACCGAGCCAGGAGCGCTCGCAGCGGGCGTGCGCCGCTCGGGCAGCCTGCCCTTGCCAGTCGCGAGGAAGGTGAGCTGCATGGGCGTGGGGGTGGATCGGTGGTCGTCCCAGGAGCGGCGCGCGTTGGCCGTGCGCAAGCGTTGCACTTGGCTGCGATCCAGGTGCGTCGGCGCGTCGGTCTCCAAGCTGATGGGATCGACGTGGCTATCGAGGTTGGTCGCCGCCTCGGCTGCGGTTTTGGACCCGCCGCGCCCGCCGCGCTCGGTATCGGGGTGACGGTTGAGCGGTCCGCCCCCAGCGAGCACTTGCTCGAGCTCTGGCGGTGGCGCTTCGCTCTCGCGCTCTTGATCACTAGCGGAGGGGTCGAAGCTCGGCAGCTCGACCTCGACTTCACGCGCCAGGTTGACGCGAGCGGACTGAGCGGCCCCTCGGGTGCGCAGCGAATGGGAGATGATCAGCGCGCCGCAGGTCAGCAGCAAGGCATGCGCGAGAAGCGACGTCGCGAACGCTCCCGAGCCGACCAAAGGGCGAGCCATTCGCTCAGTCTGACAGAGCCCTCAACTCGCGGCCAGCGGCACGCGAAAACAGCGCCGGGCGTTCTCGCTCGTGAGCACGGCAAGGGCCTCCGGATCGACGCCGCGCAACGCCGCGACGTGTTTGCCGGTGTGTACGACGAACGCGGGCTCGCAGGGTTTGCCGCGCAGCGGTACGGGCGCCAAATACGGGCTGTCGGTCTCGACCAAGATGCGCTCGGCAGGGGCCCAGGCGGCCACGTCTTGAATGGCGCGCGCACTCTTGAACGTGACGATGCCCGAGAAAGACAAATAGAAGCCGAGGTCCAGCGCGCGGGCGGCGAACGCGCGGTCTTCACTGAAGCAATGGATCACCCCGCCAGCGTCACGAGCGCCTTCTGCCTCCAAAATTTGGAGCGTGTCCTCGGCGGCGCTGCGAGTGTGAATGATCAGCGGTTTGTGCAAGGCGCGAGCGAGCGCGATGTAACGGCGAAAAACCTCCGCCTGCGTCTCGCGCGGCGAGTGATCGTAGTGATAGTCGAGCCCCACCTCACCCACGGCGAGCAGCCGCGGGTGCGCCCAGAACGCCGAAAAATCCAGCGCGCTGTCGCGGGCGGCGTCGTGCGGATGCACGCCTGCCGAGGCATACACGTCCGGGTGACGCTCGGCGACGGCCAGCGCTTGCTCGGCCTGTGACATGCCGCCCACGCCGACGCACAGGAAGGCGCTCACGCCAGCCTCGCGCGCCCGCTCGAGCACGGCGTCCGGGCCTCCTGGATTGTGGTGGCTATCGAGGTGGCAGTGGGTGTCGAACCAAGTCATCGCTGGGATCTCACGCCCACGAACCATAGCAGAAGTGCGGCAAGCACGATGGCCGACATGACCAACAGCTCGGCGCGCTCGACGGCGCGCGCGAGCAGGCCCAAGGCCAAAAGCGCGAGCGGCGCCGACAGCGCGTCGCGCGGGGAAAGCCCGTGTTTACGGCTGAGCGAAAGCCAGCCGAGCGAGAGCACGCTGACCGAGTATTGAAACAACACCGCCACGCTGGACAGCACGAACAGCCGACTGAGCGCGCCCCAAGACAGCAAAATCATGACCAAGACCAGCGTCACGAACAAGGCGCGATGCGGCACTTGCCGCGCTGATGCCGGGGCAGGAAGCGCGATTTTCCCGGGACTGAGCTCGAGCGCGGCGAGGTAGCGTGGCGTCATCGCCATCATGCCGAAGGCGATGCCGAGCGCCGAAATATTGGTGCCCAGGCTGACCAGCCCAGCCAGTCGGTAGCCGCCCAACGCGCGCGCAGCAGCCACCAGCGGAGCGTCCGTCAGCGCCAGATCGCCGAGCGAGCGCACACACGCCCAATGGATCAGCATGTACAGCGCGGCGCACAGCACGAGCGATCCGATCGTCGCGATCGGGATGGCGCGCTTCGGCGAGCGCACGTGCGAACCGGGCACCGGAACGATCTCGAAGCCTTGCATCGCAAACACGATCAAGAGCACTGCCCGCGACCAAGAGGGCGCGGGCAGAAGCGCCGGCGCGGACGTTGGCACGTCCCGCCCAGCGGCTAGGAACACGGCCAGCAGCAGCAACAACGGCAGCAGCTTGAGCACCGTGAGCGACGACCAGACCCAAGCACTCGGCTTCAAGCCCGCGCCCACGATGGCCGCGAACAGCAGGGCCGCCAACAAAGAAAAGGCCTGCTTTTGCCCGCCAAAGCCGAGTAGGGGCGACATGTACTCCCCCAGCCCGGCGATCACCGCCGAGGTGCTGAGCACGGCCGAGGCATACGCAGCAAAGCCGACCACGAAGCCCGCGCCGGGCCCGAACGCCGCGCAGGCCCACACGTACGGCCCGCCGTCGCGATCGAAGCGCGAGCCAAGCCGCGCGTAGGTCACGGCCACGGGCAGCAGCGCCAGCAAGGTCAGCGCATACGCCCACACGCCGAGCGTGCCGGGCACCAAGCCAGCGACCAGGTTGGGCGTGAAGAAGATCCCCACGCCCACGATACCGTTCACCCCCAGGGCGAGCAGCGACCAGACGCCCAGCGCCCGTCGCTGCTCGATCCCGGCAGACAGGCCTGCGCGGGGATCGTCTGCGTTCACGCTCGTCTACTCGCTCAGCTGTGCACGTCGACGAAGCGCTCACGCACCAGCGACACGGCGGCGTCGCCCGCCGAGCCACGCTGGTAGCCAAAGCGGGTGATCAGCACATCGAGCGCCTTTTCCGCGGCCGCCCGGCGCGCATCGTTGAGACCGCTGCCGTCTTCGCGCAGCAGCGCGACCAGATCTCGGCATAGCTTGGCCACCGCTACGCGTCGCTCGGCAAAGGCCGACTCGCGCAGGCGCCGCAGCTGCGAGCCGAATACGCGCGCGTTGTCGAGCGGCTCGTCCGGGTGGTCGATGGCCCAGGCCGCGATCGCACCGATCAAGCCGTGGCGGAGGTCTTCGGCCTTGTCCGGGGAACCGAGCAAGGCTTCGACCTCGCGCATCATGCGCTCGTCGGGCTCCTCGTACTGACCGGTCAGGGGATTTCGGAACTTCTCCTTCTTCACCCAATAGTTCACGTGGATCACGTAGCGGTCGAACAGATCGCTATAACGCGTTTCGTCGACCAGACCGCTGGCGATGCGAAACTCGTCTTCGAACGCGTCCAGGAGCCGAGCGTGGAGGACCTTCCGGAACAGCACGTGATCGTGATAGCCGCCGGCCAAGCGCTCTTCTTGGAGCCAGTTGTACTCGCTGGTGCGCTCGCACAAGCGATCGAGCTCCTTCAATACGGCGAGCGGCGACAAGCAATCGTAGCGAGGGTTTTGCGCAGCATCCAGCAGCACCGTGCGCATCTCGCGGGGGCTCGCACCGATACTGCCCTCGTAGATCGGATATGCCTCGCTCTCGCGGTACAATTGGCCGATCGCCGAGCGCAGTAGCTTGGCCGATTCGTCGTCCAAGCGCGTGGGCGGCGTACCCGACGAGTACAGATCGAGCTTTTCGATCGCGGTCAGCTCGGTGACCAGATCTTGCAGCGGCTTCTCGTAGCGATCCGTGGTCGGGCGACGCATGCGCGTCAGCACCGCGAACATGGCCGCGATGCGCGTGGCGTGGGGCGCGACGTGCTTTTGCACTTGGGACGCGATCTGAGCGTCGTAAATGCGTTGCTCATCGTGAAAGCTGAGCAGATACGGGGCGCGAATGAGCTCCAAGCGACCACGAAAGCTCTCGAACTCCGGGTGATCGCGGAACGCGTTCAGGTGCACTTCGTTGCCGCTGGCGAGCATCACGCAGTTGACCTGCACGTTCTGGGAGCGCAGAGCCACCTCGCCGGTTTCGGCGGTGATCTGCAAATACTTGAAGGCATCCAGCGGACGCTTCAACAGATCCGAAAACTCGAGCAGGCCGCCCGCGGCATCGACCAGCTCGCCGTAGGCCTCGAACAGGGTCATCGACTGCAGCGCCGAAGGCAACGCCCCCAAGCTGCGATCGGCAGTCACTTGCCTTTCACCCGCGTCTACGGACAGCTGCGGGCCGAGCGTGACTGCCCCCACGCGGTAGCGACGCGAGATGAAGTAGCGTTCGACCTGCACGTGGCGCAGCACTTCTTCCAGCGAGCCGCCGTAGCTCGTGAGTAGGGCCTCGTACACTTGCTGGCTCTTGTGCGAGAGCGTGCCACGCAGCATCCAGGCGGGCGGCGGGGCCCCTGCCTTGACGCCCGCAAACAGCCGCTCGAGCAGCTCTTTTCTGGCAGCGAGCGGGATCAAGAACAAGGGATGATCGCGCACTTCGACGAACAGGCGCGAGTCGATTTGTTCGTCCGGCAAGTGGGCGTAGCTGCCGTCGTCGGCGGCGCCCAGAGCACGCTTGCCGCCGAAGCCGATCGAACCGCGCAATGTGGCCTGCGTCGGGAAAACCCAGTGGAAGCGATACAGCGCACCTTCGTCGAGCAAGGAATAGTGCTCGAGAGCGCGCGCGATGCAGGCAGCCACGGTGCTTTTGGCCGAGCCGTTCGGCCCATGCAAGAGCAGCACGCGGTTGGCACGCCCTTCGCGCGCGAAGTTGCTGAGCGCGCGGTAGATTTCGGCCTGCACCGCCTCTTGACCCACCAGCGCATCCGAGCGTTTTTCGCTGGCATCGAGGAACGGTAAATCGAACAAACGAAAGCGTGACAGCTCACCCCAGGGCCGCGTCACCGTCTCGCGCCCGAAGTGATCGAACATGTCTCGCAGGTAGCGTGAAGCGTCACGCGAGTAGCGCACGCAGTCGGTCGCGAACAAGGTCAAGTATTCGCGAAACGAAAGCAGACGGCGTTCTTCCTTGAACTCCTTCTGCACGGAGAGCGCGATGCGCTGCAGGTCCTCCAAAATGCGCTCGGGCATACGCACGAGCGTACCATGCCTTCTGCCCCGTATTTTTTGCCACAGGCCGGGAAAGCCGCGCGTTGTCTTCCGAGAGGCGTGTGGTATTGAGACGCCATGGCGCGTTTGCTCTCGGTTTCGGGCTCGGCCCGCGGTCTGTTGCTCGCCTTTTTGGGCTGCCTCTCGAACCTGTCGGCTTGTAAGAACCAAGCGCCGCCTGCTGCCGAAGCCACCGCCGCCGAGCCCCCACCGCCCGCGCCGGTTGCCGCCAGCGCTGCCGCAGTGGCCGCTGCGCCCGCGCCGGTTGCCGCCGAGCCACCGGTCGCCGCCGCCAGCAAGTACAGCGAGGCCCCCTTCGATGTCGTGATTCAACCCAAGGGCGCCTACGCCTCGGGCCAGGCCGGAAGCGCGGAGATCGTCATCTCGGCCAAACCGCCGTTTCACGCGAACGAAAAGTACCCCTACAAGTTCAAGCTCAACGAAGCGGCTGGCCTCAAGTTCGCGAACTTGGTGGTCGACAAGGACGCGGTCAAGGTCGAGAAAACGCGCGCCACGTTGACCGTCGCGCTCACACCCGAAAGCGCCGGCAAGCACACACTGTCCGGCAAGCTCTTCTTCTCGGTCTGCAACGACGATCAGTGCCTGGTCGAAAAGCGCGATCTAGCCTTGGACATCGAGGCCAAGTAGGCCGAAAAAAGGCGATCAACCCGGCAGTCAGCGGCAGGCAAAGCGAAAAGGCAGCGCGGGAATCGATTCCCCCTGACCGGCGGCGTGCAGGAAGGACCCGGCTCGACGCGAAAAACAAAGTGCGCGTACGCGCTTTGTTTTTTTCTGGAAAGGGCTCTCGCAGGACCAGTCCCCCGGTGCGGTCACTTTGACCCCACCATGTGCCGCGCCTTCTCGCTCTCAGCGCAAGAGCATGAACACGATCACGAGCGCGATGCCGACGAACAGCGCGCCACCGCCGACCGCTAGGAACAGCAGCGTGTTCGAGCTCTTCGGCACGCCCGCGATGGACTGCGGCAAGCTCTCTTCAGACGGTCGCGCGCCGTAGGCCGGAGCCGGCGCGGCGTATCCTGGCGCCGCCGCGATTCGGGGAAGCGAAGCGGCCGCGGCGGCGAACGGATCGCCCAGCGCGTCCAGGCTGTCGGATTCTCCGAAGAAGGAGTCTGCGACATCGGCGGCGCGCGGCGCGGCCGCGGTCGCGAGTAGGCCAGGCATCGCGGCGTTCACGCGCGCGTTCAGCTCGGCTTCGTTGGTCTTGGCCCATTCCAGGTGCGTGCCGGTCAGGCCATAGGCTGCGCCCACGGCGTCGGCCAGCGCGCCCACGGACGCGATGCGATGTGCCGCTGTCTTCTTGAACGCATGCGTCATCACGCGATCGAGCGTGGGCGGAACCGGATGCTTCTGGCCCTTCCCCGCTTCGCTCGGAGGCGCAGGCTCCTTGGTCAAGATTTGGAGCAGGATGCTGGGGCCGTTGTTGCCGATGAAGGGCACGCGACCCACGACGCACTCGTAGATAATCGCCGCCAGCGCCCACACATCGGCGCGCTGGTCCAGGGTCTCCAAGCCTTGCGCTTGCTCGGGGGCCATGTAGAACGGCGACCCGATCGTGGTTCCCAGTACGGTCAGCTTCTTGGCGCTCTCGCCCTTGTCTTTGGCGGAGCCGAAGTCCAGAAGCTTCGTGATGTCACCCTCGTGGGTCTGGCACAGGAACAAATTGTCCGGCTTCAGATCGCGATGCACGAATTTCCGCGCGTGCGCTTGATCCAGCCCGATCGCCACCTGGCTCAACATGCGCAACATGCGCGCAGGCAAAATCACGTGCTCGCGCTTGAGCGTGGCGCGCAGCTCCTCACCGTACAGGAACTCCATCGCCAGCACGAAGCTCTCGTCCGGCGTGGGCTGGAAGTCGAGCACCTCCACGATGTAGTCATGAGGCAGCATTTTGCTGACCTCGAACTCGCGCTTGAAGCGCTGCACGGCGATCGGATCCCGTGACACGTCCGGATGCAGCACTTTGAGCGCGACGTTACGGCGCGCCTGCATGTCGAGCGCTTCGTACACCCGCCCCATGCCACCGTCGGCGACCACGCGCCGCACCTGATAGCGATTGCACAAGAGCTGCCCGATGCGCGGATCTTGGCTGTCCGCGAGCACCGGGACTTGCGTCGGGCTCGTGAGTTGGGCGCCGTCCACCGGGCAAAAGCCGGCGTCATCCGGGTACAGCCGACCGCAGGCTGGACAGGCTTTCATGCCGGCCGTGGCGCCTTCGGCGAGTCGCTCTTGCTAAGGCTCACGCTCGCGATCAAGGCGCGCCCGACTCGCTGCTGTCACCCGTAACGCCGGGTCGGTAGTACAAGATTCGGTTGCAGCTCGGGCACTGCTCGAACTTGTTTTCGCGGGTCAGGCCTTGAAACAGCATGGGCGGCA
>Ga0247779_1000292_pt1 | contig 35477 bp, 41 predicted proteins | sample UWRJL221509R5_FD_179925 | JGI IMG/M metagenome (GOLD analysis project Ga0247779, IMG submission 179925) | Plant litter microbial communities from Arlington Agricultural Research Station in Wisconsin, United States - UWRJ-L221-509R-5 | ecosystem: Environmental > Terrestrial > Plant litter >...
ATTACTTCTGATACCGACGATACACCAAGAATGCACTCGTCAGAGCAGTCGCGTACGTAAGGTATTTGACGCCGGTATACACCATCTTGACCTATAACAACGCAAAAATTAGCTTTGCAATGATATTCATCAAGAATGACACACACCCTGACAAAAAAGTCCCATCTGGTCCCATCTCCTTCATTGAGCCGGGTAATAGCAGACTTTGCAATCTTGTTTGTCAGCGCCTGGGACAATGTCGCTTGTCCGAGGACAACCTTGGAGGGGCTAGAAATGACTATTCTCTGTGACTGCGTAAGAATCTTTGTCGTGTTATCGGCGGAGAATGGAGATTCAAATGGGTTGACTAGGAAAAAAAATTCGTAATTCAATCAATATGTTATTTGACGTTTTATGGGAGAAATGGAGATTCAACGACGTACTGAGCATCTCAAAGGGGATGTCGTTCACAACTGTGACGATGCTGTCTACCTCATCAACGACGTAGGAGCGGAATGGCTCTGAAGCGTATATGTAAAATGCCGAAATGCCAGGGCTGCGTAAATAGAACGTAAGCATTTCTGTCATTGATTTGCATGAATCACGTACAGCAGCTTGACCCTGTCCACAGCTGCATCGGGCGAAGCAACGCGTGAAAGGATGAGGAAAGGCGATCGGCTGTTTGCAATGGTAAAGGTAGCACTGCGAACACGCTGCTCAGTCAACGAGATAATGTGTTGATATGAACAAGGATTATACCTGCTACTGGCTTCCAGAATCCAGTTGTTGACCTTGGTAGCCTTTCCGTTCTTGACGAAGCTAGTCAGAGCACCGTTTTCCTGTAGAGCGGGCGATGTGCCAGAGTTTGACAGGGCACCTTTAACAGCCTCAAGGACAGCATCGTAGACAGCATCGTCGACAAAGGCGATGGTAGGCGCGAATGGCGATTGTCCGTTGAATGCCGATTTGGCTTGGACGAGTGCGCGTCCTGCCGCCCGGGCATCACCTGACTCATGGACGTATGCGACTGAAGGAGCAGACGCGGGTGTCACTGCTTCAGAAACCGTGATGCTTCCAGAGGGGGAGAGCGTCAGATTCGTGATGGAAGCAGATGAGAGGTGGGTTGTTGATTTGGTAAGCTTGTCGGAATCGAATAGTGCAAATGCATAGTGATCAAGGAAGCGAGGGAGCAGCTGGGACAAAGTCTCTGAGACAGCCGGCGAGCTTGCCTGTTTTTTTATTTTGTTAGCGACAAAAAAGAGTGGTCAAGAGAAATGGCTCACCGAGAGCAAACATAGATTACCAGATGCAAGAGATACAATGGCGCTGTTAAGCAATGAGCTGTATGGATCTAGATTGGCGTGAGCTTCGAGTGTCTCCCAAAAAATTAAACACTTACAAGCCCAGTCTGCCTTTATCAGGACAATACCAGAAGGATTTGAGCGGTTGGCAATGCAAGCTCGACGATTCTCAATAATGCCCTTTGCAGTCGAGGAAAATGAATGCCTCGACTTTTCATAAGAAATAAGCTCTTCGACTTTTGTTTTGGCAAGTTGGAGAGCAGAAGTGAGTTCCAGCAGAACCTCTGTCCGAGTCAATCTGTTATCTATAAATATGCGTTGGGCGTTTAATTAATGTTATGCCGTGTATTATGTTGACCGACCTTTGAGAGCAGCGTTGACCAAGGTCTCGGTATTCTTCTGGACAAGATCTGGTGCAAGACAAAGTAAATTCCTCGCAAAAAAAGAAGGTCGTTCAGGATGCAGACTGACCATGAATACCCTCAATTTGCTTCCTTCTCCAGCCAAGAGGACGAGAGATACCGGTGTCAAACGCCGCTTTGAGGTTGACGAGCGGAGCGGGAAGGTCTGCAAGCTGTTGATGAAAGGAAGACATGTAGCAGTAGAATCATTTTGCAAGTAAGTGCGTCCTTTAGTTAATGTCCTTCGGAATTGGCGGTGGGGAAAGATACCCTGCATAGCACGTGGCCGCGAGGAGAAAAAGACGCCGGCATTTGCCATTTGGCGTTACGCGACGCGTCACGAAAAGCGCGTCGCTGCTTATTCTGCCAACACATTACGATCTTGTATCTCTTTTTCTGTTTACTCACATAAAACGTATTTCTCGTCTATGTCTCTCTGTTATCATCCGACATTGCTATCTGGCTGCCATTACGCCCAAGACCATGAATTTGCCTTGATACAAGTCCGCATTCGGAGGTGCCAGGTACCACTCAGTACTCCGATGCGAAGGAAGCTCAAGTGTCTCCTACATATACATCGATATCGTGTCTGAGGTCTAGACAAGCGCTACAGAAGCCTTGAACTATACTGCAAGTCTTTTTATTTGGCAAGTTTTTGCAGGACAACACTGATTAGAATTCGTTCCCCAGTCTTTCATGCCCTCAAACGAGAATTTGGCCGTATCAGGCCTCAGTGCCTTGCCCTCTGGACCTGATCTAATCCCCCGCTTTATTGACTTGCGTGCTGAAAACGATGCTCAACGCGTTTGTATCAGTTATCCTGCTCCTGGAACTTCCAGTTATATCGACGTCACGTTTCAAGATTTTGGCCGTGCAGTGAACAGTGCAGCTTGGGAGTTTAATGAGAAGATCGGTGCCAGACGCTCATCTTCTGAGCCTACCAAAGTAGTGGGTATCCTTGCTCGCAGGTATGTGATAATCATTCACGAGAAACAGTAATTTGACATTTTGCAAAGTGGTGCAGCGTACATGGTGTCCATATATGCACTTCACAAGATCGGCGTCGCTCCACTCCTTATATCGCCTCGTAACAGCCGTGAGGCTATTATAAACCTCCTCAGGTTGACCAACAGCTCCGCCGTTATCACCGATTCCTTCAATAGGGCAGAGGCCGAGGCAGCTGCAGCTGAGTTGGGATCGATCCCAGTCCACGATATTGCATCTGCACCTATTCCTGGTGCAGCTCCATCCGAGCCATTCCCTTACGACCTTAAATGGGACGAAGAGTGTGACAAACCGTTTATCATTCTCCACACCAGCGGCTCGACTGGTTTGCCAAAGCCAGTCGCATGGAATAGTCACTTTGTTTTCCACCAAGGTTTCTATCCACCTGAATTCGTTGCCAAATATTCGGGCTCCTCTGTTTTGGCGACGCTTCCTCTCTTCCATGGATCTGGAGTCGCACTCACTCGTGCTTCTCTTATTTGGCTCGGTTGGAAAGTTGTATTCCCCGATTCTTCAAAGCCTGTAACAGCGTCATATCTCGTCGATATCTGCCAAAGTTCGAATGCACCTGATGTTGTCATTGGCGCGCCCTCGGTTATTGAAGAGGTGTCTGCTCTTGAAAGCGGGATGGATGTCATGCGGGGCCGACGATTCTGGTTCTTCGTTGGCGCCCCTGTACCGCCACACTTGGGTAACTTCCTCGTCAAGGAGAAGATACATTTCCTTTCTATGCTTGGTTCAACCGAAATCGGCCAAATGAACGTATTGGAACCTGCCGACCGAGCACCCGAGGATTGGCAGTACCATCAGCTCAGGCCAGATCTGGATATTGTCCTCGAACCAAGAGGAGCCGAGCCAGGATCAGGTCCATTCGAGCTCATTATCCTTGCAAAGGATGGCTGGAAGCCGGGAACTATCAACGTCAACATTAACGGGACTGAAGGATACTCCACCTCTGATTTATATCAAAAACATCCTACCCATCCACGTCTGTTCAAGCACTGTGGACGTGCTGACGATGTCATCGTACTTGCAAACGGCGAAAAGACACTTTCTCGTCCTATCGAAGTGCCCGTCGAAGCTCATCCTCACGTCGCTGCTGCGGTTGTATTTGGAACCGGTCGGACTCAGAATGGTATACTCGTAGAACCCGCTGAGAAATACATATTCGATCCCAAGGATGAAACCGCATTGGTTGCATTCCGGAACGAGATCTGGCCTGCAGTGCAAAAGGCCAACGAATCGAGCCCGTCGCATTCACAGATCTGGAAGGAAATGATCCTGGTTACGCTCCCCGATAAACTCCTTCCACGTACCGACAAAGGCAGCGTTCGTCGCAAGCCCGCCATACAATTGTATGCATCCGAGATCGATGAACTCTACCTGACCGTCGAATCGTTCTCCTCCAGCAAGAGTCTCCCTCCATCCTTGGATGAAGAGAACCTCACTCCATTCTTCCAAACCATCATTAGCGAGGCTTTGAATAAATCAATTGGCTCTGATGACGATGTCTTCAGCTTGGGTATGGACTCTCTCAAGGCTATCTTTGTTCGTAACTCTTTACTTTCCTCACTGCGCGGTGATGAGCGGACAGCGGGTCTTGTGTCTGAAGTTCCTCAGAACTTTGTCTTCCTATTCACTACTCCTCGTTCTATGGCTAGCGCAACTGCGACTCTCTTCAAGACTGGTCATGTTACTGCAGAAGACGATGAAGCCTCCCACGCAAAGACCATTAACGATACAGTGGCGAAATATACAGCCTCCTTCCCCACTCATACTCCTGGAGCTGCTGCCAACGAAGACGGCACTGAAGTTGTGATCTTGACTGGATCTACTGGATCCTTGGGCACCTTCATTCTTGACTCCCTTTTGCGCAACGAGAAAGTCAGTAAAGTCATTTGCTTCAATAGGCGCGGTTCTGTTCCAACCTTGCAGCGTCAACAAGCATCCTTCGCCGAACGCAAGTTGGATTCTTCTTCCCTCTCGAGTGATCGTATTGTATTCTACGACGTGGAGATCAACGCGCCGTCCTTTGGACTTTCTGCTGAGGAGTTCAAGGCCATCCACAGCTCGGTGACCCTCATTATTCACAACGCCTGGGCTCTCAACTTCAATTGGCAATTGGCCACTTTCGAGAGTGTGCACATTGCCGGGTTGAGGAACATTGTCGACTTTGCTTTGACTTCCCCTCGATCTACCCCTCCTCGCGTCGCATTTACATCGTCCATTGCCTCCGCTGGTGCTTATACTGCCGGACCTGTTCCAGAGAATCCTATTGACGAACCCTCTATCTGTCTCACCCAGGGTTATGCGCGCAGTAAATATGTCGGAGAACGCATCCTTGCCATCGCCGCTGAGAAGACAGGGCTCAAGACCCTTTCCTTCCGCATCGGACAAATCTCTGGAGACAACAAGCACGGTATTTGGAACGCCACAGATCACGTTCCTGTTCTCTTCAGAGGATGTCAAGAGCTTGGTACGATTCCTCACGACTGGCTTCCGGTTATCCCTTGGATTCCTGTCGACGATGTTGCCCACACTATTGTCGACGTCGTGCTGGATCGCGAGCGCGGAGCGGGCACTTTCCATGTATCAAACCCTCAGCCAGCTCCTTGGGCCGACTTGATGCCAGCCGTTAAAGACTTGCTGAAGACAAACAAACCACTCGACGTCGTCTCGATGAAGGAGTGGGTAGAGCAGCTGAAGAACTCACCTCAGTCTGCCGAAGACAACCCCGCTATCAAGCTCATAGCCTTCTTCGAGAACAATATGTCTGGTAAAGGAATTCGATGCAGGCTGGCCATTGATAAGACCAAGACAGTTTCGCCTTCTTTGGCTAATGTGAAGCGAGTTGATGAAGCTGCTATGCGTCTGTTCATTGACTACTGGAAGAGTATCGGATTTTTGCATTAGATAACCAAGCTCATTGTTTGTAAAAATGTATTTGTACATAGAATGCTATTCCCAAAAAGAGGAACTTTGTCATGACCGCCGTTTCCTGATATGGAGTAAATTGCTATATGCGGTATAGAGACAAAAATCAAACAAGTCTGATGTTTTTCTCGCTACTAGCCCATCATAGGCGCCAGTGTCCTGATCCAAGGTCCGCGACCTCTTTGCCACCCTCCATAAGTCTTCTTTCGCTTACATCTAGTTCGAGCTTGCCCAGGAGGACAGGGCCAACTTCTGGCTTAAACGGGATTCTTGGGAAGAGAGAAAATACAAGAAATCATGAGAATCATGAGTCAAATAACCATTCATAACAATTACATCGGTATGTACATGATCGACGTACACTCCATAATACTACTATTATGAATAACAAAAAAAGCGATGAGGGCGAGATGCAAAAGAAAAACCAACAAATACAATCACAATAATTAAAGCCATGTTAGGAGAGATGATCTGTGAATGAGAAGAAAATGCAAGTAAATAGTCGTGCGTGCCATATTATAAGGTCTGATTTTTTGTCGTGAGAGATGAGCATCGCCTGCGCTGTGAAGGCGTCGTGCTAGCATAGCGCAGGCGGTTAAAAAAATGGGAGGTGCGTCGTAGAATAGAAGAAGAATATGGGGCAGTCAGGCGATCGATTTCCAGCTCGATCTTACTTCCCTAAAGAAAGCTCCGATATCTGTGAAGTATCGAACGTCCTATTGCCTATTCTCGAGTCGTTATAATATTCATCGCTGTCATCATAGAACCCTCTACTGCTCCTTCCGCGTCGTCCCCTCCCACGATGGTCGCCACTGGTATAAAACCCTGACGAAGACTCGGAAAGCTCGTATGTTTCATTAGGAGCGTAGGTCTGCCGTTCGGAATTGAATATCTGCGTCGAGAACTGTATGGCTGTATCTGTTCGGCGCGTGTTACGGTTTTCGGCGCCCGCTGCATTTTCAGCGAGTCGACTGAGGTTGAGGAGGATGCGGTAGCCCTAGTAGGTGATATTAGCAACTGATTGATAGGCAGTCATAGACCAAAATACTCACACAGAAAGAGAAAGCAGTTAGTAGCCAGCTATTTTATTTGTGTGGTCGTTAGTTGCTGTTGCCACCCAAGTATAAGATATGCAACCCAGCTCACCAGTACAGGACGCCTGCAAAGGCGGGATTAGGGGTGGCATATAAGCATAGTTGGCCAAGGTAGACAACTGCAAGTTATTTGATAGGTAAGTAACCTGACAGCTAGTGGGATATAACGGAAAACAGAAATACTAACGGAAGAGTAAAAAGAACGCCCACGTCCCATCCCGCATGAGCAAGACTATCAGAGGCACATCACCCCACCCTGAACGTGCCGCTTGAATGAACTTGAATAGCGTGAATCCAAAGAGCGTGAATTGGAAGATGATCGAAGAAGCACTATAGACAACAAAAATCAAGGTCAGTAAGGAGTCACAGCGACCTTCTTCTAAAGCCAAACTTTGTTGAGAGGCTTACCCGTATATAATCAACGTAGGTGGGACCCCGACGACGACGCAGAGATTGTCGAACGTGACCCCAGGCAACGAAAGTGCCAATCCCACTGCAATTCCCGCAAGCTCGAACACATAGCACACAGCAACTACCCGCCTGACTATTCGATGGCCATGATATAGTGCATGCACTAGAGGACGAATAATCGAGTGAGTAAACGGTGTACAAGTCGGAACATCCATTCGTACCCCGTAAAATAAGAACCGTGTCTACGATTGCCACTACCATAGAAGCCGCCACCCCCTGGTATATTTGCCAGATATAACAATCATGGGGAGTAAAGTGAAAAAGAGGGGTGAGTTCGGTCCCTACAAAGAGTAACGATCTAGAAGGGGAAAAGCCATGGCAATCAGTAATCTATCCTGTGAAATGCATTGCTATGTGACTTACATCTGGATCAGCATAGGTAGGTACCGGGAGATGTAGTACACGAATTTGGTGTACGACCACGCACGCCTGTAGTTTTGTCAATCCTGTGCACGATGATTCTGTGCTTTTAGGGACACTCACGGCCATATGAGGTTAACCTGAGGACAAGATGATCGTCAGGGACAGGTCCAATGATAATAACGAAATGTAAAATGCTAAGATACTCACCTCATCGTCCACGGTGATTAGGATATCCCAGACAAGAAACGCCAATGATGCCACTGTCAAAAAGCCAAAAAAATGCCATAAGTATCAAGGCCTCGTCTCAAATTCATTTCAGGTTCGACAGATAACCTCAAGCAGCTCGAGCCGTAAGCAAGGGAAATTCCACGAACCTGAGCTGCGATTGACAGCTTGCGCGCCGAGAGCAACGTCTGCGGAACGATAAGGGCTGTATAATGGTTGGTCTGCAGTAGTTGCCCGAGTCCAGAATAGCAGCGCCGACATTAATTGGTTGGACTACCGACCCCAAAACACACTCATCCAACAAAAGTCACAAATGAGGGACCACGGCTCTTTGGTGCTGCGTGGGACCAAAATTGGGCACGTTTTTCAGTGTCAGTGAGAAAGATGAGGTAGGCCAGGGAGGATTAGTGAAGGTAGGTATTCAAAGTGAAGCGGCGTGTGCTGGGGGGAGAGAGAACTTTTCGCATTGATTTCCCAGCAAGATATCAGGCGAACACAAGAGCCCCATCTATAAAAAGATTGGGCCGCTGGCTTGAAATCCATGGGGAAGCCCACATTATCTCCCATCTGCCCATCACTTCGCTTTCGAAAGTATTCATAGCTAATTGAACCCGTCTCTTCCTACAAAAGAAATCATCAGTGAAAACCTGTTCAAGCTGATGGATTTTACTTTCATGCAACTTCCTATTTGAACATCGAGGCAGTCCAATCCAGCGTCGAAATGTCAGCTGCATGTTTTATTATTTCGGCTCACTCTGAAGAGTGTCACATCGCACAAATAGCAGTTGACAGATTGCCGCAGAGTCGCTCAGTTGTTCGAGGTCAGTGGATTTTGTCTCCTTGGAATGGGCGCTGTGCATACTTTAACGGTCACATGCGCACTCGATGCATACATATATTTGAATCATCGATCATGTCGGGTGTTTGGAAGGAAAGCAGAAACTTTAAATGCTCGGCAATGTGACAGTCATCGACAATAGGCTTTATTCCATCGCCTATTGGCACAAACTTTGATCTTGCCTTCAGTTCCGACTTGTCGACCCCGAGCATCGTCCGACTTATGCTAGCCTGCCAGGCTCTACAAATACATATTCAAGGACTTTGGAAAAAACCGGACGATACGCGTCTAATTGCCACAAATTCAAGGAGTTTGATGGTCGCCTGGTTCGGGAGTTTGAAAAGAAACATCGATTTTCTAGTGATGTACACGCATACATACTGACCATGTGTACCTAACAAAAAATACAGATAGCGATTCAATCATGAGAGAGGAGTAAAGTAGAGGGGGCTTAAAACGTTGGCCATAATAGTAATCATAGGGAGTAGAAGAAAGCGAAAGCAATCCAAGAAGAGTCGATAGCAAACAGTACGGTAAGATGTTATTTTACAAAAGGATATATTCATGAGGTGGCTACGTACTCAAGACTGATATCTTGAATAGTCAATAGAAGACGTTTGCGGGTTAGCTGTCATTCGTTTCGCGATCTCTTCCTGTCGTTGCCAAAGAAGTTCGGCCCACAATGGATGAGGAGGAATACGGCCAACAAGGGCACGAAGGACTTCGAGCCTAAATAAACAGTAAAGGTCAGATAAAATTTCATGGAGACAATAGAGTCCTACCATTTGGTCTTTTCTTCGTCCGTATCAGCGAAGAATACGATTTCCTGGTTTTGCGGGAAGATCAAGCGAAATGACCTTTCTACACCGTAAAGACCGTCGTATTCGTCACCGGATGACGACTTAGTATTTTGGTCATCCTCGACAGCAATCGCTTTCTTCAAATCGATCGTTGCCGTTGCCTTTTTTGTGACGTCGTTAAACGCCACTAAATTTGCACCAATCACCCGCAGTTGCCTACGGCGCCATGTCTGGAAGAGAGGGGTGAGAACTTGTCGCAAAGGTATGGAATGATTGTATAAAACTTACGCTGCAATCGCCGCCGATTTGCGTAAGAGTACCTTGGAAATATGTCATCTTATGCCAGTTAATATGTCGTAGACCTCGATGGCATTCCTCCAAGCTTTGTGGTAATTGATCTTGTGGAATCCCAGGTAAAGGAGGTAACCTAAACAGTTGAAGAACAATTTCGCCAACTTCCAAAGTTGAAAATTTGCCTCCTAATTCTACCCTTTGACCAATCAAAGGATAGCTCGTCTCGAACAGACGCGTATCACACCGTGGAGCGATGTCTTTGAAGGCTATAAATGCACGGGCCAGAGTACCATCTGGCTTAAGATGGCGGGCAAGGTTCTCCGGCAGTCGTTGTAAAGGTTGCGTCTGGACTGGCGGAGGTGGAGGTGGTTGCACAATCACTTTGTCCTTGGAGGATTTCTTCGGAGATGACGAGAAGAAACTACGCATACCGCCACTTCTCGACGACGTCTGGACAATTGGAGCAGGTCGTGCTATAGGCATGGGAATAGCGGCAGGTGCAGGAGGTGCTACGGCTTTGAATTGAGAAATGATGTGTGGATCTCGTTTGACCTTTAGTGTCAGCGTGAACTCCAACTTGCTATGTTCGATCCTGGTAAAGAAGTTCAGGATTATGTGTCATATAGTAAATTACGATATAACGTACAATTCAAATTCCTGCTCAATGCGACAATCTGGCTGCAATTGACATTCCGGCGTTGTTACAAAGTGGATACCGTTGTTCAACGTACAGGTAAAGGCGGTAGGTTCGTGGGGTAGCGGTAAATGCATGCCTCTGATTCCGAGAACTGTAGGAACAAATTCAGCACCAATTCTCTTAAATAAGTGAATTTCCCTTTGATACCTTTGACGAAGACCTTGCCATATGCCTTGCCCTTATCCTGAGCACGATATTCTTTGATTTGCTTCGCGTACTCATTCTGTCATTTCATCGCTGATCAGTAACAATGTTTAAAGACAAGGAGGAGAATAAAGCATACCATATCCGAAGGTCGTCTAACTGTCCTCCATGCTCGACCAGTGTTGACATCTCCAGGGCCAGCCATATGCGACACCTTTTCATCGGAAGACGAGGCATAAATTGTTGTCTCACGTTCTCGAACATGATATTTCTATGCAATGGCGTTAGGAATCATCACCATTGTGAACAATCAAAGCACAGCTTACACTCTTCTTCGGCGGTTCAACCAGCTTCTGAAGCTCCTTTTCGATACTATCAGCCAATCGATCGTCATCAGCAACCACCTTATTGCCGAGATCAAGCAGGGCTTCGCCTCTTCTTTTCGCGCCACCTCCAAGAATCTCTGCATCCCCAGTACTCATGCTACGACGTCTGCTTGGTCTCCCGACACCTAAGCGTTGCTGATCTTGGCCACGAGGTGGTTTGAATCCTTCATCATCATCCATTTCTTCCATGCGCCTAGCTTCACGTCTCTTCTCGATAATCATTTGTTCCCGAGTTTTGATGTTATCTTTAGGTGGGGGTGGGGGTGGTATAGCCATGGATGATGAATCACTGACAGACCGACTCATGACACCGTCTGCTTCATTGTGTTGAAGTAAAATTGAATCCGTCGCAGCACGTTCTATCACTTTCGGGCGGGAGGACGTAGGATGGACATCATAACCATCCTGAGATGGTTCGTCATAATCATCAAATTCGTCGGTCATCATCGAGTCATCTGCCCGTGCGCCTGCGCCCGCGACATCTTCCATCAACCTATCAAGGGCGCTTTTCATGTCCATGTTGACGTCGACGTCGCCCATCTTTATGCCAGACCCTCCCGAATCAATACTACTCGCTTTAAGTGACCTATCATCTCGGAAGTCGGCGATGTTCTGTGCATTCGCGCTTGCTTTCTCTAAATTTAACCCTCCGAGGCTAAACTTGCTGCCAAAGTCAAATTGCAGTTTCTGGCTGGGATCGTATAACCCAAATTCACTGCCCTTGTCGTCTGGAGGCGCTAATGCAGAGAAACCCATTAGCCTTTTCTCTACGGTTTCCACCACTGCAGTTTCCGTACTGAAGTCAGTCTGAGACGTGAGCACAGACATTCTATCCCTTTCCTGAGAATCGTCCGGAGTGAAATGTTGGCCATGGGGTGAGTCACGCGTATCAGCAAATAAACTGGGACTGGGAGTGTGTCGGCGGCCAACTGGGTCAGCCATAGGGCTACCAGGGCTTCGCTGGTTCTGAAGTCGACGTTGAACCACTTCCCTGGATATACGCTCTCGACTGGTAATTTTGCCTAACGAGTGTACTACAGAGCCAACAGCCAATAATGGTGACGCTGGTCGAGACGCTGGTGACGCCACACGCTCAGGTACACTGGAGAGACTGTCTGTCAACGAAGGCGTTCTTTCTACAAATTGATCCTCTTTTCTGTTTGAGTCGGGCGAATCATTGAGTGTTTGCAGAACCTGGTAATAGTCAGCCTCATATTATCTGTGAGGTTATCAAAGGGACACCCACTTCCTCACAATCCCGCTCGCTTGCAACAAGGGATGAATTGGCTCTTGTGTCGTCTTCCTTTGACTCTGTGGTCGTATCAGGATACAGGCGACTACTGGTATCAGAGAGGATAGATTCATCCTGAATGCGAGGAGCAAATGGATCGACAGCAATATTACCACTCTGATTAGCATCCACTTCATATGGAACTCCTATATCTACATAAGCTAAATCAACTTGATGCCAGATTGCGTGATTGAGTGTATTTACCTGTGTCAAGGTCAAATCTAGGAATCAGACTTTCTTCATGGAAAGTATGTCCTGGTGACTTTTTCTTCATAGGAGACGGACTCGGCGGAAGTTTGCCAACTTCATCGGCGTCAATTTCGTGCTCTCTCTCCTCCTCACGCGCCTTGCGAAATCTTTCGACGTGTGTCGATCGTCCAAGAGGCGGTGTGCTCTGATGAATAGCCGGTGATCGACGAGGCGGTGTAGCTGGAGGTCCATGTGGAGATGCATGTGTAGGAAGGTTGAAAGTTTGTGGATATGATGGACTTGACGTATGTGCAGCTTGTGCAGGGGAGTTGCGAGGGGAGAAATGTGGAGGAGGAAGCGGGAATTGAGGGGAATGCTGATGATGATGCTGCAAAAATCTGTCGATGTGATGACTCCTTCCAAAAGGTACGCCGTCTTCGGTTTCCAGATCCGTAGGTATGTCACTGTGTCGAGGAGGAGTGCTCATATTGGTAGATGACATGCTAATCTCGGATAGAAGATTGGCAGCATTCGAGTTGAAGAACATTTCTTCCACGATTCCGGTGATACTGGCATCCGGGTCCGACAAAAGCGAGGGACCAGGGGGATTGAACCCATCTTCAGAGAGACTAACGCTCTCATATGAAGCGTCGTCCTCCATAGTGACTTCTGGATGACTTGAAGTTTCGGAAAATACCGCCTGAGGGCCACGACTCGAGTCCTCTTGACCGTCCTCGCTAGCACTTTCGAAGACTTCTTCTTCAGTTTCATCACGATCGAACTCGAGGACGTCGCAACGTTCGTGAAAAGTGACGGTCTTTCTTCTCTCTCGTTTAGATCCTCCGCTTAGACGAGGACCATGCATCCGCCGGGAAACAAGAGATGACCTGCCTGGAGAAGGCCCGCTTGACGGCGCCACAGGGGGAGCTGACATGTGGGAAGAAGAGGGTGGAGTATTTGACAGCGGCGGAGTATCGTTAGCAGCATTAGAGACAGGTAGGATAGGGAGCGAGGGAGCGACTTTTGTTATAACTATAGGAGCTGGTGGGGGAGGCGGTGGTGGTTGTGGCAGCGTTTGAGTCTTGAAAGGGCTCTTGGAGACAGGTTCCTTCTCCAGGAGGCCCTGGAATGCCTTACTTTGTTTTCTATCTCTCTTAAGCGCAAGTGGGCGGTCGTTCTCGACCTCTGCCTGATCGTACATCGAAGAAGGTCGAGATCGTTTCTCGCCCGACACTCGTCTTGTAGGAAATGAAACAGAAGACGGTCTTGCGGTGGACGTCAATGAAGTGGGAATTTGGGACTTGAAAGGCGACTTGGAAACCAGATTATTGGTGTGAACATGACGGTAACTCGAGGATGTCCTACGAGCAAGACCAACGGGCGGAACTTTGGGACGACTAGGAGAATCTCGTTTGGCTATACGAAGAGGAGACGTAATAGAGTCTGTGCTTCCAGAAGCTTGAAGAGATTTTGTTGGTGGTGAATTCCAACCCATTCCTGATTCACGCAGAATGGAAGATTTAATGGGGTCCGGTGAATTAGAGAGGAGGCGATCTCGCAAAGGCGATTTGTGGGACGCCATCAGTATTGGTGACAAGCAGCAAAGACTCAGGCAGACTTCGTACAGCGCTAGTCGCTGTCACAGACGTTGATAAGGAAAGCGTAGATGGTGGCGAAGGGGAAGGCACAAAGCGGGGCGTGCCATTCAACAAACAGCATCCGTGGGAATCTGCTTCCGCGCCCCAGTCGTGAGAGTCACGTGCTCGCGTCTCACCGATAAGAACGCATTATATAAGCATCTTTCTCCTATCTCTTAATCAATCAATCTCCCTGCATTCCTCTCCGTTCAACTCTGAGGAGTATATGGATTAGATTTCAAGGTCCATTTCTGTATGCCTTTACTGTAACTAGTTTCCAGCCTGTATATACTCAGTTCTGAGCTGCAATCAAATAAGGCGCACGGTCGACTGACTTTGCGACTATGATAATGAAATTAGTATGCAATGCGCAATGTAAACTGACACAGCGTTGGAGCGTTCCTGTCAGCGGTTAATCCTTTCCCCCTCATGAATGCTCGACGGACGAGGACGGACAGGGGACAGGGACGGACGTTCTCTGATGTTCTTCGAACCCGGCTACATACAACAAGAGTGAAAGAGACGAAAAGGGTACTGACGAACCTCTGTAAACGCTTCCGCCACCGGCATATCGGCTATCAGCGAACCGGTCGCAACTAGTAAGTAATCCCCGCATCCGTAATCCCTAAGCCCGATTTCCACTGCTCTTCCTACCTTTCACTTTCAGCTTTGAACATGTCTTTCCAAGGCCTAATCTCTGGATCAGAATGCGCAGCTCCAGCAAATCCTTTGTCTCAAGTTCTTAAGCACACCGAAGGCGATCGAAGTCTCCAACAGGTAGGGTCGGATGCATTACGAGTGCATACAATTATTCAGCTGAAGATATAGGACAGACTTTCTGGCCCATCTACTTCTCGGGTATGCAATACGATACTGCTTCTGCATCTTCTCTCTCTTACTATGTTCTATAAAGCTCCATCAACTCCCTGGAACATCCTCATCGATTCCGGCTAGCGAACAAGATCTTGCTCTCGCCCGCCAATTTTTTGAAGGAAACTCAGGAGGTCATGGCATGGGCCATGGACATCCGATCCAGTACCCTGCCGACTTTGGAAGAATGAACGAAATAAACGTTCGACCAGGGATGAACGAAGCATGGGCATTGGAACAGCAGCATATGCGAGCTTTAGAGGAGAACGCTAAAACTAATTGGGCCACTGAATTCGGCAATTCACCGCAGTCTAATGCATCGGCTTCGTCTACTTCTGTTCCGCAGCAAGCTATCCTTGGGAGGCCTGATTGTAAGTCTTGCCTATAAGTACCAGAAAAAGTCACTAATTAGGGTGCCGTAGTACAACAACGAACTTCTTACATGACTTCGATGTATGGAAGTTCAATGCCCATGGGAATGTACGGTGTAAACCCCACAGTACAATATGGAGTACATGCGAGCTTTAATCAACAACTTGACCAAGGCAAGGGAAAAGGCAAGCAGGTGGATTTCGAAGCAGCTTTTGCTCAAATAGCAGAATCTTTTGGTCCCGCTGAGACACAAACGTCGCGAATTGAAGAAGTAGACGATAGCATTGCAAATATTGAAGAGGCATTGAAGAATGCATCCTTGAAAGCAGAAACTGAAGAAAGTGGGATGGATTTCCAGAAGTCAGTGAATTTTTGTGCATTTGACTGTACATTGTAGATAACATAACCACATTCTAGAGTATGGGACCAACTCCAAAATTCAGATCTCCCCCCACCGAAGGAAGATATGGCTAAATGGGAGGCCGAATTTTCCCAGATGATGAATGCTCAGAGAGATGAGCTCGAAGATTATGGTGCAAACATGCAGAATGCCTGGGAGAGTGGCATAGGCAATTACGATGAGACATTTGGCCCATCCACAAAATTTGACGGGGAAGGTATACCAATTCTGGGAGATTATATTTTCGGTGAGATCCTCTTCGCGTCCCAGGATATCGCCACCTCTAATGTGCATCTGTATCCGTGAAGAACAAAACAACAAATATCTTGACCCTTCTTCCTCTCGTTCTCTCCTAGGGGAAGCAAAACAACTCCTCGACAACAATGGCTCATTATCCGAAGCTGCTCTAATGTTGGAAGCGGCAATTCAGCAAGGCGAGTTAGGCGAAGGAGGCTACGAAGCATGGATCCTTCTTGGAGAGACAAGGAACATGGACGAAAGAGAGGAAGCTGGTATGCGTGCATTACTTCACGGTGTTGAGAAGGCCCAAGAAGCCGGTTCAGCAGGCGCAGGAATGCTGGTAAGTCATGAGAGTTTCACTTCAAAGCTTCACCAAAACTAAAGTTTCTAATTCTGCAAGTCTTTGGCCATCTCCTTTACTAATGAATCGTATGATCGCGCTTCTCATACGATGCTTCTCCGTTGGTTCAGAGCAAAATATCCTGAAGTACAGATTCCCGAAGAAACGATCAAAGCTATATCTACCAACTCATCCTGGGATACGCATGGTCGCATAACTGAGTTATTCCTCGACCTGGCAAGGACGCAACATGGTCAAGGGAAAATGGATGCGGACCTTCAGATAGCATTGGGAGTCTTGTTTTACACAAATAGTGAGTATGAAAGAGCGCAGGATTGCTTTGCGGCGGCTTTGGGTGTCCGCCCGAAGGTAAGGAATTCTTTCGGAAAAGCTTTCATACGGTCAATCTGACAGGGGGCTTCAGGATTATCTCCTGTGGAACAGATTGGGATCCTCACTTTCGAACGGCAATAAACCAGAAGAAGCACTTGGTGCCTATCGTGAAGCTTTACAACTACGGCCGACATATACTCGTGCGATTTATAACGTCGGTGTTGCCTGTAAGTGCTTTTGCAATCTATGATGAGGTTATACTGAATCTATGTGGGTCATTATCAGGCTTGAACATTGGTGCCGATAAGGAAGCTGCTGAGCACTTTTTGAGTGCTCTTAGCCTTCAAGAATCGACTAGTGGAGATACTAGTGACCAACTATGGTTCACTCTCCGTCGGGCATTCTTGTCAATGGTAAATGTTTTTCAGTGTGCGAGTTGCCTAAATTTACCCGTTCCCCTTTAGCAACGAAGCGACCTTGCAGACCTCGCTAAACCGGAAACGAAGGCGAACTTGGATGTGTTCCGCAGGGAAGGCTTCGACTTTTAAAAGTTGTACAACTAGATACCATTGAGAGCAAAATGACAATTTGACCGGTTCTTATTGGTGGAATATACATACCTCATGTGGAAATCGCCCTGTGGTCCTAAAAGTTACCGGTCCGGATGTCACTTCATTATCCATATTACCCCTCTTCTCTTACTACTATTAGGTATTTTCTTTCCGATATAAAGAGATCAAATGACTCTTGAAAAATGGCTCCTCCCTTTCTGTCCCTTTTCTCTCTTTACCATCCAACATGTCTTCAGAAAGCGACGTTCAAATGTTTGTGTTCCCACTTCTTGCCTCTCTGTCGTTCAATTTGATCCATGCTCAATGTTGTGCTGTGATCACAGTCATTCTATCCCCAAACCGACATCTAGCTCGGGGATCTTGAACAAGATATCATGCCAGATCACACAAAACAAGGTCTTTCCGTTTGTCTGCAGATTCCAGTGGAAATATAGTTAACACATTCCCGGTTTTTGAAGATTCGTGGAGGAGCACAAGCAATGTGTAAGAGTTATCGTACAGTCGAGTTTTGTATGGAACGCTAACACGATATTGGACACTCCTTAGTATATGCTGTCGGTTTAGATGAAGACGACATGAACAAACCACAGGCAAGAACTTCAACTGTGTTTCGTAAATCCAGACTTATGGGCCATGATTCTAAATAGATTGGAATTTCCCCCGTTTGGTGGGAAGGTAAGCCTCTAAAAACATCGACAGTCAAAGAAAGACTGATCTTTGTTATCTTGGTAAAGGAAATCCCTGCAACTCTCATCTTGTAAGGTCTTCTCATTCCTAACCTTCAGTGGCGTACAAACGTTGATGGATTCACTAGCTCGACCTTGCAAAACATGTGAAGGAAGGATGCGGGCAAGAAGACCTCGTTGGTCTCATATTCAATACTATTGGCGTTAGGTCTCCACTTTAATTATCCATTACTTCGCATATTTGAGCTTACATTTTTCTAGTGATGCCATAACGATGGGAACTGACGGTAAGAGATTCTGCCATTTTATCTAAAGTGATACTGACACAAAGATTTTATTATGTAGGAATGCGCTATTCGTGAGCAACAGTCATGTGGCTAAACTAATGGTCAATTTATACCTATCCAACCAGACTTCCGAGTCGCGACATTATTGCAGACTCCATTGAAGCGGTATGGGATTTCGTTGAAGTTTGGACCAGTACAATTGATTGCCTTCCTCACCACTACAGGTTGTTATGGTACGCAATTAATTCTCTTTGATCCCGTCCAAATCCCAAGCCTCGAAGTAGGCACAACACTACGACGGAAACATTTCCATCCCAGGATGCGACAAGAATATGCCAGGATGTTTTATGGCAGCAGTGCGACACAATCGTCCGACTGTGATTGTGTACGGAGGCACAATTCAGGCTGGCACAAGGCACCTCGGTGAGTTGGAAGTCATGATCTCAAGGGAAGCTTAAGGCTAAGCAGTGAATAGATTGCCCGTCTATGGGGAAGGAAAAAGGAGGAACCGTCAATATATCCGATGCTTTTGAATCTTATGGTTTGCCAGTCGATCACTAAAGAAAATTGCTATATAAATCACTGTCATTTCTGTGAAACAGGTGCTTTTGCGGTTGGAAAAATCACAGATGAACAACGCTTTGACGTTGTACGACATGCCTGTCCTGGTGCAGGAGCATGCGGCGGAATGTACACAGCTAATACCATGAGCTCTGCACTTGAGGTCCTCTTCTTTAACCTGTGCAAATGAATATCATATTGAACGCTCAATATCCTATTTTACAGGTACTAGGAATGTCTTTACCTTATTCTTCAAGTACCCCAGCCTTATATCCAGGTACGCGTTAATTCATTACTTTTTTGTTGTCATGCCACTGAACTCCAACACTAGAGAAAGCACAAGAATGTATTCGTGCCGCTAAATATCTGAAAAACCTTTTGGCTAAAGATATTAAACCAAGGTCTTTCCGATATCTGAACATAGTGTATGCACCCGACGTTAACATTAGCGCAACACAGAGATATCTTGACTCGAAACTCGTTTTTAAATGCTATCGTCATCATTACTGTTCTCGGGGGATCTACCAATGCTGTCCGTGCTTTGTCTCTGCACATGTAATGGAATGCTAAATTTCGCTCTCCAGGTTTTGCATTTGCTCGCTATGGCGCGAGCTGCTGAGATTGATCTCACAATAGACGACTTCCAAATGATAGCAGATAAGACGCCTTTCCTCGCAGATTTAATGTGAGTCTCAAGACATTTGACTATCGGCGGAATATAAGCTCACAGAAGACAGGCCATCTGGGAGATACTACATGGAAGATATTCACCGGATCGGTGGCATACCTGCTATCCTCAAATATCTCTTGAACCACACGGACTTGATTGATGGTTCGCAGCTCACTATTACGGGGAAAACTTTGGCGGAAAATCTTGAAGATGTGGCAGAGCTCGAATTCGAGAAACAGGATGTTTTTAGGCCGATAGGAAATCCCATCAAGCCAACTGGACATCTCACAATTCTCAGAGGAAATTTAGCGCCTGAAAGTGCTGTGGCGAAATTAACGGGCAAAGAAGGCTTGCGCTTCGACGTGAGTCTCGATCACATATATTTCAAAGTTAGTTACTGACCACATTTACTCGGCCATTAGGGTATTGCCAAATGCTTCGATAGGTAAAAATGATTCTGATGAAATTTCTTGCTCCGCCTATTGACCTGGATTTTAGTCTCGAAGGGTTCTATTCCATGCTCGAAAAGGGCGAGATCAAAGCCGGAATGGTTCTTATATTCAGGTATCAAGGTCCCAAGGGTGCCCCTGGAATGCCAGAGATGTTGGGTGAGTCAATGCTTCTGGCGCACACATAGCAAAACGTCATCTAATTGAACTTCACAGGTCCCACGGGTGCTATTGCGGGTGCTGGATTGGCAAACTCTACTGCCTTAATCACAGATGGTAGATTTTCTGGTGCAAGTCGTGGATTCATCATCGGGCACGTTGTTCCAGAGGCTCGCTTGGGTGGCCCAATTGCTTTAGTTAAAGATGGTGATCGCATTGTAATTGACGCGGCCACGCGCAGAATCGACTGGTTTGTTGATGAAGAAGAGCAAGAGCGAAGACGGGAAGAATGGCGGGCTTCCGACAAAGGTCAATTAAACGTGAAACGTGGAGTTCTACTTAGATATGCTCGAGATGTCGCTGTAAGTCATTTGTTACTATTCTTCCTTAGCTGTTACTTGACAATAGCGCATTTGATCTTGTCAGCCTGCAAGCCATGGAGCTTACTGTGACTGATATCAACGACAATGCCCAATAGTACTGGTCTAGATTGAATAATCATGGAATATGGGTCAACAAATAGCATAAGTGATTGGGATACCATCTTGGGCGCTAAAGATTTTGATTACTTGCTTATGTACACATGACAAATAGATGAAGTGCTTTTGGTACAAGTCGGTAATCCCGTTATTTAAGAGCATTAAATCTGAGTTCAATGACTTTTTCGTTGTTCGACTTATTTTTCTCTTTGGCAATCAATAGTAAGATGAAATCACACATATAATCCACGATGAATAAAATCAATTATAATGATATATATACATCGGCTTTGTACATTAAGAATAAGCTTTTTTTCAACGAACCATGCTCAAACTGTTCCCAAAGAGACGCCGATACTGGGAAGGCGTCGTCGTTTCGTTACCCCGAGAATTAGGGATGAGAGGCGTGGCGGAGTTCGACACCCTCCGGATCCTAGAGGACGGAGCTGGAATGGGACGTCGCATTTGTGCGGCGTGCTGCGGTTCGGGTTTCTTCGATGGTATTCTCCTTTTGTTGATATGGAGCGCGGTGGTAGACCTAGGTGGGGAGGGTCCAAGTCTGCGAGTCGGGATGGCGGAAGGTGGGGAGAGGCGAGAAGCACGGCCGGCCGAATCATTGCGAGGCAGTGAAAGCTTACTGCTTTCCGTTGCTATATCCGTGATGAGCTGGGAAAGCGGCGATCTTGGTTTCGAGGCCGCGAGGGATTTAGTCGTTGGGGTGTAAAGTGATGGAGAGAGAGGCGCGACCGTGCTGATGATACGCGACCGACGTTTGGTCGCGGGGGAGGGTGGGGAAGGGGGCGTGATGGTGGTGGTTACTCCTGTCCGAGTCTGAGACATTTGGCGGGGAGGAGTCGCACCAGAAAGCTTGACGGCAGGTACAGACACGCCGTCTAGTACCTGCCCCGAGATGGTCTTACTTCGGGGAGATATTACCTTGGAATCTCCCCGGTTAGAAGACAAAGCGAATGACTTGGACGAACCGCCTGGAGTCAAAATTTTGGGAGCCGAGGACATTACTGCTGGCTGGGGATGGGATCGCGAAGACACCAAGGACGCCCTTACCTCTGTCCTACTCGCAGATTTCTTCCGTAAGGCCAGTAAACTGGGATCGGGAAGCAAGGTCTTGAGTCCGTCGCCGTGTGATCTGTCTGGGCTACCAGACGAAGATTTGGTGATAGGCACTATAGCACTACACAAATCCGGCCCCTCAGAAGGTAGGACGAAGCCAGAACCAGGTCCTCCAGAAATATCAGCCTCAGTGCTAGCACGGCCCAAGGCAGAGGAAGAGGAGGAGGAGGAGGAGGAGGAAGAGGAGGAGGAAGAGGAAGAGGAGAAGGAAGCCCTCGAGTACGACGAACCAGAGGATGACGGCGTCAGACCCCCGCAAGAAGGACGACACGCAGCAGAAGAACTACGTACACCAGCAGCGTCAGTAGGTTTGGAACCCGAGCGACTGGCAGTCGAGGATCGAGTGGAAGTGGCAACGACGCGAGAAGATCCCACAGCAGGTGTCGATGCTGCTGTGGACTTAAGGTCTTTGCCAGTCGAGGATCGGTGCGCACTCTTGATGCCAATATCTGCATTCCTCCCTTGCCCAGTTATTGTGAGTAGGAGAGAATGCCTGAGTTCCTGCGATTCCTCTTTGATCTCCTTCCTGTACTCTCGGCGAAGTCGACGAAGGTGCGAACAGTCCGAGTCCGAGTCCGACGCGCTCGTATTACTCTCACTGTCCTCCAGAGAGCCAAGATCGCTGTTGCTGAATGATTGGGCCAGACGAGCAACAGCTTGGGAGGTTGGTGACAAGATGACTTCACGAGAAATCTCAGACGTGCTAGCACCAACCAAAGGATCTACACAGTGAACCAGTACTTCCTCTACCTCCCCGACAGTTATCTCTACCTCTTGCGCTGCCAAAAAGGATTCCTCAGTTTCAGATTCTGCCGAAAACCGCTCAAGGATAGCCTAATCACGTCCCAGTTATTTTTAATAATGATAAAAAACATGTTTATTATAAAATACACACCTCCGTGGGGGCTAAGTTCAGCTTTACAGGTACAATAATACCGTGGCGTTTACCCAAAGTTTTCGCGGAAGTGTTTGGGAAGTCCTCTTCGATACTTGATACCTCACTCTTCTCCATCAATTCCTTTTTAATCTCCTGAGGTCGATTAAGGTCGATGCTCTTAAGAGTAGGACGCACGTTGCTTGGCCTTGCTGTAGATGCTTTCGACTTAGCTTGAACGGTAGCCTGTGCCGGTGCGAATCGGACGCGAGCAGGTCGAGGCTGTGCGCCAGGTGCTACGATCTTGCTGAGACTGGCAATGGTGGGCTTGGGAGGAGCTATACGAACAATACGGGGAGAAATCGCGGCAGGAGAAGAAGCACTCGTAACTGTGGAAGGGGATGGGCGGGAGGAACTGGGGACGGAAGTTGGGCGAACAGAACGATGAGGGACAACACGAGTAGGACCAGGAACAGAAGCTGCGCGGACATGCCCTGTGATTACACGAGGAGGACTTGATGCAGAGACAATGGAAGCTGGAGGAGTTACAGTACGAGTACGAACTACAGATGTTGAGCAAGCTCCTCCCAAAGTTCGGGGAAATGTCATGCTGGTATTTTCCTCACATTGCTCGACAGGTTCCAGTACCTGACGAAAACAAACAGGGCATTAATACCATGAATTGAGATGAATTAAGGACATTGACAACGCACCGTGGAGCACATAATCGACTCCGTACTGCACACTTCCTTTGTGACCAATGCATTGACCTGTGTCTCCACTGATTCGTGAGGATGTTGGGCTGCCTCGTCAAATAGTTGGTGATACACTTCAGAGATTTGTGAGTTGGAAGGCGTAATCTCGCTTTTCCAGACAGGGGACACGGGAGGTGGGTGGGCATCAACGTCAGGGCAGCGAGGTCCAGCAGCAGCGGTAATGATTCGACGCCATATCGAGTTCTCCTCGTGATAAGCTGCCATGATAGCCTCGACAAGAGCTTCCTCTGCGGTTCCACCTTCGCTGGTGGCAGAAACCGCCTTGTGAAGAACAGGCCCACATGTCTTGATATCCATTAAAGCCTTGAAAAAATTATCTGACTGGACGAGCCTCTCGCTCTGTTCTGCGACTTGCCGTTTTTGACGTTGATTTTCCTCCCTGAGGTACTCGATCTGCACTTTCAAGAACCTATTGTCGCTCTCCAAAGCAAGAATCGCCTGTCTGTCTTCCTTGCGGTCGTTTCGGCGATCCCTTTTCTCGGCGTAGTATTGTTCGTGTACCCTGTCGTAGTCTTTGCGTGCAGCTTCAAAATCAGAATTCAGTGTGAAGTTGGTCTCTGTAAGGCGTTTGACACTCTTCCGGAGAGTTACAACAAGACCAAGAAGCTCCATAAATTCTGACTTGACGATAGTGGATGAGATGGTAAAGCTAGACGGGTTACTTGGGTTCCAACGGCGTACGTAGTCGGGGAGGGTGATAGTCTTTGAGTCTACAAACGAGACGGCGTCGAGGTCAAAGACATCGCTCGCGTGGATGTCCGTCATTTCTGGAACGGATACAGAGGGTACAAGGGTAAAGCCTGTGGTCGAGGGCATGTTCTCCCCCAGGACCAAGTTAAAATCGGGGGTGGAGAGAGAAGTGCTGCACATCTTGCTAAGAATACAGATAAAATCGCTTTGTTGGAATGTTGGATGATTGCTATAATCTGCTTAGAGCAAAATATATTTAAAAAAAAATGAAGTTCCCCAGAAAATGTTTCGCATTTTATAATGAAACTGTAAGTCAGCCATCCTGCGGCGGACAGTTTACGATCTATGTCGCCAGACGAGCGATCGTCACTATTTTCGTCCCACTTCCAAGTCGCGGTTCCAAATGGTCAGCATCACCGGTTTGCTTGTATGATTAGCCATGTAAGTCCTAGAAATATCAGTGGACATCAGCAATATTTTCCTTTGAAATTTGGTTCACTAACCTTCATAAATTTCGAGAAAATGAAAAAGCGACTCGGAAAGAGTTATGTTTGTCAACCGTGTTTATTTTTACCGTGGCTTGCCAGCGAATCGGTGATTGCCGTTAATAGACCCACGTTAAACGGCTGGCAATTTGGTTATGACGCATTGAGAGAGGGATTTATTCAGCATTAATCTATGCCGTACGGTGCGCAATCATATCGTGCGCAGTTATCAGGTCAATTCAGTTCTATCATTTGAAATTGTACAAGGTTTCCTCGACGAATCATTTACATGACGGAGATTGAGAGGGTCATTGTACAGATATGAAGTTTATGTAGAAGAGATTATTTGTTTGGTATTGAATTAGTGGAAGGAGTATGAGCGAGAGAGGCCATGGTGTCGCATATAATTGTTCCTGGAAGCGGCCGATAACAAGGTAGTGCAGATGTAATGCGAAAGCTCGGAGGGCCGCGCGATTAAAGATACTAGAATGAATCATAAACGAGAAAGTTTCCAGTTGCCCTGCCCAATGATGTAATTTATGCCCGCAGAGTATGATTGAATGTGCAAAAGGGATTGCTATATGGATCTCAGAGGTTTGACGTTTGGAGGAACTATCATTTCGTCGATGTCGCTGTCGTCATCTTTCGTATAGGTGGTATCATTTCCCGTCCTCGGTGTCGAATTGGCCTTGCCACTTTGAGTAGGAGAATTAGCGCTACTACTAGTTCCCAGCTTTGTATGCGATCCGTGATGAGACCATGGCAGGTGGTGATGTCCTTCTTTAATCTCGTCCTCAGGAAAGGCGACGTCTCCAGGTTTGCGCTGTCCAAGAAGTACAGCTGGGTCTGGCGGAATGATGACCTTTTCTTTGGCAATTTCGATATCCTTTTCCCTTGGTTGTGCCTTGCCTTCCGCAATAAGTTGGTTCCGTTTCTTCCTGTTGTATCGCTTCCTGAAGTAGACAGCAAAGCCAATGAACCATGCTATAAGTACGATGCCTCCGCAGATACTACCAGCAATAATAGGCGTTTTGGCTTTCTTTCTATAGATATGTGTTCAGCCCTGGTCCCCTAGTGTCCATGTATGATTTCACGTACCCGCCAAGCGACTCAGCTTCAGCAGAGCTCACAGCACGCGCAGCCACCAGTACGGTTCGCGCTACTGTACAAGAGAGCGTGGAGTACGCATTGGAGTGAGTGGGTGTTTGAAAGGCCGATAACTAGAAAGAAAACACACTCATCGCAGAACCGTTCAAAGGCATTCGCCCAGTCGTAAAGTCGTAAGGAGAAGAAGAAAATATCGACGGCAAGGTTACAAATGACCGCGCATTGAGGTACCTCTTCAATGATGGTACAGGAAGAAAGGCACGGTTGTTTATGGATAGGGGTCAAGAAAATAGCGATGACCAAATTCGTCAACACACTTTTAGGCCGAAAAAGATTGTCGTATGTCATGCATGTATTTCAAGTTGACTTCTATTCTACTAGTACACACCTGTATACACATGACTTTCGTCTACATGCCTGCCAACGGTACTTCGCGCGCAGTCCCTTCCACTTGTACATCATGAACACTTTCAAGGCCAACTCCTCGCAGGATTTTACTGATGCTTTCCTTTTTGACCACCTCGAGCTCCGCTTCGCTCTTCACAAGTAATAATCCAGCAAATCCAAGCGCGTTCACACTCAGCACATCTCCCGTTTCCGCGAGTTTATGGTTCTCTAGACGCCTTGGTATGACGTGAATGTGTTCCAATGTAATAATCACGTTGTAAGAAGGTGTCCCTGTAGGATAGCTTGGATCATGACGGATAGTCGAAATCGCAAGGTCCACAAGTTGCAAGAAAACGCCTGCTAGCAACATTTCCAATTGATCTAGAGAAAGTGTCTCCAAGTGTGTCGGAAGGCGATATGAATGGCTAGCATATGCAAGCCTAGTCAAAGAAAATGGTCTATCTGCATGATGGTTCGCTGATTAGGCTCTATGCAAGTAAAGATTGGTACGATAGAAACAAACCAGGGAATTCTAATTGGGTTTGCCTTGCAAACACTTCTATGGGAGGACCGTCTTCAGCCTCGCTGTCTAGGGGTATGAACTGGATATGTTTGTGAGGTTGACTGGCACCACTGTTATCCCCACCTATTAAACACCGGCCGGGATTGGGTTAGTTTTGGACTATATATACAGCGATTCGACTGTTTGAAAACGAACAATTATAGAAGGCGAAGAATTTCTTCCCTGCTTTTCGAGCAGCAAAAAGCAGCAAGTATGTCTGGACAAGCTCGGGTGGCATTAATGGCGAAGCCTGTGATTTAAACTCTATATATGCGTCTCAGACCGCGCATGCTTTGAAAGAAAGCAAGATCTGGGCCTACCCTTTGTCACTAGCAGGAAGTGCTGAGGCACCACTGAGTATTTGTTCAACTATAGACAAATATCATTAACATCCATTTCTTGAACCAAAATGCAAAAATAGGCAGCCTACGACGACCACAAATTCTTGTTTCGATTCTTCATCCTTCAGCTCCCCAACGTACAAGTTTTCATTGTAAGGAGGGGCAAATGGATCAAACTTCTTTGCGTTCGCTCCTTCAATCGCTCGTTCTATATCGTCTACTTTGTCGAAATGAGGAGTTGGCAGTGTTGGTTTGTGTTGCAGGGCCGGGCATACTCGAATCTCATACTGTCAAAACGTAAAGAAATGTCATGAGCGTTTAGCATTCAATACAGTTCACAAAATATCAATGCTCGCCTCGATACCCGAATCCAAGTGCTTCACAATAGTAGAAGGGAAGAAAAGCAGATCTCCCGTTTTCTGCGCGTTTTCAAAACTTGATGAGATTTTGGCGATTATACTCGCACATCCTACGCTGTGTACCATGGTTCAATACTATGTTTCCCTGAAGGATGTTGGCTGGGGGCGTCGATGAATATCGTGTTAGCGATGAAAGCACCAGTGAACAAATATGATTAGATATGCGGATTTAATATTCAAGAACGAACGTCATAAACCGGTGTCATCATTTGAAATCACTGGGCATCATGTAAATTATCGGCGTCATGACCTGTCCGAATGTTGAAACTAGACAGCCACAGGAGCACACAGGGGCTCTTACACCGACGAAGTCTGACCATTGCAAGTGTCGTGCTTATGTACGGATCTCAAAAATATAATGAACTCTTCCATTTAATTTCAATGTCACATCCATCTAGAGTACGGAGGGAATAAGCAGAAATCGACAGCCAACAAAAGTGCGAGAAAAAAGCGCGAGTGATTGGGAAAGTCAGCAGCGATTCAAAAAAACCCAAATGGTACAATGATAAGAAATGGGCCAGCCCATAAAGAAAGGAAAACCCCTTTATCCCCCCACCACCTTGAAGAAAGTCTGAAATCCAGAAAATGTGAAAACTCCTCGGCACTAGGCCGCTCCGACTCTGCCACGATTCGCTTTTGCGTCTGGCATTTTTTCACCTATATTGATAGCCCTTATATAACACCCTGCCGCTATCAAAGACCATATCGCAGCATTAGTTCCCTGAAAGAAGTGAGCTATGCCATTCGTTAAATATTGCGAGACATGATATGCTCACCTGGTAAAATAGAATAGTTAAGAACGCCTGGAACACCAGCAATATAACTCGAACTAGAATATTGCGATACAATGACAGCGACTTGATTGCTGGCAAAGGTAATTCGACACATAAAATGACGACCCCAAGGAGCATGGTGAAAATCTGAATGATAGGGAGCTTGACGATGAGGGTGATAAAAACTGCGGCGTTGGGGGAAGGTCTATGGACCAGTTAGAAGTCATCCAATGTAAAGGAGCATAATACATACTGAATGCCTCCAGGATCACGCAAAGTTCCACCAACAAAGTCCCAGAAGAATTTACGGTACATCAACCCAAAGAACCCAGCCCAAACGGCGTCTATGTGGCATTCTATTAATTAAGTGCAGCACCAGTAAGCGCCCATGCCACTCACAGACAGTCGCCGACACCGACACCAGTCGTGCGTACTCGTGCCAAATCAAATTGCCCATTTCTTGTCTTGACGAATTTGAAGATTATTGAGAAGATTTCGTGGTACAGAAGATTTCAAGTAGTGAATGAACTGGAAATAAAGGAGAGTTACACGAGCACAGCTCGGTGAAGAAATGACAAAGAAAGGAAAAAGGATAAAGAAGAGGCCCACAGCAAGCTGCAACAAGAGAACGAAGGGAATGAAAAGAGGATCTCGGGGTAGTCACTTATATTGCCACTGCATTGTGTCGGAGTTTCAACGTCCACTGATCGTCTCCAGGTTTCCACAAATGGCAGTTCGTTTGATGAACGACGGCTCGATGATACTGTTGACAATAAATACTCACACACTCCACTTGTTCAACATAATTATTCTTACCCACAGACGTCGATGGTTGATTATGGCAACAAGTGCTCTTTGTCCCCAGTATATTGGTAAATAAAAGAGTGTAATAATTTTCAGGTCTCTCAAAAACCACGTAATACTGATGAAAGATAGGGAGGCTATGCTAAGACGTCCGTCGTGCACGAATTGTATGTAATATGCTTAAATGCCCTGAATGTGTTACTTATCCTATGTACTTAATTGTCCATTATCACAAAATCCATAGTAGGAGGTCGGTGACTCGGTCTAGCCGGGTTACCATTGGAGTTCTGGTTGATTCCAAGTTAGCAATTGACGCTCCGAGAAAACGAAACCTAAAACTCACGAGACCCGGCCTAGCGGATACTGGCTTTCGTGGAACAAATCGCGGTTGTGGTGTTTCCATGATGGGAACGGAGGGAACCAAAGGCGCTGTTGATTGAGCAGACATCGTACTTCCTCCTCGAGAATGACCGCTATATTCTGGATCGCTGTAATAGCTTGGCGCGATTGAAAGACGCGAAGACCGTTTAGCACGAGGTGGCGGTAGAGGAAAGACAGGATTTTCGAGTGATCTCATTCCTGATTCCAAATCCCTTGGATCCCCTTGCATGGGAAGCACGGGTGAGACTGATATCATTGATTTTTCGATAGTGCGTGATCTGGATCGTCTCCGCCGCAAGAACAAGTATGCAAGAAGAGCCAACAGAAGAATCAATCCTAATAAACCACCGATGACAGCGCCAGCTATAGCACCTTTGGAAATACTGCTAGAGCTTCCTGTGCTTGTAATGCGGGATCCGAACGAGGGTTCTGACCTATTACAATTGTCAGCGAAGGGCATCGCGTTTACAAGCGAATGACGGACGAAGTACTAGGAATTGCGGCACCGTTGTTGGATGATGCTGTCGTGGTCGAAATCACAGAACTGGATGCGGAAGTTGATGTAGGGTCAAGAGTAGCGACATCGAAAACGTTAATCATGTCAAGATCAATAAAACTGTTCGTGTTTCCCTGAGACGCTCCAGACATGGATATTGTGTGCTGTCCGGGTCCAAGATCAGTTTGATAGAACTGCATGCAAAGTATCAGACTCGTCAACTCATGCAACAAAGCCATTTTCGTACCAGTAACACCTGACATAATAAGAGTTGACTTTAACGATCCGATAAGAAAATGAATGAAGCTTACTTGTGGATGGACAACAGAAGCCAGGCCGCCTGAGCCTCCGGGCAAGACCTGAGAGTTACCATCGAGCGCCATATTGATATCTGCGTGATCTGGAGATACCGTCCCCCAGACTGCGACTGCATCCCCGGAAAAGGTAAGAGATGCTGAGGCCCCCGGTTCGTTGGAAAAGCTAGAGGTTTAGCCATCAGGGTAATAATTTGAAAATATGAGAAAATATCTAACTGGAGGGATCCATCAAAGAAACCTGCGTTCGAATTGGTTTGCCAGTCTGATGGCGAGGGTGAATAAACAATTGTCGAATCAGTGTCATCAATGGTCTTCTTGACTCCTACGGCGCTGAAGTACATCCGAAACTCAGGCTTTTCTCCCAATATTTATGTATATGTCTTACCCAGATTGTCCTATTTGTGTTTGAAAGTCGATCCTATCAATATCCACAGGGTTTCCTCCGGTGTTCGTCAGGACTGCAGTATGTGATCCATAAGGCAATCCAGACACACTCCCAAGCAATTGCTGAGTAGCCTGATCATTAGACTGCACGCTTCCTGAAGACACCGTTTGGCCATCAACGCTGACGCTGTAGGTACCATAGTTTGGCCTTTGTCCTCCGAAAATTGAGACGCCAGTACCTATGCGCTCTATTGGTTCAAGATCTGCATCTCTGAGGATATAGCACCATACCGGTGAAAGTAATTGTGGCTGTAGCACCTTGAGTTGCAGAGACATGATACGAACCGCCGGAATAAGACTTCAAAAGGTTAGTTTGTACGTCGTATATAACATGTAGATAGGGCTTACAGTAGCCAGGGGATCTGAAGATTGGGTGGTATCAGTCCAGGAACCTGCTGGGGCATAAGTGATCATGGGCGAGCAATCTTCAACTGTTTAACGTTTAGTCCGTGGAAGAAATGCACATTCTAGTCAGACGTGACGAACCTGTCATATTGAAGGAAGCCATCGAGGCCACAAAGGTCCCACCGGGGGGAAAGAGAACGAAGAGAAAAGGGAGAAGAGAAGAACGAAGGAAAGGGACGAAGATAGAAACAAGAAAAGCCGCCCTCCGTCAAGGTTGACTTCATATTTTCGGGTGGCTATGACTTGATTTGACTGTGAGGTCTGCTATCTTGGGTTTCCACAGAGCCATATTGGCAGACTGTCAATGTAGGGGTTGCATCATAGATCTATCACTCAAGTTAACCCACGTCCTGGCCAATTGGTTACCGTTGACACACGCGGCACACAAAGACACGAGTAAGAAAGCTTGAAATGCGCCTGAAGCTCATACCACCGAAAGATTTTTGCATGCAATAATGCTTTTACATGACCGAAGAGGAGTGTGAACATTATGAAGGTGAAGCGCCGAGTGTTGGATGGAATCACAACAAGATGGATGAGCAGATGTGGACTTGTCGAAGTAGCCTGATCGGCCCGTTGATTATCCTAATCCGTCTGGTTTCCGCTTGGACCTGCTTTAATCCTTGTTGTTCATCGTGCACAGCACTCCTTTTGTTGATAATCTGCATCCTTCCAACCTATGCCCCCTAAAGCAAAGCCTGGAGGATCTTCCTCCAAGGATCTCGTCCCAGTTGGAAAACGCGATGTTTTTGCTAAAAACCACTCCAAACCCGAAAAACAAGAAAAGGGACCAAAGCCAACAACTGAGCGCGCTCTTATATTGAGGAACGGGAAATATGGGTCTCAAGGAACTGGTGAACTCATGTTAATGAGCAGAATGACTGGAAGAGAAAAGATGGATCTCCTAGCAGGTAAACAACAAGAGGCCACCAAGTTGTACTTAATCTGCTATTCGGTTCACTGATCAGAGTTTGTTTGCTAGAAAATCTCGTCGAAGAATCTAAAAAGGCTATCTTAACTCCATTCCGACTCGAAATATGCCTAAAAAACGCCGAGTCCCAGTCTGATTGTGCGAACTTTGTGTTTTTTCCTCAGTAAACGATATTGAAATATGTGTCGTAGCATATGTCGATGATATAGCCAACCTCCGAGATCCGGACCTATTTCGTCACCTAATTGAAGCTGAGCTCAACGCCAGGGCGGATCCTACAAGGTCTGATCCTCGCAGAAATCCAAGTTATGTTGCAAAATTGGTTGCAAACAAGTAAGTCGTTATCCTCTTAATATGACGCAAACCGTACCCAAGTTCTTGTGATTAAATAGAATTCACAATACCTATATGCTTGCTTCTGCTTGGAAGATTGTCTCTGATTCCCTGAATGATTTGGCGATTGACGGGGTTACAGATAAGAATATCAAGAACAAATTGAAGTCGAACTCTGACATCAGAGAACGATATCTTGTTATATATGATATGGTGGGAGATTTGGTATTGATGAGCCAGAGCAGATTTGCTGTTCTAGCGACTACTACTCGTATGTTTCGTTGTTTTTTACATAGCATGCCGGCTGACTCTCAGGTCAGCCCATTATTCGAAATATTTCAAACTTAAACCGACCGAGAGTGCAAATCCTAACGAGCCGGAATATGTTTTTGATTGGAAAGATTTACGCGAAGCCGGCACATCTTTCCTCGACTCAATAATCATTGAGCTATGTTTTCCGAAGGGCACCTATCCTCAGGCGATACTATACCAAATTTTGCATGACGCCATTGAAGAATCACCTCGTGATGCCAAACGTTTCCCGCAAGCACTTTGGGATGCTGTAGGAGACCTGTCGGTAAGTTGAACCATTCAAACTAGCCTTTTTAATAACCGATCCATTGTAAACAGAGATCGGTGGAATTGCAAGAGATTCTTTCCGCGCCTCTGTTTGGTCCTGAGGGCGATGAATGGAAAAAGGCACCAAGAGTAATGCCCGAGGTGTACGAGAAATGGGTAGATGCCCAAATCCTTTCCGATAAGGCTACTAACATGTCTTCAAATTTCAAAGACATGCTTTTTCCCATCGAAAAGACAAGGAACAAAAATGTTCTTGATAACATATGGAAGCAAATTAACAATGTATGTATATTGCATGGCTATTTTTGATAGCATTTTTTTTTGACTCCTGGTATCTACAGAATTACATTGCTGTTTCCGGGGAGGGAATTGATTCACTGTGGCAGTTGGAAGGGGCATTCGATTACGCCCCACAATGGTCGGCCATAGCACCAAAATCTTATGATGTCTTTGATGATTCTGATTCCGACATTCCGAATGGACGCTCAGCGACTGTAAAGAAGAAAAAGAAACCTCTGGCCATTACCTCAGGAGGCACTGATAGCGACGACTCCATGCCAGGCCTTCAGTCGGTGTCCAATACCTCAGATGATGATGAGGATGACGACGACGACGAAGAAGAAGAAGAGGAGGAGGATTCCAGCGGCGACGAAAGCGGCTACAATACCGAGGAAGAAGATGAAATCCGTGAATTATGGCGTGAAGCTATGGACGTCGCACACGAAGCCGACTACTTCGACGCTAGCGCCGTCCAGCCTGAGATTGATCCATTTTCTCAAGAAGATCGCAAAGGCAATCCTTTCCTCAAAATGTTGGGGTCTCTGCGTGGTAGGCTTTCAAAGATATTTTTAATCACAATTCTTGCCGATTCTCGATTTTTTGTCGTACAGGTCGAATGTTCTCGTCAAGTTCTAAGCTCAAAACTACAACAAAGACAGAACCTCGGATCCCTACAACTCGTAGGGCCTTCAGGGCTACTCCGACTGGAGTTCCCAAGGAGGTTCCCAAAACAATGCCTCCTAAACCAACTCCTGCACCTTCGAAACCCGCGACGACTCCGACGGGTGTGTAGAAATTCTGCCCGTGTAATTTCTGAGACTTTTTATTGTAACTAATGATTTTAATAACAACAGTGCCACAGCCTCCTAAGAGTATGAAAGCTACGGTCGAGGATGTAGAGGATGACGACGATGCCTCCGTGGTCGAGAAGAAGAAGAAGAAAAAGAAACCTAAGAAGAAAAAGAAAACAAGCCCGACAGAAGCCTCTCTTGCTGCCTCCCCCTCAGTGCAATCCTTCACTACAGCGGAAACAAGCGTTAGTACACCTTCATCGGCTACCACGAATAAGGTACCTCCAGCATCCCCGAGGACTTCTACTTCTTCCAACTTTCCTTTTGCATCTTCGACGACCTCCCTTCCATTGGGCACTCCAGCAGCTCAGTCTGCCCATTCTTATCTTCAGTCGTTAAATATCAAGACAGAGAAGAAGGTCAAATCAAGACCAGACCATGCATCACTCTTTTCCAACGCAACTGCAGAGCCGAAGAAGAAGAGCTTCTTCTCTAAGGTAACCGGATCAGGCAAAGAGAATGAACCAGAAAAGAAGGAGAGCAGTGGTGGCTGGTTCAAGAAACTAAGCAAGAAGACTGAAGGTCTTATGCATCAGTTGCTCAAAACCGAAGATGATAAAACCGACGGTCGAGCTCCTATGAAATGGGAAAATTTCTTGAAAGTGGGTTTACAGTAATATCAAAAGTTGTGTCTTGCCCTGACATGAAAATACCTAGGTCATGCGCGAAATGGGTTTCGAATACGATCCTAGCACAGCAGGATCCAGTGTACGCTTTGATCCTCCCAATAAGAACGACAGAGTAAGTTTGATGACATTTACAATTCGAATTCAGCACGGCTGATACTTGGAATTCACCAGCCTATTACTTTCCATAAGCGTGAGCATCTAAAACACGGGCGCCTAACGCCGAAAGGTTGCTTAAATTTTTCTTTCGTAGCTCACCCTGACCCTACGCTACAACCAGTCATGCTCAAAGAATTTGCAAAGAAATTGAAACGTTATTACGGATGGAACGAGCAAGATCTATTGAGGGTTTGATTCTTTTATTCTTTTTTCCACGTTTCAATCAGGTATGTATTACGACCTATCTATGCTATTGCCTCATAATTTGCGTGCTTCTTCACATTCTTATGTATCATTGTCAGACCGTCAGCTCCTACGGTCATACTTTATGCTCCCTTTTCATAAATATCTGTAGCAAATTCAAATCCATTTCTTTTATGCATTGCACCGACCATTTGTCGATCAAGAGATGGCCACCAAATTCGCCTTGCGACAAATGCAACATGCTGTACCCTTTTTTATTATTAAGAAAAAGAGTGTCACTGTCATTCTTCTTTGTTATTAGTATTCGATCAATGCCACCTTTACCATGCAATGGTCTCACTTTTTTGAATGAAAAACCCACATACATCACCCCATCGCTAACACTCTGCACAAGCGTATGGATACTTTTTCAGAGACGCTTCAAAAATATGTGATTATTTTACGATGATACTTTGCTAAAGAAAAAGCTAATTCGAAAGTGAGGCGATACTAAAGTCAGATCGGTGATCAGGAATCGTCGAATTTTTGATTCTATTAAAAGAAGTGACCAGACTGGGGATTGAACCCAGGCCCTACTGGACATATACCAGACGCTCTAACCACTGAGCTATCAGGTCTTACTGGGTCAATCCACTATATATGGATAATTATGCAAC
>Ga0247779_1000293_pt1 | contig 35391 bp, 40 predicted proteins | sample UWRJL221509R5_FD_179925 | JGI IMG/M metagenome (GOLD analysis project Ga0247779, IMG submission 179925) | Plant litter microbial communities from Arlington Agricultural Research Station in Wisconsin, United States - UWRJ-L221-509R-5 | ecosystem: Environmental > Terrestrial > Plant litter >...
TAAGAGGCGACGCAAAACGCGCGGACTTGCTATTGTATGTCCGTGTCCTATGGTCCTGAACCCTGTCTATTCTAGAGAGATTACTTCTGGAACCTCTCGCGTGCGATTCTCTTAGCAAAGGAGAGTATATATATCCACGATTGGTGGCTTTCTCCGGGTGAGCAGTGATCATCTATCATCATTGAGGCTCAAGTTACTAACGGCAGCGAAAACTCCCATCCATTCTTAATTTTATTCTTTGATGTGTCTTTGCCGTTGAATTGACAACTGTTTTAAATGTGTTGTTCATGCGCGCGCCACAATAGAGTTGCAAATGCGTCGCCCGAATAAAGACAGGTACCGTCTAGATCACTTGCTAGAAGAGAAAGCCAAGGAAGGCGTCAAGATATTTGTTATCCTCTAGTCAGTCTCTTTGAATACTTTCCCGTATATTTTTCCTACGACTATTTTCTCATGTCTAATAATTGCCTTGCCCTCTAGCCAAGAAGTTTCAAACCGTACTACACCCACAGATAGCAAGTAAGTAGTTATTATGCTTGTTAGTTATTGGCTTTTCAAACTTTTGGGAGTTTTAAATGTTTTTGTTTATCGGTCGTTCACCATTCCTTCTCTTTTCAGCTATACAAAGCAGCGCCTCATTGGCCTACATCCAAACGTAATGGTTCAGAGGTCACCGTCTCACTTTCAGACAGGAACATTTTACTGGGCACATGTGGGTGTCTGTAATTTATCGGCTTATAATACATCTGACTTTGGTGCATTCGTTATCATTCTCATTCTTATCTTTTCTCTTGGCCCCATTCCTTGTATTGAAACAGCACGAGAAAATGTGTGTAATTGATCAGACCATTGCATTCATGGGGGGATTAGATCTCTGCTTTGGAAGGTCAGTCTCATGTCCTCGGCCTCTTCGAGAAAATCAAGTGGCCGACACGCAAAACATAGATGGGATACTCCTCAGCATGTCCTTACTGATGACACGGCTGACACAGATAGACCTGAGATATGGCCTGGTACGTGAGATTACATGGTCAGTTATTCTATAGTTTTTTTTTGCTAACATGCAATTTTATTCGCAGGCAAGGACTATAGTAATCCACGTTTGTCGGACTTCTACAACCTGAACAAGCCCGAAGAGGATATGTACGACCGTACCAAGGTCGCGAGGATGCCCTGGTGTGTCTGGAGTGACGCTACCACAATCACACTTCTTTCATGCTAATGCGTAGCATTGTAGGCATGATGTTGCGATGCAAATAGTCGGACAACCTGCCAGAGACTTGGCGCGCCATTTTGTTCAGCGGTAAGTTTTTTTATCCTGTATTCCGTTACGTGCTGCGCAGATTCTCAAGAGTTCATCAATATATTGACGACATAATTTTGATTTCGTTCTTCACCTGCTATAGATGGAACTATCTGCTGAGAATAAAGGTCCGTTTTCGCACCCCTCGGGAGTGTCGGGACGTCGAGATACTCATACAATTAACAGAATCATTCACGAGTCATGCCTTTTCTATTACCTCCGCCTGATTTCAGGCCTGGGGAGCTTGCTCAGATGGGATTGACGGGGACCTGTGAACTCCAAATTTGTCGATCTGCAGGTCCATGGTCACTCGGGACTCCTGGAAGAATCGAGCACTCGATCCAAAATGCATATCTAAAAGGTTAGTTCTCTTGCGACGTATACTTGGCTCTATTCTCAAATACACTCTACCCTACCTCTGCCCTGTCTTCTGCGCGTTCTCTTTTTCCGCGGCATATCATGCAGCGATCCAAATGTCCGAGCATTTTGTTTACATCGAGAACCAGTTCTTTATCACGTCGTAAGTCATGTTGAACATGTTTGGCTCCGTGTCTGTCACTCGACACACCCTCATGACCTTTCCCTTCCCCCTGTCTTGCTCCATAGGACGGTAGTAAATGATGTCAAGGTCGAAAATAATATCGGCGACGCTATCGTTCATCGCATCATACGAGCGCATCGAGATAAAGCTCCGTGGAAGTGTTGCATACTGATTCCTGTTTTGCCTGGTTTTACCTTTCCTGTTGACCATAGCGATGCTAGCGCTGTAAGTTCCTTTTATATATTTCCGCTTTCGTCGCAGTTTACCATATGTATCCTCTCTGTGTTATGATAGGTTCGGATAATTCTCGAGTGCCAGAACCGGACCATCTCACGGGGACCAAATTCCATATTCTCTCGACTCCGAAAGGAAGGCATAGACGTATGTAGACAGCATCTTTCGAAACTTTTACCTGTACTCATGGTAGTACGACAGCCTGATGACTACTTTGCCATTTTTGCTCTCCGTAATTGGGCCAAGATGAGAGGAGGTGTTTTGACTACGGAACAAGTGTGTTCTTTCATTTTCAATGAATCTTAATGTACCCGGTTGAATGATTTAATAGGTTTATATTCATGCCAAAGTCTGCATCGTGGATGATAGATTAGCCATAATTGGAAGCGCAAATATAAACGAACGATCACAGAGAGGTGATAGGGACTCTGAATTAGCAGCTGTGATCAGGGATACAGATATGATTGACAGGTAAATCATTAAGAGCAATGAATTTAGTTGTTATCATTGGTGTTTTTCAATTCTTTCAGCATCACTCATGTGTTTATTATAACATAGTACGATGGCCGGAAAACCCTTTAAGGTTGGACGTTTTGCGCATACGCTCCGTGTGCGCTTGATGCGTGAGCATCTCGGAATTGATGTCGATGCATTGGATGAAGAGGACCTTATGACAAACGACCCTGTCCAACCAGAACATCAACAAGAGGGCTGGGATCCTGATCAAGAGCAGGAATACGGCAACGAAAAAGGTGTAACCCATATCAAGAAATCCAAACAGAAAACTCCAATGGGTACATTAGTAAATGATGCAAAAGAGAGCATAGGTCAAGGTTAGGCCAACTTTCATTCAATTCGATAACATATTAATTTTTTTACTACAGCGATTGGCGCTGGCGTAGAAGCTACTTGGAATAAAGCGACTACTACGTTGCAATCGGCCGGCTACGAAAAAAAGAAAGCCGGTCAACCAGTAGGCGACGAAGTAATTCAAGAAGAGAGAAAGGATTATAATCGGGAAGGTCAAGAAGAAACCGGCTTTGCCAGTTCTGTTGTTCCTACACTAGAGGAGAAAACAATTTCTGAACAACGGCCGCACAAGGAACAAGCGGAAATAAACGAAGAATACTATGCCCAAGCAGAGTCAGAGTCGATGAGCTCCCAAATGCAAAATGGTCATGCTGCATCGAACGGTGCAGCCTCATCGGACCTCCGCACTGATGACAATGTCTTATTCGGAGCTCCTGCAAACGCAAAGTCTCCTGGTATTGACGACGCACCACCGTCCCGGTCTCTCAATAACGATGTAGACGAAGAAGAGCAAGCTGCTCCAGGAGCAAGGACGAAGATCAGAGAAAACCTTTCGAACAAATCGGGCAGGCGGAATTATTGGTCAGTTCCGACCGTAAAGCCTCGAGTAGAGCCAGATGATTTCGAAGACCCAATCTCGGACACATTCTGGAAAGATATTTGGGTGGCTAGTGCTGTGCATAATGTCAGTGATTCCCTGTTTCTCTCTCTCTCTCTCTCTCTCTCTCTATTTTTGCAGTGTCATGTTGACTGATCACTCGTCTTTTTACCATATAGACGGAGATTTATCGGAAAGTCTTCCACGCTATACCTGACGACCTTATTACGACTTGGAAACAGTACAAGGAATTTATATCTTACCATGATCGCCTGAACAAGCCCGTATGTCCATTTCTCGTGACTAGCTCCATCTTAAAATTGACTTCATTGTGATCAGGCTCGTGGTAGTAACTCAACGGAACCATTGGGGCGCATACCGTCTGAATCGGGTGATAATGCCACTCAAGATTCCCAGGCATCTGATACTCTCGATATGGCGTCAGAGACCAGCAAAGATGATGGTGATGAACCTCCCACAACACCGACACCAAGTGAAGGACCCACGAGCTCGAAGCCACGTCGTCCTACTAAAGGGTCTGAACCTTTTGAAAAATGGGAAAGAGAGGAAATGGAAAAGCTGCTTGGTCAGCTAAACGGGCATTTAGGTAGAAACTCATCATCGAACAGTAACAGTATTATTCACCGTCTTCACAGTCGTCTACCCAAACAGGTTTTTGGAAGGCGAAGACATCGCCAACAACTTTCTTTTCAACGCCGATCGGTTAGTAGTTTCTTTGATGTTTTCCTTCTGCGTGCTGAGGCGTCTGTAAAATACGCAGTCTTCTTCCTTTACCTATTTACAACTAATATTCATGGACAATTGACATACTCTCATTCTGGCGAAACATCTTGGCGGATAGCGTGTAGCTTGTAATATTAGTTAGTAAGTCTGATAACAGATCTCGGGACTTTAATAGGAACACACATACACGACTTTCTCTCTCACCTCATCATTACATTAAATCCTTTGCCTTTGACCGGAACGATTAAATATTCATGTTTTCAACGTCAAATCCAAAGTAGACTGACTATGCCATTGATGATATGTACAATTTTACATCGTGCTGTGATATGTATGTATACTTGCTATGTCCATGTAATCGTAATTGTAATGAGATTCAACTTAAATCCCCGCATATCGTCGAGCGAATATGTCCAAGAAGAGATCACTGCATCATTCCCAGTCTCTCTGAGAGTCCCTCTAGGAAGGCAAAACCATCCTATGGAGAGATTCGATAAGAATCATTGTGAAGACTTGATCCAGATACGGGAGATAAGTTACCTTCGTGACGGTCCGCCCTGTACTTTTGTTAGTGACTTTGGCAAAGTCGGAAACCAAGGCAGCCAGCGCCTTATTGCTCGAACATTGCCCCACTTCACGTCTTAAACGGGCAACAACGCCCAGCTTGACATGTGCTGGTTCTTTCTGTGGGACTTGCTCGTTGAACGAATACTGTCGTGATGTTCTAGTAAAATGTAGATAAATACAAGAAATCAATGGTAAAGGCATGGACCAAACCACCAACCTTGTTGGTTTGATGAAAATCGAAGGATCATCTAGCTGCTTATAGAGAACATCCAAAAAGTAAAACGCGTCCTTTGTCAAGGTCCTCGAACTGTTCATCTGTAGCACAAGAGTGAACTCTTTCACAATTTCCGACAAAGTCGAATTATCGGTTGCCTTCGAAGCACGATCAGACAGCTGATTGAGGCGTTGAGACTTAGATGCCTGATACCGCATTGGCGCTGGGCTCCCTGAATCTGAATCGCTGCTAATGATGATAGTTTCGGCAATCGAGTGCTTTCGTTTACCAGAGTCAAGTCGATTGATTGCTTGGGCTTGCCGCACGGCGGCTTGGACGTTTGTTCGATCTCCGAGGACAGGCTGAGGCTCGAGTCTGAGTTTAGTGAGATTGTTGAGAATATTTTCCATTTCGTCTCGAGGAACTCCTGGAGTTCGATAACGCAGTGGAGTATTCATGGTTTTGACAACTGGGGCTCGAATAGGTGGTGGAGGCCAGATGAAATCGTCAACATTATCGAAACCTTCTTCTTTTGCCAAATCTCTGAATTTCTCTACCCACAGATCGTAGTCCGGTAATTCCTTGAAGCTCAAGCTTCGCGTGTATACCAAAAATTCTTCGAATTCCGTTGGCAGGCCCCTGCAAAGAGACTCCGGTGTTGCTTTGCGTTTCTCAGCCTTCAAACGATCGTGTGCTTGGTCTGTCTTTGGTACACCATTCCTCGTCCAACTTAAGCCCCGTGGGGTTAAGAGATGGATAAACATAAGGGCTGCGGCCTCGAGGTCATCTCTACGCGACGGTACTAACAGGGAAGGGTGATTGGTTCAGATTTAACTTGCATTCATTAAGGAGCTAAGTCATCACCTTTCCCGCGACAATGTACGTTGACTGAGCTACCAAGAGGTTGAGTCCTGTTTTTGGAATAATGTGATAAAATGAATACCTGAACCAATAGTTTCCAATGAAATCACGTTTAACCTTACTATCAGGGATATGTCTGTTTGTGTATGGATCAATGTATTGTTTGGAAAAGCCAAAGTCGATCATATAAATTGTTTTTTCGTGAGGAGGTTGACCGATCACACAATTGCCCAACTGGATATCTCTATGCAGGACACCGCGTTGGTGCATCAATTGGAGTCTCGTTATCTACGCGATTACAAGTTAGCATAAAGTTAGAAGAGATCAACAGACTCAGACTTCACCACTTGAATGGCAATGGAGCATACACTCCTCAGGTCCATCGTCTCCTTGCCGCTCTTCCGGTAGAGGCTATCCAAACTGGCTCCTAGTAGATCAATCGCAAGATAGTCCCAGACACCTTGAACTCCAGCGGCATATAGTTTAGGCATGCCGATGCCACCTTGAAGCAGAGGGTAGATGTGTCGCTCGTAACGATTGGTAGGGCATTCATGATGCGCATATTGCACCTTCAGAGCGACAACTTGATGAGTGTGTAGGTGGGTCGCCTTATAGATAGAGCCTATGCAAGATAGAACAATGTTAGACACGATGGGATCCGCGAGGATCCATGACATTACGAGATCGTACCTGAGTAACCTGACCCAAGATTTTCATTCAACCACCAATTAGCAATCACAGAAGGAATGGGCGGGGGTGCTTCTTCTTCTTCTTCACTGAGTTCTGATCCACTCCGTGAAGACTCTTCTGAATAACCATCGGAATTGGATATTTGAGTGTTGGTCATTATTGATTACGATAATAGATGTTTGCGGTGGTTGAGATGAAGTTGATCAACGCGTTCAATGACTGAATAAGTGTATATTTTATGTCCGCGTGTGATAGTATGGGCTCTATACACCAGGCGTTACTAGAGGCAAAAATGGAGGGGAAAAGTACGAAGAGAAGGAAGAAGAGAGAACAATCAGCGCAATACTGTTATCCTCGCCAATGTTCAAACTTCAGCGCGTCGTGCACGTGAGCATATGAAGGGATATCACACGTGATGTCCACCGAGGTCCTTGCGTTGCGCAAAAATAGATTCAAACTACGGCGGCCAGCCGTTTCGGCAACGTTTAGGATTTGTTTTCCAAGCTGGAGCGTCTCACAAAACATTCCGTCATAGAGGTCATGGATCTAGAGCGCGAGGTCAATCGAGACTTTTCAAAAACATATAAAAGCAACATGCGCTCTGCATGAAAACCACAACTTTCTTGATCTTCCTTCAGCCATGTCTAACGATACAGCTTCTCTCAATGCTGAGGTAGACCGCCTCCGACTAGAGCTTCAAACACTTCAAGCAAAATCCGGAGTAAAGGGTATTCCTGTAGGGAATTATCTTCTTACTCGCCTGGCACAATTGGGCGTTCAGGTTCTTGTCATTTCATTGGATGCGGAGATGTATAATAATGAATACCTGTTTAGTCTATGTTCGGGCTACCAGGAGATTTCAATCTAGGATTTCTGGTACGACCATAAATCTCAATCCATAATCAAATTGTCCATTCTGAGGTTGTATTTTAGGACTTGGTGGAGGACCATCCACAGATTGACTGGGTTGGCAACTGGTATGTCGTTTTATTACAACAGGAACATTCTTTAATTCTTGCGTGTTTTTAGCAACGAACTCAACGCTGCTTATGCCGCAGACGGGTATGCTAGACTCAAAGAAGGCTCTCTTGCAGTAATCACTACAACGTAAGTCATTCCTGTCTCTTTTTACTGTTACCTCTGATCTGATGCTGTATAATTCTTAGGTTTGGTGTTGGCGAACTGTCGGCCATGAATGGCATAGCGGGAGGTTCGTACATTAAATGTCTATCGTTGTGGAAAGCTCTCATGTCTACTACCCTCACAGCCTTTTCTGAAATGGTCCCTGTTTTGCATATCGTTGGTGTTCCAAGCACCATTCAACAAAAGACAAAACCTCTTCTCCATCATACTCTCGGCGACGGGCGTTTTGATGCATATCAGTTAGCGTCTACCCAGTTTACCATCTTTAATGGTTCTCTATCGAGCAAAGTCGACGCGGCTCAGTTGATTGACCAGGCCATTACTATGTGCATACAAAAGGTACGTTAGATCATTTCGTTGAGACTCCTGTAATCCTGATGAAAGCTTTAGGCACGACCTGTCTACCTCATGTTACCTACAGACATGGTTCTTCAGGAGATTTCTTCTGAACGTCTCCATATCCCTCTGTCAAACGCACCTCCTCCCAATTTGCCAGCTAAAGAAGAGTTTGTTATTGAGACTATCAATCAGCGCGTTAAAGAGGCGGAAGGGGATGTCGTTGTCCTTGTTGATGCTTGCGTGATCCGCCACGGTGTTCGAAACGAAGTCAAGGAATTCCTAAAAGAGACAGGCTTCCCAGTATACGCTACACCCATGGGTAAAACCGCAGTAGACGAGAATTACAGTCGGTACGGAGGCGTAAGTCATCATACTTTCACTTTGATCTGGATAGATGTTAATGGTGTTTAGATTTATGTGGGCTCTCTAACACATCCTAACATCAAAGAGAAAGTCGAAAATGCCAATCTTATCATTTCCATCGGATCGCTTGGAAGTGACTTTAATACTGGGAACTTTTCCTACAATATCCCCACTCGTCGCCACATCGAGGCAAGTTGATTTAACAATCATCAATTTCAACCATACTCATTGGTCTCCAGCTGCACTCCAATTACACGCAAGTGCAATATGCCCGATTTGACGGCATCGGAATGAAGCAACTCCTTCCCAAGCTCACCGAAAGACTTCAACCTTTCCATGCTGTCGCAAGCAAGATTGAAGTCCCAGCATTTATCAAACAACTTCCACAGGAAGATTCCAGCGTGATTTCGCATCTCTGGTTCTGGCCTCGTGTCGGATTCTTCTTCAAGCAGAAGGACGTTATCGTCACCGAGACTGGTACTTCAAACTTCGGTATCTTGGACGTACCTCTTCCTGCCGACTCCATATTGGTTAGTCAAGTCCTTTGGGGAAGCATTGGTTGGTCCGTAGGTCAGCACATATGTTTTCTGTCGTTATATGTCTTTATTTACTAACATGTGTTGTTTCTAGGCAGTTGCCTTGGGGCTGCTTTGGCTGCTAAGGAGCAACAAATGGGTAGAGTCATTCTTTTCGTCGGAGATGGTAGTCTGTAAGTTTTTTTTTTTCAATAGTCAATGTTTTAATCAACTTGTCCTTGACGCACTTTCGTATCATTTAGTCAATTGACAGTGCAAGAAATTGCTGTCATGATTCGAAAGGGGCTCAAACCCATAATCTTTGTATTGAACAATAAAGGTTATACTATAGAGAAAATGATCCACGGGAAACACAGGTAACATTGCTTTTATTCTGCCAGATATTATACCTAATTCGTTTGTGCACTTCAGGAAATACAACAACATCTCCGACTGGAAGTGGACGGCCTTGTTGGATACGTTGAATGATGGCGGCAAATTCGACACTGCCAGTTACACCGTCACCAACAAGCGCGAATTAAGTGATCTACTTGATGATGCTTCCTTCGCCAGTGCGAGCAAGATCCAACTTGTCGAAGTTATGATGGACGCCCTTGACGCGCCTGAAGCATTGGTACGACAGGCTGAACTCACTGGGAAAGGCAACAAGTATTAGGTTGTATCGTTTTGGTCGTCTTATTCGTATGTATCATTACCGTCCTTTCATCCTTCTCGCGGATATTCAGTTTACATGTAGCTTACATACAAATGTAGCATGTCAATGTACTATTACGCAATTGTGATATCGCTCGTTTCTACTTTTGATTTTTCGAACCATTCTTCTTCAAGGATCCCCATATGAACGCTGTCTTGCCAGGCGCCGTTGATGAAGTTTACTTTTCGTTTTCTGCCCTCCTCCAAAAAACCACTGGAAAAACCCATTAGCATTGCCAACACGGAAGGAAAGAATCATTAAACGGTATAAATGCTTACATTTTCTTGTAAAGCTTGATTGCGGCGTGATTGTCTGCGAATACACCAAGAGAGATGCGATGGACGGCAAGGTTCTTGAAGGAATAGTCAACCAAGAACTGCGTGACTTCTGTGGCATATCCTTGACCCCATACGTCGGGGACGAGACCAATACCAAGGTTCACCTCACGGTTCTTGACGTTGGCAGTAGTGATGGATGCAGCTCCTACGACGCGAGCTCCTAGGTCCTTGTCGATGACCTCAATGACGACATAGAGAAGTGCTTCATTCGCAATCTCTTCGATTTTTGTGGCAAAGCGGTGATTTCTCGGGACTACAGGGTCGGATATGAGGGTATTTTGGATGAGGGGATTGTTCAGAATTGCGAGGAGGACGGGCAGGTCGGCAGGGCCGTATGCGCGAAGAACCGTGCGTTGAGTTTTGAACATGGCAAGGAGGGTTTTGTAGAGCGTTGGAAGGAGAATTGAAGTGGGGATCAAGATGATATTTTCTCTTGAATCTATGGCCCATTTTATACACTTTTTGGTAGATCCTCATCTCAAACTTGAGGAATATTTCTTTGGAGTCTGTTGTCGCATAAGCCGCCCAAGCTCAGAAGCAATTGATATCTGATAAGATCAAGATCATGCCCAGCGCTACGCAATATTGTAATCTGATAAGATTTCCCCCCAATCAGTAACCTGGCGTCAATCGCACTTGTCAGGCCGAAGCGTGTAAGCAAATCGCTCGGGATATCCCACATGCCGCTGTCGCGTTGCGAAGTTAGTAAGGCGATCCTTGTAATATTGAAACTAGATATAATGTAAATTTTAAATAGTGGCTACTTATATTGATATAAATAAAGTAAACTTCGTATTTCCGAGAAAAAAAACCAGGTCGAGAAATGCGTCCTGAGGCCTGAGTACTTGACTACGCACAAAGGATTGGCATCCAGCGCGTGCAAAGCTTGAACTTTCTTGTTGTCCATTGGCTTAGTGAAATATAATATATGCCCGGTAGTATATCTAGCTTGGCGGTATCCAAGAAGCAAGTAGCTTCCTAAATTCGAGAGAATTCTTGAGAGACAAGCATAAAGCATGCAGAAAAGATCAAAAAAGAAGACCGGCAGCGTATTGCGCACGGGAGGAATGCGGTTACAACCTCCTATCCTGGCCTATTAGGAAAGAAGCACGGCCTAAATGCCATGATGTTCGGGAACTTTGTTAAGACGTCAGCGTAAAAAACAGGAAGTTGACGCAGAGTTGTCCTTTGGTCAAAGAGGAATGCATCGACTGTAATTCAGATTTGATTAGCGACCCTCTCAGGAAATCTGGAATCGAGTCGTAGCAGAGCGAATCTGAGACGAAAGATGAACTGGAGAACCACAGTAAAGCGTTCATAATTGTCGAAACTGCCCTTTATTCCCATAAGAAATTGTTGCAACATTGTTCCTACATTGTGCTCCATAGTATTTATGTTATATAAACGCCCTCTAACGCCCTGTAGTTGTTGCTTGGAGAATAAATTATGTACTGCACACAAAATGACACATTGCCAGAAACATTGCGTTCACTGAAATGTATGTTTTGAGTGGGATGATCGAATGATAGAATAAGTTATGCCTTGAAAGAACACCTAAACCCAATACATGAAAGAAAGAAAGGCCCGGTGGAATAGTTTGGAAAAGTCAAGAGCGTAAAATATGAAAGCGACCCGAATACAGAGTGAGCCGAGCAACTGGGCATTCACTGGAATGGAGCTGGGTGGGCCGAAGAGACATTCATCCAGCAACTTTTACACCAATGGGTTCGTCGTCATTATCAGGTTCATCATCATCTTCACCTTCTTCAGCATGGTCGCCCTCTTCGACAACGCCGTCAAATTGTCGATTGTCTCGACTTCCAGGGCCGCCATCGCGTCGGTTGTCGTCTTTCTGTATCTCGTCGCGCATAATTTGTACATCTTGGTCGACCTTGGCGGCAACACGATCGATACCTGCCTCTGCCAGAGATATGTGTGCACGATGGGTTGAGAGATGAGCTGACTTCTTGGGAGGACGCTTGAGACGACGGCGAGCAACCTATGAGAACAAGTGAGTATAACAATCTTCGAACATAAAAAACAGTGTAGCGCACCATGACAGGAACAGAACATTTCTAAGAGAAATTATCAGCCTTCGTAACCCAATTAGGGAAGAAAAGATGAAACACATACCTGAATCAAATAGTGGGATGTCGAGCCAAGCAAGATTCTACATCGCGTTCATCAGTTTGCTAGCTTTAATATTGGAGAGAGAAAACCTAGGTTACCCATTCAATTGACCCAAACCACGAGAGCCAACAATTAACATAGTAGGTTCAACATGATCGACAATGTCTATAAAACCGTTAGCAAATCGTCCAAATGGACTATGTATAAACTGACCAAGGAGCATGTGCCTCGAGTTCTTAGCATGCCAGGCTTGACATGAAATCACAACATTCAATTTGGTACGTTGTAGGAGACCTGTTACTTGTCGAACCAAAATATATGCTAGACCTTGTCGCTAAATCGGAAAGGTAAGGTGTCAGATTGAGCACACAAAACAAATCAAAGGGCAAAACGAACTTCCTGCTGGCTTCTCAATTTCGTGGCACGGTCTGTAGCGTTAGGAATTTCGGGATCAACTGATAAATACATCGTCAGAGACCTTCAGAATAAATATAGTGGAAATGCTACTGACCTTTCGCTTCATTTTCAACAACTGTAACGACTAGCATTTCGTCTCCATCGCGCAACACGGTACCGATTCCCCATTCGACCGCATATCGACTTTCTTCACTCAAATCACTTGCAATAACATAACGCCTCTTTCTCCTTGTTCCAAGTTTGCCTTCAGGGTCACCTTGTTTAAGAGTGATTGTACATCTGTCTCTTTGGAAGATGGGGCGTGAAGTACTAAAGGGCAAAGGCTCGTGCGTCTTGACGGACTTCCGTCTGCGAGGATTTCGCTTTCCACGCATCGTGGACCCAAGAGTGTTGAGCGAACTCGGGAAGTACGGCTCAGGTGCCACTACGATATTGACTCCTTCGCCGACAGGGTCGGGGTCTTCAATCTCTTGGGCTAGCACTCCAGCGGCATCTGAAGGAGCAGGAGGTATCAAGGCATTCCGTTCTGTATTGCGTTCGGTTTCAGGATCGAATATGTCTTCTTCATCGCTAGAAGTAGCTTCGTCTGTCTCTGCGTCGGTACCAATGGCCTCGTCGCCCGAATCATCGTCAGTGTATGCGGTGCTACGGGGAGCAACGGAAGAGGCGGTATCCGACAGCTCCACATCCGACTGGCTCATACGGACAGGCTCCGGTGTGGGAGAAACATCGCGAGAACGGAATCGACGGAAAGAAAAGGGAGATTGAGACCTAGCCCGTGAAGCGCTACGAGACCTTTCAAGATCGTCGGCGGGGGCCTGAGAGGCAGATTTGATACGTTTCAACTTGAGCATGGTTCTGCCACGGTCCTTGTTGTTGTTATCCTCATGTGTGCTCTCTCGGGTGCTCGTGCGACTGAGCGACAGATTCGATAGGCCACCCATCATCGATGAAAAAGATTTCCCAAAAGAGCCTCCATTCTTTCCCTCTGGGGATTTGGTTGAACTTTGTTGCTGGTGTGACGTGGTTCGCTCGAGAGCATTGAGGATGAGTTGAGAGGCCTGGTTGTCGAGAGACTGTGTGTTAACCTTGGGAGAAGATGTCAGTAAAGATCTTGTAGACCACCGCTTGGGCGTTGTACTACGCGAAACAGGAGGGGTATCGTAGGTGACGGAGCGAGGAAACCCTGCACCCGATGCAGCAACTGGTTTTGGGACCACAACGAAGTCCGATGCAGTCAGAGACTGAGAAGGACCAGCCTCCTCTTGAGGAGACATAAGAATACTACCAGCGACCTTTGACGCGGTGCTGCTACTACTGCTGGGGCGCGAGGAGCTGCCAGCGGACGACCTTGGCCTGAAGGAGGTCCAGCTGCGTCTGGAGGGTATAGGAACGGGTTGTTCTGTGTTCATAGTCGTCGTAGAGACACAAGCAGAGAAATTGGGGATATAAATAAATAACAGCTTACTTTTGCAGGGTCAAATTGCTGTACACAATATCAGTCAGTCCACCGGATCTTCTTGGCAGCTCTCTCCAATGTACGTACTTTGTTCATGACTCGAAGGATTTGAAGAAAAAACAAGTTTTCCTCTCCTTTATCTAAAATTCAAATTGGTCTCATTCCTACTTATTCCGTCTCACATGCATGTCATACGTCCACCCGCCAAGTCGAGACTCTCCACACAATAGTCTATTATACACCCTATCTCTGCTATTATTTTACATAGAGAAGTGGGGAGATAGGGCTAGGTTATTATTAATGATAATAGATAGATTTCTACTAGTTTAAAATCATGGAGTTTTTGTCGTTGTTTCCGCCTCCGCCTCCGCCTTCTCCTTAAGCTCCGGCTCTATGGGGGTTTCTGCTACTGATGCAAATTCTTCCACATGACGTTCATGAACCGGATCCTTCAAATATAAACTTTCCGTGTCATCATAGACGCCATGTCCAAGGACAATCTTTGGCTGACCAGCCAAGCGTTCTTCCATCTCCTGAGAGAGGACGCGACCTTTCCTCGCCAACTCGCGATATTTCTCGATTGCAGCACCAGCAACAGCAAATGCTTCCGGTCGGAAAAGCTTAGCTTTCTCTTCTGGGATCTTGTTGCTGTACGTAAGATTTGTCCAGTATTCTTCGGCTTGTTCCAAAGTAACATCAGATGGCAGGATGAGAGCACGCTTTTTGCGTTGCATGAAGAACTTGTAGTCCGCCCTGATCTCCCATTCGGGAATCGCAACGCGAGAAACCTGGTAGGCGACCGTCCCTAGATATGTTTAATGTAAGCAGAGTCGTATCACAAAGTCTACCGTATGAAGATTTACATTTTTCGTCTATTGCTCTCATAGCGTTCGCTGCCCTAGTGGGTTCACCGTCCAATTTATGCTCAATAGTGACAGCAAGTTTTTGAAGCGGTCGTTGTTCTTCATCTCCGTCCCAATCCGCAGGTTGGACGAAGATATCGAGAACTTTACCAGGCAAACGAGTTTCAAAACCGAGAATAACAGACTGTAAAAGTCAACTTGAGAAAACATAGCCAAGAGACATATCAAGAACCACCCACTTGTTCCGGGAAACACTTCGCCGCTTCTTCAAGGCAGGCTTCAAGAACCCTCACGGTATGATTGAAGACCTTGTCCCCGACCCCAGGAGTAGCTCCGAACAGGCGCTCGTCCATTTCATCCCGAGATATGTACTGGAAACCAAAGATGCGCTCCGTGTTGTGATATGCAACCATCACACCGTCCATGTTTCCAATTCTCACTTGGAAGCTTTATGCCTGAGGTCAATATTTCTCACTCGCTTGACAAATATAGGATAGACATTACTTGTATTTCAAGAAGGCCGAACGAATCAAGTCGTAATACTCTTTCTCGAAACTCTCCAGGATTCCATGCTGAGAAGTGATCATGTATCCTGCATTTTCCTGAAAATGGCAAACAGTGAGAAGGATCCATGATGGAACAACTAAATATCAAACCTGGTAGTTCAGAATATCCATTCGAATCGTCACACAAGCACGGGTCTTGATATCAAATACACCGGTCCCAGGAAGCCTAGGATCATGACAATCCAACTGAGAACGCATTACCATGCTATTTGACTATTGGCAAAATCCTTGTTTAGCGGATAAACTGTCGAGAATTATAACAAAAACGCGCCTTTGCAAAACGGTAGGCCTCCCTCAAAAGAGGTGTCGTCCGTTCGGGCTCATTCTCAAACCTCATAAACTTCTTAAATTGTTCCGGGGTTTTAGTGAGGAAATTCTCAAGAAGTGTACCCTGAATGACTATGTGGGCGGGGATAGAAACCGCGCGACGAAGAGCAACTCACCATCCATGTCAAAACGTTCTTATCTGAGTCGTCGTAATCTGCTGTATGGGAATCAATGGCGTAGACACCATCCTTCCAATTTAGCTTGACTACGGCAGGCATACGCTGACCAGCTGTGAAGCCCGTGGACTACGCGTATGTTGGAACCAACTTTTAAAGGGTTGAAGAAATGTGGGAACTTACTTCCGCCTTGAAGTGTTGGCTAAGAACTGTGCAGTCCGCTTCCTTGTACTCAGATAGAAGGAAGTATATATGGGACATCATCCCAGATAGCGAAGACGTGGAACCTGCAAATTTCTTGCCTTCTTGAATAGCAAGAGTGCGTAGATCCTGCATTTCGTGACATATTAGATAGGTCCGGAGACGAAGCAGAGTGAGTAACATACGTGATCTCGAGAACTACTAACAAACCCAATCAGTCTCTCAAAGGCAAAATCGTTGACCTTGGGTATCTTTTCTAGCCACGGTGTAAAATTATAAACGTGCGAGTGTGGGTCACGAAGCCAATGGACGCCGGGGCTGAGATTTGTCAAGAGAGGGAGAAGTACATGCCGAAGAAAAGACATACTTAAACAAAACTCGGTCCAGCCCATGTGCAAGAGTGTCAACGGGGTTGTGTTGGGATACAGGCGCAACATCTTGAGATCGGCTCATAAGCATTTGTTTTACAAGTTGTATACTTGATTCTCACCTGTTAGGACGTTCGGGGCGTCTAGTTCACTTTCAGCCTCTCTTAATACGGCTCTCGGAGAATCATGGGGTGGAAAGTGGCGCGGTTCTTGCGCTGGTAGAAGGTTTGGAATTTCAAGATCGGCATCCGTTTTCTGTGCTACAATGTTGTTATCCAGCATCAACTGTGTGAGAGTGCTTGCAACTGGCAATTATCAGCTAGGGTATCTTTGGTAAGATGTAGCGTATATGTATACGCACAGTCAAAGTCCCCTTTCGATTTACCATTACCCTGGGGGAATCCAACCTTGTTGAACGTACTCTTTCCCTTTTCCAGCGTTTCCCGGGAGGGCTTCCCGTCCAATAGAATGGAGGAGGTCTCGCGTTGCTGAACACGTTCTCGCGATCTTCGCCGTCTCGATGTGATACGGGAGCGGCTTTTGTCTGGTTGATTGACTTCAGACGCACCACCTTCCTTACTTGACGGTCCGCACGTAGCGTTTGTTTGTTGTCCCGAAGGTGAAGCATGAGTGGGTTCTTTGTAATACGCGCTTCCAAAGCCCAGTGAGCTATTATGTCTTCTAGAGGATATATCTGAGGGAGGTTGTGGGATGGCGCTGGAACATATGCCCACCGCTAGACGAACGGGTTGCAGACATCGCGACGAAGAGGCTAGTCGACTTGCGGAAGGCCAAACGTTCATGAGAGACTTTGTACGGAAGTACACGGAATGCTGCCTTATAGACCTACAGGTCTAACTCGCAGGCAGATATGCAGGGTCTATAGAGAAAGTGCTAATATGATCGTCTGAAAGTACCATTGAAATTTAAAAAAGTTGATGACGGAAAATATGATCACGTGGGTACGTGTCAGTGCCAAGGAGTTCTCCATTCTTGGCAATGGCAATGGAGATGTTACTACCTCCGTGCCGTATTACGACTCCAGCTGACTCCAGTCTCCGAGTGCTGTCTTCAATTCTTTACCTTTGTCGTGCAACTTCCGAGCATCTCAAGCTCTTATGCCTGGTTTTTTCTCTTCTATAATCGAGTGGTTTAGCGGGTATGTCCGTCGCAATTTTGAAAGTTGCACGTTAATTAACGTGTTTCCAGTCTTTTCTTTTCCAAACAGGTAGAAATCGCTGTGGTCGGTTTGCAGGTATTTCCACAACCACCATATCCTTTCATGCTAGCAGCTCATAAGGAGTTCAAGGCATCTGGAAAAACATCTTTCGTCAATGTTATCACGTCTGGACAGGTATCTGGCGCGTTCAATGCTGATTATTTGACCTGCGTCTTACCATCCGACTGCGCAGTGGAGTGAAGATGTGGTTCCTACAGTTGCCTTTAACTTCAGGAAGATAAGAAAGGGCACAGTCACTATGAAGATTTGGGACGTTGCTGGTACCTATTCCTCTATCGTCTTCATCAAGGTCGCTAAAGTATGTTATGACTAGGTCAGCCCAAATTTCGTTCCATGTGGGAGCGATATTGCAATGGTGTGGATGCTATTGTGTAACAGAAACCTCGTTGTTGAACATATTCATGGACTAATCATATTCAGCTTTGTGGTAGATTCAGTTGATGTAAGTTTCCGTCATTGATGCTATATTCATGGTTAACAAGTGTTATTTAACACTCTCTTAGCAAGATAAATTCAATACCGCCCGCTTTGAGCTCCAACAACTTCTGGGTCAGCCTACGCTGAGTGGTGTACCTCTACTCGTTGTGAGCTTCGTTCCAACTGCTTTCTGTTAGTACATCATTAACATTCTGTAGCTCGGAAATAAAAATGATCTACCTGGTCATACGGCAGTGAAAGACCTCATAAAAGATCTGTGAGTCCTTGTCTTTAGACTTTGATGAGTCAGCCATTTTGCTAAACGATGTATTTTGGAGGCAACTTGACAAAATTTCAGACCGACCTGTATCGGTGAGCGTGCAATGGTACACATATCCCCTATCATCTAACTTTGGGCGCATTTGCAGTGCTATTCGGTGAGAGAAATACTAGTATCATACTGCATAGCGCGCCTAACATTTGTGACGACAGTGTTCTATGAAGAGCAAACACAATCTGTTAGTACTTTTTTCTTCAATGGTCTCTCATTCGTTCAAAGTATTTCAGTGACATAGTGTTGCAATGGCTATCAAATAAGGGCCATTGATGGGTAGTGGTCTTCGTATACCGTTGCATATTTTTTTTTCGGAACATTTTGACTAGACCAGAGGGTACTTCCTAGTACTTATTCCATCAAGACTTGTACATTATAATTTATAATCAGGAAATTGTAATCAAATATAACCGCATTGTACACCAAGCCCGTATAGATACCAAGGGTATATACATAAGTCAATTCGAAGGGTAATGTATAAAGTTGAATCAGTCAGGCGAAACACATGCTTGAAACATTGGGCAGCCTGACGCCGTTATCTACGTTTAGCCATTTGGACCGTCAAGTTGTCGATATACATCTGCAGAGTTTCGTTTCCAGAAGCGAGTTTGTCGACTTCTTTCTGAACAGCTTGTACCTTGTTCAACATAGCTATCGAGCAGTTCAGCGACGTCAGTTATGCCAAGGCAAGATAAATATCACCTCTCAGGCCTTCTTGACAAGCCAGTATTTCACTAATAAACATAGACCGAGTCTTTGAGTGTATGAAGTAGCAAGCAAGGGAATAAGGCTGACCGTATCACTTGTTCCTTTTTCAGTGTATCTCGTACAATTCCCAAGTCTCCACCGCCTTCCCGAGGGGATACGCCCCAAGCTGGCTGTTCATTTAGCGAGTAATCGTCATCGTAGTGCATACTATGTATGATTCCTATGAGAATGTCGGGAGAGTCTGCGTCGAAAGTGGATGTGCTAGATTAAATTATAATGACCACAAGTTCAGCCAATGATAGATGAGATCACAAATGAGGCGGACTTTAAAAAGTCACGCACGCACTGACGCGTCGCGGTCAAGCTACAGTTCAGTTCACTGACTACTTGGACTCCATCTTACTATCTTACTTTATCTCATAAACCTTTCATATCCGACAATATGTCTCTAGCTAGCTCAGAGATACTACTCGCATTCAAAGCTGGGCGGGCTTTTAGAAGAGATGGCACGAATATTGTCGAACCCAGTCCAACGAAAGGTGCAATCTACCTCACTAACGGGTCGGATGATGGCCTACTGCACTTTATCTGGAAGAATAGAACAACCGGGAATATAGAAGAAGTCGCTACCTCACATTGCCATATATCCTGTACTGTTCTGACTGTTTGACTTGATAGGACCTCATCCTTTTCCCATTCGATGCCTCCTTTGTCAAGGTTTCTCAGTCCCCTGGGCGGGTTTATGTGTTAAAGTTCTCATCTTCGAACCAAAGACACTTCGTACGTCATCTGTCAATCTCAAGGATTTCACGAAATCTAACAAAGCCACAGTTCTGGCTACAGGTATATACTACTTTGATTTACTGTTCTTTTTATGACAAGTAGTAACTTCTAAAAAGGATTCCTCGTCTGCTCGTGATGCTGAATTCACGGACAATGTCAACGGCTTGTTACAAGATCCTGAATACGATCTAAGATGGGGAGTTCCTATCAGCAATACCGCACCCCAAGCTTCTACGTCTGCTGCGGCCTCCGCCCTTGCTCAGTCTTCGAATTCTTCGTGAGCCATCTCGCTGTGCACTTGTTTGCGTGTCATATAACATATCTACACCATTAGCGCGACTGCCCGTCAAACTGCTGGATCAAATTTTCAAGCAACGCCTGAACAACTTGCTACCCTGTCGCAAATGCTTACATCCATGTCAAGCCAGCCTCAAGCAACCCCAGGTTCATTTCTTTCTTCGTCAAAATAGGGAAATTAGGCTTATTATAAATATTTTCAGATGTATCTCTAACGGATATTCTTACGCCCGCAAATCTTGCACCCCTTTTCGACCACCCCGAGCTGATTAGGACCCTCTTCCCACATCTTCCACCTGACCTACCTGTTCCTCCTTCAACCGAAGTTCTCCAGAGAATAATTCAGTAAGGATACATTCTCTATCCCTGAAACCTTCTTCGACGGCTTACAATGATGTCTCCTTTCTCAAGCTCTCCGCAATTCAGGGCCTCAGTTGCTAATTTCGATCAAGCACTTAGGACAGGTCTCCTCGGTGGTCTTGTTCGGACCCTGGGCCTTCCAGAAGAAGCTGGCACTGGAGTTGGTCCTTTCCTACGAGCTATTCAAGAGCAGGCTGATAGAGAGAATAGCATGGACACGGATTAATATGTCTTTGTCTCTTCTTGTTCTCTCCGATTTCATTGCTTATGCTGCGCTTTTTATCATATGATCATGCGACCCATAAGAAGTTAATTTCTTTCACCTATGAGCTATCGAGGCCGAACATGGAGTCGGAAATGAAATTCATTGAAAAAGCTGCGGCGTCGTTTTGTTTTGTCAAGGTTTGGAAGCTGTTACCTATGAGTAGAGTTCATTCCCTCGCAAAATGACCCCACAGAAACTTTTACTTATAGCCGGGAAGAATGACCCGTACATTAAATATTTTACTATCGTAAGCCCAGTATGTCAATTAAACAAGTTAACTGGGCAGAACTACTGAGGAATGTAACATAAAACGATGAGCAAGTTATGGAATAATGGAATCCAACAAAAGAAATCAATCAACAATTTCTTCCGCGTCACTGTCTTCTTCAGCAACCTTCATTCTACGGATTATGGCTTTGACCTTCTTTGCAAGGCTTTCGTCAGGATAGCATTCGGTTATCTTGAAGGATTTGTTACACCCGGCTGCTGGACATTTATGGGCTCTCTGTGGCGGATTGCAATGTTCCTTGATAGCATCTGCCGAGAAACTGTGGCCGCACACACGTCTTGAAATCATATTTGATAAGATCACATTATCATTTTGTAGACAAAAAAGAAAGACTAACGAAGTGAGTGGTTTTTCTAACAAGGTGAGTGTCAGAGGGCATTTGTAGTCTCGGGTAGCACCACCTATTTCAAGATCGTCGTCATCGTCAGATTCTTCTCCGTCCTCTATAACATGTGGTCAGCATTGTTGTTGATAGGTTGTATTGTATGCGTCATACCTTGGGGAATGAAATTTGTGAGAGGTGGCATAGGTTCCTTGGGATGCGAAACTTCCTGAAGGTGGAATTCAGTATCAGGAAGCAAATTATATTCGCTCCACCAGGCAGACATACCCATATGCTGGAATGGAATTCGATATAATAAGGATCTTTCGCGTATTTTTTTCTAGTGGTTTTAGCCGCGTATTCATCCTTTCGCGCTTGTAATCCCTCCTCGTAACGAGATATAGCATCGATCTATGCACAAAAAAATCAATGCCGGTTGAACGAATAGTTAGGTAGAACATACAACGTTTTCGCCTTCAGCGACACGTTGATGCATCGCTTCTAATGCATCGGAATGCGCAGTCATTTCCGCACAAATATCAAGAAATTCCCTCATGTCTTTATCCAACCTTTGCAAGTCCTAAAGGGGACCATACAAATTGATATTGAAAAGAAAAGCCTGATACAATATTGTGCCTTTACCTTTGAAGATTTAATATCCTTTTCTCCGTCTTCAGCCATTGCAGTCGCAACATCTCTATATATATCCCATCTTTTTGCTATCTGAGTTCGCATGGATTTCCAATCGTCAGAGATGCCCTTTAACTTGGTTAAATCGTTCCTCCTCAGCGGTCGGTCTGGAAAATTAGAAACATCTATACGGTCATCTTCATCTTCATCTTCGTCCTCTTCAGATCCAGGATCCTCGTCCTCGTCTTCATCTGCATTTGCCTTTTGTTTACCCTTTTCTTTTTTCTCTGTTTTGACACGGGTCTTTGCAGCTCGTGGTCGTTCCTCATCACTCACAGCATCTCCATTAGCCTGAGTGTTACGCACGTCTTCAATGTCTTCCGAGTTTTGTCGATGTGCATAGGGTTTACGACGAGAAGAAGTAGCTACAGGCATGTTTGATGGTTCAATTTAAGAGACGCGATGCTCATTTGGCCGCAGACGCGTTTTGATTGTTTGGCAATCTACCGTGTCACAAACATCCTAACTGAGTGCACTAACGGGATGTCCGTCAATACGTTCTTTACTGTCGGTGTTCACCATGTTCATGTTCTCAGGGATTCGGGCAGTAGCTGCAGCTCGCACCTCTGCTTGGGCGCCTTCCTTGGCTAGGGCATCCCTGCAACCTACCATGTTACCTTCCCTACAAAATTGTCGTCCATTCCACGCAACTTCAGCCACTCTGCGAACAATGAATCAATCCATGAAGGCAAAGAGAGTTCCCAAAAAGCAGGAAAAATCAAAATCACCATTGCTTGAAGTTTGCCCTCAGCGAAAGGGTGTAGTGACACGTTTGATCATTGCTACCCCGAAGAAACCCAATTCTGCCAAGCGAAAAGTCGCTCGTATAAAACTCACTACGGGCAAATCCTTAATGGCGTACATTCAGGGAGAGGGTCACAATTTGCAAGAGCACAGTGTGGTACTGGTCAGAGGTGGTCGTACCAAGGATCTTCCCGGTGTAGGGTAAGTCTCCGACGAGTTCAACGAACCAAATATTGGGTCATTTACATCCCATAGTTACAAACTTGTTCGTGGAGCATTGGACTTCGCAGGAGTCGTCAATCGTGCTACATCCCGCAGTAGATATGGGTAAGTCGTCAAACTTGTATATTATTCTATTAATGTACTAATATTCATTCCTGTATAGTGTTAAGAAACCCAAACGAAAGTAATCCATATATACATTCCGACCTGATATATAATTATTTTCTCATAATCCACCGGTTTCGACCCAAAAGAACTACTGAAAGAATTCATGCAAAGCCCGTGCAAACCCAAAACTTTTCATACCCCAAATACCAGTCCATTTATTCAGCGGTTCAGAGTTATTAAATTTCCTGTTTCTCTGAGTTTATCTTCCCAATTTTTTTGTGCGCGCACAATCTTCTCGATTTCCGCATTTAAAGCCCAGCACCAGCTATCGCGCTCGAATAAACTCCTTGTCTTGAAAACCAGCATCTTGTGTTTGGTGGACAAATTTGGGATTGACTTCGTTTCCACAGGAGTAATCCTGGGGTCGTATTCGGCACTTGTTACTTGTGGCTGGGGACGATATGAGATCATAAATAACATGTCTTCTTCGGGGTCGTTCGTCTCTAAACCATCTTGATAGCGTCGGGGAGCTGGGTCGGCGTTTGGTCTGTATTGGCCTTTAGGAAGGGTTTGAGCAGCAAAATATCCCGAGTACACATAAGCGTCGAGTAAATTGATTTTCTTGCGGAACGCTGGATACATCGAGGATTGAGAACCTATTCGGAAACGGACAAGGTGTCCCGCAACTAGGAAAAGCTGGACAAGTCTTTTCGGGCAAATTAATGTCAAAATCAATATTAAAAAGGCAGATAAGTGACTTACTTGTATTGACCATGTAGCCCTTTTTTCATATAGAGGCGACCACCTTTGACGAGCGATCGGCAGCCTTCCAGGACACACCAATTAAACAGATTATCTATGGCATTGTAAGGTGCCGAGAGGTCTGCTGGTGTTTCTGGGGCAATTTCATACTCGTCGACACAGAGCCGAGTCTGGGGAGTGAGACGAGGACGTTGAGTTTGGGCAAGGTCTATTTCTTGTTTAGCATCAATACGATGTCTATTCTTCCAATAAAAGGTCAATGCCCGCAGTCGGTCGATCCATTCAATGGCCACTCCGCAGGAAAAGGCCTACCGAAAAAGATGGACATTAAGTATACAAATTGCAGCACGATCATACTTGCAATTTACCTCGAAGCGGACTATATGCCCAGTTTTGAGTAGTAGCTCAAATGATCGCCTGACTCGCGTTCGTGAACGATCGCTACTCTTGCTTAAGCCTACTTCACCACCTTCGTCTTCTTCATCGTCAGCTGACTTCTCTTCGGGAGTTTGCCAAATTTTCATCCATATTGCATTGTTTTGGGTCTCGCGTTCATTATGAACATGTGCTGATGTTGGGTGGGATGCCCTCCTAACTGCGACTATAGACCTCAAGTCACACACACCTGTTGCTGTCATAATTTGATTACTTCCACGACGGATTTCTGCATGCCGAAAAGTAAGAGGATCTGCGTACGCGCCAGATATGGGCGTAAGGCCGGGTGGCATGGGTGGAAATGCATGCAGCGGGTTCAAAATAAACAAGTTTCCATTGTGAGTGCTGACGTAGATCTGACTCTTTGTCTGGGTATTAGGCCTTATGCGATCCAAATATCCTTCTAGGGCGGGTGGCTCTTCGAGACGTTTTCCATCTTTAACATGTATGTGGTTTGGCGCATGGTCCGCCAGACGAATCTCGAGGACCGGAGGCCTCGAGGCCTGTGAGTAACATAGACACCATTAGTTTCCATGCAAAATTAAATTCATGTTTGACGAACGTGTTTAAATGCGAGACCACATAGTACTGCCCAATCTCTCTCGTTACCCTCAATGTCGGTCTCGAGCCAAACCCAGTCAAGGTTTGCGTTTACGCGCCATGCCAGCTGGAGTGATTTTCCTTTCTTGAATTCTCCTTCGACAAGGTATTGCCAATCCGGTACAACGGGAAGCAACTCCATACACATCTTAATCACGTTCTCGCGCCTGAATAAATTGTAAAGCGCAATACTGTCTAGCTCCACGTTTTCCGGTATATCTATGGAAACTTTCGTGTCCAGTCGAGGATTATGAATATCCACTGTTCTAGGAATTTCTCCTCCCATCTGTCGCCTAAGTGAAAACCAGTAAGAAGGCAGTTTTGAATATTTGCATTCCGTTGCGTACGAACCACAATTGCCATGTCCAGTCATATGCTCTAGACCGACTTTTGAGTTTAAACACAAATATATTTGTACCTTCTTTTTCCCTACTAAAAATCCACCGAGAAGCGTTGGAATTGAGACGAGTAGTCGCAGGAGCACACGTTATACAAAACGTCAAATCAACGAAAGAGAACAGTGACAACCGTGTCCTCGACGATTTCAAAGGAATGACGTAAGAGAGATGTTTATGTCCAGTTATCCATTCTTTTCCTGGCGTGTTCTAAGGTCAAAATTCAGATATGAGAAACCAATACTAACGTGATGATACTAACGTGATCTCTATAAATTTCAATGCTGTCGCGTCGCCAAGCGACGAGAAACTCGCCCCAGTCTTCATAGTGAAGATCTCGCGTCGTACGATTGATTGCGTCGTTGAACTCCGTTATTGTTTCCGATTTGGTATAACACACTCTTACAAGCATTCTATCTCTCTAAGATGTCAATAATATAGTAATAAAAGGTCATGGGATTCCGTTACCTTTTAGAAGGGCGTCACCCCATCTGAAATTTTGGTCTGCATCCTCCGTGACGGTCGCCGCTAGACTAGTATTCCGCTCTACTGTGTCTTTTGTTCGTGATAGAACTTCTTCCGCAGGAACAGGTCGTTGAGATGTAGATCGTGCGACGGATGTATCAGAGTAATGGACTTTAGCCTTCCCTTTAGTATCTGCTATAGACAATAGTGACGCTCCAACGTTCTTCGAAGAAGGTCCAGGGGCTCTGGCTTCAATGTCGCGCTGCTTTTGCAGTAAGCCCATATGAGATGAGGCTGGAGAACTTGAACCAGTCTGTGCGCCTGCTTGTGGAGAAGATTCCGGGATTCTAGATTCCTCTGGGAGTACATTTTCAGAAAATTCTGAATTTGCGGTTACAAAAGTTTGTCCAGTCGCCGTTGTTGGATAAACAGACAAGTTGGAGGCAATTGCAGCATCAGGGGCTACAACTGGTTCAGGCTCTCGACTGGAGGGTAATGGTTGACTTCTTTCTGTAAGATGTCCACTTTCTTCCATCATGTTCAACCCAAGCAAGTTTCCAATCTCAAAGCTTTTGCCGAACCATTGGTCTACTCTTTGTGGCTCTTTCTTGCGGCGGTGGTGTCGTCGGTGCCAAAGCTGACCCCACTCGCTCTCTTTCCAGTGTTTCACCATGTCCTCGAGAATATTCTGTTCCGCCTCTTCTCCCCAATCCTCGATGTTACCTCCGCGATGAATAAAAAAGCGTAGTGCATTCTCCTTGAGGACACGAGAAACGTCTTCACTCTTGTCTCCGTGTCCAACAGAAGACCCCTCAGCTTCTGTATCAAATCCTAGAGAGAGCACGCTCCCAATGTTAATTTTCTTCTTCTTTCCCTGTGATTCTCCATGCGCTATAATCTTCTCTGGCATAGGTCCTACAAAAATTCGATGGTGCACCAGCCCTTCCTGCTTTTGCACTACAATTTCGTCATGGTGCGAAATCCCAGATGGATTGGTGTCATTATTTGGCGCCTGTAAGCTCCCTCCTTGAGGCGACGCCAAAGCCATCAACTTAAATGACTCCTACGAGGAATGTGTGGTGGTGTGAAGGTGGGACACAGGTGGAACTTCCGAACAAGTGCTATGCCATTGTCAAGGGAGTATACACCTGAAAGGTCCATCATCCATAAATAGATTAGCCAATCCTGCGCGTGATTGGCTGTCAATTACATAACTATTATAGATAAGATATAGTTAAAACTTGGAACTATGCTACAAAATATCCGGATCCTGGACAAGCTTGATAGAGTGGAGGTTATTAAGAAATACAGTAAAATGAATTATTCCTGAAGATTGGGTACATTTTCGAACTGAGAATGTGCAGATTTGTTGCGTATGTGTTTAAGCACCGCGGTTTTGTTGCATCATTAACTGGTGCGACTCCTTGACATATTCCTCGGATTCGGAACGATCGAATCTAAGAATACATACAGGTCATGAGTGGACGAAAAATGACTGCAATAATAAGCAGCGACTGACTCGATTTTTGTTCCTTTGACGTGCATGTCAGGTTCTCGAAGAGCAAAAGGATTGACGTCCGTCGAGGGATTCAAGTTCGCAAGACTGTGATTTACGAAGCGATGGGTAGTCTCATCCGACCTAACAGCGTATAGTACATCCCGAAGCTTAGCGTCAGGAGTCAAGCGCCAGTAATCAATGGAAATTTCTGGTGCTGGGAGATCGGTCCTAGAGAAAAAGGTGAATAAAGACTTCCGTAGATGAATTATTCCTCCAAACACACCATTCAGGTATTTTGCCAGCTTCAAGATCGGCTATGCAGCGTGTGCTGGAATAAGGTATTTACAATCAGCAAAATTCCGGGAAACAAGTGAAACCTGCACTGACTAGGTCACCACCGCCTCCTCTTCAAGATGCCCAACGAAACGATGGCATATTTTTGGTGATATCATATACATTATGACTAGAATGGAGAAAAGGCTCAGGACATTAAGGGAGAGTAGAGCTATGCGTCGAACTCACAGAAAATGTTATAGAATACTCCTTGTGCAGCTAAAACCATCAAACGGAAAAACATCGAAGGTTTACGAAGTGTCATGAAGGTCCTGAAATAGAAGGAAGGTCAAGGGAAATGGTACCGAATAATCAACTAGTGAACTTACATTAGGTGCATCCTCTCATTCTCGGCCTCCTCTAAGCATGTGTGTATCCATCCACTATCACGACGCTAATTGCAGTAATATATAAATTTTACATTGCTCGTCGCTCTGTAAAAAAGATACCCTACCATCAGCCGTAAACTTGTCAGATGGCGAAGGGTAGCTGCGACCATTCCAGGGACACCGGCAATACTTTCTAAAAATAATATGCGCTAGTTTGAGTCAGTAAGGGGGGGGCGAACACCAAATGGCCACAAACCTCTAACCACTGTTTCTCAGAAAGAAGGTAACCTGCCTTCCGCAAGTCCTGGATGGACATGCCAGGAGTGGGTGGCTTATCCACGTGTTTGTATCCTGATACAAAGTCGAATATGGTACGCGATAGCTTGACTAAGCCGTAAGCCATCTTGTCTCCAAGAGTTTTCCGTTCTCGATGCAAAACCTAAAGTTTATGGAGAGTACAGTCCATCAGCATACTAGGTCTGATACCAACGCTAGTGCTACATACCTCCACAGCCTTCAGCTCGCTCGGAGAGTACACAGGATGGAAGAGCACCCAATCGCCGCGGACCATTTCTGGAACGGTGCTAACGGCGTCGTGCTTAGTTAACTGAGAAGTCTCTGGAGATGACGACCCAGCAAGTTCCTCTGTGGGGTGTAAGTGAGATGTATGCAAACATAATTATAGATAATATATTTCATACGTTTGGGTAATTCAGTTACCTTGTGATGGATCTCCTTTGAACTTAGCGGCGATTCTTGCTTGTTTCGTAGCAGCGATGTCGTTGAAAGATGTCTAGCATAGTTACTTGCTCCAAGCAAGAGTATAGGTCCAGTTCGTAAGCTGGATGCGCGCAAAGCAGGACACGCTGCCTTGATCAGGGACGTCCTAATCATTGTTGTTGTTGGACGAAAGAAGGGGAAGCTTGGACCAGAGCGATATCAGAAAATTTTTATTGGACGTCGATGTGTCGACCATCCTTTATATACGCCTCCGCTCTGTGTACACTTGTGTCTCAGGTTTCTTTTTCAAGAGAGCGCCACGGGAACCCATTCCGATTCGACCCGCAAAGTCGAGTCAGATCCATTAACGTTGCGGGGCAGCCTTAGTCCGGGATCAGCGCAGACTATCATCCGCTTTTCTTGCAGAAATGCAGAGGAATTTCTTGCTCTCAAATTTATCACAAGAGTTGATATGAGGAACACGGAAGAGATGATATGCGGGCGGACGGGTGTTATCAATATGGATTAGTACGGTAAACTTGAAGAGAAGACGATTGAGGTTCATGATAAAGCAAACGTGGGAAAGTGTTTCCATTTTTAGTACTGCGGCTTTGCTGGATGATGATGTGCTTTTTTTTCCCTTCAAACGCAGGCTTGCACAGCAACGACAGTCTAGGTCTGCGCGGAACTGAATCTTCGGATACCTTGGCACCCCAGGTATGCAGGTAAACCCTGTTTAGTTGGCTAAATATTACCAGACCACTTGCAGCCATTCCGAATCCAAAGGGCTGGTAATGTCTTCTGTTTGCACTGAATTATGGGGGTGCGTCTAAATTTACGAATGAACCATGAAGTTGCCTCAGGTTTACATATTTTTCTTTCGCCGTATACGAATACCTGTAAATTCACGGCCAACGAATCCCAGACGCAAATCGTCGCGCATCTTCGTCTCAGGGAATGTTCTGATGTTACGGTAAAGTGCCATAAATATTAGCTGAGCTAGAAGACGAACCACGATCGAAGCGACAAATACATGAGGATAGCTCTCTCGAAGGACTATATTGGCATTGCCGACACTTACCATGACCAGGAAGATTATGCATCGTTGTTGTAAAGCAGTCATCGCGTTGCATCGTGATTGATAACAAACACCTGCAGTTTTCCTCGCTGCCATCACACAAGAGAATGTGTCCATCGTAAGTTTCTCAAAAGTCTACCATCAATAATCTCATGTCTCCGCCGACACAGTAATACATTTCTTCCCGGTCGGTGAGTCTTCTTTCTCCGTAAATAAAAGGACTTCATCCCGCAGGTTCGTCCGTTCGGCCTGACGAAGTATCCATTTAGCTTGAGGCATTTAATTTATTATTTGCTCACCTGACAGGATTATGTCCTGGTTTATCTTCTTCCGCGAACCTGGATCGCTTTACTGGGCTTTCTCCTTCCCCGTGATACAACTTTCCCAAAAAATACTCCCCCAAAATTTACTTAACTTCAGTGCTGGCGGATTCAAGCATGTCCCCAACGTCATTGTATGCGGGATTGTCGTGTCTGACGACGTGGAGCTTTGTCGCGCATAATAGGTTTTCACTTCTATGATACTTTATAACTTACCGTTCTTTAAAGTAGGAGCCCTCGAAGTCAGAAGCAAAACGAAGTAAAATTCCGTGCCTATTTATGATTTGGATCTGCGTACTCACGGGCGCCTCGTACCCACTTTTTTTCAAGGTTAAAGGCTATCGGACGCCTCAGAGACAATCAAGGGTGAAGCTAAGTTTGAGAAGACGTCAGAGGATATGCATGTGTCTCGAGCTGTAGTGGTTCAAGTTCTGCATCAGTTCATTATGCCGACTCTGACCGCTCTTCTCTACAGCATGAGTTGATATCTTTCCGGATATCGAGAAATGCCTAAGGCTGTATCTGTCGTGCGCAAAATAACAAAGATTCAACCTTCGATCTTTTCTTCTATGCTATCTCAAGCTTGATTTATCTGTGACTCAGCTGACTCTTCTTAATGCATCCATGCCCATCGATGTCGCTGAAGTCCGATATGGGAAAAGTACCCCAGGATCCAGGTCTGGATTTCCGAACTTCGATCCTTGCCGTGAGAGCAGCTAAACTTCTACCATCTATTTATTCTTCAAGAACTATGTTTCTGTTGATAAGTGGACATTTGGAGAGCTGCTTATCGTATTGCTACACGTATTGCCGGAGGAATAACGAGGAATTTCCATGATGATGATATCAAACGCAGTCAGGCAAAAGCAAGGTGGACTTCGAAGAAGTTCAAAACAAATGACGACGACATCCCTCGTCGGAATCGGATGATTCTTTCCATTGTAACCTGTTTGAAGCACTGCGCGATCGGAAACGAGGCGATTGAACTCCTGTCAATTCTCGAAATCTTCTACACGTGCGAAGTCATGCTACACCTTCATAAAACCTCTAAAGGGACTTCATGGGAAGAGTCGATAACTCCTAGCCTACTGCGTCCTGTGGTACGTAGTCGGTTACTAGTCAATCATTTTAATTTTCAAGTTTTCTGGAATTCCAGTCTTTCTAACGTAACCATTATAGTTGGGATGTAACTTGAAGGTTGGAATGAAAGGAAGATTCTCCAGCGCTTGAACGCATGATAAATCCATCGGACCTGGTTATTGATACCATGTAGTACAATCTGACGCCGTGCAGAGAAAATTTAGGGGGTGCGTCCTCTACTCGGCGGCTAATGTCATCGCTATTTCAGGAGAACTTATTCCTAGACTTCCAACAAAATGAGCAGTAAGTAATTGCAGGGAAAATAACACCGGTAGAGGCAGGTGGAATGCTTGTACCCAGTAGAATGGTCGATTTTATGGACGAGAAAAGAATCTGGCCCCCAGATGACCTATCAATTATATTTATTCGTCGAGTGGGTATCTAATTGCGGATGGAGAATGCGACTGAGAAGAGATATCAAATATATGTTATCGATGAACTTCTAGACCAAGCCCCACTAATCCGACGTGGGTAGCGTTGATTTTGGTCTTTGAATTTAGATGTTGATTCTATCTTCGACCTGAGACGTTGGGACGTTGGAACCAGCTAAATTTCCTTTCTACTCGTGTGTATGCGAACTTTTTGCACTCAACGCTAGGGCCTTTATTGAATTTATTTAGGCGTAAAGGGGAGATTAATACAGGACGAGTGTTTTTTGGATTTCGAAAGCAAAAGTCAAAAGGGCAAAGGAATACAAACGGAATGAATGCATAAGTACCGAAAGGTGCAAGACGGTTCTGACCCTGCAAATTAGAATGCTATTCGGAGCCTATGTTGAATTGGAAAGCAACGGATTATATCAATGTCGATCGTTAAGTGCCTGGATTGGAAAAAGTAACGTTCATTATGAAGGAGCCCCAACCATGAGGCCGGTTATACGGCGATCTACCTAAATGGCCGATCTTGCACCGTTTCAGGCCTTTAATCCTTGGAGGATGTCTGTACAATCATCATAGAGAGGATTCAACACCTACCTGATGAGACTTACGAGACCTGCTAGAAACTTGACATGCCCTATAGAACCACTACATTTGTTCTCGAAAGGCAATTCAAAACGATTCCATCGAAGATCCTGTGATCCCTCCCATGCCAGTGGCGCTTGAAGAAACGTGGATAGTTGAAGTGTCGTAGAAATAACTCAAACGCAACGAAGTGAGGCAAAAAATTGACTCAGGGCGAGCATCCAGGGATTGCAGCATTAGGTTGGGAGGACCAATAAGAAAATACATGATTTGAGAGTTCGGAAAGACGTACTATATTTCTCTGTCATGTGTCGTTTAGTCTTCTACGTATTAACTTGTTGGGAATCTGGGGTGACGATAAATTAACGATTGAGATCGATACGAGTGAGGTTTATGTTTCCCGAGTGTACGTGGAACATTTGTATGTGCGTATTTAAGGCAGTGGGCTGCCTACTGAGGTTGGATAGAGCAGGTGGGCACGGAACCGAGTGGAAATCATATTCCATACTATTGCGAGTGGGGTTTCGTCGGAAATTGGTATGTTTACGAGAGAGAAAAGGGATAATCGATAAGCCTGAACGGATATGAGGACCGAAAATCAATCCTGAGGTGGCAAACATTGACCTACCTCGGAGCAGCTTGTGCAAGACAGTAGTATTAGTGGCAGACTTTGTAAAAATCAGGGAGAAAAGGCTATAGGCCATTCGCATATGGGGATAGGCTCGTGGCAAAGGAAAATGTCGGCATGGATGATTATATGGTCCAGTAGCGAAACATGAGGACATGAAGTTCATGTCCGAGGTACAACGGGCAGAGTGGGATATTCATCGATTGAGATTTCGGAAAGGATCGATATAGACAGAAAGACTAGCGAAAGATTGAGAATAAGCAAAGGAACGGGGAACACTTTCAAGATCAGGAACCGGTATATTGCATCAAGTAATAAACAAATGTTGGACTGAAGGCAGATCAAGACATAGATCTGCGGTGGGAGCGAATGGAGAAAAAGAGGGGCCAAAGTAGAAGAGCCAGACGAGAGCCGCATGCTGACACGGCATTGAAACCGGGTTGATAAAGGACGTCGGTGAGAGACCAAACCAGAACAAGTGAGAACATGGTGGTTGCAAAGAGCGCCGCGCAATCAAAAATGGATCACAGATCTTCCTTACGTGATCCTTTGATGGACCAAAAATAGCTTCGGCTATAAAAGCTTCTCCAAAGCAGACAAGTCTTCGAACCATGGCCTCTGCTGGAGTACACAGTCCCGTCTGGAGCTCACCCCCTACCCACGACGAACTATACTCTTCTCCCTCTTCCTCCTCATCGTCCCTAATGTGCGCCTTCACCGTTCCTCATCAGCGCACCCCTCAGGTTTCGGTGCGCATTCTATTTTACTTGATCTTGAAAATCGTCTTATTTCAGCTTAGCTTGAAATCCACCATAAAAGAGAGCCATTGTCTCCTCCGTCGCCGTATCAGAGACCGAGGTCCTCTTCTCCAGCTAATAGCGCGTCTTCTGCGTCTTCTCATCATCCTCCGCCGATTCCTATGCCCGAACAACGATCTGCCACGGTGCAGAGAGCGCCTCGCTATAGAAAGCATACCAAGCAGCGTCTAACTGATCTCGACAAAAAGAACATCTGCATATACCATGGTGAACATCCCAATGCCCGTCAAGAAGACATCGGTCTTCAATTTGGCGTCGAGCGTAGCACCATCAGCAAGATTCTCAAGGAAAAGCACAGGTGGTTGAACATAACGAAGAGGCCGGAGAAGCTCGGAAAGCAAAGGTGTGTACTTTCTTTCTCTCTTGTTTTATAATCCCTGCTTATCGTTGAATAGATTTTGTAGAAATCCAGATATCGAAGGGGAACTAGAAGACTATCTTCAAAGGTGGACCGAGAACGGCACTCAAATTACAGACCAGCTTATTCGCCAGACAGCTCTGGAAATAAGCGAGAGGAGACAAACCACTCACGTCGGTTTCAAAGCCAGCTCAGGATGGCTAGAGAACTTCAAGAAGCGAAGTGGAATCCGTGGCGGGACTTGGCTCGAAGCCGACTCGTACCGTCTCAAGACTGCCACTGGCCTTGCTGATAATTCTCACATTTCTCATACTCCTATGCAACTCCGTCACACTTCTCCAGTTCCGTTTGAGCAGACCGCGACTCACAAATGGCTGCAGGAGCCAGACGTTGTTCGTACGCAGCCAGTCCTCGATCCAGTCCTCGATGCGCCTGTCGTCATCAATCCAGATCACGTTCCCCTTCATCTTCCTTTGCCAATGGAACTTGAAGGTGACCACGCGATTCAGCATTCACCCGACCCCCTCTCTTATTGGCCTCCTAATTTCAGTGTCCATGAACGACTTCCTGTCTCCTCTGCTCCAACTCTCAGCGAAGCGGAGCATGCCATTGGGACACTCCTAAATTATTTCAAGCTGCCTGGTACTTCTAGCATCATAAAGGACAGCGAATTAATGGCCCTACAAAACATTAAATACGTTCTTTTCCAGTATGCAAGCGGGTACAATCGATGATGCCACTCCCTCAGCTTTCTCTCCCTTGCGCCTTAACCTGACTCTTGACTTATGCACGACACGAAGACTCACGTCATCTCTCTAAAATGTTACGCCTTGTCGACATCCACACCCAATCTTACGCCTACATCTTTTACCTCGCTTTCCACACCCATACTGGATGTATACCTCGCAATCAATACCCAGGCACATTCTCTTCTTTCGCATTTTGTAAAAAGGCGGACATGTATATCTTTACGACCATCGCGGTGTTTCAACCTCAATGACTTTCTTCATTTCACACAAACTATGCATTTACCATCTATCATTTGTCTTTGTACTACCACATTATGCTGCATTTTGCTTTTCCTGGCCTTTTAGGGTTGTATTCTGTATCTTGCCATGTACTAAAATCCACCGTCCCCACTTCGTTCGATTGAACGACGCCCTTTCTTGAATAACGACTTTGGACTTTCTTTTACCCCCATATCCCGCAGCAAGGACATTAATTTCATATGTTTGTCACAATTGATGTATTTCGAAACTGGCGTTCAAAAAATTGTATCAAATTTGGACGATAGCCAGAGTACGAGAACCCTAACAAGCGGGAAAAGGAATGTTCGTGTAGGAAATGTG
>Ga0247779_1000294_pt1 | contig 35375 bp, 31 predicted proteins | sample UWRJL221509R5_FD_179925 | JGI IMG/M metagenome (GOLD analysis project Ga0247779, IMG submission 179925) | Plant litter microbial communities from Arlington Agricultural Research Station in Wisconsin, United States - UWRJ-L221-509R-5 | ecosystem: Environmental > Terrestrial > Plant litter >...
CAAGTGATGGGGATCATATTTTATAAAAACTGTGCTAACAAGCGCGGCGTGCTAACTAGCACAATTTTATAAAGGGTATTTATTGGTAATTAGCATGAATTTTATAAAAACACTGCAGCATGAGGTGGCGTAATGCCAGGCACTTCCTGGATTCCGCGGTCGCATTTGAGGACCTTCTCTATTCAAGGTGGGTACTTCTAAATTTCTTCTACATTTTATTTATATTGAAGCTGATGCAGATACATTCAGCTGCTGGTTTTATATTCGACGGAAAACACGAAATGAATGACGGAGATGTGTACGATGATTGTATTGGTACATGCCATATCTAATAACGAAGCGCGATTTCTCGATTATATTTTTCTGGAATTATGCAAAGTAAACGCGCTGTTCGTCTGCCTGGCAGTGCCTGCATATTCCTGTCAATCTCAAGGATGGGAGAAACTTACCCTGTGTCAGGACATATAACGCCCAGAAGTGTCTTCCCGAAGGATACCAGAACAACTTATGATGCACAGACGACCAATCAACGTGGACGATTTCAGGTTCGCAAGCACTTCTTTGCTCGAGAAATCCGGGAGTGTCGGACACAGGTAAGCTCGTTTGCGATCCCTTTGCCGCGGATTCTATGCTGATGGAGGATTATGGTACACGGAAATATAGTCCATTATTTTCATAACCTAGCAGAATTTCTCATCTTTCATGCTCGAAGTGGCGTTAAAGGATAGATTGGACTTCACATAATGATTGCCCTTGCCCACTCATATAAGTGTTCACGGGGAGTATATCTTCTCTGTTAAATATCGATACAGAGAGGGCCTCGTGTTTTCCTCGTGGCTGCACGAGGATGTAAGCGCCCATCTTCGGCCCTTTAAAGCAGCAAGACCTCTTTAGTTTTGGCGACACATAACCCGTACAATCCCACTTGTTCTTTTACTTCCATTTTCACAACTGTTGACAACGCGATGCCAATGTCCGCCAATGACCCTCCTGCTCCTCGCTTCAAGGAATTCTTCAACGCTTGGAACATGGAGATAGTCTTCTTCCAGGTTAACATCTTTCTTTCTCTTCAAGATATAGATTCTGACGACAAAATACAGGTGGAAAATAGTGTTTTCGCGATACCGAGACATGTCTTGAATTATCCCGGCACTCCATTTGAGGCTATATTTACAATGCCTCGAGCAACATCTGAGGTCGATAAGAAGGGCAGTGGTGTAGACGCAAATAACGCGATACTCCTCGAGCAGGTTGCAGAAGATGATTTCGAGGCTTTTCTCCATGCCTTATATCCTTCGTAGGTTTTTTTCTAAAATATGTTTCCTGTATAATCGACCGACGGGCCACGGCCGACACAGAGAAAACGATGCCGTGGCATCACCAAAGTTCCCCGCTGATGGCTACAGTTATTGGCTGGGCGTGCTAAAGTTGGCCACTAAGTGGGAGTTCGACAAAGTATGTAATGACTATTGACGTTCGATTATTTCATTGTCGATGATTCACATGCTTTTCCAGGTCCGAGAAAAAGCAATCAACCGTCTAACCGTGCTTTTAGAGGAGAAACCACCCCTCGAGAGCGTGTATTTCGGTAGGACATACTCTGTAGCCAAGTGGATACGGAATGGTTTCATCAAGCTTTGCACAAAAGAATCCCTCACGTTCAAGGAATTACGTGAGCCTGAAGAAGAGGAATCGTCAAGTCACTTTGCGCTTGATTGGAAGACAATCGCCACTTTGTTCTATATTCAGAAACAAGTTCTCCCAACTTCAAATCCTACCCAGGCTCGAATATGTACGTATTGCCAGTCTCAGTGGGGCTATGCCAAATATGTAAATGATAATGGGTATTGTGAATACTGTGGGCAAACAAACGCGCCGGAGCCGCCGAAGACAGCATTAGTGGAAGAACTTGTGGACGAACATTTTCGAGAAGAGCTGAGCACTGCAACTGTGTAATCCAACGACGCGATAGTTCAAGATCCTATCGCAGATACTGGTAAGTGGAATCAATTTATATCATTCCAACGACTCTCAACGATTTTCATAGTTGCTGCTTTACATGCCATCCAAAATGCTGTGATAAGAAAAACAGAAGAAAAGACTTCCCGGGGTTCCATTAGCGTTATGAACACTCTTATGTTCCTTTTACTATCTAGGTAGCTAGCACAACGCAGGACACATTCTTATTATGAGCGAGATATGGCACTCCCTTCGATTTACGGCATCTTGCTTAATTGTACGTTGCTCAATAATACCTCGATAGCTGAGAACCAGAAACATACTTGCCTGCCTTCTATAACCCACATCTACTGCGGGGATATGTAATGAGATTGAAACAGCGACTGGGCTGCGGAGCTCCTCCCTTCCGAACGATTTCTTGGTCCTTTAGGCTTGGTCGAGTCCATCTAAATGTTTTTCTTTCCTGTCAATATACCATCGGAAGGTTGTACCATATTTCAGTGTGAACGCACATCGTATTAGTGGGGAGACTTGTCTTTCAGGCCGCATTGCGCTTTTGCTGCTTGCATACGATACAATGAAAAACACGGGTAAAAGATCATGTTCGTTTTTACAATGCGCAGGGCTGCTGTTCCCTCGATTGACTCTGTTTCGTATTTGGCTTCCCGCGCGTTTGTGAGGGCATTGGCATCGATTTTGCACGGTTTTTTCCCTGCATTTTAAACGAGGGCAAAGGGTCGCAAAGGAGATTATGTGGAGTTTGTATCGATAGAGCTGGTGCAGGGATCTTTGTAGCAATTAGAAGGGCGACTGTGGCATTCCCACTCGTAAGAGAGGAAGGATTACGACTTGGATTCAAAAGTGGTGCGCATCAAAAAGAGTTTGCAGCAGTCTTGAGTTTTAAAGTGTGATGGTGAAGTCGTTTTTTTTCCAAGCATGGTGTTGGAGAAGGTTGTATTAATTTAGGGAAATGGCCAAAATTACGGTTGTTCCCATCCAACTAGGTCCGAGCGACATGCGTCTTTCCGTCTTTTCTGCAACTTCCCAACTTCTCAACGGTCACAATCATTGACCTTTCATTATTCCCTTTCCTACACCATACTGAACTGATACACGCCGCAGGCTCAACAGGCGGGCGCACTCGAAGAAAAGCGTACAAGTACGAACGACCGTTTGATTAGGATACAAATCCGATTCAACATTTCAAGCCTTGCGAATGGGCAGATCAATTTTGTCCAGACATTACAGTGGACGCCACCGTGGCCTGCATCTATGCCACCCGTCGAAAAATTCACTACAGCGTGCATCACGGCGGATCCAGAGAATGAGAGTAGGGAGGAGAGGTATTAACCGGGAATTGGTCCTCGATATCGTGATACTGAGGTGCAGCATTCCGCAATGAAGAAGCAGGGCATTGGGCACTGGGTAGCTAAATGTATGCATTGATGCATAGCCATTTGGTGAGTCCCTTGTCACTGCTGGAGCTTGGACCTCCTTGGGCGACACCATGCAGGCCTCGCGATGATGTGGTCCTCAAGAATAAAACCGACTCTCCGAAAAGGGAGAACAATAAAGGAAGACTTTCTTTGCAGTAAGTCGTAATCATCCAACCGCTCATGAAATTATAACGAAAAGGTCCACAAGCCTCAATCAGACCGATAAATGTGGGATTTCATGGGCAGGCCGCTCTAGTCAGTGCGACATCAAGTGAGCATTCCATTCAAGTGTATCCTGTGGGTATTCCTCTGTGGCTACACTTCGTTCTCCTTCTACTTTATCTTCTTCGCGGCCAAAAGAAATTTAGATGGTAATTCCCCCCGGCAGTCATTACTGGCAAGAGACATACATATGTCCGAAAGTGCGCTTATGACCACAAGCATCATATACTTTGTGATGTTGGCTATACATCTATTGGTGTACAAAGTCAGCTATCTGCATAATTTTCCGGAAAACGATGGCATTTGGCGGCAGAATTACGCCTGCCAAGATACCGCCTAGTAACTACTCACTGAAAGTGACATAACGCGTCGGGAGGTGTCGGGACGTAACAACGTCGGCACCTGTCACGGCGTCGGCATCGAAGAGGGCCACGCTATACCTCTGGAGATTGACGGACCGTTGGCCATTGATTGGGGGGAAATGCGGCGGGGGATGTTTTCATATTGAAAGCCACGTTGGAATTGTCCTTTCTGCACGGGCTGCTTCCTTGCGCCTGAAGGAGACTTGATTCTTGGAGAATCCATGGGACTAGGATTTAACAAGTATGCGAAAGCATATAGCCAGTTTATTCGATTCAACGAACGCTCAACCGTTGAGTCCTTGCGTTGCAGCTGTGCTTCATTCCTTCTTCCTCGAGTTTTCTCAGTATATGGAAGATGACTGTCGGCGGTGTACCTGCGTGATAACTTGAGTGATGTCGGCCAGTAGTCTGTCCTACAGATCCGTGCCCAAGCTCAACTACCGCGGCTCTTCTTCGAATTCGAGGAAGCATCGGTATCCCAATCCGGTCCTGGGCGTGCATATTCGCAACCGGAAAGCTCGTGCGGTAGTAGATAGCTGAAGTCCAGTTTTGCTGCTTGAACAAGTCCGTCAAAATATCTGCTGTGGCCAGACCGTGCCCATCCATTTGCACTTGATCCCGAATTGCATAAAGGTCGTCCATTGCGAGTGCATGCAGTCCAGGTTTCAATGACGGGTTTTGGTTTCTTCATTAGCGGACAAGCTTATTGACCGACTGCCATGATTTTGGCGCCTATAAAGAGCAGCCGGGAGTTTGTCGATAAAAGTCCCTGGGCGTGTAATGTTGATGAGTGAGAGTATCAGAAAGCAAGTTCGCCATCGACACGGTTGGCAGACTGTATGCATCTGAGACTGTTTGAAATAAAGACAGACGCGATTACGAACAAGCCTTGCAGCCTCTGTCAGCCTGGCCTTCCCCCCCTCGCATCCACGCCTCTGCTATTCACAAGCCATAAATTTCGGACATGAAAATATTTCCTAGAGTCTCTTTCGTTGAATAAACTTGAAGGTTCCGCGGGTGGGTTCTACGCAATCAAATACGGCTTTGACAAGGTCAATCCATCGTCCCATATGGAACTATAATATGCGGCAGAGGGGTCTTGGAAACGATTTTGTGTTCCGAAAAGGATTGAACGTCTAAGGCCTAAGGCGTGGTCTTGGATGATGGCGGGTTCGTGTTGTCCCTTCTCACGCATCTCAAATCATCCCATCATCAGGGCTTGCGAAGCCTGCGCTGGACTCTGGGTCGTTTCAACCTTCTGGGGGCTCATTACTACCGTCGTCTATCTTCGTTTTCTGGAAGTCTGTCTATTTTTTACTACTGAATATCTTCTTGCTTTGGTAACCTTGTTCTCAACTAAGCGGCGCATGACAGGCACCGCACATACCTTTGGCAAACATGGCCTCACTTCTTATGGGAGCGCACAGAAATCGGTTCAAGAGCTGATTATGATATATCAGCATATTCCAAACCCTGCTGTTTATGTCGTTTTTGGGCAACGAAACAAATGATAAAGCAAGTTGTAAATTGTAATGAGGTGGCGTAAGCGTTTTTTTGAATTTTTTATGATCTTTCGCGAATGACTTTGGTACCTCCTTCAAGCCATCACAAACGGTCTTTAGGTGGACAAATATAACTTAATAGTGTTCAAAAATCAGGAGCAACGAACCATTTCTCATAGTTGAGTTATGCGATGTATTGTCATCAACCCACAAACCGTGTACTTCCTTCCACATTAATCCAGCGTGATGATACTGATCGACCTTTCAAGGGTTGTGTCATTGCCATCATCCTCATCTCTGGCGTAACGCGTTCCACACCATTCCATCCACGTCTAATTTCTTTTCCCTGAAAACACGAAAAAAATCCGTTTGCCGCAATTAGCTAGAGTCAGGGTCTCAACCTTGCTCCATGTTCCAAGTCCTTTGTTTTCTCCGAGCCGATTGCTTGAGCCTTATTGCCACCGTAAAATGAACTGACCCTCGCGGACCCTCATCAAGATGCTCTAGCTTAAACTGGGCTCACTTCTGAACTGAAAGAATAATCGGAAACCGAGGAGCTATGCAGCGCAGTAGATATTAATATCAAGGCAATTCCCCGCAGCAGAAGTGAGTTGTAAGAGGCAAGCTATACACGTCTGATTCTGATTCTTCGCTATCAAGGTTCATATCACGCCATCCTAGAATTGAGCAACTTTGGACGGGCATTGAGGCAGAGACAACTTTGAACCAGCATTCAACCCATAGACGGTTTGATGCACACCAAAACGTAAATTTGGCAGACCTCATGTTGTGCCGCATGCCATCGATAACGGCCCGTGTGGCCTACTTAAGCGCCCATGAACTATGTAAAAGAAGCGACATGCAATTCCTCTGGTTTAACACAACATTCATATAATGTTTGTAGGCCCTGAAGCAGAGAACGTCACTGAGTCTGGTACTGCTCCGCCCGAAATACCTGATCCATTTGGCCCGCCCAACCCTGATCTCCCCGGGCCTTCGACATCTCGACCATCAATTGCACGACTCGACAATGTCTTTAATTTTCAGATTGTGGTATTTCAGGTGCGTACTTTTTATGTCATACTAATATCGTTTCGTATGCTGATTATGCGTTAGGTGGAGGACTGTCTTTTTCAAGTTCTCAGAAACGGATTTAATGTCCCTGGAACCATTTTCGAGACAATGTTCTCTCTCCCTACACCAGGCGGCGAAGACGACTCCCTTTTAGAAGGAAACAGTCTCGAGCATCCCATTGTGCTAGAAGGCGTTGAAGCGCGTCATTTTCGTGTGTTTCTGAGGGTGCTTTATCCCTTGTATGCGTCTTTTTTCGTTTCATTGTAACTTGTAAAACTTCGAATCTGACCCTATGCTACTCAGTATTTCTCAGTCAGATGTGACAAGCTACGATGATTGGATTTCCGTCTTGCATTTGGCAACTATGTGGGATTTCAGAAAGGTATGCACATCTGTATCATTATTCTGAGTCGTCCTTTTGATACTAACAGCCTCTAAGATTCGAGCTACGGCAATCAACAGTCTATCTAGCTTCCTAGCCGAGAAACCAGCAGCGGAGAAGATATATATCGGTCGAAAATACCGAGTAATTGACTGGGTGAAAGAAGGCTATAAGACTCTTTGTCGAGATACACCTTCGACATTGGAAGAGATATGCAAACCGGCAGAACCATTTAGCTTGGACTGGGAGGCAGTCGCCAGAATTTACTTCGTTCGAGAAAAGCTTCGCCGCGAAATTACAGGGAATCAGCATTGTGGCACCTGCAATATGTATTATGGACCGGGATACAATCCGACCATTGCGTGCTCTTGTCGTTACGCCATCGCGATTGATGAAGTCTTCCACTCAGAGTTGACAGCAATGAAGGATACTGAGCCCTCCGAGCCCCACGTTGCAGCACGACCAATCAATGGCAGTGAGTGTATCTCGCATTGTATTGATCATCTGCATGACGCTCATTAACCGGAAACAATTATAGAAAAGAAGGGGAAGAAATCAGTATTAATACGCTGAGGAACAGCCATCCGAGAAAAACCACATGTTCTTCAATATCTCTTGTATTTACGTCCTTTTCCTGACATGTGATGTTGGTTTTGACTTCAGCAAACGTTCTCGCCGCTCCCGTTCTTCTTGCTCTCTTTCTTTCGCGAGCCTCCGCTCGTCCGTGAAAAACTTGCGTGCGTACTCACTATCCACAAACTCTTTCATGAGACGCATTTTTGGTAATGCATTGGGACCTGCCGATAGCGGAGGCAATGCCCAATGGATGATCTGGATAGTCTCGTTTGAGTATGGCGCCCCTGACGCCCCGCACCCTACTACTGTCATCTATAATGAAACATCAGAATTTGATTGATAAAACTTAGCTATCAAAATTAACGGGGAGGACGTACATGGACAGTCATTCGTTCTCTCGCCTCGACGATTTCATGTATTACCATCTAAACCGAAGAGGTCCCCGGGAGACAGTGAAGGCGTAAATAGTGATATAGGAAAGATTAAAGGAAAGAGTGGTCAATGTGGCGGACGCACCGACGTTTCAGGGTCTAGAGTTAGTTGAATGCAGAACAACACGAGGATTTGAGCAGGTAGCACTTACCTTCTGAATTCGGAACAACGAGATGACTCCTCGAATATATTCCCTGTAGCTGTTTTTATTGAGTACTGGGCGGCCTAAAGGTACTGGAAGAATCCGGTGTTCAAGAGCCTCGTCGAAGCAATCAAGGATTGCGTCCGTTTCCCATATATCGATAGCTTCGATGTACTTCATGTACCCACGCATATACAGTGATGGCTTAGATGGCATGACGAATCCATAGTTGGGAGAGTGGCTTGGGTTAAAATGGTGGGTACTGGACATGATCATATATACGAAAACGAAGTGCTGATTCAGGCAGGAAAATGGTCGAAATTCGACTCGGCTACTTTAGCTGAAGTTCCTATACAAAATAAGTGATCAGTATACATAGAAAATATGGCACAAGACTGTGAATTAGACTCACAATAGGGAAAAAAGCGTTCCTGGGGGCTGCCTCGTGGTTTGGTAAATGGACAAAGACCGAAAAAAGGCCTCTTTGACTGAAAACGACTCAACGCGAGGTAGGAAAAATACCGGACAAGGATGATGACGATAACAAGGTCGAATACATATATAAATCCAACAAAAGAATGTATAATCATCTTTATGTCAAACCTTTAGAAGCATTTAGACATGGCTTTTTCCGAAGGCAGGGTCCCTGAGAGAATTGACCGGTTGTAAATTCCCATGTAACAGGGCCTACATGTCGTTGCCACTGAGAATTCCTAGGAATCAACCAGGAAATGAAATAAAAATAAAGCATCCCAACAAAATGATTACGGCATTGCTCACTAATTGAGTTTGAATGATGAGATCGATGTTCCTTAGTGGAGATTTCGACAAAAGATCGCTTGCGACCCTAAGGCAAAGAGAAGTGGAGTTGGGCGTGGTACGAGGTGGTACGGGCGGGCTGATATTGATTGGGGGAAAGTCCAGAAAAAAACGGATGGACTTGCTGGACCGTGATAAAGCCTTCACAAGCGATCGCAAGGCAGTAAAGACATTTCCATTTGGCCTGGCATGTGGCGAAGATGTCTTCTTCCCTTGTTAAAAGTCGATAACCAGGAAAACTACATACAATGCCGAGGTTTGAGGTTGAACGATGAACCTTGGACCTTCTTGAGGAAGAAAGAATATTTAAAGGCGATGAAGAAGATAAGAAGGCTGTTGAGTTCATGCAGGTCTTGATCCAAGCTGAAACTTGAGCGGGATGCAAGCGACTGAGTACTGATCTTTCGTATGCGGCGTAAATAGTACTAGCAAACCTTAGTTAACCCACTCACCTCAAGGACAATTACGCTTGGCACAAGTTGAATCCGTGAGATGGACCCAAAGGGTTCAACGTCAAGAAAAAAAATTCGTGAGCCTTAAAAATCAAAATGTTACATAACTAATACAAAATTGTCGTAGAGGACTCGGATAGGTCCAGTTGGATTTATCATAATCATACAGTGATTGGGGCATTATGTATGCGCATAAGGTACATAGTTTCTGATAGTGGTCCTGTGTGAAAAGTGAAACAAAAAAAGAAAGATGCCAAATGAGTGGGGAAGAAACGGAATCAAGAAAATAATGGGCATAGTGGCGAATAGTTTGTTAAATAAGATAAACATCTTCCTTCTCAACCTCATATTCTTCGAGGCGTTTGAAAAATTCGATACGGTCTTGTCGCTCCCTTTCCCATTTCTGGACAAAAATTAAGTGGAGTTAGAGACCCTGAACCAAGACAGAAATTACGCGGATAAATACCTCATCATTGCCCTCGTCGTCTTCGTCATTTACTTCGGCCTTTCCTTTCTTCGATGTGGCCGATCGAGGGTTGTTCACAGATTTCTTCGTGCTCCGGCTCTTCACTGACACCTTAAGCGGCTTGTCGTCGGGGATATCCGAAGCTTTATCCTCATCTTGTGCTGGGCGTTTGTCACGAGGCCTCAGGTTTCGAGAGATAGCATCGGAACCGATGGCCTTCGCGGCTTTTTCCAAAGGTTCATTCTTGAGGCTATTCTGCATTTCGAAGCTGCGATCCAATTCCTCATTGAACTCATCAAGTGGGTCCTTCTGCGAATAGGGTGTCTTCCTTGCAGATACCTTGGTAGGGGACGGCGAGCTTCCTATGGAGGATGAACAAGGACTGAAAATATCGTGCCCTTCATGCGACATTCTGCGACGCTTCTGCTTGTCTTTATGAGGCGTAGGAGGAGTTTGGAAGTGAGGAAATGCGTTTATTGACAATGCATCGTTGATGGGTTCAGCATCTTCGACTTCGAGGGCACGCTTGAGGCGGCGCACAGGACGAGGCGAGGATGTGTCGGCAACTAAAATGTTCCCAAGATCTTCCCAATCTTCCTGGTCTGGTTGCTCAGCAGGACCTGACAGCGCAGCTGCTTGACGTTCTACTTTGAGCTTTCGTTCCAAAGCTACAAAACCGAATGGATCGGAGTTCGAGCTAACGTTTCCCGAGCAGGCTTGTGATGCTGCTTGAGCGTTATCGAACTCTTGCCAGGCGTCGTAAGGCTCTTGGAGCAACGACTGATTGGAGAGAATAGCGAAAGAATCGTACAATACAGGTCCAGTGCGCATAGGCTGATATATGGGCGAAGAAATTTGTTCAGAAGGCGGAGACGAAGGAGGAAGCGGTGACGTAAATTTGAAAGGTTGGGGGGAGGGACATCGGGCATCGGGTGGTGAGTTTGCAGCAACAACGCGGTTTGCAGTCTCTTCTTCGTTGAGCACAGCCTCTTCAGCGGGACCTTCTTCACCTTGCCCTCGATTGGAAACCTGGAAAGTCGGCAAAAAATCGGCGGTAATGTCTTGCAAAGGCAGTTTCTTTTGCTTGAGAGGACCAGGTGTTGGTTTCCCTTTACCTTTGGCGGCTGTCTTCTTCAGGGACTTCTCGCCCAGTGGCGCTTTTCCCGCCGTTGTGGCAGACAGGACTGGTGTGTTCGTTGTTCCCAACAAGCCAAGAGCGGGGCCGCGAGCACGGGTCTGTGCTCGAGTAGCTCGTGAAGCCCGCCTGCCCATGTTCTCTTTCTCGCTCTCGTATCCATTCTCTTTTTCGTTTCTGCGACGTGTGGAGGTACGCGTGGAGCTCGTTGTCGTAGTGTTTGTGTTCTCCCGTTGGGAGTGGTTGACGTTTCTCGTCTTCGGCATATTGCAGACCAGTCTGGTTACGCTGCTCGTTATTCGTAATAAGATTGTGACCAAGGCAATATAGATGGCCTAGGGGCTTGTTTATTTCGTCTTCTAGGAAGATATGAGTTAGTACTGTCAATCATCAGCGAACTTGGTTCGAAAACTTACTTGTCGCTATAATAAAAGCGCTTTCTTGTAGTGGGACTAGATGGTATGGTATATCCAGCTTCATTAAAAAAAAGTAAGAAATATGAAGAAGAAAGTCAGAGTACCAAATGTATACTCACAAGCCACGACAGGGTTTATCCAAGATGAAAAGGTTGTTGAAGAGTGCACAATATCTGACTTGGTGATAAAATAGGCGAAGCGTGAGACTGATATAGGGGCGTGAGAAAACACAAAATGAACCGTTTGACGCGTCATGTCATATGACCGTTCCGCGTGTCAGTCACGGGGAATGTACAACACGTTACGTCACAAAATAGTGAGCGCATCTTGCCAATACTTCAACTTGCCAATCTGAATCAGTCACTTCTCTAAGTTTTAAATATCCAAACTGCTCCATATCGTGTTCAATATCAATGCTTATTCTTCGAAAGGCGATCTGATTCCACTTGTCATTAGAATTTAGTGCAGATAATATCCCCTCAAAGCGTTCGCTCCTGTCAAAATTCTCGGGTGACTTGTGAGAGAAGGAACTGCGGCTGCGGAGTGCCTTTATGTTGCATCCCTACGGTGAGTTTGATTTAGAGAGTTTAAAATATTATAATCTTCTGATTTGTGTTGCAGGATCATTTGAGCAATATCCCACAGACAGAGATGATACATAAAACTTGTCTGAATAGTAAAGCCCATCGACCATGACAGTACGAATTGCGAGGTGGACTTTTCTGTGGGGTTGTTTTGGGCTCGAGTTTTGACGATTTCGTAATATATTATTGCCTGGGGAAGCAGTGGGAAAGACAAGCCTTCGAAGCCTTTCTTTTCTTTACGAACAAACACTCACACCTTGAAGATCATGATTCTTATGTCGGACGAAGCAATGTCTGCAGAAGGAGACGAGATCGATCACTACGCACAACTGGAGACCCAAATACAAACATATTCTATCCCGCCAACGTACCTTCCGCCTTACAGGGACCCAGAATCCCAAGGCCATTCCTTCGTACTTGCTGCTGCTCGTGCGATAGCTAGTCGAACAAAGCAGAGACTGACACGTCGGAGGTCGTCAAAGATCTTATTGATAACCATTTCCCTTTTGTTGCTTTTTCAATCTATACAACGGGTGTTTGGTCGAAGTGCAGTGAGTAGAAATATCTCGTTTACGGATCGTTATCTCAACGTTGTACAGGTATTGTCACCGGATGATGGAGAAAATAACTGGAAGGAGGTTCATCGGGGCGTCAGCATGCACAACTGCGTACAAGGTGAACAGTGGGTGTCTACGAAGAATCGCAAGACAGACAGACTGGCAATTCCAATCGACGTCTTCCTTCAAGTTCCCACTTTCATCCGACTCGCTCTTTTTCGTCGGGGCGCGGATCAGAAGGGCACATTAATGTATCTACTTCCAAAAGCCAGAGGATAAATTCGACTCCCGTACATGTAGAAATCAATTACAGGGACACTATTATCCCGACCATGACAAAAGCTTGCTATCTGACAGGCAAGGAGGCAGGCCTGGGTGTTAAGAATAGTATCGGTATTTTTGTGAGTTATGAACAATTGCTTCTTACGGGAAATTTATAAATTCTTTAATGAGGTCAGCAAGACAAACAGCATCAACTCTCCCCTACGAATTTTCGACTTAAATTATTTTTCCCGAAGTCCATACAACACCTCTCATGATCAAAAACTTCCGTACCTTCGTCAAGAACAGCAGTCAGAATGTCGCAGATTTGTTGGGCAATGTTCACTTTCAAAATATTGGTCTAAAAGGGACAAACGGAAAAATTCTTGTCGAGGTACGTACATTTTAGAAAACTTTCCTAATGTCATTCATCATTAAATTTTTGTTTAGTCTATATCGGCTACTCATGGCACGTTCACAACATCCAAAGGGAACATCGAAGGGACTTTTAACAACACGGGAAGTTTGGGATTCCACACACGCGATGCTGCTATCAGAATCGACGTTGGCCTTCAGAATCTTAATGAAGTTCCAACACTAAACGCTGTTACTTTAAATGGGTACGATAATCTGTCTAAAGGGCTTCTGAACTCTGAACTCATTTCCTAACAGAGACTTGTCGGCAAGCATTAGTCTCCTGACGAACGCTCCTTCAGGGGGTGTTTATAATGTCTCGACGACTACGTCGAATGACCGCCTTATGGTTGACTTTCCAGCAGCTCTACCTGGTTCAAGACTTCGATATCGAGGCAAAGCGGACAGTGGATCGGCCTTCGTTTCGTTGAATCCGGCCTATGAAGGATATTTTGCAGTACGAGTGCCAGGGAATGTGTTGCCACACATATTTGATGGATCAGACCTTGAAGATCTTGCTGGGGGGAAAAGAAGTGGGCAATTTTTCAGCTCATGGGTGTCAATACGATCAAGAGATGTGTCGGGTCAAATCCTCTGGGGATCTATTCCACACGGAGATGTTATTCTAGAGTCTACAGATGCTGTGACTCTGGAACTCTGATTGCAAGCTTGATGCACTATGGTTCTTTGTACCTCCAAGTACACATCCAATCTTGAAACAAGCTTGGGGACAAATGGCCAGAAGACTCTTCCTCTTTGAGTAGCGAGTACACTGCCGCATTGTTCAAGACAATGTTCCTTGAACCTTCGTCGTACTTTATGCATTATGTTTTTACATGGTCAGCCATTAATTCTCCATTAATTCTTACCTAGCGTTTAAAAAGTCGAAAACATCTATGCTGGCAGTTGTTAAGCTACTGAAGTTGTCGAAGGCGATATAGCAAGCTGCAAGCTCAGCTGTTTCCGCAGCGTAAGCGCAGTCAGTAATTATGAACTCGTCGAAGAAGAATATCTTTGCTGCGATCGGAGCCGCCAGGTCCTCCTTTCATTCAGAGACTGCGGTCTGATTCAGCGAGGTTCATGCATACCCCATTTGCCTGTTGACAAAGATCTTGACCGCGTGGTCATTGTGGATTGCTGGAGGGAACTGGATTTTGATCTGGTAAGAATTTTCGTATACCAGTATGTCGCACGATCGAACGAGTGTTCTACTCAACGGCGTTACAAGACATTTCGTTATAATCCTATTTTCTGTGCAAGGCCCACAATACCGCATCTGCAAGTTATCATATCTTATCGTTACTTATAGATATAGATAGATAATTATGCTGCCGATGACATCTTTGACATCATGATGGGACATGTGGATACTCACTGCGCAGTTCAATGGAGTTCAATTCCACATGAGCAAATTCTAAACTTTCCGACCGTCAAAATAGAATGTTTTCCGACATCTTAGGAGCTTCTTGTTCTCTATAATAACGGTCGTTTCTCGTTATTCTTCCAGTCGTTTTCACAGATGATTTCGCACCCAGAAACTCCAAAGGCGTCACAGGCGGCAGCTCTTCCACAGCCACAGCCACAAGCGCAACCACCCCCGTCGTATAACAATTATCAGGAATACCCACAAGTGCGGCCCTACTCAGCTATCCCAGTAGTCGAGTATCCTGTTAGGACACGACAATCACCAGGGCGGCGGTTTCTAAAAGCATTGCTTGTCGCCACCTTTGTTTGGTTACTCGTGAGCCTGCTTATTCGAACCACCGCTACTGCTTGGCGCTGGAGTTTTCATGGGGTATGTACATGGATTATGTATTTAATTGTTGATTGTTGCCAATACTCATCCTAATCATCTAGCACGACTGGGAATATCGATGGCCAACCGTCAAGGACATCACAATCGGGGAATGTATAAACGGCGACGCGTGGACTCCAGTTGACGGCAGAACGTCAGGCTGGCCTTACCAGGCTGAAACCTCATTCGACCTACCCATTTCTTCCGAGACCTTGCTCCTCCTTTCGCGCGGCTACAATTCTGGAGGATTAGTCGAGGTAGTCACTTCAGACGACCAAGCAGCAGATTTGGTCACCGTGCACGTAGACATATTTTACCGAAACCAGCAAGCTTCGGAATTGACAAAGGCCTGCCTGTTGACGCGCAAAAAAGACGAGAATGGTGTTGGCATTTTCGTGAGTTGCGATTGCAGTGATTCAAGTAATAGACAATTAATGTTGCTGCAGACCCCCGAGTGGGACCGAGACCACCAAAACCGTATTCCGAATGTATACTTCCATCTAAAGTTCATAGTTCCGGAGCTCGAGGACCTCGACGCTAAGCCTGTTGTAATCAACAACTTTGAAACCGATATTCCCAATGGCCGCCATCAATTCGCCGACCTAGTGGACAAAATTCTTTTCAAAAGTGCTAGTGTAAAGGGAACAAATGGTGGTATTCGAGTGGAGGTACTTTCGGTCCTTCTGGTTTTTGCTTATCCTTGGTTACTAATGAACCAACTCCTAGTCCGTTTCTGTTACTCGCGGTGCTTTCACGACTTCCAATGGCGGTATCGACGGAACGTTTAATACCACGAAGAGCCTCAAGCTGAGAAGCACCAATGGCTCAATCCGTGTGGACGCCGGCCTTCAATACGTTGACGATACTCCTAAGCTAGAAGTGCGTACAAGCAACGGGTAAGTATTTGTTTTAAGTTCTGAGACATTTATCGAGGTAACTTATATATGTATTCGTTCATAGCCTTGTTTCTGCCAGCGTTAGCCTGCTCTCAGAACCGAAATCCGGCGGATCCTTTGATGTCACTACTATTACCAGCAACGGCCGTCTTAACGTTGACTTTCCGGCATCTCCTCTGGATTCAACGCTCAAGTATAATGGAAGGACATCGAACGGCCCTGCCACCGTCTCATTGAATCCCGCTTATGAAGGGAAATTCAGCCTCAAGTCTTCCTTACTCAAGGCAAAAGTAGACCAACATCCAGATGTTGAAGATCCCAGTGGCAAGAATAGAAGAAGGAAAGTCAGCTTCAAATCAGCACCCAGAACGAATTTGTTACAAGGTGAAGTTAGTTGGGGTGGGGAATTGAAGGGATCCGTCTCTGTAGAAACTTCAAATGCACCGTTAACCTTGGAGCTCTAGCAGCCTCTAAGCATATAAAAATGTACTAAGCCAATTCCGACTTGTATCTGTAAAAGCCTTTGCTTGAAAATTTATAGCTCAGTAGTTGATGCAATTTGCTAGCGCGTTTTTCAGAGTGTTTTACTGCGGGAATATCGAGGTATTGAAAGCCCATGATCTATAGATAGTCTCAGACTAAGAAGAACGCACTTATTTGGAAAATTTTACCGAATTTGTGCCAGACAGTCTAACTGTGTAGGCCTCTTTTTCATGAATTCTTCGTTGCCGAACGGACCGGAAAGTTGAGAAAAGAGTTGGAAAATAATAAATTCAAACTTGCCAAGTTACCGTGACTACCGCCTCCATTTTCCACTCGTCTGGGCGACAAGAACGCACGAGAATTGTATCGCTTCCCCACACTTTTGAGAGAATGGACTACAAGGGCTTTCCTACTGAACTTTTGCTTTTGATTATAGACAAGATCGAAAGGGATGAAGACCTTTTACTCTTAGCAACTGCTTCCAGGCTGTTACATGACCTTTGCCTGAAGGAATACTTCACAAGAATTGAATTTGACCCAACGTCGAAAGATCTTCAATTAAATTCGCAAAACGGGACCCTCAAGAATCTTGCAGGTTTGGCAATAGCCTTGGATGTTGTAGGAGCATCTTTGGACTACTTGTCCTACGACTTTGGATATATCAACCATCAGGCACAACTAGTTCAAGAAGTACGCTTGCTGGTCCAGTTTGTGCGCAAATTATCATCCATCGACAGGGTGTCACTTCGGCTTGCAACACATTATGAATCATCGGGAAACCCAACTGAGTGGAGGGGGAGGAGCATTATTTTGCTGCGCGATGTGTTGCAGAAGAATTGCAAGAATATCCATATCACCACCTCTCAACTTTCGTCGTTCTCTGAGGAGCCCAAGTCTCTGCGTTCACCTAGACCAGGAGACTGGCTGAAGGGCTATTGGCCAGATGGCGTCCAACCTCTAACCAATCGTTCAAAATGCTTGCAAATATGCTCAATCCAAACTTTCCCAACATTCCTTCGACCTTTCTACTACCACACCCTTGAATTCAACGCGTCCATCCTCACGGTGCTGGCGTTCAAGAACCTTTTTGGTAGTGGCAACGACTGGGCGGTGATGATGACCAACCTGCACTTTCCGCGGCTTACTAGGCTAGCCGTTAACTACGGCGTCATTCCAAGGGATCCCATGATTAAATTCCTTGTAAAACATACAAGCATTGCAGACTTCGAGTACCACCATATCCGATACGAGCCTCGTCCCAAACATCCCGCGAGGATGAACAAAACCTCTGCTCTTGAACGCTTGCATACTCTCACGACGAGTCCGGAACATATCCTTAATTTCCTCCCACCTTTAGGCAAGATGTCAGTACTCACTAATATCACCATCATTATCCAGGAACTAGTCACCAACTTCAGCTCCCTCGACGGTGCTCTACGGTGTCTGACATCATGTGTTAATAAAATCACGCTATCGCTGGAAATTACCCGCACGGGACTAGGGTTCGGCGCATGGCTGGATACCATCGTTCGTAATGGCCTGAATTCATCTGGAAGGCCCGAATCGCAGCTTGGCTGCGTCGAGACACTAGTAATGGATAATGGGGATTGGGGATTCACAGACGAACAAATTCTTACTCGCCTTCCTACATGGTTGAGGTTATTTCCCGCACTCAGGGTCTTAACACTTAAGCATGGTGGGACATCTCCTCGCCCCATGTCATCTTTCGAAGAAAGCGGAGTAATAAACGCGCTCAAAGACGCCTGTCCTGGTGTTTATATTGAATGGCAAAACAGGGTACCTGCTTCGAGACCTTGAGACTCTTACACAGCTCCACCCGGGAGGATAATATCAAATAGCGACATTCGCCCCAATTGGAATAGCCACCGACGCGCACGTCTCGTGTACATATCCTTACCAACGCACTCCAAAACAAAAAAATAATTTACATTGGGCGTTGCAGCTGTCCGCTTTTGAGGCGCGTGCGTGGTGTATTTGCTCCCGTCAATAATTACAGCTCGAGACCGACCTAGGCCCCTCCTTTCCTTTATTACATAGATATGAAGCAGTGTACTACTATCGCCTAGAATCATAGCTTGCATGTCTTAGGTCTCTTTCGCAGACGATAGACTTCCTTGAATCAAGACGATCAGGATACTGTGCGACTGCCAGACAGTCTCGCAATTGTATGACAAGAAGATTTCAGCGATGGCCTATTGAAGCGATCCTATTATAAGGTGCGTATAATTTTCTGGCTGATAAGCGCGCGTCAAGAGTTCGATTCACTCCAATGACTGACTGCGGTACTTATGCTAATATGAGTTTCTATTGCTTAACATGATAGGGTCGAAGACAAGATAAAAGGAAACTCATCTTGTTATTGCCCCCGAGTACATGCTTGCGGCATTGCCTTCTGTCTTTCGCCTAGAGACCTTACAACTGGTGGAGAACATGGCAGAGGAAATAGCTGGATTTTCGACAAAATTCAATGTAGAACAGGTGCGTACCCTCAAGGCATAATATTCTCAAACTTGACAAATGCATAACCTTGCTTCATACTCTAGGAAGATATCTGGAAGTGCAAATACCATAGCCAGACGAAAACTAACGGGAGAGGCTTCTCAAGCCACTCTTCAAAAAAAAAAAAAGATGAACTCCAATGCGACGCCTGGAAAGAGCCTGAAGTCCAAAATCTTTTGATTTTCGTAGGGGATTCTTCTTTATCAACTCCAATATTTGTATTAAAAGACATCTAAAGGCCGGTCTTTCCTTTGCTGTGCTGTGGTGATAGCATTTCTTATTGAGTCGTCCAAAAAATTACAACCCGACCCGACCCAGAAGATGCTATGTTTACCATTTTAATCGCATCGCGGCAAGCCTCGACGGTTCTTCAAACACTGCTGCTGTTCAAGCTCAGGTATCAAGCCAAAAAACACTTATTCCAACCGAGTCCGCCGTCCGACTCAACGTATTTTGGTTTCTCAGTCTGCCAATGTTGAATTTGTCGGCCGTTTCACATTGGGATCATGGCGTAGCGGATCAGAGAGCACTGCAACTATCATGGCACTACCACTAAGCAAACAAATGCCATATGCGACATTCGTGCTGAAGCTCTAGACAAGTGGTATGTCTCGCATATTTTTACCATGTCGCCACTGCTTCAAGGCGCACTGGTATCATTCTTTATCGGTGTCATAGAATTCTTGATTCCCTTCGGGGGCAAAGATTCTAGCCCAATCATCATCGCCATCACCCTCACTTAACGAATACCACTTCCTACTATCCAGTCATTTACATTGTATATTGCTTATCTAAAAGTGCATAGATCCGACGCTCCTTCCTGAATGTCCTTACAAGTCCCTTCAGTCCCAAGGTTTTCGCTCGACTTCGAAGGTTGTCTTATGGATATGGTCGAAACTCACTCCCACTTGTATTTATTTACCCATAAAATGGACGCAGAAAGATCTAAAGAGACAGAAGGATTCTGACTCGATGAAAGTGAAGACTTCGACGATATAGGGCCAATTGCCTTCAACGACATCGATGAAGGGTGGACTGAGAAGTCTTGGATAGAATTCGATTTGGCCTGGTTGGATATCCGTGATAATTATATGACCACGGGCAGTGAGATTCACGCTGCTCCTACCTTTCCACTACACGTCCTTCTGTATGACCTCGTCCTAGGCCTAGGAACCACCGTACAAGAGCATGGTATCAAGGACTTGCAATTTTTCGTTCAGACAGTCTATCATTGCTTTCAAGAAATTTCCAAAAATACGCACAACATCCACCACTGGCAATATCCCTACCAACGTCAACTTCAAGCACTGGTAAAGCGGCATCTTAAGCGAGGAACCTAAGGGTACCTTTCGGACATTTTGGGACCAAGAAAATTCGCTCGCATTCTTTACCGTTATGACCAGCAACCGTAACTTGGAGAATATTATACCGAAGATCCCACACTTCCATAAGCTACAGCTCCGAATTCTGGCCTCCGTAATCCCTTTTCCTGCCAAGCTAATGCGGGAGCCTGTGGGACAGAGCTTCCCATTCGCGCTGAAGTTTGATTATCCGTTAAACACCGAATGGGATTAAGCAGTACTACGAGGTAAATATATTTTCTCACCTTGATTATGCTCTTCCTTGGATGGTATCTTAACTTCTCCTCTAGATTTTTCACGTCAATGGGCAATACTGCTGTACGCCTTTTTCAAAGGGTTTACGAAGGCAGCTTCGGAAAACATCCTTGTCTCGAGCTTCCACTCCTGAAGCCGTCGTTGACTCCCTTGCCGCAACTATACCTATGACTATGAGCCCTCTTCAGGAATACATGCAAGACCAGACGGCCTCAAGACGCCCAGACCTTTTGTTTGCGGCTGCGACGGCGTTCACGAAGCATCTAAACCCCCGACTCCCTTCGGAAGCTAGATGCCAAGGCAACTCAATAGTTCCCTGAGCGACCTTAGCCCAGTTCTTTCACAATATGAGGAGTTTACAGATAGCTTGGAGAATATTCATGCGCAAAAGTCAGTCCATTTGCTATTGGTGTCGCTTTATTTGACTCTAAGCTCAAGAGCTGACAGGCTTATATTTTTGCTTTTTGTAGGAGAATTCGATATGTTTCTCCCCGGACGACCAATGATTATAACTCGAAGCTGCTAGATGAATCGGAAGTTTGATCTAGCCACATCTCCATTCAACTCGAGCTATCATAAACCATACCGACCCATACGAAAAGTATCCATGTTCTTTGATTCATCTTGGGTGACCTGTATCATATTGAACTCCATATACACAAACATTAATTCTGCAAGGATTTGCCTCCGAGAACATCAAAACGTCAACGGTCCCTCCCAGGCAACAGAAGTTTCTCAATGACGTTCGTGATGACCGAACAGGAACTATACTACTGTATCCTACTATTGGCACCGACTCCCGAAAATCTGAACTATCACTGCACAAATATCCCAGAGATTTTATTACGACATTTAATTATATTCCTCCGGTGGGAAGGGTATCTAATCAGGAGCCCGAATTACGATCGTTGCTAACAAGGATAAAAAAGGGGATTTCAAGTTCCCACTCAAACCTTCAAAGCCAGTGACCGTCCGGCTGACCTTCGGTGGAAAGTCAAATGATCTAGGCGAGGAACTTTTTAGTCCACGCCATCCTATGGCTGCTCTGTCAGGTATGTCGTATTTTCCGAAAAGTATGCTTTTGCAACCTCAGCGCGTACTACTGGTTACCTTTGCCGTTAACCTGCATACGTACGGCTTGCCTATGGTACTTGGTACTGGGGCCGGCGGAAAACCCCAGGTGTGCCTACCAGCCAACAGGGCAGAGTAGGGCACGATGACCGCTGGACATTAATTATCCGCACTGCCGGGGTAGATGCCAACTTATACACATGAACAGAAGGTTGACCTTAATAAATTCATCACCTTCGCTGTCTGATGAAGTGCTTGAGGCGGCGTTCTTTGACATAATCCAAGTACCAACCTACTTCCTATGATTGGCAGATTCGGGCTAGTAAGCAATTAGGACCTCAAGTTAAGGACACGAAATTATTAGAGGAAGCTTATAGTTTATATTAATTGGTAAGTTGCTTGAGTGAAAGTGACTGAAGCAGGTCAACCCAATGGTTATGGTTTTTATATAGTGGCGTATGGTAAGGGTTGTGGTAGTAAGCAGTACACTCTGTACGATATAAACTAGTATATGTACAGACGGGGAAGTGAGTCAAGTGATGCAGGAATGAGTGTGCATGAGGGTGAATGTGGTGTGACCCTGGGGTATCGTTTTTGCTATGTACTACAAAACTAGTTATGAAACAGGAGGAGAGGAGATGGCTTGTGGGCATTGAAACGATATTGCTATAGAGAGTCCATGGATACAGATTGAATTCGAATTGAAAGGGTGAACGAAAGACCGTGAACGATAACGAGAACAAAAGGAATAAAGAAATTTCCAAATGATGATAGGATACGTTTTTGAGATGATAACCAAGAAGTTTGATATATCAGGAAAGATCAGGAAAAGGAGGTGAAAGAGTCAGAAGATGAACGAGAGACTGGTAAGTAATAGAATACATAATCGCAGCAATGGCTGCCAGGGAAATGAAGGGAAAAACATAAGAAGGTACTTCCGGTTTCGCTATCGCTAATTGTTTACTCAAAGGTTAGTAAAATGTGGTTGTCTAATAGAAGCAAGTTGACATACCAACACATATGAACTCATGAAAGTCGAGGAACAACGAAAAAGAAAACGTCGCTCATCTATGAAGGCGGTGCTCTCACGAAAGTCAGGCGGTGGGCCAAAGCGGCAATGCGATTGGGCACAGTTTTCCGATGCGGAGCAGATGGGACTGGGAAACCCCCCACAGTGTCTTTCGTGATCGACACCGGGAACGGTGATGAATCAAAACTCGATAGCATGAATGGACCATTTTCCTCGTAGTCGTAGCAGTCATCATCCTGTAACCAAGGAATATGAGTTAACATACTTTTGGTAAAGGCGGGCATGAAATTTAATATCCTCAATGCCAGGCACGAGGCAAGCAAGAATAGGAGCTTGAGACTCACGTAGGATGAAAACTCTCCCACTGCTGCGTCCAATCCCGTCGAAACACCATTGGGCCTAAGTATAGGATGCTGAGAATAGTAACGGTGGTCCTTCTCGTTCAAAGTTCGACATTCGTCAGAATCTGTATCGGAGTCGGACGACGAGCTGGTATCCAAGAAAGAACGTGCTGGGCGCTTTCTTCTTGTGTCACTCTGCTTTCGCGGTCTTGGGGCGACATTCTGACGAGCTTCAGCGTCTGAGACGACGTCCGACCAGCAGACCTCCTCGAATGCACTCGTGGGGGAGTATATCAGCATGTCGTCGAGTCCGTCGAAGCATTTGAGATCAAATCCAACGTCGAGAGTGGTTGGGTCAAATATGGCAGGTAGTAAATAGTCGTATGTGACCTCAGCGACTTCGAGAACTGTTTCTGTATCTCCGTTCTTTGAGATATCACTTGGAAAAATTTGGGAGCACGGTGAGGTTGGAGTTGCCGATTCAGCCCTCATTATTGCTGACCATGACAAGAGTTCAGGAAAGAGATCTGTGTCAATAGTTGAGATACTGCTACGAAACTATACGATCTATCTATCAGAACGATTCTTTGCAATGATTGAAATCAGGGCTCACCTTTATCACAGTCTGAGCACCAAGTGGCTCTTGGCCCTTAGGCGAAGAGGCAGTCCAGCTTTCAGAAACAGGTGTCCTCGAGGTAATGAGCATCGCGCTTTTGGAGGAGGGGACCGTCCCTAAGAATTTGTAAGGGGGAAGAATGGAAATGGAAACGAGGCTCCTTAGAATCTTACCGCATTTTAAGGAAGCCGTAAGGAAACCGTTCCTTTTTGTTTAGATTCTCCTAGGGAAGAAGACCCAAATGGTTCTGACATCGCCATCGCCGATTGAGTTTAATCCACAATTGAACTGGTCACCCTTGCCGGATTCTATAAAAACAACATTACAATCTCACGTGTGTCTCCGAAAAACTTCCTTTTCAGGTAATCTCCCCGGTAATCCTCCTACACCGTATCTATCACGATTCACTCGGAGAACGCTCGCAAAGGGTGACACTGAAACAAAAAAAAATCGGGATCCGGATATAAGAATGAGTACTATTCACCACCCTGTATCTTGACGCACGCACCCAAAGATTCATAATCTGTAGGCATTCTGTGAATCCAATGACATGCATGGCCGTATAATTTCATGATAAGATCTCACGCGAAGGCGTATGCTGCTAGAAGTCCTTCAGCACCTTCTTGATTGATTCATTCCTCGCGTCAATTTAATCTTGGCCGAGAAGAAGCTCTCTGGTCACCCAATCTTTCACTTATGTTTGTTGGACGGTGGAGCTTTGACATACTTACGGTAGCGGAATATGCAAGACTTTCGACGCTAAGAGAGCGCATTAAAACCACTCGAAACGGCAAACGTGAGGCGTTTAGCGAATGTGTATGCTGGCGTTTCCGTTTCCTCGATAAGTTGACGGATCCGAGCATCCACATTTAAGCGAGATCCTCAAGCGCGACTCTTGAGCGCGAGCGTTGACGCGTTTCTGATTCTAGGCGAGGCCAGTAAGGGCCGTGACTCGTTCATTCTTAGGTCGGGCATCGGGATTCTCAGCGCTAGTTGCTGCCACTGGCTGCCACTATGTTGCCACTGGTGCTGAAAATTAACCAAACTCTCCAAGAATGCGAGCTTCTAGACGAAAGTATGTGCTGGAAAGAGATGGCGCTGGCGCACAGATTAGAATGTGTGCGTAATGCGTATGTCGTGATCTCCTGATATGTTTCATGATGCCGATTCAAGGGGGGTGATGGGAATTAGGCGCCGCTCTGATTCAACACTAAAATATCAGTTTAGCATCATCGCGACATAATAGTCGGGCCCGTTTAATCCTACCATTTCCGGCACACCACAGTCCTATTGTCAGAAACTGGCACGAACTATGAGAAGTAACACATCTATTCAACATATAATGTATTCGTAAGACTTGTGTTCGTCAATACAATATTGGATATCCTGACAGTGATAAAGGGCAATACGTTCACAAAAAAGGAGCAAATCACTCCATTATAGAATACGTACTAGATGAGGCAGAATCCAATTTTGTTCTCAGGCAGGATGCAGGACGTTTACTTTCTTCAGAAAAGGGCCTCCATATTGGCCAGACGCTTCACAGTAAGCAAATTGCCGTTGGAGGTCAACACGCATGTCTTTGTGTGCCGCCGCTTTCTCTGTAATCAGTGTTAAGAAATAGAATTTGACAGCAGAGTCCAAATACTCTCTATTTCGGATGAGCGCGGCAACTGACGGCCGCGTTGAAACTCCGACAGATGGGAACACCAGCAAGTTGCACGACAGTACACTGAAAGTCAGAGCTCTCCTGCGATTTGGTCGGCAGTGTAAAAAAGAATGTAGGCAATTGAATGAATGCACTTTTACATTTTTGGTCTATTGAAAGGCTCAAGCGGGTCAGCCAGTCTATTGCAATTGTGTATGTCGTACGCAATAAGCGCGGGTATAATCTGAAACTACACATAAGTATACAGTCGATGCATACATATCTAGATGTCATCATTCTCTGACTCGCCTGGTGTTGGAATTAGTCCAAATTAAAGACTCTCTGGAATTTCCGGGAGAATAAGACTTGGGCCATCGATAGAGTCGGCACCTGCAAACTGCATACTAAGTAGTGTGGTTTAAGTTGCTACTTGCTATCGGTGAATAGAAGTGTACTTATAAGGACTAAGTTACAGACGTTGGATTCCAAAAATATAAATATAGGGCGGTCTCAAAAATGAACAAGTCTAAATTCTCACGAACAGGCCTACTATGCCCACCCTGACGTTTCGGGAAAGTTGAAAACACTCGTCGCGTATCTGCAACTCGGTAGGTCGTCGGGGTCGGGGTCGCATTAATTGCAGTTATGATCCGTGTTAATATTATCAATTGCTGTGCTTGCAGGTTATTCTTCGGTGAAACGCAGCAAGACTTTTGCCTCCGCTGTGTGTGCCATCTGTAAACTACTTCTTATGTCAGCCCGGGAAAAAAGAAAGGAATTCATGTTTCCGCGGAAAGGAAAATTCATGTAATAACAAGTTCATATCCAAGAACGTGTAATTATACCGAATGTCCACTACTCAGATTGCCCACTACTCGGATGAGTTCAACGCAAAACGTATGGAATAATGCCTGTTTGCTGTTCGGACACAGGTCAGCGCCAGCTTTGGAAAGTTGAAAGTAGTGTATACGACGCGTTATTCTTTTACACGCTGCTTAGCACGTGATGGCGATGGCACCAAGTAAGCCCGGGTCCCGGGAATACATGAACGCGTCGTAGTCTTCACCATCAGAGTCGTAGACGGTACGCGTCTCCTAGGACGATATGATAGGAAAATACCTCGAAACGCCTTAAACGTCAGGGTTTCTCGCAGCGTAGGATACTCTCCTTTGTCTGAAAGGTTTTCCCTTCGTGATACCTCCTCCTCGGCTTCCAAGATGCACTTCTCGGGGAAATATGCTTAGGAGGTTGCGACCAAAATGTGTGGCATATGTCACACACTATAATATCTTTACACCCAAAGACCGCATTGTGCGGGACAGGTCGACAGATATCCAGGTGCTTCAATAACGTTATCCGATGTCAAAAAAGTTGAATTTTCGACGTTGACTTCTGACGACCATCAACGTTCAACGCTCAGCTGAGAATAACGAGTCGATATTAGGAGGTAGAAACCGTGATTTTGTGAGCAGCTAGGTAATATTCATTACTCCTTTCAAGCAATTCAGTAATCCACGAAATATCGGGGATAATAATATCGGGAAGGGACGAAAATGTTGGTTTCGAACTACCGCTCCCGGCATGTTTTGATATTCAGACTCAGATCTAAATATATTCAACCTCGCTACCATAAGTATTATCAGCAAGTGCAAAGTTTATGGATTCGGAAAAGATAGCTATACGTCTGAAATATCGTCAAAAATGTGAAGCAAAAGATACAGTAAGCACAGTTAATACAGTAAAATTTTGAAATTTCCCTTCTTAACGAACCCTTATTCTTATAGTGCAAGTCAGAGTTGCAGAACAGCATCTGCCTGTGAAGTGTGGACAGAAACCTTCCCATTTCCTTTCTTGGTCTCTCCCCAGAAAACGTTGAGGTCGAGGTGTCCACGAGAATCCTTGCGGATCTGCACCTGCCTCCTCCTTCCTTGCCCAGTTGGGTCTCCAACCTTTTTATCTACAAGCGAAGCTGTCTGGTGCGCTGATGTTTTGAGGCTGGCTTCCCCCTCATACGTTGGATGAAGCAAAACCTCTGCGCGGCCGTTCGACGTTTTGGCTTCAAGAATTAATTTTGAATCATTAGGAGCATCGAGGACTTTAATGTCGACTTTGTCATTGGACGTCTTGGCACCGACGTGGAATCGACCTCTCGAGTTTGCGGTTGACGTCAGGGTGAGATTGGCCTTGATCGCGCTAGGAGATTTTTCGTTAAGTGTGTAGGTTTAAGGTTATATTCTCTGATCCTCGATGAACGTACCCGTTAGATGATTTGGCATCAAGCACAGTATCTCGGCCGTTATCGTCATTTTCGAGGCCAACGTTCACGTCAATGGCGCCATTACTCGTGTGCAAGCTCAAGGATTCTGTTGTAAAGAAAGATCCTTTGATACCTCCATGGCTAGTGTGTAATGATCCTGAGGTTACGTTCAACGACTGAAATTATGTTCACGGCGGTTAATAAAAGGACGACACTTTTCTCCGAAAGTATTTCGTACCTCTACATGAATCTGAGCATTGGAACCATGCAAAGAGATGGATTCGAAGCTGATCTTGCCATGAAGATCATGAATTCGCTGAGATGTGTTGGAAACATCGGTTTCGAACTTCCTGATCTTGTAGGGTGTTGAAGACTCGGGTAGAATGACTGTGAACTCTAGTGCAACTCGATCTTCTCTTCCACGTATACCTATGGGGTCCTTAAATGTACAACTCAGCTCCATATTACCTGATAGTAAAAAGCGACGTACAAAAAGTCCTATACCATTTTCTCCCCCTGGTCTCGATAGGCGTAATGTGAGGATCTGATCGAATATATCTTCATTGTTGTACAGCATCAGGACTCTAATCGTCGCAGAGCCAGACGCTTGTGTCTTGGACGTGAGGACGTCGAGCTTGCCTTGTCCGCTCATGGTTTTCATAATAAAGATATTCGTAGATGACAAAGGAACTTCAAATTCTGCTTGAACTGCATTGTGGAAACGGGCTTCTTTGCTGCGCTGCGCGGTCCATTTCTGTCGTGGCAGAGCGTACTCTATGTCAACAGACTTGGGAATATCGTACTTGCTGTAGTCGATAGACGTGACCTAAAATCTGTCTATTAATTATGGAGTTATGAACACATGTAAGCGTTTACCATCACTGGAAATTGATCTTGGTTAAAGCTCGTAGAGAAATTGGCGACGGACGCAATTGGGTGGATGAATAGACACACAAAGATGAAAGTAGAAAGTATGATAAACAGCAGGAGTAGTTTCCGAGACAAAAATCTAGGATGTAAGCGTTCTTCCACAGTGTCGAGTTTTATATGTCCAGGCATCCTATGGCGTGCTCATGCATTCAATGCGCAGGTTATATCATTGTCAGAAGAGTGAAGGAGGAACTGCGTCTGGGCTGCGCTTGCGCATTTTACATAGATCATGTCACAAGGTTGAAGAAGCCGTAAAGAGCCAAAAGTAGGCAAGATCATTTGGTAATATATTTTTAGATCACATACTTACCCCGAGCAGATAAGAAGAATCATGACCGGTCATGCCCGAGAGACAATCTGCGAGTTACAAAGACTTAAGTCAGGGATTTCAGGTAATGGTAGTTGCGTAAATAAATAAAAAACCCCGAGGAACAAAAACGCGCAAATATTTGCTGTATCTGTCAACTGCGTGCGCATCTGTTGACACCAGGACCGTTTGAAAGCGTTTGATACGGAGGCTTCATTATGGGCGGTAATTATCTATTGCTTCTTTCACTTGTATCTCATAATTCTCCCCTCCAAAAACTATCCTAAAACAAACGATATATGGAGCCGTCCTTACCAAAGGAACATTCGAGTGGCGTACAATTTTAGACGAGTTACGACGCGACGCGCCTTCATAGATCACGTGTAGGTTATGGATAAGATCGTCACTCACGTGAACCATATTTTTCGAGGTACGCGACCCATTTCAAGTTTTTGATCGTCGACGCTCAACATATACAGGTCTGCAAAGATGGCCGAATTATTCTCTGACGATGAAGGTCCAAGTACCGGAAAGCATATGCTGACTATCAACGAGCATTATGCCAAAGCGTTCGAGTACAGAAAAGAAAGAGAAGAACTTGAAAAACGTGTGTGCTATTTTCCTTCTCAGTGAATTTGTTGTTAAACGTTGCAGTTATATAGTGAAAGCAAAATATGGATCAGACTATGACCCTGATGAAGACGAATCCACTGACTCAGAGAGTGCAGAATCTGAGGACGAACACGGAGAAGAGCTCACTCCTGCAGTCGACGCTGCTATCTTGCGAACCCTGGCAAGAATCCGGAAGAAGGACCCAGAGATCTATGACTCCCAGACAAATATATTTGGACGTGAGTCTCTGATGTGGGTCCTACATTAATACATTTACTGACTGGTTTCTCATATTTAGAGGAGCGTGAAAAAGTGGAAACGAAAGTACCACGAGTTTTGGATGGACAGGCGAGGTCAAAGGCAAAGGTAGGTCCTTGAGCAAACAACACTGTACATAGAAACAGCTAACAGTCTACGCAGTCAAAACCTGTCACGATCAAACAAGTCAATCTCGAAGCCATGCTCAACCCTTCACGCTCGCCTTCTCCCGAGCCTCTGACCCATGTACAAGAACAAGAAGCGTTACGAAAAGAGACTATTGCGGCATTCCACAACGCAGTTCCTGAGGGGGAGGAAGACGACTTCCTTATTCCTCGTGAAAAGACACAAGATGAGCGGGACCGCGAAGAAGAGGAATACCGAGCATTCTTGGAGCGGGAAGTTGGCGACCTGAGAGATTTGGTTAGCGTTGCGGGGAGTGACGACAAGAGGGAAAAAGTGAAAGAAGAAACTGAGGCTGAGGCCGAGCAAGAGGGAGGCGGTAAAGACAAGAAAAAGAAGAAAAAGAAAAAGAAATCGAAGACGGCGGAAGGGGAGACTGAGAAGCCGAAGAAAAGCAAGGCTGAAGAGGACCAAGAATTTCTGATGAAGTACATGCCATCATTTGCTCTACCTCCCTAATACTGAACAATTTTGCAGTTATATCCTCAACCGTGGTTGGATAGACCGCTCGGAGGGCCATGTCCCCACCTATACGGAAGTGACCTCTGAAGCGAAGGAACGAAGCAGAAAGAAGGGAAAATCCAAAGCTGAACCACACGATGACGCCGGCTCGGACGATAACGAGGACCAAAATGAAAACGCCGATGATGATGATGGCATGCTCTCCGATACATCCTTTGAATCGGTCGCATCTTTCTTCGAGGCATCCTACAACCATCGTTTCGAAGAGCCAGGAGCGGCTACTATACCCTCTTTCCCCCGTAACCTACCTGCTACTGTTCGCCGAGAAGACACGACTAGAAAAGATGCCAGAGAACGTAAAAAGCAACGAAAGGAAGAGGAACTACAGAAAAAACGCGAGGAAGTGAAGAGGATGAAGGCTCTGAAGATGAGGGAGGTGAAGCGGAAGTTGGAGCTTATTGGAAAGCAAGGGGGGTTGAAAAATGCGGGCGGTGATGGTGAAGACGATACCTTCGTGGATGAAGCACTGCGTGAACTCGACCTGGAGGGTGAATGGGATCCTGAAAAGCACGACCGACAGATGGCCGGTCTGTTTGACAGAGGTGCAGAAGCGTTCGAGGATGAAGAAACTTACGAAGGAGTGGAGGACGAAGGCTTTGAAGATGACGATGTCAAATTCGATGCTGATGGCAAGCCAATATGGGATGACGATATTGATATTGGAGATATACCCATGTCAGACGATGGTAACGATGTCATTCATGGCTCAAGTCCGGCCAAGAGCAAGAAGGACAAGAAGAAGAAAAAGAAGAAAAAGAAAGATGAGGACGAGGACGACGTGGGTGTGGATATCGACACTATGGATGCCGATATCAAGCCTACCTATGACGAAGACGAGGAGTGGGATGGTACAGAAGAAATGCGCAAACGCAAGTTCAATGAATACATGGACGAGATATATGGTCTTGAATTCAACGACTTGGTGGGTATATTTTCTACACTATTAGGACCTTTCTTATTTTCTTACTTTCAAATTAGATTGGTGATATGCCTACGCGCTTCAAATATACCAAAGTTCAACCTCAAAATTTCGCTCTCACTCCCGCTGAAATTCTCATGGCCACTGATCAAGAGCTCAATGAATACATGAGCGTGAAGAAATACGCGCCTTACCGTCGAGAACGAGGCCATTATAACAAGTCTACGCAAGAAAAACTGCATGATTTGAAAGCCAAACTCGGCGAACGTGTTGGGCCCGCCTTCGGCAATGCCGCTACGAGAGGAAAGGCACCAGGAGCGGATCATCAGGAAGGCGAGAAAGTCAAGAAACGAAAAGGAAAGAAGGAACGTATGAAAATGAAGGCGTTGAATGGCGAAGACGGCGATGCGGTTACACAGGATATACCACCTGCAGCCTCAAAAGTGACTGGCGTCGATGAAGGTTCCAAGAAAGATAAAAAGCGAAAGCGCGAGCAAGATCAAAACCCAAGCCCTACGGAAGTCGCCAATGCCGGGGAAGATGGAGAAACAGCCACGAAGAAAAAACGAAAGAGAAACAGGAAGAAACATGACGAGTCTGAAATCACCGCGAAATCATGACGGTATCCTCCCTTTCTTTTGCGTATAGTTATTTTTCATGTGCAGCTTTCCATGCAAGAACCCTTCACCGCTCCCAAGTCATGACCTTATTTCTTGGTGTTTATTCAAGGTTCATTGGATTTGGATATCCTTTCTTGGGAAATATCAGAAACACTGCTCAATATCTCAACCGTCGCTCGTTCGCTTTGTACTCTGGCTGGCTGATATCTGATAAGGTCTTATCCGAAATGCAAAGCTTGGCTTATGCCTTACGTTGGTTCTGATCTTCGTTCTCGGCGTTCAGGATTTTCTTCGACGACATTGCCAGACCTTCCCGCTGGTCAGGACTGAGGTGACGGATTCTAGTTCCATCTTCTCTTCTGAAAGTGTGTTCAACCTTTTCTCAAGATGTGTTTATGAGTCGCAACATCGGTCCCTCACTCATTTAACAATTTTGCAGACATGATACCGCCCTTGGTTGCTCAGAGCTCACGGTCAAAACTCCAGGGTTTTTTATGGCGTCAGTGACAAGACCAGGGCTGAAATATATGACAAGAATGTGTGTGTGTGTGAACACTTAAGGCAATGATTCATTGCAATGCGGCGCCGAGCAAAGAGTGTCAATTGTGAACTTACATAAAATATCGCAAGGTTTTCAAGCCTTTTTTTATCATCTTACAGATGCGTACGCGTACTAGGAAGTGTCGTTCCTCTCAGCCAAGTTGAGCAAATGATTCTTTAGCACCGCGAGTAGCAGTGATATTTGATAAACCGTACTCTCAACGTCTAAAAGCAGTGGCCTAATCTTATCTGCGCGCATGGTGAGCTCAGCTACTTTTGCTGACCGAAAGCTTATCGCCTACTGAATCAACCAAGTTATAATAAGCGTTTTATCAGCCTTATTTCCATGAACCGTATTAACCATGACTAGTGACTGCGCTCTCATGATTGTGCTATGATTGCTGTGCGGGTTAATTTTTCACCTGACCCAGGTAAACACGACTGCGGGGCCGCAGTCATGAACACGTTGAACTTTCTCCCGTTATAATGATTTCTACAGAAACTTAACCAAATTTGGCAGCTTTTTACTTGCCTCGTGCACCCGCGAAGTTTAGATGGCGCTTATTCACCCAAATCCCGCCTCAATATATAGTGTTTTTGTGACATAAAGCACATCTGGTAAGTCCTTAATAGCATTCCACGTCGCTCGAGTCATTTACAATATTGGAATATGGGAAGAACTGTCTTTTGTATTTCTTCAATACTCTAAATAGCCGCACGTTTACGTTTCCTGAGGAGAGACTCTGGGTATATCTCCTCAGCACTCTGACAACCCCTCAAACGAAGGTCACTATGATTGTCATCGACGGTACTATCCCAGCCTCTCCTACTGAGAGGTCTCCCTTGAAAGGCGCGAATTCGACACATCCGAGCCCAATCCAAGCAGGACCTCCTCCACCACCCTATTATAATATGCCTGGTTCTATGCCGTACGACCAGGTAGTAATTCTACCACATAATGTGCCAAGCGCCCAGTTTCAAGTACAATCCAAGTCAACAGGAAAACGGTTCCTTAAAGCCCTCGTTGTGGCTTTATTAGTACTCTTTTTATGGGGTATGCTGGTGGAGAGTATGGATATAGTTGTGAATCTCAGATACCCAAGAACCCGACATCGGATAACAGGGAGTGTTTTTGGAGACGGCAGTCCCAACTTACCAGTACGTATCCTCAGGAATCATCGTAGTCTACCACTTGCCTTACGGATTGCACACACGAAGGCTCTTACTACTAAATGGCTGCAGGAACGACGAGCTGAAGATCCTTGTCCACCATTCAACCACTCACCCGTTCCAGAAGAACCCCATCACAAGATTCAAATTCCTGTGATGCCTGGTCGGGCTGTACCAATCCAATACCCACCTGTTGTCAGACGAAGAACATCACAGCATGCTCCTTCTCCGACATCTGCTATTGTAGAAGGGACATCGCAGCTTGCTCCTTCTCCAACCTCCCTTGAACTTGAAGTGACACCGTCTTGATTCTTCTTGTTGAATCAACAACCCATTCTCGAATTCTTCGTGGTAGAAACACTGAACGGTAAAATGACGCGGTATGTTCACCATTATACCTCTATATTTACTACTCCCAATCTTACTGAGTTCGCGCTGTAGGCTCCTCACCAACAATGGGACATTTAAACCATTGATGTCGAACCCATGGGAAAGCGGCACCAGCAATCAATTGATCAACTCACGCCGTGGGAATTCGACTTCAAGTCAACAAATAGAATTCACCAAAACATTGGCTAATTCGTCCGAAGTGGAGGACAAAGGCACACAGGTATAACTGAGTGTTGGTCTACCCACTTCCCTCTCAAAAACTTCGAAGTGTACAATACGTTGGGAGTTAAAGGACGATACCCGACACCCGCCTCCGGAATAATCTTGAATAAAGGTTTTCCTCATGTAACAAGTTTCTTGTAAAGTACATATTCAAATAGTATCGTTATCCCTATAAATTTGCAAGCAGATGAGAGCATTAAGTTGTACGACAATCATGAATATTGTTCATCATAGATTGATCCATCACTACTCGGTGAACTTGACACCGGTACACGCAGTGCCAACTCCTGAAAGTGATCGATAAAAAGGCTAAGCACCAAATAAAGAATACAAATATCAGGAAAACGCACCAACGGTGACTTTGTTACAGCAAACAGGGGTTCCACGGATGCTGGTAAAGTGAGGCAGTCGGATCAGAAAAGGTCACGGACTCTTACAGTGACCCTTACCAGGAGCGCTCGCCGTTACTATTGACGCTGACGGGCCTACATCCGTAACCAGTGTCGCCATGAGCTCCCAATGCAAGATCCATGTGAAGTAGCATTTGGGATCAAATCTGACACAAACAAATGGTTCAAGTCAGTCCAATGGGTAAACAGCACTGGCCGCCGAGTTTGACTTCAACGAATCGACACTGATTGAGACTAGTTCGTGTCTTAGAACAATGGGTTGAAGTCTTGAACATTGAAACCTTGTTTTTGCTTAATTAGAATTGCTAATTGTTTGCAAAGCAGGTCTCTCTGGGTCAAGATCGTACAGATTCTTCGCTAATTTCATTGAAAGTGTGTGAGAGGATATTTGTATAAGCTACATCGCCTTCTGTTCCCTGTCGATCATGTCTTGTCTTTCCCTCGTTCTACCTTTGTCTGTAATTCTCCCTTTCTTTTATGTTCTTTTACCCGTACAGAACTCTAAAATACTCATCCTCAGTGTCTTTGGGAAATATTTCACAAAAATCTTTACTGATTCACCTAATTATACGATCAAATATACCCTGTATGACTTCTTGAATAAATGTTTTCCTCCGAGTTAAATACACTTCCAAATATGTACAACTACATCAGCAATTTGGCAAAAAAGTTTCCGGTTTTCTTTGGTTTTCTTTGGTTTCGGGTTTCCGGAAACCTGGGAACCAAGAAACCAGGAAACCGATCAGGCTCCTCAAATCTGACTGTTCTATATTACAGTACAATATAAAATTTGGTTTCTAGTACTTGTAATGTCATGTGCGTGGTGGT
>Ga0247779_1000296_pt1 | contig 35106 bp, 37 predicted proteins | sample UWRJL221509R5_FD_179925 | JGI IMG/M metagenome (GOLD analysis project Ga0247779, IMG submission 179925) | Plant litter microbial communities from Arlington Agricultural Research Station in Wisconsin, United States - UWRJ-L221-509R-5 | ecosystem: Environmental > Terrestrial > Plant litter >...
ACCCCATTGCCAGATTTTCCTTCGATGCCTCCAATAAGCAAGATAAACTCTCTCGCAGGTTCTGGATGTACTTGTGGTTTCCAATGCTCATGCCCCGGATGTGTCGAGCATCGCGGGAAGACGCACGCTACACCGGAGAGGAAGGATTGTGCCCACGGATGTGGGACTTGTATTGACCATTCGCTTGGGATGAGTTTGCCGACCTCCAGTGCTAGTACATCAGCAACCCCGTCTTCGTCCCAAAACTCAGGCACGAGTATTCTTGACCAATTCTTTGCCAGAGCTGCCGCCCTGCCGCCTCCCCCGACATACCGGAAAATGTCTTCAAACGGCATCGATCCTATGGATACCACAAGATACACAGACTTCTCAAGGCCACAAGGAGGGTCGTCATTTGCGTTTGGCTCAATCAAACTTCCGAAACTGGAGTGCTGTGGGGGTCAGTGTAATTGTCCAGCAGGACGATGCACTTGCAGGGTTTCGTGTGCAGGCTGCTGCGCTGATGATAAGATGCCAGTAGTTCCTCGCAAGGAAGTCGTCGAAATTCAAATACAAAAGTCATTGCCAGTTGACGTTGATCAGCAGTCTGCTCCGGTTCGAAGTTGCTGCGCAGGCAAAGTATGATATGTTTTTTGTTCTTTTTACTTATGCTGTAATTTACTTTTTCTTTGCCTTTCTTGTCGACGACATATCCTGAAATGCTGAATTTTCATTATGTACATTATTTTTTACAGATCTTGAATCTTTGTGGTGGATAAAAAATACATAATGATGTAGTAAATAACAATGGGATGAATGTCCAACATAATAATGCAGCGCTATGGGGTACCTCGAGAATGAAATAGTATCATACAATCCGTTTAGACGCTGTATGAAAGAATATCAGCATGGAGACGATTGATGGGAATGATCTCACATACGTATCATCTGGGATAAGGAAACAAGAAATGAGTCGCAAGTTCAAAGCTAGTATATGGATCAAGAAGTAATTTACCATCGTAATGAAATTGTGTCTGTATAGATAATTAGCGGTTATATAACGGCGTAAAGGGCGCGCTCACCTTCTTGGGATTCTCCGGTGCATTCTTCACGTATCTATCGTTGTCGACAGGTCTGATAGGTGTCTTGAGTATGACGGATATGATCAACGGCCTGAAGGTTATGATTACCTCTCTTTTTTCTAGAAATCCACAAGGAATGAGATTATGAGGATCCGCGGTTTCGATAGAACGCACTTTGCATGAAGCCAGCATGCTCTGAAGAGTAACACAGACAGCAATAACACTAAGGACGGGAGACCACTCATTACCCAAGATGGATGCGCAGATCTGGAAGTATGCGTTATGATCAATTTCATGGTGTAATACGGCGAACTAGACGCACATGTCCATTAGAATATACGTGCTGATAGACAGATGAGCGCAGATATACGTGATCAGGAGTCACGTACTGGATGCATGGGGGCCTCCTTGCCGTCTGTTACGACGAACTGCACTGCAGGCGATGATATGGGGTAGTGTGAGTCAAATCTAAACTGAAGGACGTATTGCTCGTTCTGTGTATGGATCCAGATTGAGATATAGCAGGGGGAGTGTTTGTATACACAAAGTGGTACCTGGTAGACCGAATCGCCCATGACCTCTATTGTGAATAGCCATTTGGAATAGTCGTTTGCCTCGAGCAAGTTGATGCCTATTATTAGGGGAATGAATTGGTAGAAAGATGGGACTGAATGGATAATTCTTACCTACGGGACAGCCTTCAGACTGGATTTCGCGAAGCTCCTTTGCCAATCGTCTGGAGGATATGGAGGACATGGTAGAGAGTGGAAAGTAGGCGCTGATTGTGTGACTCAATCTAAATTGGCCTCGCGTCGGTCGCGCACCGTGGAAAGATGATGGCAAGCAAAGACAAACAAACAAAAAAGTATAAAGTACTGAGGATGGTCGACCAGGATTCCTGCAGTCCTCCCCACTTTAGAGTCACCTGTTATCCTGTATCATTCAGAAGGGAACCTGCAGGCGCTCGTGGAGAGGCAGATCATCTGCATTCACGTTATCATGAATCGTGTTTCTATACACCTTTCGCTCCGACCTGTTTGCTACATTTTATTTTATACATACATCTAATATCATTTCTCTGCTGCCTTTGCCTCATTTACTCGTCGTTCCCTGTCCACGTTGATATCATCAAGAATCTTCTTTGCACCAGCATCCATCAGCTTCTTTGCCAGCATTTCACCCACTTTCTCTGCGTCTTCGACAGATTTTACCACTTCTGAAAGTGTCTGCTCGACGTGTTCCGTGCCGTCGATCCCAGTAACACAGCCCGTAAGAGTGAGCACTTCTCCGCCGTCTTTGGCCACCAGCTCGCTCGCTACTCCGACAGGTACACTACAACCACCTTCCAACACTCGTAGGCAGGCTCTTTCCGCCGAGCATTTCCATAGCGTCTCCCTGTGCGTGAGTTTCTTGCAAAGTTCAATAGCCTCTACGTCGTCGCTGCGGATTTCGACCCCCAAAGCACCTTGTGACACTGCGTGGAAGAGAGTTGGTGGTTTTATATCGGACGTGATACGATGTCCCAAATCGATGCGAACAAGACCTGCTTTCGCCAGCACCAATGCAGCGAATGGACCGTCGGGTGCATCCAATTTCGCCAGTCGGGTATTCCTACATACCATCATAAGGGTCGGGACTTGTGTGTTTTACATAGATATTATACGTACAAATTTCCACGCTAAGATAACATCAGAAATTGTCAAATCATACCAACGATAAGATAAAACTGTACTGACCACGTCCAAGAATTTCAGAGAAGGATATTTTCGCTTCAGTTGCGCAACGCGTCGCACACTGCTTGTCCCTACAACGCTACCTGCGGGGAGATCGTCGAGAGTTTTCCAACTTTCGCCCTGTTTTACGACCAAACTGTCCACTGGGTCTTCTCTTTCCAAGATAGCGCCCAGGATGCACCCATCGGGAAGAGTGGTCGGTACGTCTTTCAACGAATGAACGAGCATGTCCACATCCCGCTCTTTCAATGCCACCTCGAGTTCCTTGGTCCATAAAGCCTTGCCTCCCAGCAAGTAAAGAGCCTGGGATTGATTCTTGTCGCCGCCTGTGGCCATGAACGACGTCGCGAACGAAGGCGCATCGGCAGACGCTGAATGTTGTTTCTGCAAAGATTCGAGGACAATATTCGTTTGGACTTGTGCTAGCTGGGAAGCTCTTGAAGCAAGAGTGAAAGTTCTGGCCATCTTGATTTTTAACGATGAGTATTGGATTGCAAAAGAGTTAAATACGAGTCGAGAAATGCAAGTGGGAACCGGCGTAATCTTTTGATAAGTATCCTGATCTCGGTAACCAATACCCTCTCCGGCTCCGGAAGACACCCTGGAGCCCGCCTTGACACTTGGTCCTCGACCTTTGTAATTTTCACACCCACTCTATAAGTCATAGTTCCACCTTTGAGAAAGAAAAGAATCTAGATAACGACTTTATACAACTTGTGTTGAAATAACTACAGAATGACAGGCCAATAGTGCTGTAAGGAGGTACTATAAGACAGACAAACGACTTAAAAGTAGGTAGGTAGAATGAGCGAAATAACCTTTACAAATGTGGGATGGGCAATAAAAAGTATTGGTCACAGGAAAGCATGAAAACAAATGGTCGAGAAAATATGCCGTTGCAAAATACAGTGCGGGATGTGGTATGATGGGGGGTCAGAAATCTGAGGGCATGGTTAGGCGAACATGTGAACAGCAAATCAAAAATGAAGATGTACGTAGTAAGATAGATTTTGTGGGCATCAATCACTTGCGTGTGATGAAGATGAAGCGGATTAAAAGAGCGATAGTGTTTTGCAGAAAGCATTCAATGAAAGTCCAGAGAGCCGAAAAAGAAGACGATGAGAAAAAAAGTATTTTACATTCCATAGCCGAAAGCCGAACGTTGATATGGGTCTCCAGCAATAGACCCAGCAAAACCAGGAAGGCCTGCGAACGATGCCGAGTTGAAATTTCCTGAGTGCCCGAGCTGTTGGGGAATCCCTTGGTTGTGACTCGAGTTGCCTTGCAAAACATAGCCATCAATGGATTGTGGCTGCAGATTGTGCATTTGGTTGTTGAGGTGTGTCTGACCAAAGTTTCCTTGCGCAGGAATGGAGTAAAGGCCGTTTGCTGATCCATAAACATCTGCCAAAGGATTTGCCGCCATGCCCTGCGGCATGTGACGATTCCCAGCGTGAGCGGCTCCAAGACCTTGGTTGCTAAGCGCCATATTGACAAGTGCCTGTTGGTTGGTAAAGCCGCCAAAATGGTCCATCTGCTCTCGCTGGAGCTTGTTCTGGATGCGCTTGCCATAAGGCGTATTGCGAATGAGAGGGAGAACAGGACGAATGCCATCCACCAGTAAAGCTCGCTGTGCTGGATCAGCGTAGTCCAAAGCCGTCTACAGGAGAATTAGTAACAAAGCCAGAACAAAACCAAAAAAAAAAGCGGGCTCACCTGCACACAGTAGTTTCCGTACGAGTCACGGAGCAGTTTCTCAAGCCTTGATCGGTTGAGAAGTTCCTCGATAAGCATCTTTCTGGTGCTGTGTTCTGCGACACGGATACACTAAAGGGAGAAGTTAGACAAAATTGTTGCAACGTGATTTCATAGACTTCATCACCTTTTCGATCACATTAGAGCTGAATTTCTGAACGGAGAGTGCGCAAACGTTGCCCGCAAACTGACGAATGACAGCGTCACTGAATCGGTTGTCGTTCAGATCAAGAATATATTGAACAACCTGCGAGACATTGATGATTAGTTGTTCTGAAAAGATGAGAGTGAAGGCAGAAATAATTACATAGTTCCCGTATGGATCTTGTACCAAAGTGAGTGCGTTGTATGTAATCTCATTCACCAATTGAACCCTCTGCATTTCCGACGCATGGTCAATGCATCGCTGCAATACACAGCATCCATGACGATGGGTCGCTACTTCGACACAATTTGCCGCGACAGCATTGTAAATAAACTAGAGGACGAAGACGTTAGTCCGGAAAAGGATAGAAGAAACAAGGACATACTTGGTTATCCTCTGGCGCCAATTTATTTAAGCATTTTTGGATGACGTGATTCCCATTGAGGTCTTTGATGAGAACTACAACATGCAAGCTAAGCGCAACGATGATAGAATGGATCTGGGCGTTGTATCTATGATCAGTCTGCTGCTCTCATGTAAGTTTGAGCAAAATATATTGGTGATTGCGTAACTTGCCTGTCGCCGGGTGGACAAGAAATCGATCATCTTCTGCACCGCGCGAGTTCCATGCATATTAAGAGAGATATTAACGAGATCTTGAGCAACAGATTCGCATATGACGTTACGTTGTTCGTCCGTAGAAAATTCAAGCAGCTTTTGGCAGAGGTAGTTTCCGAAAGGATCTGAGAGGGGATGCATTATTGAATTACGATGGTAGTTTCAAAAAAGAACAAAAAGGACCAACCTGTCATGAGATCAGCAAAGTGTCCAAAAGTCTCTCTGAAAATCATATCGCGGTGTTCTGGAACACCTTCTTCGAGCTTTTTCTGAAGGTATCGACAACCATGTTGATCCTTGCATAAGCTCGGAATTTCGCCCTGAAGATCTTCGATGCGAGTTCCAGCAAATCGGTTAACTAAAATATTAACAGCAGTTAGCTACATGAAATAGGCGATGAAGAACGAAAACTTGCATTCACGGTCCATGTCTCCTCTCTTGTGTTTAGGACCATGTAGCCCATTCATCTTACTATCAGCACCGGCGCCATTTCTGACTGGAATGCCTAAGCCGTATCTAGCACCCTGTTGGGTCGAATACATGGTTGCAGGACCATTAGTATTAGGAGAGGTGCCATTAGAGGCAGGAGCGTTGGCCCGACCATTGGTCTCAAAGCCGTAGTTGTTGAAATGAGAGCCTTCAATTGCACCGTTCACACCATAGATCGCGTCGTACTATGGATGATGAGAAAAAAAGTATGCCAAGAAAAGAACAAAAGAACATACGTCATCACGGCCGTTTGATTGGATGGAGTTGAAAGTCAACGAACCACTGTCATAGGGACCCGAAGGCAGACGAGAAAGCGACGCCTGGAGGTCAATGGCATTGACAGGGTTGTCATTGATTTGATGAACATTCGGTGTAGAGATGCGACCGTTCAATACCTGGATATCTTGAGCATGAGGCGTTCCAGGGTTCTTAAGAAGATGTGCGGTAGTGGTGGGCATTCCCAAAGGAGTAGCAGGTACAGAACGAGTTGTTGTAGACAGACTGTCCAACAAGCTGTGTGGCGAGCCTCGACGGGACGTTGGTCCTTGATGTGCGTGGACTCCTCCTTGGGGTTGTTGAGGAAGGAGAGGGGTACCCGTTGCCGAGGCCGTCCCAACAAGAAGCTTGTCCTCCGATGGCGCGGACAGTGTGAGGTTAGGATTGGTGACATTTCGTCGATCCGTCCTGGGGACGGTGCCTTCTGGTCCGCGTGGATTGCCATTAAATTGCGGCCATTCAGATGATTTTTCACGAGAGTCAAGGACTCTGTTTGCAAATTGTGTACGTGGGGAGGCCTGCGAAATGTGAGCAAGATCCAGAGCTGCCGAAGACGCAGAAATCTGTCTGATGTCAGGAAATGGTAAGCATCAACAAATGGGTCTCTCACTTTGCCAGGGTAATTATTATTATATTTATCGTCGTCAGAGGTAGGAAGGTTTCTCATGGCATCTAAAATGAACCATGTTAGATACAACTTTCGCACAAGCACAAGTCGGTCACTGCGGTACTTACTGTGCATTTCTTGATCTAATTGTTCGTCTAACATCATTCCTGCATTGTAGGTGCTTGCATATCTGGCGCCTTCGTCGTCCCCATAACGTCCATTTCCTCTGAGCAAAGCAGAAGCCGAGACAGGCGTAGGGATAGGAGAAGCACGAGTGGAGCGGTCGTTCGCAAGAGATAAACCCTGGATTTGGATAGCCAACTCTTCATCATGACTGCTTGCAGATGTACGCCTGCTTGCGGGCATGCTCTTTGCCCCAGCAGGACGAGCAAAACTATGTCCGTTCATGCCTGGACCGTTGGGCAAGTCTGGCGACAAGCTGGCATTGACGGAGGGTGCATAAGTGACTGATTTGCGCTTGTCCGCCACGTTTCCTACAGCTTGAGAAGACACTTCAGTGTTTGGCTCGAAGTTGAAAGTGTAAGCGTAACCGGGGCTTACCGAGCTGGGCATTGAGACGAGGGGGGGTTGTTGGTGCAGACACAGCCAGATGTTGAACTCCTCCATTGCCATTTGGTTCGTAAGGGATACTAAGTAGTTCTTGTGCCTGTTTTTGTTCAAGAGCACGCATTTGATCTTCGAAGTGTTTACGCTGTATAAGGCGCTGTCGTTCATGTTCAAGACGTTTCAATTCGACGCGCTGGCATATTAATTATTGTCTGCTACACTCAGAGATGGTCATAGGTACTCACTGCAGACATGTCTGGCATATTACTTCCCAATCTGGCGGCCTTGAGGGGTAAAGCGTTTTCAGTCACAGTAACTTCTGAAGGCGACGACAAACCACTCACAGAGTCCGCAAGATCCAAGAAGGCAGGTGGACTTTGCTTCCTCTCGTCAGAAGGGGAATGATTATCAGTAGGTGAGATAGTATTTTCCGTAGTGTTCATTTTCGCAACAAGGTGCTTGTAACTTTTGAGAGTAGTGAAGGACAGGAAAAAGAAAGGTATTTCTGAGGGTATAGGTCGACGAAGGAGTTTGCACAAAAGGAATCCTGTAAAGAAACGCGAGAAGGATGAGCAAGAGATCCAGCACACCGTACGGTATGCTGACTGACCTGTGAACTTGTTTTGGCTCGTCTAAAGGGCTGATGTTACAATGTGCCAAGTCCGAGCTGGAAGGAAACTGAGAAGGGACGTAAAGGAAAGAAAGAAAGAACCGACTCTTTTTACTTCCCCGTATATTGGACGGGAAGAGAATGGATGGAAGGGCTGAGGATTTGTCGAATATAAGTGCTGGTCGTCGAGTCGCTACGTTTTGGTCCCTGAGCTGAAAACCCCGGCAATTCCCTTCAAATTTTTCAACTCCGGTCTCTGGCGAACTCGCTTAAAACTTTCTCACTTGAACAGGAGCTTCTCGCCTCAAACCTCCTAAGCGCACAAGTCTCTATTTTACTAGCGCTTCCACTACATATTATTCATTGTTGATCGCCTTGCTTGAGACCGATTTTCTGTCTCATTAGACGCTATCAGTGAGGCTGTATCGTCGCCGGATACGGCAGAAACCTTCATCACACTCAATCAATCTCCAAAAATACCGATGGGTGCAAAAAATATGCGTCTCCAAGCTCGCTGAAATATATCTTCGTTGTCCTTTTTTCCTTCAGCTGAACTTCTCGAATTTTCCATCCTGTTCAGATTGACCAGAGCTCGGTCGCGGGCTAATTTTCATCACGTTCCCATCAAGCCGATCAGACCCTCATATGATCATTATCGGCCCTGTAATATTTATGCGGTCTCGTATGGCGCCAGACGAACATATTTTGCATATCCTTGGAGAATAGAAGCCCACATGCCACGCGTATCCTACTTACGTGTTTTTGGCTTTGCTGGCACTTGATGATCCCAGAAGCTAGAGCACTTCTGGTAAGATACTATGTAACCACTCGGCAGATGAATAACTGCAGATGTTTCTAAAGTATAAATTTTCGATTAGCATTCTATAATGTGATTAGGAGGGTATAGTTTTTATAAAGTTAATCGAGCAGAGATGGTATATGTTAATGTTATGTCCATCTTTTAAGTACTACGAAGAGTCCAGCTCTGGAACAAAACTGTGCACTTCTCCAGATGTCACGCCTTGTATTGTCTTTCTATCGTCTTCGTCATGGTCGATCAAACTTGCAGCATCGTTAGAGGATACGGCATCTCGAGTGGAACCTTCATCTCCAACAGACTGGCTTGTAGAAAGGTTTCTTGTCCAGAGGTAATCAGAGAATGGAACAAATCCAAGGAAGGATTTTTGTTTCCGCGATTCGTCTGTAATTGTTGTTGGAGTAGCTGAACCACTCTGAGGGGGCGTAGACTCTGTTTTATGGAACTGAAGCGTACGCGAAGCTTTAGGCGTGCTGAGGTCCTCTGCTTCTAGGGGAGGCTCTTCCATATGAGTCTCCAAATCTGGAATCTTGGCTATGGAAGAACGCATTTGAATGCGTCTATGTACAAGTCATGAGTAGCTTGCCGTGATTAAACGGGGTGAACGCACTCTTCTGTTGCATTTGCGTCATGACTAAGGGTCAATATAAGATTCTTTAGGTTGGGTAACGTATGCCTGATATCCAGTGCTCGCAGGTCGCGTTCAGACATGAGCTATTCAAAATGAGAATTGCATTTTTGATGAGAGAATGTACTCTTGACGTACCATTTCAATGTCTTTGTTCAACAAAAACACGCCATACTCGAATCGATAAGTATCGACCCCTTTAGAGAAAAGAGGAAACCTGATTCAATAGTAAGCAACAGTCCACGACGAATAAAATAACTGTGCTCACATTCGAGGTCCCACCATTGCCGAAATACCGTCTCTTATTAAGCTCCGACTTCCGATGCATGTAACAGGATAAATCAACTTTTTCCCTACGTATGCAGCTAGTATTTGTAATACTTGAGCGACATATCCAAGTGCCGTAGCAACCGCTTCCTCGTTGACTTCTTTATGATCAGGAAGACTAAGTGGAGGAGCTGGGTCATTTGGAGATACCGGGATAGGAAGAGGGACGTCCAATATGGTGTAAAGCAGGTCTGGAGGAGAATAAAGCTCTATCGGGTAAATGTTGGATAGTGTAGATAAAAGAGTAGTCCGCGCAGAATTGATTTTCTTATACAAAGAAGTCGAATTATCTCTATAAATACAGTCAGCGAATTTGCGATTTGTCGGAAACGTAAATCTGCAAATATGACCTTTCTTCTTGTATAGACTTATCTAATTGTAAGTCATGAACAACTTCATCATAGGCTGATTCCAGTAATGTTCTCCGTTGTTTTAGTCTTTGTTTCCGCTCAGTTATTTGCTGCCTTTCTGGATAGCAATTGTAATCAGAGGCGAAGAACACCAAGAACGTGTGAAAATTTCACTTTTTCGTAGTTCCTCAAGCACGACGTTATGGTCTCGCTGTAGGTCCTCTATTCTAACCTCTCTTTCTGAAATCTGGCGTTTCTGTTCGATTTCAGCAAAAAATCGGGTAGTAAACCGGAGAAAATGATATCTTACAAAGGAAAATACCCTGTCTTCTGCCCAAAAATCATCAATCTTTTCTACCACGTCGCGCGCTGAATTCTCGTTGTCTATGATACAGGACTGAAGAGTTACGAGTCTGTGACTAAGTTTAAGCAATGAATTGAAGTAGAAAAGAAGAGAAGAATGTACTTGAAAAGATCCTGCCATCCAGCTGTTTTGGTGACACCTCTGGCTTGCGAATGCGATGCATTGTCGACCAAGTTGCTACGATGACGCCTTCTAGGCAATGGTAAAACCTCCCCCTGTTCATTAGGAATGTTTGAATCGGATTTTTTGTTGATTTGATTAGCCTTTCTGGTAGCTGATTCAGGGTCTGACGTATATCCGGTGGAGGGAGTCGAAGATCGTGATAAGGATGAGGACGGAAGGTAGAAAGATTGACCTGGAGGAGAAAGAGAAAGAACCAGTGTATTCGATGGCAGTAACGATGAATTCGTGTCAAGCTGATGATTGAAAGTTAATATAAGACATCTACCAACCATAAAATTATTAGCCTATACGTACGTCCACAGGCAAAGGAACCAAGCTATCCAAATCAAAATCCCATTCATCAAGAACTTTCCAGCCTTGACGAAGATAAGCGTCCCCTGCGTCTTGGCTCTCTGGAGAATCAATCTTGCCCCAAACTTCAACCCTCATTCTTTGGCCACTTGTATCAATCCAATGCGGAAGATTGAAGTTGGAACGGGCGTCTATGGGGAAAAATGGATTGGTAGAAGGCCGGTGTATGGGTGAGAAATATGCAGGTGAGTCTTCATTTCGCGTCGTTGCTTCACCCTCAATGGGTTTATTTAGCCTTGGAGAAGGCTCCGAGTCGGATGATGGCTGGAGAATCGTAGAGGTCCGATTTGCTGTACGAGCATGAGGTGCTTGCCTAACCTTTGAAACATTGTCACCTATCCGAACTGTTTTGAAAGTAGTCCTAGAGGGAGGTGCCGAATCAGGAGATGTATGCGTCTTAGCATTCCGAGTAGATGATGGCGCAATCGTCCTTTGGTGGTGGTTCGTTGGTGATGTCTGTTTGGGACGCCTTGTTATGGGTATAAAGGCTGATTTGGACGCCGGAGCTGAACGCGAAAGTTTCTGTCCATTCTCTAATTCTGCATCTAAACCGCGGGTCGGAATAAAGACAGCAATGAAGGTTTCTATCAGGCGTGAATCAATAACCTTCCTTAGAACACTCTGGGAATTATCGGAAACAAGAAAAGATGATGTCGTGACAGAGGCAGAGGTGTTGTGTAGGAGTGTGTTGGATGGCTGGGTGATACCGAAAGAAGACATAGAGCTAGTTCGGGGGCGAATCCGCCTAAAAGTACTGGATCTGGAGGAAGAAGAGATGGAAAGAATGGTATCACTGGGACTGGTTGAAACCTGTCCGCTAGCCGGGTATGTAATTGTTGAGCTTGACGATCTCCGTGCTCTGGGTTTGCCACTGATTTCAACGTCAAAGTTCTCATCCTCTCTATTGAGAATGTGAAGAGTTTTACTCGAGACCGTAGATGACTTTCTAGTCCGTCTCCTTGAGACTATGGTTCCAAGGTCATCTGTCGTTCCAGAAACATTGAAATATGATTGCTCGGCTGGTTGGGCTAAAGCTGATGTGAAGGAATCTCGAACAGGAAATGGTGTTAAGTTGCGGATCTGGATGCCGGTTATATGTCGAATACGTCGCTATAACTCTGTGGTCACTAAGCTGCATATATTGGAATCAAGCGTTGGTCAACGTACAGGGGTAAAGTTTCCGGCCTCCGAGAAAGGTTCAACAAGAGAGGGCGTTGCACTCGGGAGCATCGAATGCGAAGGTGTCTTGCATAGGTCAAGTTCAATACACAAAGCAACACATAGGTGTGTACCGAACTAAGCGATTAGATGAGTCCTAATAATGGGAGGACTAGGTATGAGGTAAGGAGAGGTCAACAGTTTGGCATCGACCTAATTCGGCAGATAACTCCGCCAAACAACATACCTCACTTAAACATGGATCCATCCTCCACCAAAGTACTTCCAACAAACGGAGAAAAGATTTTGCAACCAGAAATTCAGGCTTTGAGCCATTCTTTGAAGGTATGCTACCTTCTGTCCCTGCTGTAAAACCACTCTCAAATAGCCTCGTAGGATTCAGTCGTCAAGGCTGCTCAGATATATGAATATCATGTTGATGCTCGTAGATTGTGCGTGCTTTTTGTCTTGTTCTCCAAATTCGACAATAAACTTGGTTGCTTTGCAGAGGAACAACTATTCGAACGCCTCCTCGCTCGCTCACAGCCGCTCTTGGCAGAAATATCGAGAAATATGACCAACTTTGCGACTCAATTGATATGCACCTGGTAAGCAGCTGTCCATGTAGCAGTTAATCAAACCGCTGAATCCTATCAGAAACGTGCTATTGCCGTTTTGAAACGTGATTTGGACCGTGAAAAGCGACATCTTGAGGCCGAAGAACGACAAAAACGTTTGGATATGACCATGCTACCACCTCCTACTCCACAACCCTCTGAAACGATGCTCGAGCAAACTATGCAATCTTCAACGGACGGCGGTAGCACCAACGCGCGAAATTCCCCTGTCCTTAGCTCGATCCCTGGTAGAAGACCGTCTGCGATCTCAATCTCATCCTTGCACAGGCCACAGTTTCCTCTCAAACTCGATCTTTCTTCCACGTCACTCAGGATAACAGAAGAAGAAGCAAATCTCTTCCAGAAAGGTCTTGCATCCCCGGTTACTCTGGCACCAAAATCTGCTCGTCCTGTTGAACCTAACGAATTCCCTGCGGATCTTATGGCTGCCTTTGCCAGCACTTCCTCCAGTATGGATCCACCTCACGGTCCTTCTGATATTGACCTCCTCTCAGGTGATATCCATCTCTCTCAGGCCCAGTCCAATCTGAACGCTTTAGGAGTTGGATTGGGTGACTCTCTCGACAAGCCAATTGAGCTGGATCTAGATGCCATGGACATCGACATGTCTAACATGACGGATACTTTCGGAGACTCTATTGAGAATGGCGAAGCCGCTGACAACAACGCTCAGGATAGCCTCTTCTCTCCAGACGTCGAAACTGGTGATGCTGGAAAAGCAGCTCAATCTGAAGATAACAACAACCTGTCGAAGGACGATGAAAATATTATCTCAACTTTTGACCTTCATTCCAATGCTGAAACTGAACTCTTTGGCGGGGACTTTACCTCAGGGCCAGACTTGGTTACGGAAGGAGGCGAAAACACACAGCTCGATGTCGCCATTCCTCTGGATTCTTCTAATATCATGGAGCAATTTCCATCTGCGCATGATTCTACGAATCCCACCATGCAAGAATCCGGGGAACATTTTGATATAAACTCGCTCGACTTATCAAATCTTCCCTCGGATTTTTTCTCAAGTGAACAGAACCAAGGGATGGATTTCTCGATGGATATGGATACATTTTTCAATATGGACAGCAACCTTGATCAAAGAGCGGAGAATAATTTGAGCACGCCTGGTCAAAATCCATCGCACGGATGATCGGACTTGAGCTTGATAACTCTTTTTTGGCTGGAAATAGCGAGAGTAGTCAGTCTATTCTAGTAGTGAATTGGAAATAGATGTCTAATTTCGTCGCCCATTACTCGCTTCAAGGCAATTTTACGGTCAACAAACGTGCGGATGAGCCGTGCACGTTCCTGCGACTGCGCACAATTGAATCACTTTGTTTTCCTGGTCGTCTGCTCCTGGTCATTTCCGGCAATATATAGATAGCAACAAGTCTCGCATATATTTGCTATCAGTTAATTGCTCCACATGCAACCACTTGCCAGCTAGTCATCCAGCAATTTGATAGGCATGTTTATTGATACGTTTTCTGATAGTTTCCGTGTTTTTATCTTCTCAGAAGATGAAAAGAAGGCAACGCAATGAATGCTTACTTCTTTTGTGTTTATTTTCCTTTCCTGCCATGTGGTAGAAAACTCGAATTATTTTCAGGGCAACTATAAAGCTGATCACTCGTTGATGATATTTTGCATCAGTTTATCACCATGAAGGTCTCCTTGGCTATTATCTCATTGGCTTTGTCCGCCTCACCGACTGTTTATGGCTGGGGAGCTAATGGACATATGGCTGTTGGGTAAGTCGCTGGAGTGGATGGATTGAGTGTATATCCCTCGACTAAATCGGACCATGATGTTTAATTTGCTCTTGACCTCTAGTTTTGTTGCTATGCCGGTATGCTGAATAGTTCCCATTGCAAGAATAACTCAAGATTCTGACTATAGTGACTAGTTTCTCTCGCCAAAGGCACTTTCTTTTGTAAAGTCGTCCCTAGGATCCACCTACAACGAGTCGCTTGGACCTGCTGCGACGGTTAGCATTATTTATGATTAAAACCATGAGCAACTTCGACTTAGAGCCGCATGATACCTAGTGGGCCGACGATGTTAGGTCTGAAGCAGCATACTCATGGTAAACTTGACAAGAGGCTTGTTCAAAGCCATACTAGGTTGACAATCAATATAACAGGTCTGCTCCTTTCCACTTTGTGGACGCAGAAGGTTTTTCCTTCAAAAATCTATTGCGCCGCAGAAATCACACTAACTTTCGATAGATAACCCACCCACCTCGTGCTCTGTTTCAGAGAGCAGGGACTGTGCCAGTGGAAATTGTATATGTAAGTTTGCTCATCTAGTTCAGGTAGAGCCTCCGAGTCGTTTACGGCCTCATTCGCCAATGAATGTCACTTGCTGACTAGCTATTGTTAAGTGACCGCCATCGCGAATTACACCACCAGAGTCCTCGATACATCTCTTTCGGCCATGCAGCGTCAGGAAGCTCTCAAATTTATCGGTAAGCGAATGCACATTATCGACTGAGTTGATCCATCATTGAATGAATTATTAGACCATGCAAGTTTTTCTATGCCACGAATTCTTCCTGATCTAAAACATGATTTCATATTCAGTTTATTGGTGACATCGGACAACCACTTCACGTTGAAGCACTCGAGGTCGGTGGAAATGATATCAAGGCCAAGTGCAGTGGCTCTTCTACCAACTTGCATGCCGTAAGATCTTTTCTATTTCTAAACATTTACCGACGGTCAAATAACATGAATCTTCTCTGATTAGGTTTGGGGTAAGGATCGTTGTTATTCCATGGGTCTTTTTCTCGGTTCTAAAACTTGACTACCAGACTCTGGAATAATTAACAAATTATTAGCTGCCAATTACAGTAACTCCGTACCTGTGTGGGTCGACAACCTGGTGGCTCGTATACAAGTACGTGGACCACCTTACCATGATATAACGAACAGTTTTTTTAAAAACGCTTGCTTAGACCGGCGCATTCAAGTCTTTAGCAGCAGACTGGATTTCTTGCTCTTCCACTACTGCGCCCCTCAGTCGAAGAAGTATCGAAGATGATATATCAGGTCTTCTTGATCCACGCGCAATTACTCCTCTTGAATGCCCTCTCATTTGGGCCCAAGAATCGAATTCTTTTGACTGCGTATGTAACCTTCTCGTCTAGACTTCAATGTCTCAACGCCTGAGATTTGACTTCTCGATTTAGTCCTTCGTATTCAGCTTCACAACTGGTGAAGATCTTTGCACATCCGACTATTTCACTAACGCAGTCCCTATCGTAAGTTCTTCTCCCTTTCTTGCACGGTATATAGCTAATAAGCACTCCTAGATCGAGATGCAAATCGCGAAACAAGGATTCCGACTTGCTGCATGGTTGAACGTGCTCTTCGACGGAGCGACGAATTTGCCTTGAAATCCTATCGGGCTGTCGTTTATCTTCGATTTGATATGAATCCAAGTATAAATCGTGTACGGACTCTGGATGTTCGGTAGCTCGATAAATGAGCGTTATAGTATCATCGACCTAGAAGGTGGTTGAAAACATAATGTTCAAGATATTTTTTTATGCCCAAGAACCAATATCTTACATACTGGGTTCGAGTATACACTTCAATCTGTAAATGTTACAAAGTTTCAGCCAAGAATCTAGGTTTCCGGAGTCGAGCCGGAAGGTGTGGAAAGAGGAAGCGCTGGCAAAGATGCAATGAACTTATCCAACCTCTTCCTCAATGGATGCTCGTCTCTGATCCCAATAGTTTGCAGAGCAGTGGCAAGACCTCTTGCCAGTCGTATTCTTTCTCCTTCATCAACTGCATCGGTGTCAAGTAATTCGTGTATCGCGCGAGCCAGACGACCTTTTGGACGGGCTGGGTTTGGAGTTGTGGCGGGTTTGGGTATCTTATTCTTGGCCTTCGTGTTTCCTTTTATTTTAGGGGTAGCAAGCAATGGTTCCACGAATTCTGTCCTAAAACGACGATGAGCGAGGGATTCGATCGGGACGACACAATCCAAGGGGCTTGCAGCTTCGGCACAAGATTCTTGGAAAGCGATCTGGTCACTTGAATCGCCGTCTTTATAACCCCATTTCCGCAACTCTTCAAGTTTCTTTTCTTGATATTTTTTGGATATGCTAAACCGATGGTCATCTTCTTCAGTATCTGCAGGGGTCATCGTCTTCAAGACATCGGCCATCCGAAACCATCCGTGATCTTCATCCACGGCGCGTTTGACATAGTGACGGTTGACATAGTTTAAAAGTCTGTTTGCGGAGAAGGCCCCTGCATGATAGCGATTGAAGGAGGGGACGAGATACTGAATGAGGGTGATGTCGTCTAGGGGTGCGCCAAGGGTCAATTCTCTAGCAGCTTGCTCAAAGTACTTGTCCAATTGAGCATAGATATCTTTCCCTCTGGCCGCGACTCTATCATCAGTGGTGACAAGGGCCATCGCTTCATTCTGCGCACTGGTAAAGCTACAATAAGAGTCAGTTTCTGGAAACAACTAAGCAGAAGAGTAAATTTCGTTCACTAGTTGTAACATGCGGAATGTATTCCTGTGTAGAGACCAAAATCTATGGCTGGAGCCTTCCCATTCGGATCATTAGAGGGCGATTTGACTATGTGATCCAGAGCAGGCTGAACGTATGCCCACAGAGAAGACAGGGACGTGGCAGGATTTGCGCTGCCAGAAGCATGGTTTAAGATGGTGGGCATAACGGTAGATAAGCCGCAACAGGCCACCGCGAGTCTCCCATTATAAAGCTGAGAAGCTAGAAACGGCAACTCTTTCCTTTCATTCTCCCATGAAGTTCTTTGTTATTCAAAGCCTCCACTTTCTTTGCATATCTTATCTTATCCGAGATGCCCTTCTCAAATCTTCCCTGCAGATGGATTCTTTGTTGACATATCTCCGGCTTCTTGAAAATCGACATCTAATATATCTCAAGGTTGTTTTTAAATTTCACGATTTCTTGCAACGGTGTCGCGCAGTGCCCAAGAATTCTCGGGTCAAGAATTTTACCGCATAAAAGGATCGCTTTACTTATGAGTTGTAATGATTCTTTGTTTGTCAATCCGTATAATTTGTATAGTTCAGTTTTCTATTTCTTTTGTTATATTTAATACTTAGGACAAACCACAACCACAAAGCTTCCGATTCACTCCCTACTTAAAATTTCGAATGCGCGAACACCTTCCTTGCCAAAAAGCGTGGCACAACCTATAATATCCGCTCCAGCATTCTTCATCCTTCGTAAAGCTGCCTTATCTGTGACTCCACCAACACCAATAATTTTGATATCTTTTAGTCCAGGATAATCATCGGCCGAAGAGAGCAAATTCTTGAACGTGTACACATTTCCTAAAGCCAATGGATGAAGGGAATCTCCAGCCAGGCCTCCCGTGCCCGTTGGTAGAGCTAACTCTTCATTTGTACCAGAAGAGGTCTCTTCGGAGAAAAGGAGAGAATTTCCTAGGGTATTCGTGCTTGTTAAAAAAGATACCGGGCAGGCTTTGGAACTAGAAGTTCTAGCCTCGACCTCCAGATTTTGAAGAACCGCGATGACCTCCGTAAACTGATCTTTATAAACATACGGTGGCAACTTGAGACCAATAGTAAGAGTAGGATCCGCAGAATGGGCGTCTGCTAAAGTTTGTATCAAAGGTTTCAAAGCTGTCAAGAGATATCCAGATGGGGCGGCTTTCGGGATATTTGGGCAAGATGTGTTAAGTTCTATTGCTATCTTCGATGTCGCGCCCTCGTTATCACTGAGTTTCTTCCGCAAATTTTGGATGGCTTGAATCATCAGCGAAAGTGTGGTCGGTTCTGAGGCCGTTATACTGATAATTATAGGTTTTCTGGTTGAAGGGTGCGACTTCAGAATGTCTTCCACCCAGGTAAGATATAACGATAGGGGGTGAGGGGAGTAACCATAAGAATTCAAAGTCGTCGTCATTCCGGCATGGAAGACCACCTAATGAGAGTCAGTGGTTTCCGATGTGTTTCACGCAGATCTTCCATCCTTACAGTATTGCTCTCGTCTTCTTCATAGCCGTCTTGAGTTGCTGTGCGCGTTGTAATGGCGCCTGTGTATGGGGACTCATACAGATCGGTTAGTTGCTGCAAGCCAGATGACCAGGCGCAAGAGGTATTGATGAGTGGAGGATCGACTTCGATGGTGTTTACTGAGACCATGATGGTAGAAAATAAAAAGATGCAAGTGGGATTCTAGCTTAACATATTGATAGGCTGCGTCCACGAGCACGGTATCAGCATCCGAAGGAATAGATAAGACGAATGTCAATTTAAGTGGGGACCCCAGAAGTAACTCCCTAAACTCAAAAGATTGAAACAATATAAGAGATGATAAAATAAAATGAAGTAATCGTACAAATTCTTATTACTGCAAATCATTTGAGCAACTCTTCCCGTTCCAGAACAGATTTCTCTAGCTTGATAAGGATGGTTGTTCTGTTAGGAAATTGCACATTGGGTGTATTATGCGCAGTAACTCTTGCCGGCTTCAAAGCAATATTCAGACTTGATTCGAACTTCTGAAAAAATATTACACTCACGAAAGATAAGCCGTCCAGAACAGCTTCTACGATACCGGCTGTGAATGACGAACAACTAAGTTGACTCATATCTCGTGGAACAGAAATATGTCTCTCAATCAGTGGATCGTTGTCAATGATCATATCTTAGTCAACGTCAGTAAGAGTATCAAGATGAAGATGACAAAATGAAAGTCTACATTCATCCGGGTTCTCCACACTTCGTTCAATCGCGTCTGCGGCCTTTCCCCAAACAGCCTTCCAGACTTGGGTGTGGATCATCATGAGCACAGACAGAAGCTTGATCTCGCGCTTGGGAGTCTTTGATGAGCCTTCTGCGCGCCAGACCATGAGTTCAAGAACACGAGTTCCTATGCGGTATCCAAGAGTATTCAACCTAACAGGAGTGAATGTCGCGCGCGAGGCAAGCGAGACAGAAATGACTACTCACTGTCGTTCTAAATCATTTATTCCACTGACCCTCTTCTGCGTGTACTGGACGATTTCCGAGAAGAGAAATGCAAAGGCTGCCCCGGATACCTCTGCACCTCTTGTCTTGTTGAGACTGCGATCATAGATATTAGGGCGATTTAGACCTGGTTTTGTGGATACAGCGGTGTGGGTGGAAGGCACAGATGGAAGAGAGAAACGTGTGGAGGTGGTGGTTGGGGACAAATGATCTACAGAAGACTGGGAAGAGTTTGAAACCACAGACAGCCTAGGATGGGGTTGAGCGTACGCCATGAGGAAGGATAAAGCAAGCAGACAGTCGGTTCTGGGGTCCCTGTGCCTTACTTGGCATTGTTATTTAAACCCCTATCTCATCGTTGCAAACTGTCCTCACTCTTATGCACTCACCTTCAGATATCCAGTCCCACTTGTATTCATCTTTCTTGAGCGCTAGCGCCTTTGATGTTGCCCTTCGTATCAATGGCGCTTGGAGTGCAATCTATAAATTGCATCGCGTGGTTTTGATCCAATCCGTGCATATATTCTACTTTCTTTGGACTTGCTGGTTTTCAACGCAGCTTACAAGCTTTCTAACAGGGGTTTTTCAAGTCTCTTTTTACAGGCGGATTTTCTGAATCAGCCTCTCAATCTGTGTCTTTGCGAAATGGGACCGACGAAATTACGGTTATATTTGACGACATGAATATTACACGACCAGGTTAGAAACAAGTACATGTGGCGAATCCTTCTCTGATACCCTTCTACAGCTTTCGAGTAAGATTCTTGCTCAATCTGCCTCAGCTATTGTTGCTGAATGATCATCGCAGAATTTGTATTTCGCGCCTTTACGGTGGAGGACCTGATCTGTACATTTCGCCCAACTTGATCCCTACCACAGCGTACCCATTGACTCCTGCATTCTCTGGGGTAGTCCTTTCCGATGAAAGGCCTTCAGGCATGCATCCTGCTACCCCATCATTTCTGAGATCACTGCTCGCCACTGCTATATATCTGTCGATACCTTCTGTCGCTTCTCAGGCATTATCCCTCATTTTAAAAACGATTGGTCCCACAACAGTGTTGCAATATTTGGACTTTGCTTGCGGAAAGGTGCTGGACAAATACTCCATCGAAGCATCAGACGAACCTCAGGCGGCTGTAGGTCTTGAAAACGTGGCCTATCCACTTGATCCCGACGATCAATCTACTGACCGACAGCCAATCTTCAAAACAATCAATCTTTCCGGAAATTCTTTTCTCACAAGCTCAGGGGATAACATAGAGGAACCCCACATTGACCATGCCGATTATGCAGAATTACCGACTCACCATTACGGTTCCATTTCCGATAAAATAGGAGAGGCATGTTCCTGCTGGCTCACGCGTTGGGCAACAGATATCTTGCAGCTGGAAATCAATAATGCATCCAACTCGTATTCAGAGGCAAAGATCCGAAGCGAAGTCACTTTGAATAAGAACAAGAAGGTTCCTATTTCGTCAATTTCAAAAGAGGCAGATAAGCTGTGCATATTTGGTCGCAGAGGCTTAACAGCCAAATGGGTGTCAGCTATTGTAACAGCAGATACGCTCTTCATCAAGAATGAAAAAGAGAGATATAACTTTGCCCGATCAATTGTTGAACTAAGACGACAGGATGGAGTTTTAGATGAAGAAGAAAGGTTATGGTCCAACATGTTTGAGACAGGAATATATTATGAACATATGGTAAGTAAAAGCCACACTATTCGATGTTCCAAGTAACTACTTGACCGTGGATTTACAGACTTTTGAAGATCTCCATGCCGTATCGCAAGATATATCCCCAGTTACCAGAAGCCCTTATACGACGCCTTCCACGTTGCAGGGCTCGCATTGGGCCCAATCAGTTCTGCGCCATATTGTAATGAATAAAAATAACACTTATCATCTGTCGGCAACGGCCATGGCATCACCTCGAGAAAAAGAATTAGGCCTCGCATTAGCAACAACAGAAGTCCTAAACAAGACAACAACATCGAGTGACAATGCATTCGATATTACACTTAACCAGCAAAAGCGTTACTTTTTGGTGCCGAATGACGCGTCTTTACGCATTGGAGATACCGGATCTAGCTCTTCAGCATCAATGGATGAACTCTTCAATACTTCAGAAGAAACGGCTACAGCTCAGGGCTATTCTTCATCTCCTAGGTCTGCTAGCATAGCTAGAACGGAAGACACATTTTTTGGCATTCGTACGCACTATTTCTCTCCTGCCGAATGCATCGACTTCGACCCCATTGGCAATCGACGCTGGTCGCCATATCCTCCGTATCGATTCTCAGCAGAATTTTGGGACGTCGATCTCCTGAAGGAAAAGTCTAGATTACATTCACAAACAATATGGTACGCTGGAAATCTTTTCAATGTCTATGTACAGATCGCGCGGAAGAAAGGACAGGCCCAGCTCGGAGTTTATCTGCAGAGACAATCGCAAGTAGATATTCCAGCCTGTAGTACACCAGTTACGGCCGTGCGGAATCATAAAGACGGCAGTATCGCTGGGTCTTCAGAGCATCGAGCTTCTCACTTACGACAGGCGTCTGTGCCAGAGTCGCTCAACTCAAACTCGAGTTCTCTCCCTTCGATCCCAACTCATTATTCTCCTTCCATCCATCCTGCCTTAAGCAGGAGCACCACCCCTTCTTCCCACACACAAGGCCCATCTTCGCCTCCTTCGCCATCGTCATCACCCCCAGGCACGTACGTAAGCCTTGGAACGTTACCTGCGACTCTTCCATGTTCCTCTCCTCAGGCGCCCTATCGGGATCCAAGGTCCGCAATCTCAGCTTACTTTGCCGTTAGCTGTGCTAGCGCCATTGGCTCTTCGCAAACACGTTTTAGTAGTTCTCCAGATACTTTTGCGGTCAGTCAAAGCTGGGGTTGGAAGTCTAGCACACTTAGGACAGAGGATTTTGTGGAGCTTGGAACGCAGACTTTGCCGCAAGATATAATTCGCAATGAGCAAGTGAGCTTGCGGGCTACCGTTTTGCTTGGTCTCGTATGATGGTCATGGTATTGCTGGATCGCTCTTTCTCTCTCTTCGACGGAGTGTTTGCCATTTTTTAGTTGCCGAGTCTTTACTTACAATACTTATGTACTAGTTATGTCCGTTTTTAAAATAAGGACTTACTACTCTTTGGATCCTGACAGGGGTAACAGACATTACGTAATGAAATGGTTCTGCTCCAGTGAACAGTGCATTCATTAATTTTCTGACTTTCTAACTTTGACTTCGACTTGGAGGCTTGCTTTCCTCTCCGTCTATACCTGACGATTGCTTAATAGTCTACACAACTCGCTTGGAATTATATTCTAAGTACATGTCTACAGCTCGGAAACCAGCACCTCGACTTGCCAAACCGGCTGTTCGGTATTGGAAGGGGAAAGCACCGAAGGGTGCAGCCGAGGTCGACTCTGATTCAGAGACGGAAGAGCTCCCCTCACATCTCGAAGAAGGTGATGTACCGTTGGACGATCACGACCTTGATGAAGAGGATTTCGCCGAACTTGCACAAAAACGCGATAAACCACAACAGAAAGCAATCAATATTGCCCTGAAGGATGTTAGCGTTTCCAAGGATGGGAAAGTCACCGTAGCTGGTAGAGAAGAATCTGGTCGTACAGCTGTTGAGGAAGAGGATGATGAAGAGGAAGGCAAGCCCTTTCTATCGTCCAAGTATCAGCGAGGACGCTTAAACATGTTACTCAGAATCGTCTGAAGAGGAATCAGAAGAGGACGAAAAGCCAAGAATACCAGGTACAGCTGAGGAAGAAGAGGTCTGTCGTCATTTTATCTCATTCTTTATGTTTCTCGTGTCTAAACCATGATAGTCTAGCGAGTACGAATCTGAATCCGAAGAAGAGAAAGTTGAATTTCGACCGGTATTCGTACCCAAGTTAGTTTTTTATGTTTATTTTAGTTTGCATTCCACCCTCTGACATAGTTATGCAGGCGTGCGCGAGTGACCGTCGCAGAAAGAGAAAGTATAGCTCAGGATACAGAGGAGGCTTTGCGCAAGAAGGAGCTGGAAGCCGAGGAGCGGCGCAAACAAAGCCATGATCTCGTTGCAGAAAGCATACGGCGCGAATTAGCAGAAAGTGAATCTATCCAGGTTTTTAACTCAAGGATCGATCAGCCTAATAATGTTGTTTGGTAACAGAGGAAAAGGATGACGAGATTCCCGACGTGGATGATACCGATGGACTGGATCCCGCAACTGAATTTGAGGCCTGGCGGTTACGGGAGCTTGGGAGAATAAAGAAGGAGAAAGAGGATGAGTTGCAGCGCGAGAAAGAGCGGGAAGAAATTGAGCGAAGAAGAGCGCTGCCAGAGGAACAACGATTGAAAGAGGATTTGGAACGAGCCCAGAAACTCAGAGAAGAGAAACCCAAAGGACAACAGAAATTCTTACAGAAATATTGGCACAAAGGTGCCTTCCACCAGGTTGGTTTTTTCATATGGAACTCATTAGATAGATATCTCACAATCCTGCAGGACGAAGAAATTCTCAAACGACACGATTTCACAGAAGCAACCGAGTCAACAGTAGATGTTTCATTATTACCCAAAGTTATGCAGGTCAAGAATTTCGGAAAGAGAAGTCGGACAAAATACACACACTTGTTGGACCAAGATACTACCGTGGCAGCGGGAGGATTTGGAGGGACGGCGCCCGTCAAAGCAGGCGGAAAAAGCACAGAAGGAGGCGGCTGCTTTTTATGTGGTGGCCCCCACCTCAAAAAAGGTATGAGATTTTATTTCCTGTCTAGTATACCATGACATTAATTTTACGCCCGAAGATTGTCCACAAAATAATGAAAGCGGCCGACCCACTGGTGCAAATGCATCACAATCAATGAACCAGCGATATGAGTCCAAGAGAGAAGATCGGCGAGATAATTGGAAAGATCGGGATAGCGGCTATAGCAATCGACGGGATGAAAGAGACGAGCGCCGTTATGAGCCTAGAGACCGATATTCCTCGCGCCGGCGTTCACGAGAAAGAACACCGGAAGGAGACTCTCGCGATAAAAGGAGGCGCCTTGATTAACTTGTTCTTATTTTACTTTTCTGTGTGTATAATACTCTGGACAAAATTTTATTGCATGTTTGCCGATCACGAAATCACGGTTTCTGCAGTGATCGAGGTAACCGTGTCATTATTGTTCGATGGATGGCGCATGCTGTCGGTCATGGTCTGGGTCCATTCATTTCTGCTGAACATCTTACCAATTTGCCCATGCCTATCTATCCCTCTTGCTAAATTTTATTCGCAAATCTCGACTAGCCTGGGAATACACGCGCCTTGTCATTCTCGGTTCCCAGAGTATGTTCTGTCAGTATTCATCCAGGCAACTCACTTGACCCTCACTCCTTTAATAGGTTCGGACCAACATCAAAAGCGCAGTTCTTATTGTTCCTTTCCTTCAAAATTCTTGTCTTCTTCGTTTTCGAGCTCCTACATTATCATGAATGAAACCGAGACCGTCAAGGTCGCCGTCATTGGGTCAGGTCTTGCAGGGCTAACTGCTACTTATCTTTTGAATAAGCCATGCGAAGGACGTGCGGTTCGATTCGAGGTCCACTTGTTCGAAAAGGTAAGCCGTCACTTTTGTTGTGATAATTGCACTGTGGCGTAACGATGTGTAAGGCTTCCACAATTGGAATGGATTCCTCCTCTATAACAGTGGCTAATTCTGGCAGCAAAGAAGACTGGCGTATCGACGTGCCCATGAGGTCATTTCAAGGAGGTCAGTAACAAATCCTCTCTTTCAATACATAGGGCATTTTAATTATACTGATATTTCAGGCTACTATAAAAACTTGATTGCTCTCTACCAAAACCTTGGTGTGAAGTTTCGACAGGCCGACTTCTCCTATTCTTTTTCCTCCCTTAGATTTCCCACAGACAGATGGCGCGAGCGTTCAATCACCACTACCATGATTTACAATGGGGGCTCAGGTCGCGCCGGTGTTGGTAAACCTAGCTATTTGGACGGTGATGCAACAGTGAAACAAGGAACTCTGCTTTACTTTGTCTACCGGTTGTGGACGTCGGGATTGTTCGTTCTTCTGACGATCCAATTGTTATTATGTTATCTCATAACATTGTACCATGCACTACCATTCCGGAGGCCATCGAAGCTTCCCAGTCTGACTTTCCGTGAGTGGGCCTTACAGGAGACCCCGAAAAGTCTCTTGGCTAGATTGACGAGGATGGACATTGCTTGGGAAGACTATATACAAACTGTTATGATCCCTCTCTTATCTGCAGTATGCACAGCACCAGAGGAAGATGTCCTAAACCATCCAATGGAAGAAATTCTAGGTGTGCTTTCATTCTTTACATTTGGTGTTTATGTTTTGACTTTATGAAATTTTAGACTACGTGTGGCTCACCCTTGGAACTCATCACTATGTCGTTATAGGAGGGGTTCGTAACGTCATCGCCCGCCTTACAGAAGGAGTACAACACCTACATTTAAGTTCACCAATCACATCCATACGAATCGACGACGAAGATACCCGCTGCATAACTATATCTTGCCTTGTTGATGGAGAAAATATAGATTACAGTGGGTTCCGCCACGTTGTTCTAGCTACTCAAGCTTCAGGTGCTGTTCCTATCTTGAACAAATACCTGCAGACAATACCAGAAAAGCTGGCTCACCGGAAAGAAAGTATCCAAAACCTTGTTCGATGCCTTCAGTCTTTCGATTATCGAACATCTATAGTCATCAATCATACCGACAATACACTTTTACCGGACAACGGAAGGGACACAAGAGATCTCAACCTCATTAGCGTGGATTCGCGAACAGATCCTCTCATGGTAGAATCAAAAGAGTTTACCGGATTATCCGTCCCATTATCCTATACAATGGCGACCCATATTTTATCAAAACCCAAGGAAATATCCCTAGGTCCAGTCAGTTTCTTTCAAACTACGAACCCTATCATTCCACCCAAGAAAGAAACATTGCTCAGTGTCGCCAGTTTGGAACGCGCCATCGTCACACAGAAGAGTCGACTAGCCCTAAAATCACTCTGCGTCTCAGGTTCCAAGCAGTGGTGGCAATGTCCTTACGAAGCCACGACCCATCTAGGAGAGTTGCAAGGAATGTCCTCGAAGATCGATAACACCGCTCCCGGAATTTGGGTATGTGGATCATACGCACATCTAGGAATTCCCTTGCTTGAGGGTTGTGTGGTTAGTGCTCGAAACGTAGTGGAACAAGGAATTTTGAAGAGGGAAGGCGCGAAATGGACCAGTGAACCATGGACGATTTGACATAACGGATACAGTATTTTAATACACATCTAAGAAACATATTACATTGATCTGGCTTTCTTCTGGATATCATTATGTACATCGAATGTAGGACCGGATTCCATGCCTTGAATAGGATCAGTAAAGCAGGGACGTAATCTAGCACAGGTATTACGGACCTAGAAATATGTCTGCAGGTGAGATCGTTTCGTCACGACCCATCAGAATGTCCAAGTGAAGGTTTGTTTGTGGTGCACTGATCGTGAACGGTGTCTGGCAACATCAACCGTGTGATCAGCACTATCCATTACTCAAGGGTCAGTATAGACGTACTGATGCAACGATCTTGCGCTCCATAAGACGACGCATAGGGGCATGCATCCCAAAAGTATTTCGCTCAAGCGTCAACTTGAGGTTATCGTGTGTTGCCTCCCACTGTGTTACAGGTGTTTAGCATCCGGAATATAGATACACGATGTAAATCGTTCCCTACATTCTCGAGACGGGCTTTGAGGCCACCCGAGGACTGTGCTTCTGCTGCAAGGCTGCGTGGACCATACTGAAGAGTGTCGTGCAGACCAAGAGAATTAGCCGTATTCTGCACTGAAGCAGCCTGCTGGGTGCGAGCGGGGACAATACGAAGAGAAGATTCCTATACAGAAGCATTAGCCTAAGCAGAATATGCGACGGAACACAGCACTATACCATGTTATAGTGAAAGAAATGTAGATGGTGGAAGACAAGGAGATAGGCGACGCGTATACTCTGTTCGCCCACGACGCTTTAAAGGTCAGGTGACCTGGTTGCAGCGATAATTACTGCTTTCTTGAGACCATCGTTGCTCCTTTCCTTCTACTACATACTTAGAATCTGATAGCAGTGAACTGTGCATGATGACCTCTCGGCCAGGCAGATCATCGAGTATCCCTATACCGCGCAGTGCCTCAGCTTCAGCCTCAGCTCGTAATATCGAGAGCCTAATCCCTATTCCTCTGGTGTCCCCAGGGAGGCAAGGTCTCCCCGGAAGACCAACTGCTGAACCGCGACGTGTTGGACCTGAAGGTCCCAGACCGGCTGCGACGACGAGTCACAACATCTCCATCTCCCCTGTTCGATCCACAGCTCGATCTGTTTCATTGGTTTCTAGTGTGCCAGGACGAACACCATCGCGGCAACCTTTTGAACCTAGAGTCATACGTAGCTCAGCTACCGATCACTCACATACCGAGGAATGCCCTCCTGGACAACAACCTTCAACATCTCCCTCTCAGGTCCGAAGGGTCAGCGTCGGCAGTGTGAGAGCGTCGGGAGCACAGCCCACTATAGTGCCTCAACATGTCGTTTCTCCATCTACCGTCGCTTTTGTGAGACCAGCCTATCTCAATCACTCCTCTTTGAGGAACTTCTTGCAGACTGATCCCCAGTCTTTGATTATTCCGAGCCGTGTTGTTGAACCACCTTCAACTGTAAGCTCCAGGGCACAGTCGTATTTGTCTTCTGTTTCATCAGACAATGACGACGACAGCAGTATGGGAAGTCTGTCTCTTCCAAGTCGTTCTAAAAGACTTGCGGCAGTATCTTTACCCCAAGATCGAATTCTTAAATTACCAACGCGCTGGAGTGAACAAGAGCGGCATCCCAACCTTAACGTGTTCTCTGACGGACGCGAATTAAGTTATCAAGGTTGGTCATGTCAGTCACGAATGAAGCTGAAATCTGAAGTCTATCAGGTCCGTCTTGTACTGGGGACAAAGATGGCTCTTCTGCCCGAGGTAACCATAAAATTCCACCAGCATGTGGAATCTACTACTATGAGGTAAAAATCCTTGGGATTGAGCAGAAAGCGTATGTTGGTCTAAATGCCTAGCTCGAGAGAATCCATGTTCATGTCCACTATTTTTCTACAGGCGTGTCAGCATAGGGTAACCTCCCCTCAATCATTCATGGGTTTTCTATGGCCTGACCATTTTCTCTAGCTTTGCAACACCAAAAGCCAAATTCAGTCGCATACCTGGAGCTGACCCGCATTCATGGGGGTATTATGGAGAGGACGGTAGTGCTTTATCCCCTGAGAAAAGCAGCTCTCCGTTTGGACCACCGTTCAAGTGTACGTCAAGTTGTTTTTGCGTTGTTTCTCGTAAAATTAACGTAATCTACAGCCGGGGACACCATTGGCTGCGGTATCGATTTCTCTACAAACGCTGCATTTTATACGAGAAATGGGACATTAATAGGTAAGCACGAGAGGCAAACTATGTAATGAAACTAACAATAATGCGCGACTTATAGGTCCTGTTTTCGAAAATATTGGGCGAAATGTCGACTTATATCCCTCAGTTGGAGTACAACAAAATGGGGAGGTCCTAAAAACCAATTTTGGTCAGGAACCGTTCAAGTACGACATCGACTACCACGTCCAACAACAATGCAATGCCACTTGGAGTAAAATTATGACTACCCCTCTTGATTATACCATTCTCCGACGCGAACAACAACCCAAGGCTACCATAGGCTCGATTGCCTCTATAACTAACCATAACGACGAAAAGACGACGGAAGACGGAGAGGCCAAAGATATACTCAATCATTTAGTGTCATCTTACCTCGTCCATCACGGATATGCGCAGACAGCGAGGGCTTTCACAAAGCAACATAAAGGTCGTGTGTCCTCAGAGTCCGTCAAGAGTCCGTCGCCTTCTAAGCTGCACGCTGAGATTGGGACAAACAAAGAAGGAGTCATTGAAGACGACATAGAAACTCGTACCAACATTGTCAATTCAATCCTAGAGGGACGAATCGACTTTGCTATCGATACCCTTCAAGAAAAATTTCCGAATGTCTTGGAGGTCGATGACCACCTTATGTTCTTTAAGCTGCGCTGTCGAAAATTCGTGGAATTAATGTTGGAGACAGCAGAAATGAAAAAAAGGTTAAAGGACATCCAACCAAAGGAGATAGAAAAACAAGACGATATGGATTACACCCAGAACACGTGGGCAAGTGAAGATATGGATATGGATATTGATGATGATGGTTCCATTCCATCTGACTTCCCTCCCGCTCTTGATAATAGTACTATTTGGCGTAGTACGACTTCTGCTTTGCATATGCCTGGGACTGGCAATACCATGGCAAAGTACGAATCAGCCTTGAACGAGGCCATTATTTACGGCCAAACCCTGGCGAACGATTACCAGTCGGATCCGAGACCCGAGGTTCAACAACTTTTCAAGAAAACGTTTGGAATTGTTGCTTGGGAAGACCCTTTAAAAGCTGGCGGGGCCACAGCTGACTTGGTTGGACACAATGCACGTGTAGCTTTATCACATGAAGTCAATCAAGCCATTCTCAGTACGTTCTGGAAGTTGTTGCCCTTCTCTGTAGTTGCTGACAATCCTCTTTTAACTAGAATCACAAGGGCGACCTCCACAACCTGCGTTAGAGACATTGTATCGACATACAGCCGTTTGCGTTACCCAGCTTGGTCTCCTGGGGGTGGGCTCTGCTGCGTTTGCGGATATGCAACGAGAATTTCTCCAGTAGCCGCCATGCAGGATTTATTCACAAGTGTCCAATGTCTCCTTCAAATGTTTATCTCTTTTGTTTTCTTTCTGTAGTTTTATCTATTTTGCTATCTTGTTATTGTTGTGGTTCTGTTTTTGTATTCGATCTGTTTGTATATTTTCAAAGATTGTAGATGGGCAATAATTTGTCTAATGAAAGCGATTGTCTACAAAGCGGGCATTCAGGCTGCAATGTAAGTCAGCGATTTAGCATTCAATGAAGAGGATATATGAAGCACCTTTTCTCTTCCCCATCCCACGATACAATTCCAACAAAATAGATGCCCACATTCAGTGGAACAACTGTCTGTCCTTTCCTCGAGGCAAAGAGTACAACTTCGGGATGCGCGCAATGCTTCAGGAATTGCAGTAACATCCAACGCCGTTCCTTCATCTTCTTCTGCAGGTTTCGCTGCATCTTCATCCGGTTTCTGGTCCAATAGGGAAGAAACAGGACGATTGTCAATGAATATATCTCGAGAAGCAGAAGATACAAGTTTTTGTTGTCCATCACTGCCGACCGAGCGGGAGCTGCGATAAACCTGAACCAGACGATGGAGGAGTCTGACAATAATCATGATTCCAAGAAGAGAGTAAGATGGGGGACGCGTATGAGGGTCTTGGGGAATTGACGAAATATGCTGAATCCCGATTAGGCGCTTGATGAGGCTGTAATATGTGCCTTTGAGGTAAAATATAGCTAAATTAATTTCTGTGGCGATGTCAACTGCTGTTGGAACAATTCGAAGCCATCGAGCAATTTCTGGATGTCGAATATTCAGGGTAGCACTGTGCCCCCATCGTCCTAGAGCATATGACGGCAGAAGAGACGACAGTATGAGTATAGTACGCGTGGATACGGAAGGAGGAACGCCGCGTTCGTGTGATGAGTACTGCCAGATATCTGTATATTCCTCTCCCAAGGTTTGCGTAGCTGCAGATGCCACTCAGTGACATAGACGAAAGTTCTGAGATTGGGAAGCATGGTACCTCTTCCTGTAGTAAGACCATAATAGCATAGCTTGATCATCAAGTCAATTTCTTTATCCCACCGTGTCAGCCAGCGAGTGCCTGGGATGCATCAGGGCTAACAGGCACTAGGAAGGTTAAGAAGTAAAGACAAACCGAGCCATGACCTTAACACACTTTCGGCTTGGTCCTTTAGAGAGGAAACATGGTAGATATCTCTCTGATTTGCGCGTACTAGCCAAAAGAAACAATTAAGAGGCCAGTCACGCGTGTATTATCCAGCAAGACATACTAATTTGAGCCTGTTGTGCCAGGGGAAAAACATAAGAGGAGGACTGTGGGGGGACGGTGATGGTACTCATTTCGGAATAGCCGGTGAAGCGCTCTAGCACCGGCTATACAGTACAAGCCTTGTTGACGGTCGTTTGGATTAAAGGGTCATATCGGGCTTTGCACCGTCATTTCTTTGCTGAAAAGTTGGTCGCACTTATTACTAACTAATTAGCCAACCCCTCCGCATAATTTACTACCCTTCATAAAATCAATTCAAGATGCCACCGCCGCCACAGCAGCACTTCGGAGAAAGCCCCTCTATCTGGCAAAAGAGTAAGCACGTCTCTCTTGCAAATGAAAACATATGAGAACCACAGACTGAACCCTTTTTGTGTCGCTGTCAGTGAAGTAAGGTCTTGTCGTTGAAAGTGTGTGTTTCTTCAGTCGACTAAATTCGCAAAATGTTTGGCTCAGAATGGGTGCTCTCATGGGAGGTGGTGTTGGCCTTACCATAGGCTTCATCTTTGGTTCATGGAGTATTATCAGGTTCGTCAAGTTTTCTATGGATGTACCGAGACAAAACGGGTTTACCAATGACTTTTCACGTAGAGGAGGCGCGGGTCCACGGGGTGCGCTATCCACACTGTCTCAATACATGTTGAGCAGTGCCGCAACATTCTCATTCTTCCTCGCAATTGGATCTGTGAGTTATGAGTTATATATTCCCTGGTCCGTTTCCAGCTGACGACGCGATGCAGGTTATTCGTAGTGATTCAATAATCACACCACAACTTCAAGCCGCGCAGATGCAATTGGCACCTGCATTTTCTATGCATAGTCGAGCTGAAGGTGCAAAACTCATGAAGGCCCGTTGGGAAGCTGAACGCCAAAGACTCTCATCATCAAAAGAGTAGCTACCAGAATGGAGTTGTCAGTTTAATTCTCTCATGAATGACAATTAGTTCACTTCACACTACTTGGTGCTCATTCTACGGTTAAACATATTTGTCGTTCATTTCAAGGTGAAATTCATCTACAATTCCACCACACGTCTTACCACAAAATTTTACGACTTTTTTTTTCTTACGAGCTTTCAGCCAAATTTATGTTCCGGAACAGCAAGGATCGAATTAAATGCAGCAATCAAGCGTGCATAAAGGACGTAAAACGAATGTGACAACAAAATGTGGAAAAATACAATGCATCAAAGTAATAAGTTACGCTCCAACCAAAACCTCATTCCCCAAGTTTAAAGGAAAGCGCGCGCGTGACTGCGTTTGCCTTTTTGTTGCTTGGCTGAAGCAGCCTAGAAATGGATGGAATCAGTATATGCTTCTTTCGACAAAAGGATAAATAGAATTTACCTTGCCAGCGCCAGCTCCGGCGGCAGTTCCAGCGGCAGCAGTTCCAGCGGCGGCAGCAGCAGGGGCGGCGACAGCACCAGCAGCGACGTTTCCTGGGGCAGCCTGGGCAGCAGCAGCAACAGCAGCACCTCCAGCAGCGGTAACAGTGAACTATGAAAAAATGCAAGTGAGCACAAAGAACATACAAAAGAGATTGTGAACGACTTACGTATGAAACATCATCGAGAGAACCGTGTTGGGCAATGGGCACCAAGACGGGCTGATGGTTAGCAGCGGTGTTGATCGACGACACTTTGTAGAAACCGGAAGGAAGGCCAGCAGTAACATCAGCAGTCAAGACACCGCCTACGGCAGCGGCGTTCAAGCCCTTGAAGAAGACGAACTTCTTGGGGTCGGTAGGGGTGGTCTGGTCGAGGGAAGAGAGCTGCTCGACGACGACGTGGGAGTGACCGATGATTTGACCTTGACCGTTGACCTGTTGGGGAGCAGCGAAGTAGTTCTCCTGTGCGTTGACGAAGGCACCGGTTTGGAAGTTGGCGACGGCCATCTTGATGGTGAACGCTGTGTTCTCAGTGATGGACTGGCCGTTGGCGGGGAACTGGAATTTCGCTGATGGCATGTTGTCCACGGATGGGATAACACCCATGGGTGCTGGGTTGCAAGAGCCGGTGGTGATCTGCTTGCCGTTGGTGATGGGCAGGTTGGGGACGGTCAAGCAGAAGTTGATGAAGTTATTTGACGAGGTTAAAGAAGCAACTTGGCCTAATCGAAGGTGTGTTAAAAGGTGAAGTTGTACAAGAAATGGAGAAAGCTGCTTACCCTCTGTGGGAACATCTTGACCGTCGTTCTCGAAGCCAGTGGCAATGACCTTGGGGTCAAGGGCTGTGAAGATTATTAGACCTGGAAGTAAGTATGAAATGACGGGCGCTTACTTGTTGATGACTGAGCGTCAGCACTGTTTCCACTGCTGGCGGCAGCCGCTGTGCTGGTAGCAGCAGCAGCAGCAGCACTTGAACTTGCAGTAGCAGCAGCAGCAGCGCTAGCACTGGCGGCAGCAGCTCCAGCATTGTTGTTGGAGGCAGCAGAGCCAGCAGCGGCACCGACAGCAGCACCACCAACGGCACCAGCAGCACCAGCGGCGGCAGCAGCGCCCTGAGAAAAAAAGATAATGATAAGTATGATAGGAAAAATGTGGAATATCAAGGTTATTTACCTTGCCGTTGTTGTTCTTGTTCTGGTTCTGGTTGGCGTTCTTACCCTGGTTGGCGTTCTTGCCAGCCTGAGCCTGAGCATTGCCTTTGTTGTTGTTTTTGCCGTTCTGGGCGTTGTTTTGCCCGTTCCTTCCAAATCCTCCGAATTGACCAAAGTTGTTGTTGTTTCCGAACGCTCCTCGGTTGCCACCGAAGAGGTTGTTAGTCCTGCTGTTCTGTTGGGTGGCAGCGGAGACAGAGAGAGCGAGGGAAATAACGGCAAGGAGTGAGATGGCCTTCATGGTGATAGTAGGATTTATAAAAAATAAAAGTGGGAAATAAAATAACACCAGGTGTAAGGACTAGCCGCAAAACGATACCTGATCGCGAAAAGTGAAAGACGAAAGGAAGGAACTGGAACGGGGGGGACGGTTGAACAGAAACGTGAGAGCTGCCAGCCTTTGACCGTCGAGTTTATGTACCTGTTAGAAGACTATTTTTAGATAATCTAAATGAGGAACTTGTTCCTGAAATAGCCACACCCTGTTACAACTCCCACTGAGAACAAACGGCCATCTATCATTATTGTTGGCGGCAAGCCAGTAAAAAATTTCAACACCTTCGCAACGGACAATTCTGATCAAAATGCCATCTTTCAAGCACTGATACTTCTACTCCGTGCTCTGTCCTCATCGCCATCTCCATCTTTCCGACCTTTGCGCCGTATTGGCACAAGAATCAGCGCTGTTTCTGACAGCGTCATGATGAGACTCT
>Ga0247779_1000297_pt1 | contig 35072 bp, 30 predicted proteins | sample UWRJL221509R5_FD_179925 | JGI IMG/M metagenome (GOLD analysis project Ga0247779, IMG submission 179925) | Plant litter microbial communities from Arlington Agricultural Research Station in Wisconsin, United States - UWRJ-L221-509R-5 | ecosystem: Environmental > Terrestrial > Plant litter >...
CCGTCGAGCTCACAGCAGGAGCCGTCGAGCTCGCAGCAGGAGCCGTCGAGCTCGCAGCAGGAGCCGTCGAGCTTGCAGCAGGAGTGGTCGAGCTGGACCCAGGACTAGGGCTAGGACTAGCACTAGCACTAGGACCGGCGGTTGCTGGCCCGATGCGTGCAGGCGTCTCGTCCTCGGGTGCCGGGTTGCTCTCGGCGAGCGTGCCAATCGCAAAACCCACCGCGCGCCAACGGTCCATGCTCTTGTCCGCCGCCAAGAACGCAAAGTCCTTGGTGCGCCACGAATCGTGATCGCCTCGGCGCACGCCGACCTCGACGCGCATCTTGTCTTCCGATTGCAAGCTGACGATGGCCACGGCGGCGGGCTGCTCGTCGCTGGCGTTGCGAGCCAGGACGCATTCGGCATCGCGAGCGGCACGGCTGCAGGCGGACACCAACACGGCCAGCGCGTCGTCGGACACCTTGGGAGCCGCGATTTCGATGACGATCAGGGCAGCTGCCACGCTTCACCCACCTACTCGAAATCGGCGGCGGGTTCGAGCAGTGAAAGCGCGCCACGCGGCGCCGCCACTTCGAACACCTGACCGCGCCGATCGGAATCGCCGAGCCGAATCAGACCATCCGCGCGCAGCAGCGCGAACGGCTGCGCTGGACTGGGCGTATCGCGTCCAGCTGGGATAATCACGATCAGCGTCGGCTCGCGACCCGTCACTGCTTTCGACTGCGTGCTCGGCTCACACTCCGCTGCCACCGCTCCGCTCGGATCGCGATCGCGAACGCGAGCCAACAAAAGCTCGTCGGCCTTGCCGCGCGACACGTCGCGCAGCAGCAGGGCCGCCGAGATGCGCACGAGCTCCGACCGATCGCGGCTCAAGGCAGTCGCTTCTTGGCCGCCATCGCAGCGCTCCCGGGTCAGGCGCAGCGCGCGCAAAGAAACAGCTCGAAGCAGCGCCCGAGAGTCGCCGATCCGCGGACACGCCAAGGGCGCGATCTGAAAATGCTCGCGCTGGGCGATACGCGCCAACGCCGAAAGCGCGTTACCTGCGACGCTCGGCGCGACGTCCCCGAGGGCTTGCTCGAGCACAGGCCGCTCCGCGCCCGTGCCAACCTCGGCCAAGGACCAAGCCGCGTTGGCCCTCACGGCCGTGCTCGGATCGCGGAGCAGCGGCAACAGCCGCGCTCGTTCGCTCGGGTGCGCAGCCAGCGCCTCGGCGAACTTGGCACGGTCAGCAGCGAAGAAGGAGGTCTCTGTGAGTGCCGCCAAGCGCACGGTGGCCTCCGGCGCCGGCATGCGCCCAAGTAGCTCGATCAGCGCGTCACGCTCTCCATCCCGAGCTCGTACGAGCAGCGACTCCAGCCGCTTGACGACCTGCGCATCCTGCTCTCGAGACAGTGTGCCACCGAGCGCGAGCAGGAGCAGCGGGCGCTCTTGCTCGCTGCCGTGCGCGAGGCGATCCAAAAGAGGCAGCGCGTGACCCGGCAGGGTCAGTCGCGCCAAAGCAGAGGCAGCCGCCAAGCGAACGCTGCCCGAATCGTCGTCGAGCGCGCTCTGCAAGGCCGGCCATTGTCCGGCTTCGCCCAAGAAGCCCAGCGCCGACAAGGCGCTGCTGCGCAGCGCGACCTCGTCGCTTGGGGCCGCGAAGGGCAGCAAACTGCGCGCGGCCCGCGCGGCCCCAGTTTGGCCGAGCAAATCCAGCAAGTCTGCAACCTCCCCGCGCTCGTGCCGTGCCTTGTTCAGGGCATGTTCGATCGGCTCGACCGCGCGCCCGTCCGGATGGGAGGGGTCGAGTAACGCCTTGGCCGCCACGCGCGCGCTTCGTCGGATCGACACGTCTGGATCCGCCAGGTACTCCAGGACCGACGGTAGCGATTCGGGCGCGCGCAGCTGCGAGAGCGCGAGCAACGCTGGCAACGGGCGCAACGCGCCGCGACGTAGTGCATCTTGGATCGCCGGAGCACTCGCCAGGTCTCGACTCTGACCGAGCGCAAGCGCGCAGCCGCCCAGACGCTCGGGATCCGACTCGGCGCTCAGGCAGGCTCGGAGCGACGCGAGTGCCGTCGCTCCGGAGCGGGCCAGCGCGTGCATTGCCGCGCTCTGCACGTTGCTCGAGCGATCACCACCAAGCGCTTCGATCAACGCTTTGGCGGCTTCCAGAGTTGGGATCTGGGAGAGCGCGTCGAGCGCGGCCGTCACGACGCTGTCCGAGCCAGTCGTCAGCAAAGCGGCGATACTCGTGACCGCGCTGGGGTCGGCAATCCGGCCGAGCGCAGCCAGGGCGGCCACGCGCACGCTGTCATCCGCGTCGTGCAGCGCGAGCACCAGCGCGCTGCTGGCGCGCGCGTCGCCGAGCTGCGCCAGCGCGCGCGCCACGGCCTCGCGCACGGTGGGGCGCGAATCTTGGATTTTGCCGATCAGCGGCACGACTGCGCGTCGATCCCCGAGGTCGCCCAGGGCCAGCGCAACCACACGCCGCACCTCGGGAGCGCCGTCATCCAGATGCCCGAGCAACGCCAGCACGGCCTCCGGGGCGGCCGATTTGCCGAGTGCGGCAGCAGCCGCGCTGCGCACCCCCGCATCGCCGTCGCCCAGCGCCCGGCCGAGCGAAGGCACGGCGCGCGCGCTCGGGCTTTCGCTGAGTGCCACGGCGGCCGCCAAGCGCAGGCGTCGCTCGCTGTCACTGAGCCAGGGCACCAGCCGCTCGCCGAGTGCGGGTAGGCCAAAGCTCAAACAGGCATCGAGCGCGGTCAGCTTCACGCCGACGTCGCTGTCGTCCAGCGCGGCGCTGGCCAGACGTGCTCCGCTGCCTTTGGGCAGATCGCGCAACGCCTGCGCGGCCTGCCTGCGTACGTCCACGTCTTGGCTATGCAAGTCCCGCTCGACGCGCAGCGCGGTGCTCGGCCAGAGCGCGGCCTTCGCCGGTACACCCGAGGCGAGCAAAAGGAGGATCAACGCGAAGGTCGAGGGGCGCACGAGCCCCGAACATAGCATCCTCCGTTCCGCGCACGCGAAGCGGGCTCAGGCGGGGCTGATTATCTCCTCCAAGGCGCGGCGCGACGCCCGGCGCTGCGCGGGCCGTAGGTAGCCGTAAAACACCGCATTGAGCAACAGCAGGCGAAATAGCAGGTAGTAGTCCGTCACGTCGAAGGCGATCGATACGGCCAGCCCGAACACGAGCGACCCGAAGCCGAAAAACGAGCGCCACACACGCATGGCCGGGCCTGCGTATTTGCGATAGATGGCGGCGTTGCGCTCGTTGTACTCCGGGCTCGCGTCGAGCAGACGACGGGACGTCGGATCGAATTTTTCGACGTAATCGCGCTGACCCCGCATGTAGACGAAGTAAATCTGCCAAACCAGCTTGAGAAAAGACGAGAGCTGCCCGCGCTGCGCCTGGAAGCGCGCCTCGGCCACACTCAGATCCTCGCCCTCGCGGTAGCTCGGATGGGTCATGCGCAGGAACACGTTCTTGAACTGGTCGTACATCGTGGTGTGAAACGAACTGGTCAGGATCGTCGTCACCGTGAGCACGATGGTCAGCAACAGGAACCAGAGCGGATCGTGGTATTTGCGCAGCACGAGGTAGGAGGCGCCGCCGACGATCACGACCGATACTATCGAATCGGCGGCCCCGTCCAACATGCGCCCGAAGACAGACGAGCTCTTGCGCAAGCGCGCCAGCTGTCCGTCGCAACAATCGAGCACCGCGGAGCCGAAGATGAGCGCGCCCGCCACCGGCAGGTGCCAGGGAAAATTGCTGAGGATGGCTGCGCCGGCCGCGAAGCCCGCGAGGATCGAGCCCACCGTCACCAGGTTCGGCGAGACCGGCGTGGGCAACAGGATGCGCGCCAGCACATAGGCTGGCGGGCGGTGCACCCAAACGTCGATTGGTTCCTCGACCTCGAGTGGTTTGAGGCTCCGAAAATAGGCGTCCCAGAAGCTCATCCTGTACTCCTACCGAAGCCCCGTGCGCTGGTGGGCACGGGGACCCACCGCTCGACTCACTCGGCGTCGCTGGCGCCCGCGACCGTGAGGTACGGGCGGTGCGCCTCGCGCCGCGCCCGACCCCCGAGCACGCGCTCGAAGGCTGCCACGCAACGCCCGTTTTGCTCACGAGTGCCGACCGTGACGCGCACGTAGCTGCGCTTGGCGTGGTGCACGGAGAGCGAACGAATCAAGACGCCATCTTTGAGCATGGCTTCGACCAGGCGATCGGCGCTTTGAGCGGTGGCCGACACGTCGATCAGGACGAAGTTGCCCTCGCTCGGCACCGGCAGTAGGCCGTCGATGCGCGCGAGCTTTTCTACCAGCTCTTCGCGCGCGACCCGCAGCTCCGAGATACGTGCGTCGAACTCGGCCGCGTCGTCCAAGGCAGCGCTGGCGGCAGCCAAAGTGATGGCCGGGATGTTCCACGGCACCTTGACCCGCGACAAGAGGCGCACCACCGCCGGGTGTGCGAGCGCATAGCCCAAGCGAATCCCAGCTAGGCCGAAGGCCTTGGAGAAGGTGCGGAGCACAATCGCGTTCGGGAACTCTTCCAGAAGCCGCGAGAAAGACGCGCCCTCGCCGAACTCGTGATAAGCCTCGTCGATCACGGTCGGCAGGCCGAGACGCAGCAGGCGCTTGAGGTCCGCCTCCGAGATTCGTCCGCCCGTGGGGTTGTTGGGCGTGCACAGGAAAATCACCTTCGTGCGCTCGGTGACGCCGCGAATCAAACCGGACAGGTCGTGATCGTGATCGTCGGTCATCGGCACTAGCACCGGAATGCCACCCACGGTGCGCGTGCGCGCCTCGTACATGCTGAAGGTCGGCACGCTGAGCAGCACCTCTTCACCCGGACCGACGAAGGTGCGGATCACGAGATCGATCAGCTCGGTAGAGCCTGCGCCCAAGATCACGCTGCCTTCGACCTGGTTGTCGCGCAGCGCGAGCTTGTTCTTCAGCGCGGGCGCGCCGCCCGGGTAAAAGTTGCCGCGCGTTGCAGCCTCGATGATGGCGTTGATCACGCGCGGGCTGGGCGCATAGGGGCTCTCGTTCGACATCATGCGCAAGACGTCGTTTTGCTCGGCCACCGCGAAATGATCTTCGTTGTACGGCTTGGCTGCTCGCACCCAGCTCGGCGCGTAAAACTCGATGCTCTCCGGATCGATCACCGGCGGTTGCCCGCTGCCCGGCTCATCGCCGAGGGTGTCGCCGAAAACGCGTAGCATGGCTTCCGCGCAGGCCAGGGCTTGCGGCGTGTCGACGTCCACCCAACGCACGTCGCCCACGTCCGTAGCCAGGAAGCGGCCGCGACGGCTGAGCGCCTGCACGCCGTCGCTCAGCGAGCAGTCACCGGTGCTGGCCTCGACGGCCGCAAGCTCGGCGATCAGCGCGGGGCCGATGCGGAAAACGCCGGTGTCGAGCGCGTCGTAGCGCTCGAGCTCTTTGCCGATGCGCTTGATTTTGCCGAGCTCGACGCCGACTTTGGTGGCGTCATCCAAATCGAAGCAGCGCTCGATGTCGTAGTCGACGGCCAGCGCGCAAGAACCCTCGGGCACATCCGCCGACAGCAGCCGTCGCACCAGCTCCGGAGAATACAAATGGTCGGACATCGTGAGCACGCATTCGCGATCGACGAAGCTTGCAGCGGCCAGCAGGCTCACACCGTTCTTCTTGTCGAAGTGCGGGTTGTCGACGAACGACAACTTGAGGCCCAAATCCGTCTCGGCCTTCAGCGCACGCCGAACTGCCTCACCTTGGAAGCCAGTGATGACCACGGCCTCTTGGATGCCGGCGCTCTTCAGGGTGCGGAGCACGCGCACGACCAGCGGCACACCTCCGACTACACGAAGGGGCTTCGGTAGCACGTCGGCTCCTTCACTCAGTCGAGACCCCGTACCAGCCGCTAGTACGATGGCCCTTGTGACGCGTCGCTCAGTCATCTCTAAGGCTCTCTTTCGTCACCCAGGGGGACCCCGGGTTGAAGCTTATATGGGACTTAGCACGCGGCGTGACAAGGGGCCAAAGCCTATTCGATTCGATAACTTAGACCACCTATGGTGTGTCTTCGGCCGGACACAGTGTTGCAAATAAACGACACTGCTGTCCGCCTCTAGCGCCACTGGTAAGACCAGGCAGAATCGCAACACTTTCAGTGATTTACGAGCAAATTCTGGCTTTTACCGGCTTTTCTTGGAATCGGCGCGCCGCGTCAGAGTTTTCGCAGCAACGCCTCAGGTCCGACACCGGGATCAGGCGCCGTCCCGGACCAGCGCCCGGGCGCGTTCCAAGTCCGTAAAGTCATCGACCTCGGTCCAGGGTAGGTCCGCGACCGCCACAGCGTCGGCCCCGAGCGCCCCGGCTGCAATCAAGCGAGAGTAGACGTCCTCGTAGTACAGGCCGGTCTCGCCAGCGGCGATCGTACGGCTCAGGGCAGTGAACAAGATCGGCGAGCACGCGGCGGAGATGCGCTCGATGCCGATGCTCTCGCCTGCACTTTGCGCAAGGGCGATGCCTTTCCCGAAAGCGGCGATCTGCGCGGCTCCCGCTTGCGAAAGCGTGACTTTCATAGCCTCGGCATCGAGCATTCGCCCGGAGTCGACAGCCACGGCAAGCTCCGCTGATGATGCGTCCAGCCGTTCCAGCACTTGACGCTGAAACACCACGTCCCCATCCAGCTTGAAGAACGCATCGGAACCGAGCGCGTCCCGACACAGCGCCAGCGATACGGAGTTTTGAGTGCGATCGAATTCGGGGTTCCTGCAGTACTCTACCGTCAAGGGCGCAGCCTGCATCGCGGCCCTCACGGCATCCTCGCGATATCCCGTGGCGAGTACCACTTTTCGCACTCCATAGCTGGCGAGCAAGCGTACTGTGCGGGCCAAGATCGTCTCCCCACCGAGATCGACCAATGCCTTCGGGCGATCATCGGTAATCGGCCGAAGGCGCGAGCCGATCCCCGCAACTAGAATCACTGCTGCCGTTGTTTTCATCTACAATTTCCCTAATCGCTTAGCCCGTGCCCATTGCGTACGGGCACGCGCCTTGCTAGGAGCCGCGCATGCAACGACCTGAGAAAGTCAAAAAGGCCGAGGGTAAACTCGCCGTACTCTTGCCGGGAATGGGCGCCGTGTCCACGACCTTGATGGCCGGCGTCCTCTTGGCGAACAAGGGCCTGGCGAAGCCGATCGGGTCGATCACGCAGACCGGCACGATCCGTCTCGGCAAGCGCACCGACAACCGCGTGCCGCGCATCAAGGATTTCGCACCGCTCGCCAAGTTGGAAGACATCGTGTTCGGCGGTTGGGATCTGTTCCCCGACAGTGCCTACGAAGCCGCGCTGCACGCCAAGGTACTGGAGAGCAAAGACCTCGACCCGATCAAAGAGGAGCTCTCGGCGATCAAGCCGATGAAAGCCGTCTTCTATCCGGAGTTCGTCAAGCGCTTGCACGGCACGCACGTCAAGACCGCCGCCACCAAGTTCGAGATGGTCGAGCAACTGCGCGCCGACATTCGCAACTTCATCAAAGACAACGGCTGTTCACGCGCCGTCTGTGTCTGGTGCGGTTCGACCGAGGTGTATCTGGAACAGGGTCCCGTACATCAGTCGGTTGCCTCGTTCGAAAAAGGTCTGCACGAAAACGACCCGAACATCGCAAACTCGATGATGTACGCCTGGGCGTGTTTGAAAGAGGGCGTGCCGTTTGCCAATGGTGCTCCGAACTTGACGGTCGACTTCCCCGCTGCGCTCGAGCTCGCACGCGAGACGCAGACGCCGATCTGCGGCAAAGACTTCAAGACCGGTCAGACCTTCATGAAGACGCTACTCGCACCGGGCTTGAAGGCGCGTGGCTTGGGCGTGAAGGGCTGGTTCTCCACGAATATCTTGGGCAACCGCGACGGTGAGGTGCTGGACGAGCCCGGCAGCTTCCGCTCCAAAGAAGTCAGCAAGCTGGGCGCGCTCGAGTCCATCTTCCAGCCCGAGCTCAACCCGGAATTGTACGGCGACCTGTATCACAAGGTCCGCATCGAATATTACCCACCACGCGGCGACGCCAAAGAGGGCTGGGACAACATCGATATCTTCGGTTGGCTCGGCTACCCGATGCAGATCAAGATCGACTTCTTGTGCCGTGATTCGATCTTGGCGGCTCCCCTGGTTTTGGACCTGGCGTTGTTCGGTGATTTGAGCAAGCGCGCCGGTTTCCGCGGCGTGCAAGAGTGGCTGAGCTTCTACTTCAAGTCCCCGCAGACTGCCCCCGACCTCTATCCGGAGCACGACGTCTTCATCCAATCGATGAAGTTGAAGAACACGCTGCGTTGGATGATGGGCGAAGAGCTCATCACTCATTTGGGCAACGAGTACTACGACTGATCGGTGATCGCGGCGCGGCGCGTGATCAAATGTCACAGCGCGTGAAGCATTGTCGTAGAATGCCACGTATTTTGGGCAAGCAACCCCTGTAAGTGGGCATTAGAAGCCGCCCGACGCGTCTCGCGGGCGGCTTTCGCGCATTTGCAGATCGCCACAATGAGTTAGCATCTCTCGCGTGCGCAGCGACGGGAAGATGCGAAGCCTTGCCAGCCAGCTCGCAGACGAGCGCGCGCTGCGGGTACAAGCGGAAGAGGCCAACCGCATCAAGGACGAGTTCCTGGGCACGTTGAGCCACGAGCTGCGTACGCCATTGAATGCCATCACCGGCTGGGGGCATCTGCTCCAAGCCGGAAAGCTCGCTCCCGAGGAACAGGCTCGCGCGGTCGAGACCATCTTGCGCAATGCCAAGCACCAGGCGCACTTGATCGAAGACCTGCTCGACGTATCCCGGATCATCAGCGGGAAACTGTCACTGAGCCCCTCGCCGCTCGTTCTGGAGAAGGTGATTGAGGCGGCGATCGAGGCCGCGACACCCGCACTGCTCGCCAAACAGCAACACGTGAGTACGGACTTCGCGGCTGACTCGAGCGAAGTCTCGGGCGACGCACTGCGCTTGCAACAGGTGATCGCGAACCTGCTCAACAACTCGATCAAGTTTTGCGCTCCTGGCGGGCAGATCACGATTCGCACCGAGCAGCGAGAGCGACGAGTGTTGCTGCAAGTGGTCGACGATGGGCGCGGCATCCCGGCCGAATTTTTACCGCTTTTGTTCGAGCGCTTCCGCCAAGCAGGCCACCCGCTCGCGCGTACTCGCGGCAGCGGGCTCGGCTTGGGTCTGGCGATTGCGCGCTACTTGGTGGAGGCCCACCGCGGCACGATCACCGCCGAAAGCGCGGGAGAAGGCCGGGGCGCGACCTTCACGGTGTGCTTGCCGCTGCTGACCGGTAGCTCGGCAGCGCCGTCCCCAGCCGCCACGCCGCAAGTCAATCGACAGCTGTGCGGAGCCTTCATCTTGGTGGTGGACGACGATCCGGACGCGCGCGAGCTCCTTTCGATCCTGCTTCAGCGCGAGGGAGCGGAGGTCGCGCTGGCCGACTCGGCGAAAGCGGCGCGAGACTCGATCCGTGCGCGCCAGCCGGACGTGATCGTGTGCGACGTGAGCATGCCGGAAGAGGACGGCTACCGCTTCATGCGCCAGCTGCGCGCTTCCGGCGAACGCGCCGGTGCTTTCATTCCGGCGTTGGCGCTCACGGGCCATGCCAGCGCGGAAGCGATTCGCTTGGCCTTGCTGGCTGGCTTTCAAATGCACGCAAGCAAACCGCTCGACCCGCCGCGGTTGCTCGACAGCTTGGCGAAACTTTGGCGGCGAGGTGTGACGCGAATTCCATGACCGAAATTTCCCAAACACAACCTGACCGTGCCTGGCTGGTGGAGCGGACGAAGACCGGCATCTCGGGGCTCGATACCTTGCTGCAAGGCGGCTTGGTGCGAGGTGCCATCTACTTGGTCATGGGCCGCCCCGGAACGGGCAAGACCACGCTCGGCAACCAGCTGTGCTTCGAGCACGTGAAGCTCGGCGGTCGTGCCGCATACATGACGTTGCTCGCCGAATCACACGCAGCGATGTTGAAGAACTTGCACACCATGAGCTTCTTCGACGAGAGCGTGATCAACAATGGACTGTCCTACGTCGGAGCGTACCGCGCGTTGCGCGACGAGAAGCTGCGCGGCCTTTTGGACATGGTGCGGCGGGTGATCTTGGACGAAAAAGCCACGCTCTTGCTGATCGACGGCATTTCCCCGGCGCGGGCATTGGCCGAGAACGACGTCGCACTCAAGGAGTTCGTGGTCGAGTTACAGATGCTGAGCGCGATGACCAACTGCACCACGGTCTTGTTGGCCAACATGACCGCTGCCGACGCCAACGACCCCGAACACACCATGGTCGACGGCCTGATCGAGCTTGCCTTCGAGCAGTTTCGCCGGCGCACGTTTCGCACCATCGAAGTGCTGAAATTCCGCGGCACTCGCCATTTGCTCGGTCGTCATGAGTTGGAAATCGGCTCCGACGGCGTCTCCGTGCATCCGCGACTCGAAGAGCTGCTCGACGGTTCCATCACCCCTGCCTCCGCCAGCAACCAGCGCTTGCTGACCGGCGTGCGAGAGCTCGACACCATGCTGCGCGGCGGCGTGCTGCGTGGCACGACTTCGGTCGCGCTCGGCTTTTCGGGCAGCGGCAAGACCACGCTGGGCATGCATTTTTTGAACACCGGCGCCGATGCTGGCGAGGCCGGGCTGCTGTTTGGCTTCTACGAATCACCCGATCGCCTTCTGCAGAGCAGCGACCGTGTTGGGCTAAGGCTGCGTGAGCACGCGACGCGCGGCCTTTTTTCTCACGTTTGGCAGCCTTCCTATCAATTTGGGCTCGACCGGCTCGGGGCACGTCTGTTAGCCGAAGTCGAACGTACCCGGGCCAAGCGCGTGGTAATCGACAGCCTGGATGGTTTTCGGCAGTCCGCCATCGATCCGGCGCGCACTATCCGCTTCATCACGGCCTTGTTTGGGGAGCTGCGTGCCCGGGAAATCACCACGCTGCTGATCGACGAGACCCTGAAACCATCCGGCCCCGAGATGGAAATGCGTGTCGAAGGCATTTCCGCCTTGGTCGAAAATCTATTTCTGCTCGAATACATGACCGTGGGTCCCAAGATGCGCCGCCTAATCTCGATCGTGAAGCAGCGCGCCAGCGCGCACGAGAGCAACGCGCGCGAATTTTTCCTCACCGGACGTGGCATCGAAGTCGCGCCCGACGCAGCCAGCGCCGCGGAGGTCGTGGCGCACTCGGACGACTACGCCGACCGCCACAACGATCATCCGCGTTCGCCGGAAGGCGTTTGACGCGTTCGAAAAATGACGAGAGCACCCCACAATGTGCTGGTGGTCGACGACGAGTACGCTTCGCTCGAGGTGATGGCGCTGATGCTCGCGGGGGAAGGGTTCCGAGTGTTCACGGCCAACGACGGCGAGCAAGCCTTGCAGCAGTTGGCAATGGAATCGGTCGCGATCGTGATCACCGACTACAAAATGCCGAAGATGGACGGCAGTGAGCTTTGCCGGCAAATGCTTTCGGATCCGCGCCTCGCGCACATTCCCGTGATCTTCACCAGCGCCACCTATCGTCAGGACGTGCCGCGCGCAAAGAACGTCGTGGCGTTTTTCAGCAAGCCCCTGCTGTTCAAGGACGTGTTGGCGGCGGTGCATCGGATCCTGAAGAGCGCTCCGTCGCCGTAGCGCGTACACTCGACTCGTGACATCCGACCCCCTGCGTGAGCTCTCCCTCCCGGCGCGGGATTGGTTCGAGACCACGCTGGGCGCCCCCACCCGCGCGCAGGCGCTCGGTCTACCGCCGATCATCTCCGGAGCTTCCACGCTGCTCTTGTCGCCAACCGGCTCGGGCAAAACGTTGGCAGCGTTCCTGTCAGCGGTCGACAAGCTGATGAATTCAGGAGAACCCGCGAAAGAAGCGCGCTGCCGCGTGCTGTACGTCTCACCGCTCAAGGCCCTGGCCGTGGACATCGAGCGCAATTTGCGGGCGCCCATCGCCGGAATTTCCGAGGCGGCCCGCCGCCTGGGCGTGGACGTGCGCGCGCCAACGCTGGCCGTGCGTACGGGTGACACGCCGCAAGTCGAGCGCGCGCGTATGCGACGCTTGCCGCCCGATATTCTAATTACGACCCCGGAGTCCTTGTTCCTGCTCTTGACCTCGGAGACGCGCAAGATCCTGGAATCCGTGGAGACGCTGATCGTCGATGAAATTCACTCCTTGGTGGCCAGCAAGCGCGGCGCTCACTTGTTTCTGTCGCTCGAGCGCTTACAAGCTCTACGAGCCGACCGACCGCTGCAACGCATTGGACTGTCCGCAACGCAGCGCCCGCTGGAGGAGGTCGCACGCTTGCTGGGTGGCTTCGATCGCGAGCAGCGGCCGCGCCCGGTCACGATCATCGATGTCGCACAAACGAAGCCGCTGTCCTTGCGGGTGGAGTTGCCCGAGCCGGTAGCCGAGCCTGAAACGCACGAATCCGATCGTCTTCGCGACATCGTGAGCGGGCCGGCCGCACGTGGGCCGGCAGGCGCCCGCTCGGTTTGGCCAGCAGTGCACGAGCGGCTGGTGGCGTTGATTCGCAAGCATCGCACGACGATGATCTTCGTCAACAGTCGGAGGCTGGCCGAACGTCTCGCCTCCGCGCTCAACGAACTAGCGGGCGACGAGCTGGCGCTCGCTCACCACGGCTCGATCGCGCGAGAGAAGCGCCAGCTGATCGAAGAACGGCTCAAGGCGGGGCTGCTGCCAGCGATCGTCGCCACCTCGTCGCTCGAGCTCGGGCTCGACATCGGCTCGGTGGACCTGGTCGTGCAAATCGAAGCTCCGCCATCGATCGCTTCTGGTCTTCAACGCATTGGTCGCGCTCATCACCACGTGGGCGGCACCCCTCAGGGCGTGCTGATGCCCAAGCACAAAGCCGATCTGCTCGCGACAGCCGCCGCCACGCGCAGCATGGTGGAGGGCCGCGTCGAGGCCAGCTTTTACCCGCGCAACCCGCTGGATGTCTTGGCGCAACAGCTGGTCGCGATGTGCGCGGTGGAGCCTTACGACGTCGACGCGCTGTACCGCGCCGTACGCCAGGCCGCGCCCTTCTCCGATCTGCCAAGATCCGCCTTCGAGGGCGTGCTCGACATGCTCTCGGGGCGTTACCCAAGTGATGAATTTCCCGACCTGAGGCCGCGCTTGGTCTGGGATCGCGTAGCCGGCAGCGTCCGAGCGCGTTCGTTTGCCTTGCGCTTGGCGGTGAGCAACGCCGGCACCATTCCCGATCGCGGGTTGTACGGAGTGTTCTTGCTCGGCGAGGACGGGGCCAAAAAGGGTGGGCGACGCGTCGGTGAGCTAGACGAGGAGATGGTCTTCGAGTTGCGCGAGGGTGAAGTTTTTTTGCTGGGCGCCAGCTCTTGGCGCGCGGAGCAAATTACCCACGACCGTGTGCTCGTTTCCCCCGCCGCGGGCGAACCCGGAAAAATGCCGTTTTGGCACGGTGATCGGCCCGGGCGGCCGCTCGAATTCGGGAAGGCAGTGGGTGCGCTGACCCGCACGTTGGCGGAAGCCGAACGACCCGCGGCCGAAGCCTTGCTCCAGGAGCAACACTTCCTCGATCCCGCATCGGCGCGCAGCTTGACCGAGTACGTGCACGAGCAGCTGACCGCCGTCGGCGCGGTACCGAGCGATCGCTTGATCGTGATTGAACGCTTCTTGGACGAGGTGGGCGATCACCGCGTGTGCGTCCTGACCCCATTCGGGTCGCGCGTGCACGCCCCTTGGGCCACCGCCGTGACCGAGACGCTGCGTGCGCGCCGCGTGGGAGACGTCGACAGCGTGTGGTCCGACGACGGCATGATCTTCCGCATACCAGCCTCGGATGAGCCGCCAGCCAGCGAATGGTTCTTACCGGCTTCGGCACAGGTCGAAGATCAGGTCAGCCGCAGCATCGATCAAACTTCGCTATTTGCCGCGCGTTTTCGCGAGGCCGCAGGACGCGCGTTGCTGCTGCCGCGGCGGCACCCGACGCGCCGCCAGCCGCTTTGGGCGCAACGCAAGCGGGCCGCGGATCTGCTGGCCGTGGCCGCCCGACATCCATCGTTTCCGATCGTGCTCGAAACCTACCGCGAGTGCTTGCGTGACGTGTTCGACTTGCCCGGCTTGGTCTCGCTGCTGAGCGACGTCGAAAAGCGGCGTGTGCGCGTGCGCACGGTGGACACGCTAGCCCCCTCGCCATTCTCGAGCTCATTGTTGTTTTCGTTCGTCGCCAACTTCGTGTACGAAGGTGACGCGCCCCTGGCCGAGCGCCGCGCTCAAGCGTTGACCATCGATCACGAGCGCTTGCGCGAGTTGCTCGGCGAGACCGAGCTGCGCAGCCTGCTCGATCCGGAGATCATCGCCGAGCACGAGCGTTTCCTGCAGAAGCGCAGCTACCCCGCCAAGGACGCGGATGCGCTGTGCGACGTACTGCGCGCGCTCGGCGATCTGAGCCCGAGCGAGCTTGCCGAGCGCGCCCTGAGCGCGGACGACGCGCAGGCTTGGCTTGCCCAGCTGGAGCGCGAGCGGCGCGTGTTTCAGGTGCGAATCCAGCGTGAAACCCGCTACCTGTCGGCAGAGGACGCCGGGCGCTACCGAGACGCCCTCGGCATCGTACCCGCGCCTGGGATCCCGGACGCCTTTTTGGAGCCCGTACCGGATGCGCTGAGTCAAATCGTCAGCCGTTACGCGCGCAACCACGGTCCCTTTCCCGAATCGGCGTTGCAGACCCGCTACGGACTTTCTGCACGGAGCATCGCCGAGGTCGTCTCGCGCTTGCGGCAGAGCGGGCGTCTGGTTTCCGGCGCGTTCCTCGCCGGACGCGAGGGTGACGAGCTGTGCGATGCGGACGTTTTGCGTACGCTCCGTCAGCGCTCGCTCGCCCAACTCCGCCGCGAGGTCGAGCCGGTCGAGCCGGTCGTGTTGTGCCGCTTCTTGCTCGAGTATCAGGGCACTACCCATCCGCGACGCGGTGATGCGGCGTTGCTCGACGCCGTGGCACAACTCGAGGGTTGCCCCCTGCCCGCTTCGGCGTTGCTCGCCGAAATCTTGCCCGCGCGCGTGCGCGGCATGACTCCGAGGGACCTCGACGCCCTGTGCGGCAGTGGCGAAATCGTGTGGGCAGGCATCGAACCGATTGCCAGCAACGACGGCCGAATCGCGCTCTATTTGGCCGAGCACGAGGCGCTCTTGGCGCGCACGGTGACGCCCGTCGAGGGCGACCCAGCGGCGCGAATTCGCGCTGCGCTGGCGCAGCGCGGGGCGGTATTCTTTACCGAGCTCGTGCGCGAAACCGGCGGCTTCCCGAACGACGTGCTGAACACACTGTGGGACATGGTCTGGGCCGGTGAGGTCACCAACGATTCACTCGAAGCCCTGCGCAGTCTGCTGCGCCCAGCAACGAACCGAGCGGGCGGACGGCGGGCGCGCCTGCACACCGCTCGTCGCTCGACGCAGAGTCGGCTAGCCGGCAGCGAAGGGCGCTGGTCGCTGCGCAGCGCGCGCTGGGGCCAACCGCCGAGCGACACCGAGCGCCGCGCCGCGCTCGCGCGCTCACTCCTCGAGCGTTACGGCGTGGTCACCCGAGAGGTCGCCCACGCGGAGTCGCTGGAGGGCGGTTTTTCCAGCGTGTACGAGGTTCTGAAGCTGATGGAGTCAGCGGGACGGATTCGCCGGGGCTACTTCGTGGCAGGACACGGCGGCGTGCAATTCGCACTGCCCGGGGCGGATGAAGATCTGCGCGCGCAGCGCGCAGCCAAGGACGACATGCCGCGCGCGCAGGTCTTGTCGTCGGTCGATCCAGCCAATCCCTACGGTGCGCTGTTGCCTTGGCCTGCGCGCGAAGGTAGCGCCGCAGCCACTCGTCTAGCGCGCAGCGCGGGCACGTTCGTGGTGCTCCACCTCGGGGCGCTGGTCGGCTATCTGCAGAGCTCGGCTGGCGCGCTCACCAGCTTCGCCTCCGAGCCCAACGTGCAGCGCGAACGCGCCTTGGCCAACGCGCTCGCTGCCTGGGCCCGCGCGCAGCCGCTTCGGAGCGCCTTTCGCGTCGCAACCATCGATGCGGCTCCCGCCGCCGAGCATGCCTTCACGAATGCATTCCGTGAAGCCGGCTTCAGCACGGCCGGGGGCGGCTTGCTGCTCAGCTTGCGCGCCCGAGGCGCCGTGAGCGACGACCAAATCGAGCCCGAAATGGACGCAGAAACACAAGAAACCGATGCCGGAGGGTGACACCCTCAAGCGCACCGCGGACACGCTCGGGCGTGTGCTCGCCGGACAACGTTTGGTGCGTGTGCGTTCTTCGGTCCCGGCCATCGCGGGCGCCGAGCTCGTGGGCCATTTGGTCGATGCGGTCAGCGCGCGCGGCAAGAATCTTTTGGTCCATTTCGACGACGGCCGCGTGTTGCACACACATCTCAAGATGCGTGGCTCGTGGCACGTCTATCGTCCGGGTGAGCGCTTTCAACGTCCAGAGCATGAGGCGCGTGTGGTCTTGGAAGTGTCCGATGCGCTCGCGGTCTGTTTTGCGGCTCCCACGGTCCGGCTGCTCACGGCCCAGGCGGCAGCCAACGACCCGTATTTGAACGGCCTCGGCCCGGATCTGATCCCCGATCAGTTCGATCTCGAGGAGGCCGTAGGCAGGCTACGAGCGCTCGCAGGACTCTCGCTCGGGGAGGCTTTGATGACACAAACCGCATTGTCCGGGATCGGCAATATCTACAAGTCGGAAACGCTGTTCGTCTGTCGCCTGAGCCCATTTCAGGCCGTGTCGACGCTCGCTCAGCCGGAGCTCGTGCGCCTCGTGCAAAGCGCGCGCGAATCCTTGCGAGAGCATGCCCAGAGCGGTTCAGCTCGGCGCATCGCTACCCTCGGCAGAGCTGGCCGCTATTGGGTGTACCGCCGTTCCGGTCGCGCGTGCCGCGTGTGCGGCAACACCGTGCGTATGCAGCGTCAGGGCGCTTTGCATCGCTCGACGTACTACTGCCCGAACTGTCAGAGCAGCCCCTGACGGCGACGCGCGTACCAATGTCCACCGAGCGCAAGCGACGCCGCCAAAGTCCAAGCCCAAGCGGGCAAGAGCGGCACACTGCTCCGTTCCGCCGCCACCTCGATCGGTTTGGGGATTGGCAGATCGCTCAGGTTTGCACGCGAGACCGCGCGACCGCCGCTGGCCTTGGCGATGCGCGAAAGGCGCTCCGGATCCGGGCGTGAGTCGCTCCAAGCAGGCCCGCCACGCTCGCAGGCGAAATCGTAGCGTGTCGGCGGAGCCGCGCCCACGCGTGCGCTGGCCGAGTAGCCACCGGCGGGGAGCTCGCCCAGCTCCAATTCCAGCACTCCGGACGCAGGATCCGTGACCTGCTTCGTCAGCACCGGGGCCGTGTAGGGGCCGAGCCGCATGAGCTGCAAAGACACGTTGCCCGTCGAGCCCGGCAGGCGCACGAGCCGTAGCCGTGCCGGCAAACCCGCGATGCACGGACCCGCGAGCTCCAAGCGTAACGCTTCGTAGCGCGGGTCGCGCATCAACCAGCCAACCAGCCCGTCCCACAACGCGCCGTAGGCGCGACCCGCCGCGCGATCCGCGAACTCGCTGAAAGAAAGCGCGTGCGTCCCATCCACGCCGAGGGCGATCGAGCGCCCATCGCCGGCCTCGCCCAAAGCGAGCACAGGCATGGCGCCCTGCCCCACGCGCCGTTCGGGATGCTCCCAGAGCGTGATCGCGTTCGGTCGAGCCGCGCCCAGTGTGTTCGATCCGGTGAAGGTCGGCAGCTCGTCCGCGAACAGCTCGGTCAGGCCGCGCAAGACTGGCGCCGAGCGCCCCGCCTCGGTGTAACGCGGCACGAAATCCGCCGTATCGAAGGGCGGTTCACCCGAGCGCAGCTCGACGGGCAAGACAGCCTCCAAAGGCGAGCGCGCGTAGCCACCACCTGCGAAAGCCGAGGGGCCGCCGACCATGATCAAGCCACCGCCTCCGCGCACGTAGTTCGCGAGTGCCGGCAGATGGCGCGCGAGCTTGTAAGTCACGGCGTCGATGTCCTGCAAGATCACCGCATCGAAGCTGGGCAAGTGCTCGGTGAATAGCTCATCGACCGGAAATGGGATCAGCGCCAGCTCGGAATCTTCACTGGTTTCGGTGTTGTCCTCGTCCGTGCGCAAGATGAAAAATGCGATCAAGTCGATCGATTCGTCGCTCTTCAGCCACATCCGCAGCGCACGCACGTCGTAGGTCGGGCGCCCCGCCACGTGCAGCAAGCGCAGCCGATCGCGAGTCACGCTGAAGCTGAGGATGCGCGTGTTGTTTTCGGGAATCGTGTCGCCCTCGGGCGGCTCGATGCTCACCTCGACCAGACGCGCGCCGGCGCGGTCGAGCGTGATGCTGAGCTCGACCGTCGCGGTTTCGCCCGTCATTTTGGCCACGCCCGAGGCCAGCACGAACGGCTCGACCCCCTGGCGCAACTCGCGCGCGGTGACCGGAACCTCGGCGCAGTTGAGGCCGCCCGAGCAGCCGATCTCGATCGTCAATGCCAAGGCTTGGTGCGCGACGCTCGCGCCCGAGCTGCGAATCGAACGAATGCTCGCGTCACGGGGCGCCTGCTCGGTCACCGCCACGGTGTGAATCGGCGTGCCCAGCGCGGACGACAGCTCGCGCAGCGACGCGTCGTCCTGCGAGGCGCTGGGGCGCACGAAGCGCCCATCGCTCACCACCACGATCGCCTTGGGTCTTTCACCCGGTTCCTGCGCCAAGGCGTTCAGCGCGGCGCTCAAATCGCTCTCGTCGGAGAGCTCGCTCGGGTTCGTGTGCAAAAGCGCATCGGCGATCGGCAACGGGCGAAGCTCACCAGCTCCGAAACCTCGCACGGCCACACGCGCGCCGGAGAAGTGCTTGGTCAATGCCTGTGCGCTGCGCAATGCAAGCTCTCGTCGCGTCTTACCCTCGCTCGGTAGAAGCAAGCGTCGAGACTCGTCCACCAAGACCACGACCTTCGCGCCGACGCTCACGCCCCGCGTATTCACACGCGCGGGGCGCAGCACGGCGGCTGCTACGAGCAGCAGCGAGAGCAGTCCCGAAAGCAAGACCCACACGGCCGCGCCTTCGCGTTTGCGCAGCTCGAAGCCCAAAAAGCCGAGCGACAAGAGTCCGAGACCCAGGACCGCGAACAAGGTGAGCTGGGGTACGCCCTCGGCGAGCGCCAACGCGGCCAAAGTCATGGTTTCTGTCGGGCTCGACGCCGCATCAAAAACGGCGCGTGCACCTGATCGTCCTTGTAGTCGGAACACAGTACGTACATCGCAATGTTCACCGCCAGGCGCACGGCATGCTCACGCTGGTCGAGGCCACCCGACTCGGTCTCGAGCGCGAAGCCTTCGCCGCTGCGAGCCAGCGCGCCCAGCAAATCGTGCTGCAAAAACAGGACTTGCGTGTTCTTGCCGCGCACGATGGCCGAGATCTCGGGCGGCCCCAGCACGCGCCCCACCGGTCGATCCACGATGTAGAACGTCTTGAAAATGACGTGACCCGGATCCAGACGCACGGGCGCCGATTCCGGGAGCACGCGAGCGAGCTCACGGCGCGCGCCGCGCCCGAAGGCACCCGACGCCGGGTTCGAGTCATCGACCACGAGCACCCCGCCGAGTCGCATGAAACGCAAAAGGCCGCGCACCTCGGCCACCGACAGCGGACCAGGATCGACGTCCCCCGCCCAGATAGCGAACGGCTCGGCCTGCAGCGCAGGCTGATCGGCCGCTACCTCGGAGGCAACCAAACGCGCCGGGGCGCTGGTGCGTCGCACGAGCTCCCAGGACCAACGGCCAGCGCCCGAGCTGCGCACGCCGAGTGGCGGGTGGTTACCTGCTCGCAACAGGCGCGGGTGAAAGGCACCGCCGTCGCCGAACGCGAAGGCCCGCGCCGACGCCAGCGACAATGAAAGGGGGACCGTCAACACGGCGCGGCGTGACCAACGTCCCGTCATCAATCGAAATCCTGAACGTGCCACACGCCTGCTTCACGCCGTAGCTTGACTTGATGGCCGCCAGGCACCGTGACCACGGCATTGTCACCGGAAACTTTCACGTCCAAAGTGTCCGGATTTTCCAGGCCCTCCACCAGTGATTTCAGATCCCCCTCCAGAGCCTCGCGCGTTTCTGCGGAAAGTACGCCGAGCAGCGCCGCATAGCTGCGCCGAGCCAATGCGCGACGAAAGTCCCCCAGGGCTTCCGAAGGGCTCCGCGGCCGGCTGGGCACCGTGCCCAAGGAGCTCACGTGAAAGGCGCCGTCCTCGAGATCGAACAAGGCGCTTTCCCCGTCTTCGAAGCGGATCTCGGCGGAAGCCTGGACGCGGCTCGCTGGCGAGAGCAATGCAGTCCCCTGTCGATTCAGCTCAGCCTTCGCTTGCTGCACCAAGCTTCGGGTCCCCTGACGCCCGAAGTCACGCTGCGCTTCACTGCTCAGCAGCGCGTAAATGCGCTCGGAATCGCCCGCGCGTGCGGCCTCGGCATAGCGCGCAGCCGCGAGCTTCGGGTCCGGGAAACGCGCCGCTGCGCAGCCCGCCGTCAGGCCCGCGAGCAGGCCGAGGCCGGCGAATGCCGAACAGGCTGGAAAGGCGGACCGCATGGCGTGAGACAGCTAGCGAAAGCCGAGCCACTTGGCTACTGTTTGCGGCGGATGTTGGCAATGGTCGGGTCTCGCCCGGCGTTGGTGCTCGGCGCCGCGCTCGTTTCGCTGGCCTGCAGCGGACCGCCGCCCCGGACCGTGAACGCCACCCGGCCGCTCGACGAGCGGCGGGCCATCGAGTTGATCATCGAGGCCTTCCGCGATGAGCATGACCGAGCCGTGCCAGGCGGCAACCTGCAGCTCTCCGACAGCCAAAGCTTACACGTCGACGTGAACGGCCAGGACCGAAAGTACGGTGTGGCCTACGTTACCGCAAGCGAGCGTATCGCCCTCGGTGCGACTCTTCCCCCCCGCGACCCGGCCATGGGCGACGCCCTGCAGCTCGTGTCAGGCTTGGGTAGCGATGGCGACGCCCGTGTGCTCGTCTTGGAGGACTCCGATTACGTGTTCGACGATCACGTCGGCGAGACGCACGAATCCAGCAGCTTCACGGCGGAGCTCAAGCTCAAACGCGACGTGCACGACTTCTTGGTGCGCGCCCACAAGGAAAAATGGCCCTGACCGTCAGCGCGCGCTCTCGCTTTTCCGGCCCGAGCACCGAGACCCTGATCAAGGGCGCGGCCATCGCCGCGGCCGTCGGTATCGCCTCGTCGATCACCGAATACGCCGACTTGGGCAAATGGCTGGCCGTGGCGGGCGTCGTGCTGTTGATCGTCGGACTGCACCGCTTTGGCCGCCTGGGGCCGGACGAGGCGATTGTTTTCGAGCTTTCGCCCCCTCGCAAAAAGAAGCGCCGGAAGCAGCGCGCTGACAGCGATGCCAAGCCCGCAGACACGGGCGGCGAAGGCGAAGCGTCGGACTGAAGGCGCGCGGCTCAGGTTTCGCTGCGTAGTACCGCGACCGCGACGTCTTTGCCGAGATCGGGAGTCAGCTCGACCGCGAGACCGAATTCACGACCGGCAATCTCGAGCTCGAACGAGCTGGGCGTCGTCGCCGAGGCATTCGTCAGCGGCGAAAGTTGTGCGATCGCGCGCGCATTCACCTCGGGCGAGATCGGTGCACCAAAGACCTCTTTGCCGACCACCAAGTACACGTACACGAGCGGCATCTTCTGCCCCTCGGCAAGCGCACTGCGCAAGTTCGACGCGAGCGCGAACTCCAAGCGGCGCGCGTACGCGGCCCAAGACCAACCGGTCACGTACAGGCCCTTCACTTCACTGCCCGAAAGCACGGGTTGGGCCGCGATCCACTGGCCGTCGGCCCGACCACGCACGCCTGCGGCTTCAGGCAGCGAGCCGCGTGATTCGACGTACTGGCCCGCGAGCGCCACTTTGAGCTCGGGAAAGGCAGGCAAGAGCGCATGCCCTGCCATCGAATCTTGATCTTGGTCGTTCCTGATCACGACGCCATCGGTGCCCGTGACCGCGAAGAACGTGCCCTTGGAGACGCGCAGATCTTGAACCTTGTTGCGCGCGGTCTCGAGCGCGGAACGCGCCCCGTGCGGATCGTCACTGGCAGGTTTTCCGGTGGCGAAGATGGGCAGCAGGAACTTCGCGCCCTGAGGCAAACCCGAACGCACTTCGCTGACGTCGTTGTGGGTGGTTTGCGCCAAGCGAACCACATCGGGGCGGGCCTTTTCGGCGCTGATCGCGCTTTGCTTTTTACAGCCCGACGAAGCCGCCGCGACCGACACGATCGCTGAGGCGAGGAAGCGGCGCCTCGAAACCCATGTAGTCAAACGTCGCACTTTCATCTTTGGAAGCTGGGCATACGCCGGTGCACGAAGCGCGCAAATCGAAATCGCGGAACTCTGCGATTACAATGAGGGATACTTTCGAGCGACCACTAGGGCGGGCCGTAATAGGCGCGAGGCGCGACTTCGATATGTGTCGCCCGCCTGCGAAGCGCGCACACTTGGCTTCGGCGCTGAAGCTGGAGGAGTGCGTCGTACTGGGGCGCATTTGCCAAACTCCGCACGCGGCCAACGCGAGAACGAGCGCGGAGCGCACGTGGCGACAGAGCGCGAAATGCTGGGACCAGTTTCACTTCCATTGAAGCCGAGATGACCAAGTGTTAGTAGTGGATGAAAGTTAGAGATCCGCTTGTGTGCCTCGTGCACCAAGGAGCAGCTCACCGTGACCTCGTACGCCCCGCCTCGCCCAGTGCCGCGCTCGAACCGCCTGTCGGACGCCCCACAAGCGATGCCCGCGCCGGGTCCGCGTCGCGCCTCACACACCGCGATGGAACGCCTGGTTTCCGCGGATGATCTCAGCGTGGTCTTCCAGCCCATCGTGAACATGACGGACGGCGAGCTGTTCGCGCACGAGGCGCTCGTGCGCTGCAGCGTGCCCGCGCTGAGGAACCCACTGGTGCTGTTCGAGCGCGCCCTAGAAGCGGGCTGCGCAGGTCGCCTAGGGCGGATGATTCGCGAGATCGCCGTGCCACTGAGCGCCGGCCGCCCGCTGTTTCTCAACGTGCATCCGCAAGAGTTGCACGAAGCGTGGATCGTGCGCCCCGATGACCCGATCTTCTGCCACGACCACGTGCTGTACGTAGAAGTGACCGAGGCCATGCCGCTCACGCAACACGAGCTGTGCATGAACGTCTTGCGCGAGCTGCGCGCGCGTTGTCGCGTCGAGCTGGTGGTCGACGATCTGGGCGCCGGCTATTCGAACCTGAAGCGCATTTTGGACCTACAGCCCAAAATCGTGAAGCTCGATCGCGAGCTGATTATCAATCTCGATCGCAACCCCCGTCAGCAGAAGCTGGTCGCCGGCATCGTGCGCATGTGCGTCGATCTGGACGCGATGGTCGTCGCCGAGGGCATCGAGACCGACGAAGAGTTCATCGTCTTGCAAGACATCGGCGTTCACTACGGTCAGGGCTATCTGTTCGCGAAGCCCGCCTACCCGATGCCCGCGTTCACTTGGCCGCCGGATTCGCAGATCAAGACCAAGCCCGGCTTGAAGCGCGCCTCGAGCTATCCGCCTCCGGCTGCCTGACGCGCCCGCGGTTGACTTAGAAGGACCAACCGACATTCAGATTCAGCAGCGGGATGAAAGCCTGCTGTTCGTTGTGGTCCGTGTTTCCCTGCGAGTCCGTGCCTTCGGCGCGCGCTGTGACGTATTCGAAGCCGCCCTGAGCGAAGAATGTGAAGCCAATGGCAGTGAGCAGCTTGTAGCCGACGAACGGGCCCAGAGCCACACCGCCTGCGGCCGCTTCGACCGCCGCGCCCTCGAACCTGTTGGTGCTCACGTGAATGTAGAGCACCTCCGCGCCGAGTTGCAGACTCGAAAAGTCACGCAGCGGATAGCCCACCAATTGTCCGCCGAGCTCCCAGACGGAAAAACGATCCTGCGCGTAGTCTGGATTGGTTGGCTGCGCCGTGGTGCTGCCGAAGCCGCCGATAATCGCGACGCCGAAATGAGGTGCCGCTCTGGCTTCCAGCTGCAGCTCGACGATGGGGCTAATCAGATGCAACGGCGAGAACGTGAGCGAGACGTAGCGAGGTTTCGGCTGGTTCGGGGATGGCTCGACGGCGGCCGTGTTTTCTGGCTGCGGCGCCGATGCGAGTCCTGGCGCAGGAACCGGCGGCGCGGGTGGAGGCGCTGCCGCGAGCGGTGGGGCGGGCGCCGAGGGCGGTTGGGCGGGCGCCGGCCGCGCGCTGGGCTGTGCGGGGGCAGGCGGTTCCTCGACGGGAAAGCTTGCCGAATTTTGCGCAAGCGCGTGTCCGCTCGAAAATACAATCACCCCACCCATTACCCAACCCGGAATCTTAAGCATGTTTTGCACTCTAGCAATCCGCGAAGCGCTCCGCGAGCACGCGTTCTCACCCCTCACGTGTACGTTGCGTCTGGCGAGAAAGCCGGTTGGCCCCCGTCGGTCGCAGGACCGGCGCTGGCGCTCGTCGCCGAGAAAACACTGACGACTTGAAGCGCACCGCCACCCACGTACCCTCTGCGCCATGATCGACAAGAACACAGGCCAGAAGCCCGTCGTCTGGGGCGTGCTGGGTGCCAGCCATTTCGCGCTCATGGCGGCCATTCCCGCGATGCAGCAGGCCCCGCTGGTCGAGCTGCGAGCCCTCGCGTCCCGCTCGCTCGATAAAGCGAAACAGGCCGCGGCGTCCGCCAACGTAGCGCACGCCTATGGGAGCTACGAAGAGCTGCTCAGCGATCCGGAAATCGAGGCCATCTACAATCCGTTGCCCAACCACCTGCACGTGGCTTGGTCCATCAAGGCCGCGCGGGCCGGAAAGCACGTCCTGTGTGAAAAGCCGATCGCCATGAATGCCGGCGAGGCACAAGAGCTGGCCCGGGTGGCGCATGAAACCGGCAAGCTGATCGGCGAAGCGTTCATGGTTCGCCACCATCCGCAGTGGGAGCTCGTCGTCAACCTGATCCAAAGCGGTCGCATCGGCCAGGTGCGCGCCGTTCAGACTGCGTTTTCATACTCGAACAGCGATCTGCACAACATCCGTAACCAAAAGGACAAGGGAGGTGGCGCGCTGTACGACATCGGCGGCTACGCCATCAACACCGCCCGCTTGATCTTCGGCAAGGAGCCGACGCGCGTCGCGGGGATGGCTGCACGCGACCCGAACAGCGGCTGCGACTCGCTCACCTCGGCCATCCTGGATTTTGGGACTGGGCAAGCCAATTTCGTGGTGGGCACGCAGCACGTCCCCTACCAGCGCGTGCACATTTTTGGCACCCGCGGTCACCTCGAGGTGGAGATCCCCTTCAACCCGCCGCACCATCGCCCGTGCAAGATCTACGTCGACGACGGTTTCGTCGGCGCGCCCGATTTCAGCGTCGAAACGAGCTCCGATGATCGCCGGGAGGTGCTGACAACCCCGCCCGCCAATCACTACACTCGCCAGTGGCAGGCGTTTTCGGAAGCGATCCGCAGCGGCAAGCCGATCCAGAACGACATGCACAGCGCAGTCGCCAACATGCGCGTCATCGACGCCATCTTCCGCGCCCTCGACAGCCAGCGCTGGGAGCCCGTCTGAGCGTTTGGCTAGCCGCGAGGCACACGGGGCGCGCTGACCGGCGTGGCCGGCGGCGCGCCGCGCCGGGCCGCGCGCCGAGCTCGGCAACTGAATTCAGAGCGCGCCCAACACGGCTTCTACATGCCCGGGGACCCGCACGCCGTTCCAAGATTTTGCGATCTTGCCGGACTTGTCGACGATGAACGTGCTCCTTTGCACGCCCATGTATTCGCGGCCGTAGTTGAGCTTCTTGATCCAAATGCCGTAGGCGCTGATCAACGTCTTGTCGACGTCGGACAAGAGCGTGAAGTTCAGACCGTACTTCTCTTTGAACTTCGCGTGACGCTTGGGGTCGTCGGGGCTGACGCCGAGCACGCGAACCTTCGCGCTGTTGAACGCCTTGAGGTTGTCGCGAAAGTCACAGGCCTCCTTGGTGCAGCCCGGTGTGTCGTCCTTGGGATAGAAATAGATCACGTACGGTTTGCCAGCGAGGCTCGTCGAGCTGACGACGCTGCCCGTTTCGTCGGGCAACGAGAACGCCGGCGCCTTGCTGCCTTCGGCGAGACCCGCGCTCGGTGCGCTGGGCTCGACCTTGGCCTTGGCCTTGACGGCAGCTACGGGCTTGGCCTTCGCCGGCTTCGTTGCCGTGGGCGCGGCCGGGGCCTTGGCCTTCGTGGCCTTGGTGGGGGACGCTTTGCTCGGTTTCGCTATGCTTTTTTTGGCTGCCATCAGAAGCTCCATCGCGACCTTTCCTGGACGTCGCTTTCGCGCCTCGAAGCTATCACGCAGCCTCGAACTGGCGACATTACGCGGGAGTCCCGGGCCTTGTCGCCCGCGACGATTCGAGTAAATTGCGCGGCGATGCTCGAACTTCCCGATCCAGGTCTGTACCGAACCACGCAACCCTTGCCCGGCAACGAAGCCGCCTTCCCAGCCGGCGTGCTCGTCTACGTCGGACAGCCATCGAACGGCGGTGTGAAGTTCGTGGTGCGCCCAGCCGACAATCGTCGCAATCGTTGGTTCTGGCGCGATCCGACCACGCCGCTGCGCTCCGCGAGCTGGGCCAAGACACTGAAGCAGTTGCCTTCGGAGGGCTTCTACGTTTTGCCCGAGCCGCTCGAGTTCGAAGGCGGTGGCCGCTGGCTGAAGAACGCCATCGTGCAACTCGGTTACAACGAAAACGGCGCTGGCATTCTGTTCGTGGGCGAGTGGGCAGACGACGCAGAAGAGAACGTGCTGCGCTTCAGCGATCGCGGCCTATTGATCGACGACGCGCTCTTGGCACGGCTGATCTGGGCGCCGATCTTGCCCGTGCGTCCTGCAACTGCAGCCGCCAACAGCAACGCCTGACCAGCGCGCTCGGGGTGACGCGGAGACGTGAGCGGCTCGAACGCCGGCGGTGCCAAAGCCGCTCCGTCATCGGGGATCCTCCCCGCACCCGCTGGACCGACGCCAGCGGGGCCCCGTTAGCTATTCACTTCGCGGCAGCCAGGTTCTTGGCCACGAAATCCCAGTTCAACAATTTGTCGCAAAAGGCTTCCAAAAAGCCCTTTCGATTGTTGCGATGGTCCAAGTAGTAAGCGTGCTCCCAGACGTCACACACCAACAGCGGCACGTCCGTCGTGGTGAGCGGCGTCTCGGCGTTGGGCGTCTTCACGATCTTGCCCTTGCCGCCGTCGAGCACGAGCCACGCCCAGCCGGAGCCGAACTGCGTCAAGCCTGCCTGAATGAAATCGGCCTTGAACTTGTCCCAACCACCCAAGCCGGCGATCAGATCGGCCACGGGACCCGCGGGTGGCGCACCGCCACCGTTCGGCTTCAAGCTCTCCCAAAAGAACGTGTGGTTCCAAACCTGCGCCGCGTTGTTGAACACAGGCCCAGAGCTGGACTTGATGATCTCGACCAGGCTCTTCGACTCTTCCGGCTTGCCGGCAATCAGTCCGTTCAGCGTCGTCGCGTAGGTCTTGTGATGCTTCTCGTAGTGGTAGTCGAACGTTTCTTGCTTCATGACCGGCTCGAGCGCGGTTTTCGCGTACGGGAGCGGGGGGACTTCAATTGCCATTGCTGACTCCTTGGGTTGCCGTTTTTCCGGCCCGGAAATCTCGGTTCGGAGCCGAGCTGTGTCAACGGCCAAGCGCGGCTTTTGGCATTTTTTCGGGATGTCGCCCGCGGCCGAGAGCAAGCGCGTGAGCCCGGCCGCCCGCTCTGACCTCGGCGCCGAGCTGGGCCGCACGGCGATCCTGGATTTGTACTACGATGCCGATGTCGCGGCTTTGTCGCCACGGCTTCGCGATCGCTTCGTGAAGCTGAGCCGCGACGCCGCCACCGATGCGTTCCTGGCGCAAGCCGGGCGTGGGCGCCATTCCTGGTGGCGCAGCCAACTGCATCGCCTGTTTCGGCAATTCATGTCCGATTTCGACGCGAACGGTTTACTCGACATGTATCCGCTGTTCGTGGCCAGCACCGAACATTGGCGGCTCTTGCTCGGGCCGGAGCGCGTCGCGCGTCTGCTGGACGTCGGCGCAGGCTCGGGCAACGTCACGCGCACGCTGCTGCCGCTGGCCGAGCACGTGGTGACCACCGAGCTCTCACGCCAGATGGCCGAGCGGCTGCGCCGTACCGGGCTCGAGTGTCACGAGCTCGATCTGGCCGAGCAGGATTTACCGGGCGCGCCGTTCGATCTCATCAGCTGCTTGAACGTGCTCGATCGCACCGCGCGCCCGCGTCAGCTGCTGCGCCGGATGCATGAACGGCTCGAGCCCGGCGGCCGGCTCTTGCTCGCGCTGGCCCTGCCCTACAATCCGTTTTTCTTTCGCGGCAACAGCACGCCCGAACCCTTGGAACGACTCGCCTGCGACGAAGCGAGCTGGGAGGGCGCCGTGAGCAGCTTGGTGGAGCGCGAGCTCGAGCCGCTCGGGTTCACGGTCGTCGCCGTGTCACGCACGCCGTACTTGTCGTTCGGTGATGCCAAGAGCAGCTTGTATGAGCTCGACGACGCGCTGCTCGTCTGCAAAAAAACCTGACGCGGGGCGGCCGCTAGCTACCCGCAGCTCGACGCGGCGCGTACCAGCAACTCATTTCAGCTCACAGCCCGTTGCGCGCGCTTCCTGAACGAACCAGCGCGCGCCCAGCTTGAAGCAGATCGTCGCGCTCTTCTGCGCCCCGTTCGACGAAACGCGAAATTTGAAATCGGGCATCTCCGCCCGCCCGTTCGACACCCTGACCGCGCCCGCGCAGTCCACGTCCCGGAACTGGCCGGTATTCGTCGACCCGTCGTAGCCGTTGATCAGCACGTACTGCTCGGCCAGTGCGCACGCGAACGGGTGATCCAACTCTGGACCCTCGGGATGCGCGGCAATCTGTTTGTTCAGCTCGGTCTTACGCGCATCCACGCGCGCGTAGTCCGCACGGATGTCCGTCACCAGCCAAACCCAGCAGCCCACGCACAGCACACCCGTGACCACGGAGCACAACAGCCCAACCGTGGCGCGCAGCGGCAGCGCCGCGCCCGCCTCGCGCGCCGAAGCCTGCGCCCGCTTGAAGGCCAGAAACGACAGCACGTTGAAAATCGGCAGGCAGAAAAAGACGAAGCTCAGCAAGCCCCACATCAGCGCTCGGCTCGCGGAAAGCTCGGTGGTGCCCTGCAGCTTCACCTTCAGCACCGCCAGCTGGGCGTTCAGGCTGGCCTGTTCTTGGGCCCGGCGCCCCGCCTCCGCGGCGAGCGCCGCCTGCGCCGCCCCCGAGAGCGTCCCGCAGTAGCCGCACTGGTCCGTGTTCGGAGGCAAACCCGCGCCACAGCGCTCACATGTAAACATGGCTCCAACGCAGGCTACCCCGTCCGCCCAAGACCCCGAAAGCCGGGAGCGCGCCCTCACCCAAGACCGCCCCGAAACGCCTAGCTGACAAACCCACTAGACAAGGACCGCGGACGCAACTACAGGAACCTCCACGACGAGCCGAAGTGGCGGAATTGGCAGACGCGACGGACTCAAAATCCGTTGTTAGAAATAACGTGTCGGTTCAAGTCCGACCTTCGGTACCCCAGCCCAATTGAGCGAGACGCGCAGCGAGCAGACGCTCGCTGCGCCCGCTGAACACCCCTGACGCGGGCTAGATCCCCGGGTGTCTGTCGCTGGCGGCGATGGCGCTGCCCGCCGCCGTGGTCGCTTCAGTTTATGAAGGCGGACTCAGTGGCTCTCCGCCGTGCACTCGTGGCGGCGCGGCTGGCGCGATCGCGCAGGGCTGTGCGCGGGCCTGACGGCGTATCGGGAAGCTCGCTCGACGATCACCGCTGCGCGACGATCACCCACCGCGCTGCGCTCACCGTGCACCTACGACGACTGCGGTTCAGCGAACTAGCTTCGGCGCATTACTCGATACCCCTCGCGGGTGAGGAGCTGTCGGATATTGCCCTAGCTCAGCGCTATCTGCGCCTAGGGCGCCAACGCCGAAGCCAACGCGACTACGGTTAAAATCGCCCAAGATTCAGGCTTGACGGCGTCCGATCGCATTTGCCGGCTTGAGCTTCTTTTTGCGGCGTGGTTTGGTGCGGATCATGGATCCATTTCGTCGCTGCGTTCAGGACTTGGAAGCCATCGATCGCTTGCTCGAGCTTCCGCATGGTCATCCCATCGCGTTCGAGATGTTCCGCGAGCTGGTGCCGTACCTGTCGCAGCTGAGCCCGCTACGCGAACGAGATCCATCGGGCGCGCTCGCGTGCTTGTTCGACTATGCCCAGGGCGTGCGCGTTCGACTCGGTTACTCGAAGCTCGAATCGTCCGCACCGCCCGGCGAACAGGTCGCGCGCGTCGCGTAGCGTCGGCTTGCGGCCGCGCAGCGCCCTTGCCGTCGCCGCGGTAACCCGCCGATTTGCAGCCAGTGCCATTGGCGCGCCGAGGCTTCCGCGTGCAGGTCGGCTAGTTACATGATATGAGCCGCGCCATGCGTATCTGCATTCTTGGTGCAACCGGGCTCGTCGGCCGCGAAAGCTTGGATTTGGTACAGCGCGCTTGGCCCGGCGCGGAACTCTCGCTGTTCGCCAGCCGCGATCAAACGCTCGAGCACGCAGGCAAGTCGTACAAGGTACGCGCCGCTTCTCAGCTCGAGAACAGTGACGCACCGCGTGGCGAGCTGGCCCTGGTCGCCCTCGACGACGATCACAGCCAACGCTACGTGCCGCGCTTGCTCGATCTGGGCTACCGCGTCGTCGACAAGAGCAACACCTACCGGCTCGATCCCAAAGTTCCGCTGGTCGTGGGCGGAGTCAATTGCCGCGAAGTGACCGAAGCCGTACGTTTGGTCGCCAACCCCAACTGCACCACGATCCCGTTCGCGCTCGCGACTGGACCGCTGAAGCGCGCCTTCGGGCTCAGCTCGGCTACCGTCAGCACGTATCAGGCCGTCAGCGGGGCGGGCATCGGGGCGCTGGACGAGTTCTTGGCCGAATCCAAGGCCGGCTATTCGGAGCCGAACCGTTTCGGCAGTGGCTTCAACGTGAGTCACTATGCCGGCAACGCCGTGCCCCACAACGGGAAGACCGACGAAAGCGGGTTCAGTGCCGAGGAGCGTAAGCTCGTGCAAGAGAGCCGCAAGATTTTGGATTTTCCGGACTTTGCGGTCTCGGCTCAATGCTGCCGCGTGGCGGTCGCCGTCGGTCACTACCTCAACACCTGGCTTACCCTGACGCGAGCTCCCGAGCTCAGCGAGCTCGAGTCCGTGCTCGCGGACGCCAAGCAAGCGCCTTTCGTCCACTTCTTCCCCGGTTCCTCGGGCGACGGCTTGAGCGCGCTATCCTGCGTGCAGGACCGCGATCGCGCTCTGGTCGGCCGCCTGCGTCGCGACGCGCGCGATGCAAGCGGCAAGAGCGTGTGCTTGACGATGGCCGCCGACAATCTGCGCCTGGGCGCAGCGACCAACGCCATTCGCATCGCCAGCCGCTGGTTTCCCGCGCAAGACGCGGAACTCAACGCACCCGGGAACTGAGCGGGGTAAGCTCATTGCCGTGAGCTCGTACTCCCAGCGCAACAAGCCCGCCGCCCTCGGCTCGCTGCTCGCGAGCTCGCGCGAGGCGGCGGCGCGCTACGCCGGAACCGTCATCGACCGCGAGCAGTGGCGGCGGATCGTCGGTGAGCGGATTGCTGCGCGCACCGAGCCTGGAGCCAAGCGCGGCCGCGAATTGACGGTGCACGTGGCTTCCGCGAGCTGGGCGCAGGAGCTCTCGCTGCTCGTGAACGAGATCGTGGTCCGGCTCAAGGCCGCAGGCATCCACGTCGACACGGTGCGCTTTCGCGTCAAAGCCATCGACGCCCAGCCCCGCGATCCGGCGGCGCGGCAGCCGCTGTACCGCAAGGCCGCCCTACCCGGGGCGTTGACCGAGCGCCTCGAGAACATCGCAGATCCCGAGCTGCGCGCTGCGATCGGCGAAGCCGCAGCGCTGTGGCTAGCGTTGGACGAAGTGCCCGCCAAGACGCGCGCAACGGGCCGACCGCCCGCGCCGTCACGGCCGGCGCCGTCTACTTCAACGCCACCAAACGCTCGAGGCCTTCGAGCCGCTGAATCGCAAAGCGCTCGTTCGGAGCGTACGCCTGCGTCTGGGCGTGCAAAATCGAGAGATAAGCCCTGAACGCTTGCAGGTTGACCGCGTCGACACGCCGCAGCACTGCGTACATTTGATCGACGAGCTCAATCGGCATGGGGCGGCGCAGCGACGCGTACAAATCCACCGTGTAGTCGAGCCATTTTCCGTGGGAAGTCGCTTCGGCGAGCTTGCCCGCGTAGGTCGCGGCTCGGCTGACGACGCGCGCCGGCGGCTCGCGCCCACGCTTCACCTCCGAGAGCACGTTGTTCAGCGCGGTCGAGAGCACCCGCTCGGCTTCTTCGCCTCGGCCCAAAGCCAGAACCTTGTCCGCGACGCCACCGAGTAGCTCCAGTGCCTCGGCGCGCTGCGTGGCCTCCACTTCCGGCTGCTTCAGCTCCGCCTTGGTGTCTGCGCGTGAATCCGATACCGGAACCAGGGACACCTCGTTCGGGGTACGCATGCCGAGCAAGGTCTCGGCGTTGCGGCGTTCGGCCGGCATCGCTACCGGCGCGCGCGCGACCGAGCAGACCGTGAATTGCTGCTTGCCGATTTGTAGCTGGTCCCCCGCCCTGAGCGGCTCGCTGCCGTTGACGCGCTTGCTGTTGACGAAAACGCCATTGGCGCTGGCGAAGTCCTCGACGATGGCGCGCTCATCGCTAACGAGGATCTGCGCGTGCCGGCGCGAGACCAAGCCATCATCGAGCACGAGATGGCAATTGGAACTTCGACCGATGAGTATCTCTCCGGGGCGCAGCTCGAACGTGCGCCCCTGGTACTCGAGCCAGAAGCGTTGCGCGCTGCGCGTCGGCTCCTGAGCTTGATCCATCCGCGGCATCGTGCGGCGAGAGTTCTGATCGGAATCCAATGCCGTCAAACCTAGCGTGCCTGTCCAAAGCCGTCGAGCCAGGCCGCTACCTCATTTCGCCGCGGCTAGCCGTTCGAGCCCCTCGATGCGGCTGAGCAGGAAGCGGTCGGCCGGCCCGAGGCTCTGCGAGCGCTCGTGTAGGCCGTCCAGATAGTCCCGCAAAACCGTTAGATTCACGGACTTTACCTTGCGGAGCACGGTGTAGAGCTCATCTACCACAGAGCCCGCACAAGTGCGCCCGACGGCCGCGTGCAAGCGAAAGATGTAGTCAACCCAGCGACCATTGGTGGTGACGAGCGCCAATTTCAAAGCGTACACCGACGCTCGCTCGAGCGTCTCGGTCGCGACCGTCACGCCACGTTGTGCGTCGACCAGTAGCTGGTCGAGCTGTTCGAAGAGTAGCTTCTCGGCCTCGTCTCCGCGGCCCATGGCCAGCGCCTTGTCCGCCAAGATCCCGAGCAAACCGAAGGTCGACGCGCGTTCGCTGGGCCCCTGGATCAGCGTGTCGGCCGAAAGCTCACGCCGCGACAAGAGCGTCATGTCCTGGCTACCGATCGAGATCTGATCTCCATGCGATAGCGAGCGCTTGCCCTCGATGCGATCGCTATTCACGCGCACGCCGTTCCTGCTGCCGAGATCGGCGAGCACCACGGAGTCCGGTGTGACCATGAGCGTCGCGTGGTTGCGTGAGACGAGCGGGTCGTCGAGCGATAGTTGACAACTCGTCGCACGGCCGATCACGAACTCTCCCAGCGGAAGCTCGATGTCGTGAGCGTTGTAGCGCAGCGAGTGCCTCATGCACCGACTGGCTCCGAGCTACCCAAGGCCTCGATGCCAGCAAGGCTCTCGCGGTCCTCGCTGCGCGGCCCGCCGCGCGAGCTCACGCTCTCGACCACACGCCGCGCCGCGGGCGCGAGCGAGGTCCGCTCGGACGGCGGCAAAGTGATCAAGCGTCGGCCGACGGTACGCGGCGGCACGCCGCCGAGCGACGCGTACACCGAGAGCAGCCACTTGCCCCAAGTGGCGTCGCGCCGAGTGGCAGCGAACGAGGCCGCTGCGTCGGCCACCGCATCGAGCATCGGACGCTCTACGGACATGCCGTTGGCGATCCGCTGCTCGATGCCGAGCCGTGCATGTAGCAAGATGCGCTCGATATCGTCGGAGCGGCCGATTGTCTCTGCGCGCCTCAGGGCATCGACGACCAGATCCAAGCCCCAATCACGCGAGGAGCTCGGAGCCCCGGCCAGTGTGTCTTCTTCGTTGCGATCGCTCGAACCGCAGGCTGGGCATTCCGCGAGCTCGAGCGGATAAGGCTGCCCGCACTCAGAACAGTGGCAGATGCAGCCCGTGATGCGCGTGCCTTGGCTCGTGCTCGCCGGCGCTCCCGCGCAAAACACCATTTCTTGTGTACCGATGCGTACCCGCTCACCGTCGCGCAGCACGTGCACGCGCTTGAGCAACGTTCCGTCGATCTGCACCCCGTTCCGCGATCCCAGATCTTCGATCGTGGCTCGCTCACCCGCGATGCGGATCCGAGCGTGCTCGCGAGAAACCAACGGGTCTTCGATCGTCACCTGACAGGTCATACTGCGACCGATCACCGTATCGCCCTGTGGCAAATCGATCTCCTGGAGCAGGAAGCGGAGGCGGAAGCGTGCCAATGACATGCTGGGAGGCGGGGGTAAGGACGGAATCATGACAGTAACCCGCCCTCCGCTCACCCGTCAAAAGTCGCGCGCGGAGCTCCGCAAAAGCGCCGCCGTGGCCGGTCCGGCAGGCTGGCTCGTCTGGCTGCCTCGTTTGGCTGCGGGAGCGCAGCCCACCTGCGCGCCAAATCCGCGGGTCGTATCAAATCGAGACGCGGAACGGGTGCAGCGCCGGGTCCGGAGGGCCGACCACGCGCTGCACGGTCGCCCTATCCGGGACAATCCGCGTCACGACCGAGAGGGGGGTCGCCCTCTCAGATCGCGCACGCCCTGCACGTCATGCCTTGAACTTCTTGATCAAGTCCGCGAGCGCGGCCACGTTCTCGAGCGAGACGGCATTGTAGATGG
>Ga0247779_1000298_pt1 | contig 35014 bp, 28 predicted proteins | sample UWRJL221509R5_FD_179925 | JGI IMG/M metagenome (GOLD analysis project Ga0247779, IMG submission 179925) | Plant litter microbial communities from Arlington Agricultural Research Station in Wisconsin, United States - UWRJ-L221-509R-5 | ecosystem: Environmental > Terrestrial > Plant litter >...
CCTGGCCCGTGTGGAGCGCTTGCGCCTGTTCTTAGTGTTGGACAAATATTAGACAGTTGATTGACATGCGCCAGATATGGCTCATAGATAGAGGGGTGACCCGCAGGCAAACCTTGACAAAAGTTGTACAATGGCATCCCCGGTCTTCGACTACCTGCTGATTGGCGGCGGTCTGCAGAACGCGCTGATCGCCCTGGCGGTGCTGACGCGCGATCCCGAGGCGCGGGTTTGTTTGGTCGAGCGCGGCGCGACCCTAGGCGGCAATCACTTGTGGTGCTTTCACGGCTTGGACCTGTCCGAGGCCGGGCAGGCGTTGCTGGCACCGCTCGTCGTGCGACGCTGGGACAGCTACTCGGTACGTTTCCCGAGCTTCGAGCGTCGCCTGGATACGCCCTACGCGGCGGTGAGTAGCGAGCGACTGGCCGAGCACGTCGTCGACGTATTTGCGACCAAGCTGCGTTCGCGGCTGATCCTCGGCCGTTCTGCCATGCGCGTCGAAGCCACGAGCGCAACCTTGAACGACGGCGAAATCCTGCACGCGCGGGTCGTGATCGACGCCCGCGGTCCGGAAGCCCATGCCCGCGAACACATCATCGGCTATCAGAAGTTCGTCGGGCTGGAGCTCGAGCTCGAAAGCCCCACCGAGCTCAGCGAGCCGATCGTGATGGACGCCAGCGTGCGCCAGGACGACGGCTTCCGCTTCGTTTACACGTTGCCGCTCGGCCCCAACCGCGTGTTGGTCGAAGACACCTACTTCGCCGATGGTCCGGAGCTGAATGTCGGTTTGCTGCGCAATCGCGCGCTCGCTCATGCGCACGATTTGGGTTTGGTGGTTGCGGGCATTGCTCGCGAAGAAACCGGTGTTCTACCGCTCCCATCGGCCGCTCGCGCGACGGCCCCCAGCTCACCCTGGCAAGCGGGCTATGCGGGGGGCTGGTTCCACCCGACCACGGGCTACTCGTTTCCGATCGCCGCGCGGCTCGCCTTGCACGTCGCAAGCACGACCCCCGAAACACTGTTCGGTGAAAGCTACGACGTGCTCGCTCGCGAGCATGCGCGTCAGCGGCGCTACGCTTGCTTGCTCAATCGCCTTCTGTTTCAAGCAGTCCCGCCCGAGGCGCGCCGAAACGTGCTGGAGCGCTTCTACCAGTTGCCTGAGCGCAGCATCGCGCGCTTCTATGCGCTGTCCACCACTGCCTTCGATCGCGCGCGCATCTTGTGCGGTCGCCCTCCGCATGGCCTGTCCCTCGGCCGCGCCATCACGAAAGGCCTCCTCCAATGACGAATCACGCATTGGCGGTGGAGGCGCCCTGCAGCTTGCTGACGCTGCTGCCCGAAGAGTTCGGCGCTCGGCGACTGGCCAAAGTGCTCGGCGCCGAGCACCACGTCCCGACTCACCTATGGGAGCCCGCGCTGGTTGGCCCACTGCTGGATTTCTTGGCTCGGCCGAGCAAGGAATTCCGCGCACGGCTGGTGCACTTGGGCTGGCAGCTGAGCGGTAGAAGCTACGAGCCACCCGCCGAGTTGCCACTGATCATCGAGGCCCTGCACTCGGGCTCGTTGATCGTCGACGACATCGAAGACGAATCGAAGGAGCGGCGTGGAGCGCCCGCGCTGCACCATCGCTACGGCTTGCCGCGCGCGCTCAACGCCGGCAACTTTCTGTACTTCTGGGCGCTCGAGCTATTGTCTCGGCTGGCCTTGCCACCGATCACCGAGCTCGCGCTGCACCGCGCGTTCAGCTGCACGTTGCTCGCCTGCCACCAAGGGCAAGCTCTCGATCTATCGGTCGATGTCAGCGCGCTCGAGCAGGACGAGGTGCTGCCGACCGTGTCTGCGGTCACCCGGCTCAAGACGGGCAAGCTGTGCGAGCTCGCGGCGCACATGGGTGCGCTCGCCGCCGGAGCTCCACAGGGCAAAGCCGAGGCGATCGCTCGCTTTGGCTGTGAGCTCGGGGTCGGGCTGCAAATGTTGGACGATCTGGGCGGTATCGTCAGCGAACGCCGCCTGCACAAGGGCTACGAGGACTTGCGTCATCGGCGCCCGACCTGGCCGTGGGCGTGGGCGGCGCAGAAATTGGAGCCAGACGCCTATGCAAAAATCCAGAAGCTTGGCCGGGCCGTGGCTGCGGACCGTGAACAGCCGGAGCGCCTGGCCAGCCAATTGCGTGCAAGCGTGGCCAAGCACGGGCGAACCCAAGCACGGGCGCGGCTGGCAGCGGCGCTCGCGCGTCTAGCGGAGGCCGTGCCAGAGCCTCGTGCGCTACTCGAGCTCGAGCACGAGTTGGCCCGCCTGGAGAAGAGTTATGATTGATCCGACCTCGGCTGAGCACGGGCAGACGCGGGCCGCGGTGATCGGCAGCGGCTTCGGCGGCATCGCTGCCGCCATTCGCCTTCAGGCACTGGGCGTGCAGACCACGCTGTTCGAAGGCCGCGACCAGCCGGGCGGGCGGGCCTACGTCTATCGACAACAAGGCTTCACCTTCGACGCGGGGCCGACGGTGATTACCGCGCCTGAATGCTTGGAGGAGCTATTTACGCTCTCGGGGCGAAAAATGTCGGACTACGTCGAGCTAATGCCGGTAAGCCCGTTCTATCGGCTGCTTTGGGACGATGGCGACCGCTTCGACTACGTGGGCGACAGCGAACAGATGCGTGCTCAAATCGCAACCCGCTCTGCGAGCGACGCCGAAGGCTACCGCGAGTTCGTCGAGTACACCAAGCGCGTCTTTCAGAAGGGTTACACCGAGCTCGCAGCCAAACCCTTCCTGCATTTTTTCGACATGGTGCGAGTCGCGCCGCAGCTCGCGCGTTTGCGCGCGGATCGCTCGGTGTACGATACGGTTGCGCGTTTCGTGCACGATCCGCACCTGCGCGAGGCGCTCAGTTTTCATTCGCTGCTGGTGGGCGGTAATCCCTTCGATACCAGCGCGATCTACACCCTCATCCACTATCTCGAACGGCGCTTCGGTGTGTGGTTCCCGCGCGGTGGTACGGGCGCGTTGGTCAACGCGTTGATCAAGCTATTCCTGGAGCTGGGTGGCGAGCTACTCCTTTCCTCCCCCGTGCGTTCGATTCGCCTCGAACAGCACGGCGCGCACATGCGGCACCTCGTGCGCACGGACGCCGCTGGTGAAAGGGCGTTCGAGCTCGTGGTCTCGAACGCCGATTTGCACCACACCTATTCCAAGCTTTACCAGGGCCTGGAATCTGCCGCAAAAACCACGACCAGGCTCGAACGCGCGGACTGGTCGATGTCACTCTTCGTGCTCTATTTCGGCACGGACATCCCGTACGACCTAGCGCACCACACCGTGATCTTCGGCCCGCGCTACCAAGCACTGCTGCGCGAAATCTTCGACGGTCCAGCTTTGCCCGAAGACTTCAGTCTCTATTTGCATGCGCCAACGGTCACCGACCCCTCGCTGGCTCCGCCCGGCTGCGGCACGCACTACGTCCTGAGCCCCGTGCCACACCTCGGCAAGGCGAACATCGACTGGACGGTAGAAGCGCCTCGCTACGCCAAGAAAATCGTGCGCGCGCTCGAACGTCACATGCCCAACCTGAGCGAGCACATCGTCACGCAACGCTGGTTCACTCCGCTGGATTTCCAGGGCACATTGAACGCTTTTCAAGGTTCGGCATTTTCGATCGCGCCCACGCTTTCGCAGAGCGCCTACTTCCGACCCCACAATCGAGATGCCAAGATTCCGGGCTTGTTCATCGTCGGCGCGGGCACCCATCCGGGCGCGGGCTTGCCGGGAGTGATCAACTCTGCCAAGGCGACCGTGAGCCTGATCGCCCAACAGCTGGGCAAGGAGATTGCAGCGTGACGGCGCCTGCGTTCGCGGCACTGGAAACGCGCGAAATGTCCGAGGATGCCGCGGTGATTTGCGCGCGTACCTTGGCGCACCACTCCAAGAGCTTTGCTCTTGCCGGCAAGCTGCTGCCCGAGCAGCAACGTCGCGACGCGGCCGTGCTGTACAGCTATTGCCGCCTGGTCGACGACAGCATCGACCTCGTGGAAGCGCAGACGCAAGCCGGCGAGCTCGCCAAGTTGCAGCGAGCACTGGCTTCCGTGTACCGCGGGGAAGCGCAGCAAGACGTCCGGCTACGTGCCTTCCAAGAGCTCGTGCAGCGGCGAAATTTGCCGCGCGAATACCCCGAGCAACTACTGGCGGGCATGCGCATGGATAGCGATGGCGTACGGTATCAAAGCCTCGACGACCTGCTGCTGTATTGCTACCGCGTCGCGGGCGTCGTGGGCTTGATGATGGCTCACGTGCTCGGGCTGAGTGACACCCGCGCGCTCAGGAATGCGGCGCACCTGGGCATCGCCATGCAGCTGACCAACATCTGCCGCGATGTGGCCGAAGATTGGCAACGCGGGCGCTTGTACTTGCCACTGCGGATGCTACGCGAATGTGGCGCGGGCGCGCTCAGCGGCCCGCGCGTGGGCCCATTGCCGCGCTCGGCGCGTGAGCCGCTGGCCATCGTCACGCGGCGATTGCTGAGCGAGGCGGCTCACTTCTACCGCTCGAGCGACGCAGGGCTTGTCGCCTTACCCTGGCGCGCGGCGTTCTCGATCCGCGCGGCGCGGCTGTTCTATTCCGCGATCGGCGGGCGCATCCTGCTCGCCGATTACGACCCGTACTCGATGCGCGCCGTCGTTCCGTGGTCCCAGAAGGTGCGCTTACTGATCCTGGCCGCGCTGATGACCGCTTGGGAGTTGCCGCGCCGCTTTCGCAAGGCCCCGAGCCAAGCGCCGTTCGACCTGCTGTTGAGATTTCCCGATGACATCCTTCCCGTCTGAGCTGGCGCGCTACATCGGGCGAATTCGTCAGTTCGAGCCCGGCGATTGGGCCGTTTACATAGCCTGGGTCGGCTTGATGCTCGGGCTGGTCCTGGCCAGCGGTGGCTTCATGCTACTGGGTAACGCGTACGGCGTGTCGTTTCCGGCCATCGCTTGGTGGGTGCCAATCGGCGCGGTCGTGTTCACGGTCAGCATCGCCGTCGATACCATCGGTCATCGCACGGTGTACAAAGCAGAAATATCGGGCGCCGAAGGGCTCGTGCACGGCATCACCATCGCCTGCGGAATCACCAGCTGCGTGTTGCTTTGCCTGGCCCATCACCGCCACGACGTGTGGATCCCGGCTCTCGTCCTGACACTACTCTCACTGCTCTACAGCTTGGTCGACGAAGCATTTCACTGGCGCCGCTACGTTCGCAAATATTCGGATCGCGTGGAGATGTGGAGTCATGTCGGCATCCTCGCGGGCCACTCCACGATGATGACCGCGTGGTGGGTCTGGTTCTTCCAGGGCTACGGTGGCGTGCCCGAAACTCTGGCAGCGATTGCCGCCTGGACCTGATAAGCGTGGTTTTCGGCGCTTCTGGCGTGACAATTGGTCTCGCCATCGACGCGCAGCTCGGCGCACGCCCCCGTCCTACGCGGGCTGAGCGAGCACCGCTTCGAGTTGTACGTAGCAAGCCTCCATGCCTTCGTCCATGCCGGAAGCGATCGCGCCGTCCCGGGCGTCCTTCGATTCGTACACCTGTGTGATGCGCATCGTGGTGACGCCGCTCTTCTCCGTAAACTCGTGCGTTTCCAGCTGCGAGCCGACCGGCTCGCCGGAGGCCAGCGCCATCGTTTCGGTGTGAACGATCCGCTCGTACGGGTTCACCTCGGTGAACTCGCCTTGGAGCGTCATGAACGGATCGGCGTCCTGGTTCTTCCACGCCAACCTCAACGCGCCGCCGACGCGAGGTTCACACTCGCAGACGGTCAGGGTCCATCCCGGGGGAGGCAGCATCCAACGGCGCATCTTGTCCGGGCTGAACGTCGCTTCCCACACGAGCCGACGCGGGGCTTGGAACGTCCGGGTGAGGACGATGGTGGTATCGGTGGGGGTGGAGATTTGCAGGCCTTTGGGCGGGGTGTGATTCATGGTCTGATCCTTGTGGCTACGGGACGGGGTTGATCGCCGGCGAGAAGCTCAGCGAGGGGGGCGGCGAGAGCGCGATTGCTCCGCAGCCTTCATCTCATCGAGGAGCGAATCCAGTACTTGGAACCGGGCCTCCCAGTGCTTGCGGAACTGCTCGGTCCAGAGCATGGCGTCCTCGAGCGGTGCGGCGTACAGGCTGCAACGGTGCTCGCGCCCGGAAACACGGCGGCGGACCAGCTTGGCTGCCTCGAGCACGCGCACGTGCTTGGTGGCTGCAGGGAAGGTCATTTTCAAGGGGGAAGCGAGCTCACTGAGGCTGCGCTCCCCGAGCGAAAGTTGGCGGACGATCGCGCGGCGGGCCGGGTGCGCTAGGGCGTGAAAGACGCGGTCGAGCCTGGGGGAGCTATCTAAAACCATCTAGTTTACTATACCAGATGGTTTTGTGATGTCTATGGCCAATCGCTCGCGCCCCCTCTCACCACGCATGGCGGCGCGAGCCGAAGGTCATTAGTACCGGCGCAGGCGCCCTGGCGAGCTCGGAAGTCGAGCTCGGAATTCGCACTCGAATCCCTCAGGTGAGGCCCGCATCGACGGCGGTGCGAAAGCCCTGCCCCACGGCAGCCGGAGCGTGCAGTGCGGACGGTGCCTCGGTGCAAGATATTCGTACGATACGACAAATGACTACGAAGCGACCGGGACGAATGTGTCAGAATCGAAGCTTCGAGGAAAACGATGCACTCGAGTGTGAGCGACGCATTTCCCACGTTCAGTAAGCGTTTCGAAGGCTACGTGCCGTGGATGTATCTCGACATCAAAGGCTTGGTGACGATCGGGATCGGCAACCTGATCGACCCCGAGGCCAGCGCGCTGTCTCTGCCATTCGTCGATCACAGTGGCGCGCGTGCGACTCCTGCGCGGATCTGCGCGGAATGGCGCAAGCTGAAAGGGATGCCCGCCCTGGCAGTGCGCGGACACCAGGCGTGTAGAACGGTTACTGAGTTGCGCCTGAGCGATCTGGACATCGACGCACTCGTGCGTCAGCGCTTGGCCAGCAACGAGCTGGGGATCGAGGGCGTTTTTCGCGATTGGTCCGAGTGGCCCGCTGACGCCCAGCTCGGCGTGCTCAGCATGGCTTGGGCGATGGGCTCGGGATTTTTCGCGAAGTGGCCGCTGTTCACAGCGGCGTGCAGCGCGCGAGATTGGCGGGCCGCAGCGGCGGACTGCCGCATGAAGGAAGCGGGCAATCCCGGCATCGTCCCTCGCAACACTGCGAACCGGATCTTGTTTGGCAATGCGCACGAAGTGGACGCGCAAAGCCTGGAGCCGAGCCGGCTATACTATCCGGACGTGCTTCACGGTACGGGAGCGCAAGTCTGATCAGCGCGTCGTACGTGGTGACGCCGGCTCTCTGCATTTGATCGATCTCGCGACTGGCGCGACTCGAGAGCTGGCGCCCGCGGTCGAGTCGCTGTTCACCGATCGCGCCCGAAAGCGTCTCGCGCCTGAGCGTCGAGCTCGGGCGATCCGCGCCCGCTGTGGGCCGGGCGTTCCCGCACTGGCCCCGCTCTTTTTTAGCGCTGTCCGTGAAGCCTTTGAAACAGACCGGCAACGTAGCCCCAAAAGTGCGGCGCTTTTGCGCGTCGCAACGCCTTCTCCGGCGTCATTCGTACACTGACATCGAAAGCGAGTCGCGATCACGAGCCGGCAGATCACGAATTTCGCACGTCCCGTGTGCACTACGTAATATCGTGCGCCTAGCTCAAGCCGAGGAGACGACTCATGGCGACTCCGGAGACACACAGTGTCGAGCTCGAACCATTCGCCCCGTTGTTTGACGGAGATCTGAATGCTGTGGAACGCGAAGAGAATCAACTCGTAGAAGCTAATACTCGGGAGCTGCCGGCTTACAGTTTCGACAGCAGCGACCAAACCCTAGTTGGCATTGGTACGTCGGGCTCAGCGCACTCGAGTAAGGTCCGCCACTTCGATAGTAGCGATCGGACGCTGGTTGGCGTCGGGCCCGTCGAACGCGCTGAACGCGCTGAACGCGCTGAACGCGCTGAACGGGCTGAACGGGCTGAACGCGAACAAGCTGACGAATTGGCGAGTCCCTCGCAGCAGGCTGAATCGATGCCAGAGAGCGTCGCCACGCCGCCGCTCTCCGAGCCCCCCGGGCCCTTCGTCGCCGGAGATGACGAAGGGGATGCGCTCGAGCGCTTGCCCATGCAGAAGGGCGAGCCGTGGGCGCTTGCGCTATCGGCAGTGCTGGTAGCCGCTGTGGCGCTCGCGCTTCTGCGCGGAGTCGTGCCTCACTCGCTTGTCCCGCGCCTGCATTCCGCCGCGCCCGTTGCGACGCTGCCTATGGCCGACGAGACGCCCATGCGCGACCTGCAATTCGAAACAGCGGCGGCGACCTCGACAGAAACCTCTGCGTTCGAGATCCCCTTCACGCATGCTCCCGAAGCTCCGCAGCCTGCGGTCCCGCCCGGGGTAGCGCAGCGCGAGAAGCAGCACGAGCTCGCGCCTCGGCGCGCCACCACGAGCTTTGCCGCCGCAGCGCCGCTCGGGTCCCTCGACATCACCTCGAATCCACCCTCTGGCCTGGTCGTCGATGGTCGCCCACTCGGCCAGGCGCCGCGCGTCATTCAACTCCCTTCCGGCTCCCACACGGTGCTGTTCGTGCATCCGGAGCGCGGCAGAATGTCTGTCACCGTGAACGTGAGACCCGGACGAACGACCAGCGCTTCCGCAGATTTCTGAAGCCTTCGCTCGCGAATGATGTCGCGTCTGTGCGGGAGGTGGGCGTTGCCGCTAGCTTTGCTGGCTAGAGCCGGCTCCGAGCCCGACGCGCACAACCGCAATAGACAACGCCAAGAGAAAATGTCCGTACTCCCGCAACCTGATCGGACTTCTCAGCGAACCGCCCGCCCCCGCCAGCCAGCCGAGCCCGACGTCTGGTAGTATCCGATCTTCGTTCGGCGTGTCGTGCAGGGAAGCGGGGAGCATCCATGGTTGAGGGCAACGTCAATGGCGTGTCTGGGCGTACGAGTTTTGGAGCCGGCTTCCTGCGCCCAGTGTCGCGCGTGGCGCGATGCTGCTCATGGGCGCTGTGGGCCATCCTCAGCGCGAGCTGCGGGCGCACGAATTTGAGCTTGTCGTACGATGAAGCGGGCAGGGGCTCAGGCGGAAGCTCTTCCCGTGACGCCGCAGGCGGGAGCGATTCGAGCAAAGCCGTGTGCAGGAGCGTCCAGAGCAACGCCGCGGGCGGGAGCCCGTCGAGCAACGCTGCGGGCGGAAGCCCTTCGACCGCTGATTCGTGTGGGCTGCTCGCAACCGGCGGAGCAAACGCTGGCGGTCAGTCCGGCTGCGGCGCTCGGATCGATGACATGGAAGACGGCAGCGGCCGCATTTGCACGGGCTCGGGGCGTGCGGGGGCCTGGTATGCGTTTCTGGACGAGCAATCGAGGAGCACGCAATGGCCCGCCGCGAAGCCGGCCGGCACTCCGATCGAAACCTCGCCCATTCCGGGTTGCCGGGCTGCGAGTCGGCGGGGGATGCACACCTACGGTAGCGCGAACGGCTGGGGTGCCGGAATTGGGCTCGACCTCGACTTCGATGGCACGGCCTACCACCTGTATGACGCCAGCCGCTATCGAGGCGTTCACTTTTGGGCGCGAAGTAACAGCGAGAAGGGCCTGCTCGCTTTTCGCATTGGCACCGCAGCCACGACCGCCGTGAAGTATGGCGGCACTTGCGAGAGCGGCGCTCCCACGGAGTGCGTGGGGCCAACGCCAGTGAATCTCCAGCTCGAGCCGGACTGGCTCGAGTACACGGTGTCGTTCACCGATCTGCCCGACGTGAAAGAAGCCCGCCAACTCACCAACATTCAGTTCATGGCGAAGGGCGAGTTCGATTTCTGGATCGATGACGTCTCGTTCGTCGAAAATGAACCGAATTGTTGTGCGAACCAGCCCTCCTGTCAGGGGGGAGCTCGCTTCTCCGACGCAGCGGTTCAGGCCGCGTTGCTGAGTCGCGACAACGGGACAGGGGTACTGAGCTGCGCTCAGGTATGCACTGTCCGCAGCTTGAGCTTGACCGACCCCCGGATCCAGAGCTTGAGCGGATTCGAGTGTTTGAGCGCGCTCGACACGTTGACACTCGCATCAACCGCAGTTACCGACCTGAGCCCGCTTTCGGGCCTGGTGGGGCTGCACGAGCTGAGCATCGGCCAGGGGAAGTTGAGCGATCTCCGACCGCTGAGCGCGCTCAGCAACCTTCGCGTGCTCAATCTCGCCGACAATCGGGTTGCGGACGTGCAAGCGCTCGCTGGAATGCGGAACCTGCAGTCACTGAGCCTGACCAACAACTCATTGACCGACGCCGCGCCACTCGCGAAGCTGACGGCGCTCAGCCAGCTGCTTCTGGCTGGGAACCAGATCCAAGATGCGAGCCCGGTGTCGCAGCTCGCCGCACTTTCGCAGCTCGAACTGTCCAACAATCGCATCACTTCCTTGGGCAAGGCATGGCAGCTCCCACTCCTGCACGAGCTCAACCTCGATGACAACCAAATCAGCGACGTGACTGCCCTCGGCTCGTTGACTGCGCTCGAGCAGCTCTCCCTGAATCGCAATCAGGTGAAGGACGTGAGCCCACTCGCTCAGCTCGGAAAGTTAGCCCGCTTGAGCGTCAATAACAACCGCGTCGAGACACCGCTCGGCGCGTTTTCCGGGCTGCCGCAATTGATGGACCTCGACCTTTCCCACAACCAAATCACGAGCCTGGGCTCGATCTGCGGGCTGCCGAAGCTATGGTCGCTCAACCTGGGGGACAACCAGCTAGTGGAGGTCGACGAGCTCGCGTCACTGACCGAGCTTGCGGTCCTGAACCTCGCGAGCAATTCAATCGCTGCGCTGAGTGGCTCCTTTGCGTTCCACGGACTGCACTTTTTGAACCTTTCGAACAACGGATTGAGCCACATCCCAGAGACGGCGTTCACCGGTTCAGTGATGAACACCGTGCTGCTCGCGCACAATCAGCTGCAAGAGTTGAAGGCATTCTCGCATGTTTTTCTGGTGCCTTGGCAAACCAGTAGTGGTGGGAGGAACGCCGGGGCCATCTGGGCGCCCGCCGCGTTCGACGTGTCGGACAACCAAGTCCGGGATCTAGCGCCGCTCCTTCGCGCGGGTTGGAAAGATGCCACCATCTCTGCGAGCAACAACCCACTCGACTGCGCGGCGCAGGCGGGCAACCTTCGGGCGTTGCGCGCCCAGAGCAACACCGTGGACGTGTGCAACTGAATGCGCGTCGGTAAAACCAGCAACTGACATCGGGAGAGGGGGAGGAGAGCAATGGTTGACGGAGGCTGTCATTGTGGCGCAATTCGATACCGAATCGATGGCGCGCTCGGTCGTGCGAGCGCCTGTCACTGTTCGCGCTGTCGCAAGGTATTCAGCGGCGCATCATCCGCCTACGCCGAGATCCCGGAGGGGAGCAAGTTCAGCTGGGTCATCGGCGAGGACCAACTGACTGAATACATCGTTGCGAAAGGCTGGGTCGCAGCGTTCTGTCGTATCTGTGGTTCTACGCTGTGCGGCATGAGTGCCAACAAGGTGCATGGCGTAACACTCGGTACAATCGACGGTGATCCCGGTGTTCAAATCGAAATGCACACGTTTGTCGGATCGAAGGCCCCCTGGGACCACATCGGTGGAAGCGCTCCTCAGTTCGAAGAGGAGTATCCCAATTCAGACGCGTCCGCCCAGACGCAGCGAGACCCATCTGCACCCACACCCATCCGCACCCACTGACCCAGCGTTTCCTGGAGGTCTCGGCCGCGCTCAATCTGGAGGAACGTCAGGCGGGATAGCCGCCGTCTGGGTGAGCGTAAGCAACCACGCCAAGCCGACCCGAGTGATGCGTTGGGCTATTCGCCGCGGCGTCGCCGGGCGCGGACGCGCGGAGACGGGCGCGGACGCGCGGCGAAGTCTCCTCGCTCGGGGTTTGCCTGACCAAAGGCCGGATGATACGCTAGAAGGTAATGAGCTTTAGGACTTCGGTGGTGCTTTTGGTGGCGTGTCTCGCGGGTTGTAGTGGCCATGAGCACCCGCCAGTCATCGGCAACACGCCGTCCACCCCGCCGGGCCATGGTGGCTCCGGCCCGACCACCGGAGGCGGCGGCGCAGCTCACGCTGGCGCCGACAGCGAGGCCCAAGCTGGCGCCGACAGCGAGGCCCAAGCCGGCGCCGACAGCGAGGCCCAGGCTGGCGCCGACAGCGGCGGTCCCGTCACTGCCTCGCCCATCACGGGTAGCGCATTGGTCGGCTACTTCTACGACGATTCCGGCATTCGCATCGCCGACCAGAGCGGCGTCGTCCACTACGATTGGGACGGCAAGAAGATCGCTCAGTGGAAGTCCGAGCGTCCGCTTTTGAGCGCGGGGTATCGCGACGGCAAGATGATGGTGGGAGACTCGGGGGTCGTGATTGGACTGAACCAGAAGCTCGAGAGCCTGTTCGAGACTGACGTCGTCGAGGCGTGCAAGGTCGCCGTCATGGTGAGCGGCGGTCACTTCATCTGTGGCCCCGACGTCGATTGGGATCGCGTCTTCTACACGTACGACGCAACCACCGGTGACCTACTGAAGACCTCTGAAGCGGTGACCTACGAGGGAGTTCCGATGGTCCCGCTGCCGGGGCGGGATCGCTTCGCCACGGTCAGCGACGGCTCGCCGCGCGACTATCATGTCTTCGAGGTCGACGCTGAGGGCAAGGTGGAATTCCTGAGCGACAGCCCATACCACGGTGACTTCCCGTGTACTCCTGAGGTTGGCATCGTCGGTGAGCCGGCGACGCACGTGATCACCCAGCAAGGTTTGATGCTGTCCTTCATGGGTGCGGACTGCGTCAAGAACGGCGTGGGTTGTTTCATCAAGGACGGCAACCTCGGCACACTGCCGGGTCCGGACGCGCGCTATGGTGGTCTAGGCGCCGAACGCGACGGCCAAATCTTCGCGCTGGTCGATCCCGCGAGCAACAGTTTTTACGAGGGCCCGTGCCAGGAAGGCTGCATCCTGCAGCGCATCTCGCTCGAGACTCACGACGTCATCTACAAGCATACGACGGCCGGCATCAAGTTCGACAAGGACACGTTCGCGCAGGCTTACTATCTGATCCCGCGACCCGGCAACGACGCCGTCTGGGTCATCGCTTCCGGGCGCTCGATCTACGAAAACGGCAACAACGACTCGCTGCCGTACGTCATCTACCTGGTGAGTACCCCGGCCGAGTAGAGCCATTGCCCAGCGCTCAGCGTGACCCCGGTCAGGAATAGCGCGCGCTGCTCTTGTGGCAGTGTCATAGCTCGGCCAGTCCGTTGTAAGCCGCGGCCCTGGCCCGCCGAGCTCCGTCAGGAGCTCAGCGTTGGACCAGGACAGCAAGAGCACGCGCGCACTCGCTTCAGAGCAGGAACGAGAGGCCGATCGCCGATACCGGATAGCCCACGCGCATCGTGAGCGCGAAGTTGGGGGTGAAGTGGTAGCGCCCCCCGGCTCCGAAGGCCGGCCAGATGTCGACGTTATCGCCTTTGTGAAAATGGAGGCCGACACCGGGCGCTCCGAATACTGACCACTTGTCCGACAGCCAGAAATTCCACTGCATGTTTGCCGAGAGATTCCAGTTGTTGTTGCCCGTCCAGTCCGCACCGAACCCGACGCCGACGCTGTCATTCAGGCGCTTGATGAAGCCTTCGTTCGCCACATTGAAGGTGCCCGCGAAGCCAGCGCCCACGCCCACTTCGTTCTCGTTGAACGGCGCGATCGCGAGGTGCGGCTCGGCTTCGAAAAAATAGGAGGGATGAGCAGTGTCAGACTTGATCTCGGCCCTGGCTTGCTGCGTGACGCAGACCGCCGACAAAGCCGTGAACCCCCCCACCACTCGTAGTCGCCATTTCATTGGAAAGCGCATCACCACATCCTCTGCTCGTTATGTACGGGCGCGCCGTACTTTATGAACTCTTATGTTAACAGGCTGTTAGAGCGATCTTGACGGTCCGAGAGGCTCTCATGACCCATGGCAGCGGGCAAGTTCACCCCCTCGATCTCCAATGGGTAGCCATACGAACCGCCTCGATATGGCGGCGCCCTGCCTTCTGCCTCGAACTGAGGCGATCTGCATCAGTCCGGATTTCCGATCGCAAATCCGGCATGTTTTCAGTGCACCCCAGTGGATGCGAACCACTGGCCTGCGGCTCCGGAGGGCAAGCAACACCCGCTTGGGTTAGAGTCGCAAGCGTTCGCAAAGCGTTGGAAGTGCTCGTGCTGGGGCAGGGGCAGAGTCCAGGCGTTGCAGGGAATTGCACCGGTTAGCGAAGGGCCTCAGGGGGCGCAAGCAAGCCATGATCCATGCATAACTCTCACTGGACCTTGGAGGTGCCGGCCGGCGCGTCGTTCCCCGTCAAGCGCTTGGCATAGTACCGACGCCAGAGCGTCAGCCCGACCGCGAGGACGGCAATCGGGCCGGCCCAGAGGGGGAGATCGAACGTACGCATGCCGAAGCTCCGTGCGTTCACGACGATGAACGCGGTGACGGTCGTGATGCAGGACGTCCCCATCCCGGTCATGTGGGCGAGGAACCAAGCGCGCTCGTGCGCTGGAGGGGTGAGCCAGAAGCGGAGCTGCGCCATGCCGAGTACCACGCCCAGCGCTGCGAAGAGGACGTAGAGGATTATCGAACGGTGGATGCCGAACGTCGCGAGCGCCAGCCCGCCCGCGACCAGCAGAAGCGGAGGAACAAGGTCGATCGCGCGCCGCGACGCCCCGGTGCGTTCCTTCGTCCGCAGGGCGCGCACGCCGAACTGAGCGCTCGCGCCCGCTAGGACGCTGACATACGCGAGGAAGATGCCCGCTCGCCAGCGCCATGGGCTGCCGCCGCTCACGAGCGGAATGCATGACAAGAGGCCAGTAACCGCAACCGTGGCCGCGGCGGCGACGTAGATCCAGCCGACGCGGCGGTGCGTTCGGCCGCCCTTCTTCGTGACCAGTGGCACCGCGAAGGCCAAGAGTGAAACCGCCCCCGCGGCAATGTGAACGGCGAGTACTACTTGGAACAGACGCTCCATGGCCCGATCGTGCGGCCTCGCCAACGATCGCGCATGAGCCGTTGGTCCTACCGGCGCGTCGCTTCTTCTTGTGACTTTCGGCCCATGGCGGGGCCACGGCAAGGCTGGTACCCTGCCGGAGGCGATGATTCGAGCCTATTCGGAGCGTCCGCTCGTCGGGGCTGGGTTCGTCGTCTGGATCGCGGCGGGCGTGCCCCAGATGGCGGCTTGGGCGTCAGGGCGAGCTTGCTTCGAGCAACGCTCGGTCGCTTGGTGCGCGGCCTATGGGTCGTTCGCGATCGCCTTCCAGCTCGCGACGCGCGCGGTGCAGCGCAGAGGGTGGCGCGCGGCGGCGCTCGCCGGGCAGAGCTTGGCGGCTCTCGTCGCGCTGGCGACCGGCAACACCGGATTCGAGGGGGCGCTGCTGTGCGTCGTCGCGGGCGAGAGCCCGCTCGTCGTGGGCGAGAAAACGGGGTTCGTCTGGGTGATCGCGCAGACCGTGGCGATGGTGGCGGTCGACCTGGTAAGTCCTTACCGCGGCCGAACGAGCTACCTTTCGGCGTTTGCCTATGCCGGCTTTCAACTGTTCGCTTTTGGTGCTTCGCGGCTTTTCGTACGCGAAGCAGAAGCACGTGCCGAGCTCGGGCGCGTGCACGCCGAGCTGCTTGCGACGCGCGAGCTCTTTGCCGACAGCACCCGCACCGCTGAGCGGCTGCGCATTGCACGTGAGCTTCACGACGCGCTCGGCCACCAGCTAACCGCCCTGAACCTTCAGCTCGAGCTCGCCCGAAACATCGCCGACCGGCAAAGCAAGGGACCGGTCGACCACGCGCACGCCCTCAGCAAGGAGCTCCTCGTCGAGCTCCGGAACGTCGTGAGCACGATGCGCGAAGAGGCGCCGCTCGATCTCCTGGGCGCTCTGCAAACCTTGGTCGCCGGCATCCCGCACCCGCGTGTGCATCTCGACTTCGAGAACGACCTCCGGGTCGAGGCGGCGCTCGCCCATACCATCTTTCGCTGCGTCCAGGAGGCGCTCACGAATGCGGTGCGCCACGCCGGCGCGGAGAACGTGTTTCTGTCCATCGCGACGAAGGACGATGCAGTCGCGCTGACCGTGCGGGACGACGGGCGAGGCGCGGCGCAGTTGTGGGTGGGGCACGGGCTGTCGGGAATGAGGGAGAGGATCCAAGGGTTGGGCGGCACGATTGAGGTCGACGCGCAGCCAGGCGGAGGTCTCACTCTACGCGCGCTCCTTCCCGCGCGGGCGGGCGCTCCGTGATTCGCGTCGCGCTTGCAGATGACCAGACGCTCGTACGGCAGGGCATCAAGGGCTTGCTCGAGCTCACCGAGGACATCCGCGTCGTCGCGGAGGCGTCTGACGGAGACGAGGGGCTGCGGATGCTGACGACGATTGCCGTCGATGTCGCGCTCCTCGACGTCCGTATGCCAGGTAAGACCGGTGTCGAGCTGCTCGCCGCGCTCGCACGAATGGAGTCACCGCCGCCATGTATCCTGCTCACGACGTTCGACGACGATACGGTCGCGATCGAAGCGATCAAGCTCGGCGCTCGCGGCTTCCTGCTCAAAGATGTCTCGCTCGAGCAACTCGCCGAAGCCGTGCGCATCGTCGCGGCGGGAGGAACACTCATCAACCCTGCCGTCACCGAGCGCGTCGTTCGCGGCCTCGCCCGCCTGGCGAGCAGCGTCCCCGCCTCGCCCATCCCTGCCGCACTCACCAAGCGCGAGCTCGACGTCCTGCGACTGATCGCCGCAGGACACAGCAACAGAGAGATCTCCGTCGCACTCGGCACCGCCGAAGCGACGGTGAAGAATCAAGCGTCGAGCATCTTCAGCAAGCTCGGGGTACGCGACCGGACCCGAGCGGTCCTGCGCGCCATCGAGCTGGGGGTTCTCTAAAGCCAATCTGCTTGGCGCCCCAACTCAGGAGCTCGCGCCTCACTTCGGCGGTCAGTAACACTCGAGTGTTGTTGTCGGCGCGCAGCTCGCTTGTGGTCTGCCCTCGATGCGGGTCAGCCGGGCGTGTGCTTTCGCAAGCAGGTGCCTGTTGGTGTTGATGCGACCAGTTCGAATTCGGACTCGATTTTCGAGCTCGCGAGGGTGTTCGCGACTTACAAAAACATCGCAGTGCACAGCCGCCGGCGGGCACGAAGGTCCAAGCGCGCGCAGCGGATTTTCGAGTATGCTCGGGCAGGTCTTCGTGATCGCAAAGGTGGAACATGACTGCACTCGCGTTGGCCAACCCGTTGAAATCCTACACCGTCGCGCTCGAGGACGTCGCCGCGGATGACCTTCCGCGGGTCGGTGGTAAGGGCGCGAACCTAGGTGCCCTGGTCCGCGCTGGGGTCTCGGTGCCGCCGGGCTACTGCGTCACCACTGAAGCGTTCGAGGACTTCATCGCGGCGCTGCCCGACTCCGATCGACATTTCGTCGCACTCGAGGCGCTCGATGGCAACGACGTCGCGGCCGCGCGCACGGTAGCCGAGGCGATGCGCGAGGCGCTCGAAAACGTCGTCATGCCGCCCGCCGTCGCGACCGCCGTACTCGAGGCATGGCGGCATCTGGGCAGCGAGCGACCACTCGCGGTGCGTTCGAGCGCCACGGCAGAGGACCTCCCGGGTGCGAGCTTCGCCGGCCAGCAGGACACGTATCTGAACATCGTCGGTGAAGACCCGTTGCTCGACGCCGTACGCCGCTGCTGGATCTCATTGTTCACCGATCGCGCCGTGCTTTATCGCGCGCGCAATCGCTTCGGACATCGGGCCGTGCGCCTCAGCGTCGTCGTTCAGCAACTGGTCGATCCGGAGATCTCCGGCATCCTGTTCACGGCCGATCCCATCAGCGGCCATCGCGGCATCGTCTCGATCGACGCGGGATTCGGGCTCGGTGAGGCACTCGTGAGCGGACTGATCAGCGCGGATCTTTACCGGGTGGATCGCAAGCAGCACAGCGTGCTACTCGCGCAGCCGGGCGACAAGGCATTCGCGATCCGTTCCGTGGCGGGCGGTGGCACGCGACAAGAGCCGTTGTCCGACACGATGCGGCGCGCGCGGGCGCTGAACGACAGCCAGGTCCTGGCATTGGCGGAGATTGGTGAGCGAGTCGAAGCGCTCTACGGCGGCGTCCCGCAGGACATCGAATGGTGCATTGCCGGCGGCAAGATCCACGTCGTCCAGGCGCGGCCGATCACGTCTTTGTTTCCCGTTCCGATCTCGCCCGCAACCGACCAGGGGCTGCGCATCTATCTCAGTTTCGGGCACATCCAGATGATGACCGGCGCGATGCCGCGTCTCGCGCGCGAAGTGTGGCAATACTTTCTTCCGGCGGGCAAATCGCATGCACCCGGCCTCGATGACCCGGCGATGCTGACGCCTTACATGGTCGAAGCGGGTAGTCGGATCTTTCTCGACGCCACCCCTGCACTCCGCGTTCGACCGGTCCGCGACCTGCTTCTCGCGGTCCTTGGCCACGTCTACGAAGCGCTGTCGCGCGGCGCCGCCACGTTGACCTCGCGACCGGAATTCGCAGCGAGCTCGCCGTCGGCGCCTGCCTTCGTGAAAAGCCTGGCGAAGGTTATCGGCCCCCTGCTCGGTCGCGTTCCTGTAGTGCTCCTGGTGCTCGATCCGGTTGCCGCCGCGAGCGCGGCCGACCGCTTCTACGAAGACCTGGCCCGCGCGGTGCGCGCGCGGATCACGGCTGCGAAAACGCCGGGCGCCCGCGTCCGACAGATCGCCATCGAGCTCAACGCCTTCTTTAGCAGTGTGCGCAAGAGCCTGTCCCGTCTGCTGGCTGGCGCCATCGCGCATCGCTTGCTCGCTCGGGTCGCGCAGGGATCGTGGGCGGATGAGGTGCGCGACGACGTCGACCGGCTGCTGCGTGGCCTGCCGGGAAACGTGACCACGCAAATGGATCTCGCGGTCGGTGACCTGACCGACCTCGTGCGTCCCTATCCGGAGCTCGGGGCACTGCTACGCGACCGATCCTGGTCGGAGATCCAGACGCGCTGGGAGACGGTTCCAGGCGGTACTGCCTTCGCGGAGGCGTTCGAACGCTTCCTCGCACGTTACGGCGATCGCGGTGCCAGTGAGATCGATGTCTCTCGCGCGCGCTGGCGCGACGAGCCCTCGCTGCTGTTCCGGGCGATCACCGGCGGCCTCTCGGGCGGCGAGGCGGGCGTCCATCGGCGGCAGCACGAAGCGCAAGTGGTGGAGGCCGAAGCGGCAGAGAAGCGCCTGGTGGCCGCTGCGGGTCGAGGTCTCGTTGGGACCCTCCGCCGCTGGTGGGTGCAGCGTTTGTGTCGAGTCGCGCGGGCCGGCCTGGGGCTTCGTGAGCACCCGAAGTTCGCGCTGGTTCGCACCCTCGGTGTCGCGCGGGCCGAGATTCTCGCGGCGGCCGCGATTTGCACGCAGCGCGGTCAGATGCTCGAGCTCGAACATGTCTGGCATCTCGGCTTCGACGAGCTCGCCGCCGCGCTCGATCAGCCGTCGCTGGATCTGCGCGAGAAACTCGTAGCCCGCGAGGCTGCGTTTCGGGTCGATCAAGCGCGCAAGCCACCGGTGGTGATCTCGAGTGACGGCGAAACGCCCACGCTGGCCATCGAGCGCAAGGATCTGCCGCCGGGAGCGCTACCGGGTACCGCCGCGTCCAACGGCGTGGTCGAGGGCGTGGCGCGGGTCATTCGCGATCCCGATCGCGAGACCTTGCACGCGGGCGAGATCCTAGTCGCACCGTTCACCGACCCGGGCTGGACACCGCTGTTCGTGCACGCTTCCGGCGTCGTCACCGAAGTCGGCGGCCTGATGACCCACGGCGCGGTGGTGGCGCGCGAGTACGGCATTCCGGCCGTGGTCAGCGTCGAAGGCGCGACCGAACGCATCCACAGCGGACAGCGCATCCGAGTCGATGGCACGCGCGGCTTCGTCGAGCTCCTGGAGTCACCGTGAAGGCCGCCGCGAAGACGCGCGAGGGCGTCACCGAACCTCGTAGTGCAGCTCCGCGAAACCCGTGCCGACCTGTCGAGCCGAAAGCAGACGAAGCGGCGGGGTCGTGACGCGCCGCGGGAACAGCGGCTTGCCCCTCCCCAGGGTGACCGAACCGACCTGGACGAACATTTCGTCGAGCAAGCCAGCGTCGAAGAATTGCCCTGCAAGATCTCCGCCGCCGACAATCCAGATGTTCTTGGAGCCCGCGGCCCTCTTCATCTCAGCGTGCACCGGCCGCACATCGCCTTGCACGAAGCGCGTGTTTGCTCCTGGTATGGATGGCAATTCCCGAGTCGAGAAAATCCAGGTTGGTTGGGTGTAAGGCCAGGCAGATCCCGTATCCGCGGCGACCTTGTCGGCATTGCGCAGCATCCACTCGTAAGTTGCGGAGCCCATGGCCAAGGCACCCACCTGCTCGATGAATGTCGGGTAGCTGGTGTCGTTCACGTCTCCCAGCGTGAACAGCCACTCCAAGGAGTCATCTTCCGTGGCGATGAAGCCGTCCAGGCTCGTTGCCGTATAGTATTGGGTCTTCATGAGCTCCATATTTCCCGCGTCCCGCTTTCAGTGCAAATAGACGGCCCGCGCTTTCATTGGGGCGTGAGCGGCGGCGCAGTGCGCTTCCAGGCATCGAGCTCCTGCACCCGTTGAAGCCACGCGCGCAGGTTGGCGTAATTCGCCATCGGAAACCTTGCGGGACCGGCCAATGCAAACGATGCCGCGATCGAAAAGTCCGCGAGTGTCAGGCGATCGAGGGTGACCCACGATCGGCCCGCAAGCTGTGCATCCAGCACCGACGCATATTGCGCGAAGAGCGTTTCGCCTCGCGCCACCTCGGTGGGATCGGGAGCTTGACCACGGAAGCCCTTCACCAGGTTCTCCTGCACCAAGATCGTGTTCGCAGGCCCCATGTGTGCCGCGCACCAAAACAACCAGCGGTTTACCTCGGCCCGCCCGCGCGCCTCCGCGGGCATCAGGGTTTGCTTTGCCACCTTCTCGGTCAAGTACACCATGATGGCGCGCGACTCCCAGAGCACGAAGCCGTCGTCCTCCAGCACTGGCACGCGTGCATTCGGGTTGAGCGCTCGGTGCGCTTCGCCGCGCTGCTCGCCCTTGACCAAGTCGACTACGACGTGTTCGAGCGGAATGCCCAGGTGAGCAGCCACGAGCAGCACACGACGCGAATTGCCGGACAACGGGTGATAATGGAGTTTCATGGGCCGGAAGCTACCCGGCCCCAATGACAGCATTATGTCAGGTATTGTCGCGACCGTCCGACCGTCAGGGGGTGGCAAACCGGGCAACTGGCCCATAGCCGTCAAGCCGCCGCGCTACCCTCGAGACGCCTCCGTCTGCGTGCTTTTCAGTGCCCAGTAGACGAGCGCGGGTTGGACAAACAAGCGCGCGAACCGCTTCGCGTCGGTGTCGAGACCGAAGGCATTACGTCGATTGACGAACTGCGACAGATTTCCCGGGAACACCGCGACAAAAAACGCCGCGGCGATCTTGCCTACCAGCGACCGATGCGCCTTGTCGATTGAAACCAGGCTCGCTCCGAGCGCGATCTCAGCCGCACCCGAAGCGATGACGGTGTCGTCGCGATCCAGCGGTACCCAGTCGGGTACCTGCGCTCGAAATGCACGTCGTGCAAAAGTGAGGTGACTAATTCCCGCAAACACCAACATCCCGCCGAGGGCCGTTCGAGCGAATCTCGAGCTGTTCATGACCGCATGAGTGCACGTCGTGTACCAGCGCATTCGCTCCGCGATTTCACCAGCGCCGCACGCCATCGACGCGTGGCGTTTCGGTTAAAACCGCGTCGACTTGCGCGCTCCCAGAAGCTGAAGTTCAATCGCGCATGGCCACCAAAAAAAGTGATGCAGTGCTGCGCGGGGCAGCGCTGGTCAAAAAAGCAATCGAGACAGGCAAGTCCACCGGCAAGCTCGCCGCCGAGCCGGAGCCGGTTCCTGCGAACGTGTTGAAGAAGCTCAAGTTGCCGAATGACGAGAAGCTGTCGCCGGGTTTAAAGGAGCTCTTGGCTTTCGACGCTAGTTTTCTCGGTTGGTCCATCGACGAAGAAGATCCCGAGCTCGAGCCGCTGGCGCTCGACGAGCTGGTGGAGCAGGAATTCGGAGAAGAGTTCGTGTCCCGCTTCGGCGAAGCGCTGGAACTGCTCGGGGATGACTGCCTGCTGGTTGGTCAAAGCGGCGACGCGCGTCACTTTCTATACATTGGCGTCGCCGACGACAAAGGCGAGTATCCCGTGATCACTCTCGATACCAGCAACAAGCCGTGGGTCGGCGGGTTCGTCCCATTCGATGTCTGGACCGCGCAGCAACTCGGCGCGCTCGAAACAGCCAAACAAGTCGGCGAAGGACCTCCGGGTTACGAAGCGTCGTGCAAGGCACTGGCCGAGTCCAACGGGGACGGCCGAGTTCAGTTCGAACCGGAAACGCGCACCGTCGACCGCGATGGTGCGAACAGTGATGAAGACGAGGACGAAGACGAAGACGAAGACGAAGACAAAGCCAGCAGCGACTAATACGCTCAAAGTTCGCTTCGCATCCAAGCGCGGGTCGCCGTTCTGGCTTCCCGCGCGAGGCGACCTACGCTGCTCCGAAAATCGAGTTTGAATTCGAGCTCGACTTCTTCCCTGTCAGAGCCAAGTACGGTTGCGAGGCTATCGAGGTAGCGGGTGCCAAGAGGTCGCGCCGAGGCGACGATCGTAGTCAGCGCGCTCTGCTTCGGGCAGCCGCTGTCGGGTTACACGCAGCGTGAACCCGCCGTAAAGCGTGCCCTGATCGACAACCGTCCAGTCGACGATATCCTTTGCATCGAACGCGAAGCGCTCGCCCACCTTGTGCCACTTCGTTAGTTCGCGTGGCAGATCGAAGAAGAGACCCGAAAAGCGCTGCTCCTTCCGGTCATAGGTAACGGAAGTGAGCCACAGAAACACGAACTGGTCTTTGCCGAGCTCCTCGGAAAAATCTGGATCGCGGAATCGGAGCTTCGCGGCACAGAGGTGGTCGCCGGGCCGAGCAATGTGTGCGGCGAAGTCTTGGATCGTCGCTGCCGCTTGACGGTGGGCGGCTGCCATCTCCGGATCCGACCGTGCGACCATCCGGAAGGTTGGCTCTTCCGAAGGACCTTGCTCAGGTAGCGTGGCGGTCGGGGGCGGGAGGTTCGGCGCGGCCCTGCGACGACTCAGCAATGCGGCAGTGATTGCGCCGCACACTACCGCCGCCGCGATGACTCGGATCAACGCTGAATCAAACGGTCGCCCTCGCACGAATTTGCCCGCCGCATTGCCCGCACCCGACATGGGATGGGTCCGCCCAACTTGTATTTGAGCGGCGCACGGAACGCAAATAGAGGTGGAACGCGGCCTATTGCTCGTTTCGGCGCCGGGAGCGTCGGCGGCTCAAGAGGGCGACTATGCCCAAGATTGCCAGTGACTTGGCTGGCGCTGACCGGCCCGAGACTCGACAACCGCAACCGCCGGAATCGGAACCTGCGTTGGCAGAACCGCCGAAGGCTCGCGCCCCGCCGTCTGCGAGTAAACCGCCAACCGCTAACTGCCCTCCCGCACCGTTAAGGGCACCGCCCGTGGAGACGGCGCCACCGGCGACCGAAACGCCGCCCGTTGTCGTTGTGCCGCTCGTGCCCGCCGTCGTCGCCGTGCCGCCGCTGCCCGAAACGTTCGTCGAGCCGCCGACGGCACTGCTACCGCCGGTGGAAGAGCGGCCACCGGTGCTAGCAGCTGCGCCCGCCGTTCCTTTGTTTCCGCTGGCGCCTCCGGTGCTGGACGCACCACCCTGGCCCGCACCGCCGGTGCCCGCGCTACCGCCGCCGCCGACACCGAAGTCCTGATCGAACGTCACGCCGTCGAAGGGTACCACGACGATCTTGGTGCCGTGGTTGGTGCCGGGGAGAACCTGGTTGTCCTTGTCGACATCGGACACGGCCCAAGTGATGTGGGTCGGGTGACCAGCTTGCAGAACCACGCTGGGGCGCTCCATTTTGTACCATTGCGAACAGGTCGTGGTGCCCTCGTAGCAGAAGATCTTTTGATAATCCCGCGGAGACCAAGCGTAGCCGTTGTCCTTCCAATTCGTGATGCCGTCGACCGAATACACGTGCCAGCCAACGCGATCTCCGGAACCCGAATAGATGATGTGATAGACGCCCCCGCTGCGCCAGATGTGGGGATCCTCCTGCCAAGTAAAGGCCGGATTGGAGACGCCTGGTATCGACGTCCGCTTCGGGTAGATGCTGTCGGTGCCGGCCTGTGGATAGGAGCAGGTGGGCTTCTGTTTCACGTAGGTCCCACACAGCGTGTCCGCGATCGCGATCGTACCGTTGCGCTCCACGATTTCGAATTTGCCGTCGTGCCGCGGGAAGAGGCTGATGTTGGACGCACCGACCTGGGTCGTGGGTTGGCAAGCCGTCCACGGACCGTCGAGGGAGCTCGACTTGTAGATCGTGAAGGGAACGACCTCGCTGACGATGACCGCGTAGGTGCCGTCCGGCAACTCGACCGCGGAGACGTTGTGTCCCTTGTGCGACCCGTTATTGCTGTACACGAAGTCTTGTCGTAGATAGGGGCCGAGCACGTTGCTTTGGCTGACGGCGTGGTAGGCGTCGGAGCTCTGCCAACCGGTACCAAAATTCGTGTTCCCCGAGAACGTGCTCATGAACAAGTGGTATTTGCCGTCCTTGGCCTGGATGATCTGTCCGTCCCAGTAGTAGTAATCTGGGTGGACACCAGCGCCTTTGGCGCTCTCGATGCCGTTGGAGAGGTCGCGCGGCAACACGCCGGCCACGCCCCAGCTCGCCGAGCTGAGCGGCGCGACCGTGGGCGTGGGCTTGAGGTACTCCATGAACGGCTTGGCGTTCGCGGTTCCGCTCAGGCAGGCGCTCGCAGCCAACGCGGCGACAGCGAGGCGTACGCATGTGACTGATCGGGACGAGCGGAGTGTCCGGTGGCTTTGGAGGCAACGCACTTGAAAGATCCTTTCCGGCTCATATTCAGCAACGAGCCCGTGGAGCGAACTCGATGCAGCTTTTCGAGCCAAGGCCTCCGTCCGTAGGACGGTTTGCTTAAAACTGGGCGATGAACTTCCAGGCCAGCGGTGGAACGAAGGCCTTCAGGCCGTCATCGCCGGTGGAGGTCCCGTCATCCACCGCCGACGGCGTGTGCGCGCCATCGAACGTGCAGACTTTGACGGGATAACCCGCTTTGCAGCCTTCGAAGTCGTAGCAGAGGTATTTTTTGCTACCAACCGTCGTCGTCTGGATGTTCCCGGGAATCTTGCAGCCATTGTCCTCCGCGTGCGCGAGGACGCAGTATTTCCCGCCCTGCTTCGCTGCATCGTTGCCGACCCACGGGCATGTGCCATCGCTCATGCCGGTTATCCCCATGTACGCAATGGGCGCCGCATTGGAATCTGTCGGCTCACCGGGAAGATTGTAGTTGGCCGCGGCCATCGTGACTGCCGCGCGCAGCTTTGTCTGACGCGTGATCGACAGGGCATAGCTCATCATCGCTCCGAAGCTGAAGCCGGTGGTAAAGACCCGGCTGTCATCGATGCACAGGTTCGCGTCGATGCTGGCGAGCAGATCGTCGAACAGGACACTGTCTCGCTTGAAATCCCATGGCAGGTTTCCGATACCGGCAGGCGCTACGAAGATGGCTGGCTGCTTCGCGGCGGTCGCTTCGCGCTGGAGCCCGAAATAGGCATAGTTTTTCGCGTCGAAGTTGGGGCCGTTCCCAGCGGGATATTGGCCAACCGCATTCCCGGTGTCCGAGCCGTACGCCTGGTGCCAGGAAAAGATCAGGCGATACGGGTGCGTCGGATCGTAGTCCGCCGGAATGTCGATGATGTATTCGCGACTCGAGCCGCCGCTCGTGATCTTGAGTCTGGTCGACGTGGGAAGTCCGTTCGCAACCGACATGCCACCAGTCGTGAGCGTCTTTGCACCATCCTTGACGCTACAGCCTTTGCTCGGAACCACAGCGCTGCCGCTGCCGGTGCCTGCCCCGCCGCCGCTGCCCGGGCTACCGCCAGTCGACGCCGCACCGCCACCGGCCCTTCCGCCAGCTGCAGCACCTCCCGAGGCGTTTCCGCCGGTGGCCGTTCCGCCGGTGGCCGTTCCGCCGGTGGCCGTTCCGCCGCTAGCGCTGCCCCCCGCGGCCGAGCCACCTGCCGACGAGCCTCCGCTGGACCTACCGCCCGTGCTGGTCGCAGCGCCGCCGCTACCGCCCGAGCCCGGCGTTGCCGGAGCCGAGCTTCCGCAGCCGATGACTCCTATCGACAATCCCAAAACCAGCGTGGTCAGCGACTGATGCATCCGATCTTTCGGTGGAAAATGAGTAGCTCCGCAACGCCCCTGCGCAGATTGCGTGGAGGTCGTCATGGACGTTCGAAAGGTAGCAATGTCGCGATCCCGGAAAACCCGTCGACCTCTCCGAGGTCCGCAACCCGATTTTAGCCACCGCGGGAAAGAGCGGCGGGCGGCGTTTTCAACGGTCGCCCGCGATGAGGGGCGGAAAGCCGGCGATGACTTTCACGAGCACGTCGACGCCTCGTGACAATGAAGTGCTTCGTTGGACAATCGAGCCCACAGGTGAGTGGGTCGTCTAGATGACTATGTGGCACCGCAGCCGCAGAGCGTGATTGTGGCAACGACATTGTCGTTCGCGAGGACAGCGAAAACAGGCGTGGAGCCGATCATCGGTCGATGGAAATCGGCCTCCCCGCTATTGCGATTGTGAGGGCCGGCCCCGAGCGTTTCACGTTGCGCAGTAGGTGCGCGCTGTAAAAGGGGTCAGGAACACTAGGTTGGCTCGCTCGAACATTGTCCAACACTGACGGGACGAGCTCGGTTGTTGACGAAGAGCTGGCTGATGCTTTGCGAAGCGTCGCGCGTCAGCGACCGTAGCCGGCGGCGACGATGTTTGCTTGCACCGCGTCGTCGCTGGCATCGGACGGCACGCCGGACGTGATGCAGCCCTCGAAGAACGTCCCTTCGCCGGTATGGCTGTTGTCGCCACCGATGCCCAGAACGATGGCGCCCTGTTTCTTCTGCGGGCTGTAGCCTGCCGGACGTGGTCCCGAATATTTAGTCGCGAGCTTGCCAGCTTGTGCGTCTCCGCCTTTGAGCGCGAAGCTATTTCCCGACGGTCCCTTGAGCATGGCGGTGATGTAGGCCGCGACGAGCGATGTGTTGGTGGCGGGGGCAGCGCTGGAGCCACCGGCAAAAACGCCGTCCTCCAAGTCGGCCATCACCCAGGGGCCGCTGCCGCTCCCTCGCCCCCACTGGGTGCTATTGCCGAAATAGAGCGTCTCCATGGTAGCCGGACCGTCATCGTGATTGGTGGTCTCCGCATTACCGTAGTCGAAGCAGCACCATTGGTTGTAGTGCTTGCCGCTGGCAACCATGTACATCGCCTCGGGCTCGTCTCCCTTGGCAATGCCTTTGGTGTTGTTGTTCCGGTAGCCGACCGCGCCGACCTCGTCGTCGAAATTCGAGGTGGTATAGACGCCGTAGACCGAATGCCCATTCACCGTGATCTTGGCTGCGGCTGCGTTGGCTTCCAAACCGCCATTGTGTAGCCATCCACCCGCGGGCGCCTTGCTGAGGTGGTTGCCGTTCGGGGACTGATCATAGATGAGCGAAATGGTGCATGACGTACCAGCGCAAAACGAATCCTGTGTCGCTGAGGAAGCGTAGCCACCCGGCTCGAGCACGGGAATGTCCTTCGTGGCCTTGTCGGACGCGCGGCGAACTTGATACAGGTTTCCATCGTACGAACCGAAGAGCGCACGCGTCGTGCTGTGCGCGGCAACGCAAGGCGTGTTGCCGGACGCGTAAATGTCGCAAGGCCCGATTGCACCGGCCGTTCCGCCACCCGCACCGGCCGTTGCGGGGCCAGCGCCTGCACCAGAAACGCCACCGGCTCCCGCGAAGCCGAGCATGCCGCCCGAGCCCCCGATGCCAGCGCCCGCAGCCCCGTTCGAGCCACCCGCATGAAGGCCGCTGGCACCGGCAAGACTATCCATTGCGCCCGTGCCTACGTGGGAGCCGGCTGTTCCCGCTGACCCGACTGGGGATAGGCCGCTCGCTCCCCCCGAATTTCCAACGAAAACGCCGCCAGCGCCTGTTCCCGCACTTGCAGGAGCCGCCACAGCCCCGCCAGCGCCGTTGCTCGACTGCGACGTGGACGAGCACCCTGCCAATGTCGAAATCACTAACGCATGGCAAATTAATCGAGGGGTTCGAGTGATCGTCGCGCCGAACCGCAAAGGTGCCTCCAAAAGAGCGGGTTTCTCGTCACCCTGATACTGTCGCGTGGCTGGCGTTTTTGTAGCGCGCAATCACGCGCAGCCCTGCACGTGCTTTTCGAGTGCGGCGCGAGTGAGCGCCGATGCAGCATCAAGTCCCGCAATCACAAGCCCGGCGCCCAGCCGCAGCACGCGATATCCAAGCCCGCGAAGCTCGGCGTTTCGATCATGTTCGATCATGGGGGTGAAGTGACTGTGCGCGCTGCGATAAAGATCGCCCCCTGTGACAGCGAGAGTGGATACCTTCAGTGAGGAAGGGGGGGCCGATCTGGCCACTGGGTGGACCGTTGGGGCGAGGGTAAAGATACGAGGCTCGGCATTGCCGGTTGCAATACGTTCAGAGGGCTCGCGGTCTCCATTGCCGCCTCTCGAACTGGACCGAATCCGTAGGTGACATCATGGCATTGAAAGTGACGCCTCCCGTTCTGGTCGCAGCGCTGGCGTGTCTCAGCGTTGCTTGCTCGAGTAGTGGGTCGAACGGCGACGCCGCACACGGCGGTGCTCCCGCGTCAGGCGGGCACGGCCCGGTCGCGTCGGCTGGCCAAGGGCAGGGGGGCTCCCCCATCGCCTCGAGCGGCGCAGCGACTGGCGGCACGTTCGGCTCAGCAGGGATGAGCGCAGCCGGCGGTGCCTCGTCCGGCGGTACCTCGTCCGGCGGTACCTCGTCCGGCGGTACCTCGTCCGGCGGTACCTCGTCCGGAACAGGCGGCAAGGGTGCTGGCGGTTCAGCGTCGAACGGAGGCAGGAGCGGCAGTGGTGGCGCGGCTTCTGGTGGCAGTGCCGGAAGAAGCACGAGCGGCGGAGCGAGCGGTTCAGGGCAGGGCACCGGCGGCGCGGGGACGTCAGGTGACGCCACGAAGAGCGCAGGCTGCGGCAAGACACCGACCCTGAAAACCGGAAATGGCCAGACGTTCGCCGTATCGGGCGCCGGAAACCGCACCTTCAACCTGAAGGTTCCGGATAACTACGACAACAGCAAGCCCTATCGCTTGATCGTTGGCTACCACTGGCTCAATGGCACCGCGAACGACGTCTCCAACGGTGGCGGCGTGATCAAGAGCTTCTACGGTCTTTGGGATCTCGCGGCCGGCAGCACTATTTTCGTCGCGCCTCAGGGTCTGAACAACGGCTGGAGCAATACGGGCGGAGCCGACGTCGAGTTCTCTCGCCAACTCCTCGCGAAGTTGGAAGACGAGTTCTGCATCGACAAGTCGCGTGTCTTCTGTGAGGGCTTCAGCATGGGCGGCTCGATGTCCTACGCGATGGCCTGCGCGATGCCCGAGGCCATTCGTGCGGTGGCCGTTCACTCCGGCGGACCGATGAGCGGGTGCGTCACGCACAGCAAGCCCGTCCCCTACTTCATGACGCACGGGACGAAAGACAGCGTCTGCACCTATCCCGGCTACGGCGTGCCTCAACTCCAGGACTTCGCCAAGCTCGACGGCTGCACCAAGCCCGATCCGGCGGCGAGCGCAACGGCGTTCGAGGCGGCGCTGCCCAAACCCACCAGCACGGCCTCCGCGTGCGTGCAATTCGAGGGCTGCAAGGCGGGCTATCCTGTTCGCTCGTGCCTGTTTGTCGGCGACCACACGCCTTCGCCCGATGGCACGAGCGGCTGGGTGCCGAAGGAGACCTGGAGTTTCATCTCCCAATTCTGAGCACAGAACCTGCTGCCCCTTGCGTTGAGCGTCGCTGAGCGGCCGGTGCACTTCGCAACAGGCTCGGGCTGGTCGTGGGTTCGAGTCATGCGAGAGGGCGCGCCGTGATGCGGCGCTGAGCGCGCCGGCCATCGCGTGGTTCGGCTTGAAGCGTCGCTCGTCGTTTGCGACATCGGGCGCGCTGGAGCAGGTCCGAGCTGCACTTTGGCGGTAGCTAGTTACTCTGCGTTTGGTGCGCCCCAGTGGATTCGAACCACTGACCCACGGCTCCGGAGACCGCCGCTTTCTGCGCGAGCTTGCCGAGAAAAGCGCGGTTTCGAGGGCGTCTTGTCCAGCTTATGTCCCATTTCCGACGGTTGTTAGGCTGTCGGCGTAATGACGACGTCATTGCAGCGTGCTATCTTGATGCCATGAGCACAACCAGCAAACCCCAAGCGCGGCCGCGTGAGACGCTGAATATCCGCATTCGTGCCGAGGAGCGGGGCCTGATTGATCGGGCTGCGGCTGTGCGAGGGACCAACCGAACGGACTTCATTCTGGACGCGGCTCGCCGCGCCGCCGAGGACGCCTTGCTCGAGCAGTCCCTGATTTCCGTCGGTCCCAAGGCGTACGCCGAGTTCATCGAACGCCTCGACGCGCCGGCAAAGCCCAACGCCAGGCTACGTCGCACGATGAAGCACCCATTGCCCTGGAAAGTGGGGTGAAGCTCTCCGCCCCGGAGCCACTCGCTCCGAAGCACCGACTGGATGGCTTTGCTTGTGGGGAGCTGGCACTCGACGAATGGCTCCAGCGTCGTGCTCGCGCAAATCAGCTGACCGGTGCTTCGCGTACGTTCGTTGCCTGCGAAGCCGGCGCCGTGATCGCGTACTACGCGCTGGCATCGAGCGCTGTCACCGTCGCAACGGCGCCGGGCCGTTTTCGACGCAACATGCCCGATCCCATCCCCGTCGTGGTCCTCGCCCGCCTTGCCGTTGCGAAGTCGCACCACGGTCAAGGAGTTGGTCGGGCGATGTTTCAAGACGCTGCGCGGCGAGTGATCCACGCGGCCGATGCGATTGGTATTCGCGGACTCCTGGTTCACGCCTTGTCTGAAGAGGCCGCCGCATTCTATCGGCGCCTCGGCTTCGATGCCTCGCCACTCGATCCGATGATCCTCATGGTCACGCTAGCTGACCTGCGCGCTGCCTCACCCAGCGGTTACTCAGCGCGGCCCGTCCGAACCCGGCGCGAACACCCAAAGCACGGATTCGGGCCACCGCGACGCGCTCACTGAAACGGCAGCGCTTGCTTCACGGCCGCGTTGGAGACGGCCGCCACGCCGCTGCGAGAAAGCCGCCACTTGTCCATGACCTGCAGGGGCGCAAGCTGCTTGATGTTTTGGTCGGTGAGGTATTTGGTAAACGCCGCGTCTTTGAAGGTGGGGGGACGCGAAAGAAATTCTGCATAGAAGTTATCCCAGTGCACAGGGATGTAGGCCTTGGGATGCGCGATGGGGACAATCAACTTGGCGAGCTCGCCGCCGCCAGCGGACGGTGCAATTAGCAAATCGATAGAGCCCAGGCCGGCGTCCGTGAGCGCAGCCTTCAGATTCTGAAGCGGTGCTCCATAGTTGACCCCGCCGATCACAATCGGGACATCGAGGTCCTTCGCACCGCCGGAATTCATGAACAGGAACGTGTACGGTCCCTCGACGCCATCGAGGGTGAACAGAAACGCGCGCCCGCCTCCGCCGTTGGGGAAGTCTTCGGCGACTCCAGCTCTCAACGCTCCCGTCACCGGGTCGGGGATCGGAACGGATTCGAGCTCCACAGCGTCGTGCTGCTCGGGATTCGTGCTGTCTCCGCTATGATTCCAACGAAGTACGCGCAGCGTTACGCCGGGCGCTAGCGTGAGCTTCTCTCCACCGAGCACTTCAGTGCAGCGGGCGGCGGGAACGCCCTGCGCGATCGCCTGGTAGCACGTCGTGCGTGATCCGATGATGGGCGCGTTCGTCAAGCGCGACCAAGTCGCGGTATCGAACGAGTGATCGAAATGGCTGTGACCGGTCATGAGCAGGTTGACCTGGTCGGCACCCCCCAAAGCCGCCAGCACCTGCTCCACCAGCGCGGCGTTCGGCACGCTGGGGCCATGGGTGTTCTGCAGCCCTCCGCCGCCGCCGAAGAAATTGCTTTGGGGAATCCTGGTCACGTACCCATCGATGAGCACCTTGAGCGGCCCGAGCTCGGCATACACGTTCGTGATGGTCATCCACGTGACGTCGATATGCTGAGGTCCCGCACCGCACGGCCCCGTGGCGCGGGTCGGATCCCGCGGACACGCATCGACGCAGTCGAACACCCCATCGCCGTCGGTATCGACCTCGACGCCCGAGCAGCCACACACGCCGGGCGCTGTCTTCGCTGCATTGGCCGGGCAAGCATCTTTGCAGTCCACCGTGCCATCGCCATCGGTGTCGGTGTCGAGAGTTCCACAGCCACAGACGCCCGCGCCGAGCTTGAGTGGGTCGCTCGGGCAAGCGTCTTTGCAGTCCGTCGTTCCGTCCAAGTCAGTATCGCTATCGGAGACGCCGCAGCCGCAAATCCCCGGCTCGCTCTTGCTGGGGTCGAGCGGGCAGCCATCTTTGCAATCCACGACGTGGTCACCATCCGTGTCTTTATCGCTGACCGCACAGCCACAGGCACCGGGGCTGACCTTGAGCGGATCGTGCGGGCAACCATCAGCGCAGTCGGGGGTGCGGTCTTGGTCCGCATCCGTTTCAGGGACGCCACAGCCGCAGTCGCCCACGGCTTGTTTCATGGGGTCCGACGGGCAACCGTCCTGGGCGTCGCACAGCCCGTCGCCGTCGCTATCGGCCAGGGCGGGCGCCGTGCACTCGCCACTCCGAGGGTCGCACTCTCCCGGCGCGTGACAAGGGTCGAGCGCCGAGCAAGTCACGTTCAGGCACTCACACGCATCGCCGATGCCGTCACCATCCGTGTCGGTCTGCGCACGGGAGCGTCGCTTGGGCGGGTTCGGGACCGTTGGACAGTTGTCCTCGAAGTCAGGTACGCCATCGAAGTCTCGATCGAGGGCTCTTCGTTCGATACGGAACCTCACGGGCAGCACGGAGTCGCGCGTGTCACCGGACTGACCGTGCACCTGTTCGCCCAAAACACCGTTCAGACCGTCGCGCAGCTCCAGCCAGCCGAGCTCCTGCTCAGCCACTGAGACCGTGATGCGGTAGGCGCGCTTCGGCCCCTCGAGCGGCGTCGGCCAAGCAACGAAGTAGTAGTTCTGGCGCTCATCGAACGAGACGACCTCGGGAGTTTCGGGGCTCCAACGGGCGACTGTCGTTAGCCTTTCGCCGCTATCTCCAGCCATCTCCGCGATCTCGACCGTTGGCTCCGCCCGCGGCTCGAAGGGTCCCGCCAACGGGCCAGGCTCTTCGGGAACGAGCGGAGGCAAAAAGTAGAAGCCAGGAACTTCGTTCACGACCAGACCGCTCCCGGTAGCGCCAGCCGCGTTCATGGGCTCATCGCTCCCGGTGGCCCCGGCGGTGTTCACAGGCCCATCGCTCCCCGTAGCCCCGGCGGCGCTCGGGAGTGGAGCGGTCGGCGCAGCGCTTTCATTGCCACAGGCTGCCAGGCACAGACCCAAGAGCAGCCAGCCCACCGACACACCGCGTCTTGAAACGATCATCGCGATCCTTTCACCCAACCAAGAAACCCTAGACCAACCAGGGATCGTCAAGGGCCAACCCAGGGTCCGTCACGACTCCCACTCCGAACACCCACTCGGAATTGGAATATCAGACCTTATCAGAATCTCCCGCGCTTGCCGAGGCCACTCGCGCGGCGCAATACAGCCCGAGTTTGCGCGACACCGGGTTTCCGAATCTGTACCGAAGAAATGACTACGGCACACGAGCGACGCAACTCGCGCCGCCGCGAAACCTGAATGTTCATTTCCACGTCGGCGGTGCCCGACGGCGTGTTCACTGGGACCAGGGGCGCCGCTCGCGCCGATTTTTGGCGACTGCCAACAAGTCGGACCAACTTCTTATTGTCCTCCTGCAGCAGCAGTGCTGCTTTTCCGGAGGATCTCAATGTCGTCGATCTCATCCAGGGTCACGTCTGATTTGACGCGACCCTAGATCTGAAAATTCATCAAGTCGGGGGAGTTTCTGCTGCAGGCTCAGATGGGTAGTGCGATGTCGCCGTGCGTAGCGCCGCGGCTGTTGAAGGTCGGTGAATTCGCCGAGCGGCTGGGGGTAAGCAAGGCGACCGTTTGACGCCTGAGATCTTGACGCATATCCGAGGCTTGTCGTGGTTGGCGCCTCCTGTCACTTGGTTGGCGGCAAAGGGTGTCACCGTGGGCGGCCAGGTCCTCTCGCTCTTGCTCACGTTACTCGCAACGCCGGTGATTTATTCGCTGTTCGATGACGCGCAGGCTTGGTTCACGCGGCTCCGTGCGCGCTGAAGCCGGCGACGACTCGAGCAGCACGTGATGCAACTCTGCGCCGTGTCGACGCGGCCCGGTCATTGGAACGAGTTTTTCAACATTGGCGGTGTGAGCGCATTTTCCGAAACTGCGCTGGGCGCTGAACTCGCTGCACGTCGATCTGGAGGGGGACCGAAAGATCCGCGCAATGGTCGCGCGCCGCTGAAACGCAAGTATCGGGCGTCAGCTTGCCATCACGGAGTGTCCGGGTGGTAGACTGCCGAGCGCATGTATCGACAGGCGCGTCGCGTTCGAGTTCGCACTCACCTGTGGATCGCCCTCGGCCTGACATGGCCAGCACACGCGGTCGCGCAGTCCGCGCCGCCCGCCGCGTCTCCCTCGTCAGACGCTCCAAGCTCGGCCCCAAGCACCGACGACGGAGCAGATCTCGGCGAGCCCAAAGCAGGTGAGCCCAAAGCAGACGAGCCCAAAGCAGGTGAGCCCAAAGCAGGTGAGCCCAAAGCAGGTGAGCCCAAAGCAGGTGAGCCCAAA
>Ga0247779_1000299_pt1 | contig 34684 bp, 32 predicted proteins | sample UWRJL221509R5_FD_179925 | JGI IMG/M metagenome (GOLD analysis project Ga0247779, IMG submission 179925) | Plant litter microbial communities from Arlington Agricultural Research Station in Wisconsin, United States - UWRJ-L221-509R-5 | ecosystem: Environmental > Terrestrial > Plant litter >...
CGAGCCCATATTGCGACAGCACGAGCGCCGCATAGGCGCCTAGCGTGGCGAGTTCGCCCTGACCGAAGTTGAGAACACCCGACGCCTTGAACGGGACGACGATGGACAGCGCAATGAGCGCGTAGACACTGCCCACACTGATGCCGGCAATCGCGAGTTGGAGGTAGAAGCTTGTTTGCATGGTCAAACCCCAATGAGCTTGGTCACTCGTAGCGCTTGAGGATGTCGCTCTGATGAGTACTCGACCATGGCAGCGGCTGCCACGCGCCACCACGGACCTCCATCGGGACGAGCGTCAGGTTGCCGATGTGGTGCTTGGTGCTGAAGCTGCGTGGCGTGGCCAGGTTGTTGACCTTGTAGTCACGCGTCGCCTCCAATGCGGCGATGAACGATTCCTTTGTCAGCGCTGGTCCAGCGCGCTTGAGCGCGTCTGCGACCACGTACGCATCGGCGTAGGCGATCAGGTCAAAGTTATTGGGCCGGCCGGCGGGCGCGCTCGGGTACTCCTTCTTCCACTTCGCCTCCCATTGAGTCATCTCCGGAAGCTTGGATCCGGGCAATACAGGCACCAATGAGAAACCTCGGGCTCCTTCGGCGGCACCTCGAGCGGCTGCGACGAACGCAGGATCCACGACATTTGCACCGACGAAGAACGGCGTTTTGACACCCAGATCTCGCGCCTGGCGGAGCGCAAGCGCCGCTTCGGTCGGGTTGCCGAAGAACGCGATGACGTCAGGATTGGCCCGCTGCGCGGTGCTCAACTGCGGGGTGAAGTCCTTGTCGCCGACGTTGAACTCGATGCGCGCGATGGGCGACTTGTTGAACCACTCCCTGAGCTTGGCGACCATCGCATCGCCTTCGTTGCGGGGATACTCCTCGCGGCCGCTCAGGATGACGATGCGGTTAGCCTTGTAGGCGTCGCTCAGGAATTCGGCGTAGAGCTCTCCGTAGCGCGCCGTTTCGGTCGTACCGCCACGAAACAGCGTTCGTGCGAAGGGAAGCGTTACCGCAGGTGCCGATGAGATCGACACATACATCGGCAGCCCCTTCTCTTTCACGTACTCGATCGTTCCGGCCGTCGCATTGCTGCCGCCAACGGACATCAGCATGAAGACCTTGTCCTGCTCGACGAGCTTCTTCGCGGCCGCGACGGCCCGTGCCGGAGAGTGGGCATCGTCCTCGAAGACCATTCGGATCTTCCGGCCGCTAATACCGCCTGCGTCGTTGATCTCCTTGATCGCCAGCGCAGCGCCGTCTCGACCTGCCAGTCCAATGTAGGAAGCGGGACCGGAGATCGGCCCGAACGCCCCGATCGTCACGGTGTCGACCGTGACCCCGTTCTGCTGGGCAATGGCACTCAAGGGAAGTGCGGCAGCGATGGCCATGCCCAAAAACGCGCGAATGAAGTGCTTCATCTTGTCTCCTTCAGGTTTTTATCTTTCACTGACTGAGCGCTCAGTATTCAACTTCGCACGACGAGGTGCAAGAGGTTGATAGCTCGTTAAGGGTTTATCCTGATCTCACTTTTACGAGGGACGCGCCAGGACCGCGCAGGCTCGATGAACTGATATCAAGCGCTTATACTGACTAAACGCTCATTCAGACCACGTTGCCATGGAAGAACCAATCGTCGAACCCGCTTCCACGCGGGTACGCCACGTAAACGCCGCATTGAAGGACTCGACGCTGGTGCGCAAACGACGCCAAGAGCTCATTGCAGCCGCCGTGCGCGTCTTCATGGAGAAGGGCTTCCACGCCACGACCGTCAGAGATATCGGACGTGCCGCAGGCATGACGCAAGGCTCGATCTACAACTACGTCGAGTCGAAAGACGACATCCTCTATTTGGTCTGCGATCAGATCGTCTCCGAGTACCAGGACGAGGCCCGAAAGGCGCTGGAGAACTCACCGGATCCCGTCTTGCGGGTCCAGTCGGCAGTCCGGGCGGTGGCCGAAGTCATGTATCGCCACCAAGAGGAGATCCTTCTGATCTATCAGGACAGCCACATGCTCGACGGCAAGTCGCGGCGAGTCATCCTCGCCAGGGTCTCGGAGTTCATTGGCATGTTCGAGTCGATCTTGACCGATGCGGCACGCGAACTAGGTATTCCGATGAAGAACCCGCACTACGCAGCCAACATCCTGACGTTTTTGCCCACGATGATTGCCCTGCGACGCTGGTCTCTGAAAGACGACATGACGTCCAGTGAAGTCATCGAGGGTATGGTTGACTTCTTGACTCGAGGTCTCGGATTCGACGCCGTTCCCGCTGCTGCATAAGACTGCGCTCGCGCAGTTCCCGACAGACTTGCGCCTGCAAAGTTGAACGCAAGCGAGTAGACACGCAGTTCATTGTTCTCCAAGTTCTGCGTGGCAGGGTTTCTACGGCATCTGCAGAACATTGCGCCGGTATCAGTCCCCGGCGGTCAAAGCCGAAGTGGCGAGGAAGCCCGGCCGACCTGACTTGATGTGAAGCTTCAAGACATTGTTTCGGTTTCGGCTGAGTCTTGCGGTTGGAGCAACGCCACCGATGTCACTGTGCGGTCGATGGGAGTTGTAGTGAATGGGTCCAGCGCGATAGCGATTTTTTGTGCGCAGCGCCGAGTTTTTTGTATGTCCATCATCGGTGAAATTGACCGGCCAGCTCATTGCATATGACGGTGCCAGGCGACATCGCGATCAATCCCGGCAAGCTGCCCTGCGCTACCTGTCCCGCGCCGATGCCCCGCCTGAAAGCCGGACTGTTTTGCGAGCAGTCGGGGCTACGCCTTCCGGCCGACCCTGTATGGGAGCTTGCGATGATTGGTGTCGCTGGCCGCGCCCCCCTGGGACGCGCTTCGACGTTTTGGCGCGCCAACGTGCCCAGCCCTCCGTAAGCGTGCCCCCACGGCCCTCTGGCATGCAGGGATCGGCGTGAGCAAGATCGGGTGATCGAGCGCGCCGGGGATGGTGTGCATCAGGCATCGCTAGTGCACACCATGGCTGAGCAAGACACACCCTCCAGACCACGAAGGCGCGACCCCAGTGCCGAACTCAAGCGCGAGGTGGTTCAGCAATGCCTGCAACCGGGCGCGTCGGTGTCCGGCATCGCGCTGGCCCACGGCATCAACGCCAACCTGGTCTTCCGGTGGCGACGTGAGCACCTTCAAGTCGGCCAGGCCGGGGCCGCGCCACCATCGCAGTCGGCACCCATGCTGCTGCCCGTCGTGCTGGAGTCGCCGAGGCCCGACGTCGTCGCGATGCCGAAGCCCCCGCCATCGGCATCGGCATCCATCCCTCCCAGCTCTCGCACCTCCGCGAGCAGCATCGAACTCGACTTCGCGGGCGCTCGACTGCGCCTGCGGGGTGCTGTCGATGAGGCAAGCCTGTTGGCCGTGCTCTCGGCGCTGCGAAGCCTCGCATGATCGGCCTTCCATCGGGCACGCGCGTGTGGCTCGTCGCCGGCCACACCGACATGAGGAAGGGCTTCGATGGCCTGGCGGCGATGGTGCAGACAGCCTTGGCCGAGAACCCGTTCTGCGGCCACGTGTTCGTCTTCCGCGGTCGGCGCGGCGACATCGTCAAGGTGCTGTGGTTCGACGGTCAGGGCTTGATGCTGCTGGCCAAACGGCTCGAGCGCGGCCGCTTCATCTGGCCCCAAGCCAGCGATGGCCGCGTGTCCCTCACTGCCGCGCAACTGTCGATGCTGCTCGAAGGCATCGACTGGCGCATGCCCGCTCGCACTCACGCGCCGCAACTCGCTGCATGACCGGACCATGACCTGGGAGTGATCCCGATGCCCTCTGGCTGAGACTGCCGCACACTGCAGTTCGTGCAGGACAACGACCCCATCAGCCAACTGCCCGACGATGCGCAACTGCTCAAGCAGCAACTGCGCGTCAGCGCCGGCGAGGTGCAGCGCTTGAAGCTGATGGTCGACAAGCTCACCTTGCAATTGGCTCGACGCCTGCGCGCGCAGTTCGGCAGTTCCAGTGAACGCTTTGACGATGCCCAGACCAGCCTGATCGAGCCGGTGGCGCTGGAGCACTTGCCAGTGCGCAAGCCGAACGCACCCGCGGCCAACACGGGCAGTGTCGACCGCAGCCTGCCGCCCCACCTGCCGCGCGAACAACACGACGTTCGTCCCGCTACCACGACCGCTCACCACGATGCCGCTGGCCAGCCCTGCGGCTGCACCGCCTGTGGCGGACGGCTGCGAGCCATCGGCACCGATGTCTCGGAACACCTGGAGTACCTGCCGGCGCGGTTCAAAGTCATTCGCACCGTGCGGCCCAAGCTGGCGTGCACCAAGTGCGAGGCGATCTTCCAAGCCAATGCCCCGAGTCGGCCGATTGCGCGGAGCCTCGCGGGCCCAGCGCTGCTGGCGCACGTGATGGTGTCCAAGTTCTGCGACCACGCGCCGCTGCACCGCCAGAGCCGCATCTACGCCCGCGAAGGCGTCGAGATCGACCGCGGCACGATGGCCGGCTGGGTGGAGCAGGTCCACACACTGCTGGACCCGCTCGTCGCAGCGCTCGGCCGGCACGTTCTGCACGCGGCCAAGGTACACGCCAACGACACGCCAGTGCTGGCGGGTCGGCTTCGAACTGCTGCGCCACGTCCTCGACGTATAGGTCAAGAGGGTAGTGAGGCGACGCTTACAGCCTTCCCGCCAAAGGAGCGGCTTCACCGTCGCTCAAGCCGGTGGACCCGTCTCCTTCCGAGCGAAGCCCTTTCCGTCTGATACACACGTTGGGCAATGCCGGCCACTGGGTGGTGAACGAGTCGGGCATGGCGATGCCGTGGCCGCCGTTCACCAGCTCTCTTTGAACGGGCGAACTTCAACGTTGAACGACCATGCTCCCTTGGGCTGGTGGACAACGTGCCAGATCTCATCGGCGATGGCGCGGGGATGGATGAAGAAGTCATCCGGCTCGTTGGGTCGGAGCTTGCGGGTCCACTCCAGGTCGATGACCGCATCGATCACCATGTACGCGACGTGAACGCCCTTCGGGCCTAGCTCCCTGGCAATGGATTCCGCAAGGATTCTCTGCGCCGCCTTGGTCGGTGCGAATCCCGCAAAGTTGCCTTTACCGCGCAGCGCCGACGTGTTCCCCGAGGCGATGATGGCGCCTCGGCCGGCCTCGACCATTGCGGGAGCAGTCCGCCTGGCGAGATGCAGCAAGGCCATCACGTTCGTCTGGAAGTTCTGCTGCAGCGTCGCGGGATCGATCTGCATGAAGTTGCCGAATACCCCGCCGACGGCATTGTGGATGACGACCTCGGGGGCCCCGAGTTCGCCGAAGACGCGATCCAGCGCCTGGTCGAACGGCACCGCGTCGGTGACGTCAACTGGGAAGGCGTGCGCCCCGAGGTTCTCCGACGCGAACTGACGCAGGCGGTCGCCGCTGCGCGCCACCATGGCCACTTCATATCCGCCCTTCAGGAACCTCTGGACGGTGGCGATCCCCGTGCCCGGCCCGACGCCAGTCACCAGAGCGATTCTCTTGGTCATGCCGTCTATCCTTGCAGCGAGTTCAAACGGCTGCGCGCCAATTCGAGCCGGTCGTTGCCGAAGAACATCTCGGCACCGACAAACATGGCCGGGACGCCGAACACTCCGCGCTCCGCCGCCGCGTCGCTTTGCGCATTGATCTCGTCAAGGACACCTTGGCTTTCGGCCAGGCTCCAAAGGTCGGGCGCTTGCGGTGCGTGCGCCTTCGCAAAGGCTTCACGCCCCTCCGCGGTCACGAGGTCGTCAGTGCCCGCCCAGACGGCGGCGAATAGCGCGTCATGCACGTTTTCGAACACGTCCTGCTTCTGGGCAGCGAGACCGGCACGCGAAAACAGGTCGCCGCAGACCTGCCCCTTCGCCATCGCCGTCAGCAATCCGAAGTTGGGCACGAATGGGACGCCGTAATGCTCAGCCCAGCGCTGGGCGTCAACCATCGCATATCGCGCCTTGGGTGGGCATGCCGTGGACGGCTGATTGCTGACGCGCTTCATGACTGCCAGCACATCGACCGGAAGGTATTTGGTGCTCGCCTTCATCGTCCGAATCTGCGTGTTCGCGAGATAGGAGAAGGGACTGCGGTAGTCGAAGTAGAAATCCAAGCTCAAGACGACCTCACTGGAATGTGTGCACGGGTTAGGGGGAGCATGCATGGTCTGCATCTAGATGTTATTTGACATCCAGTATGGATGTCAACAAACATCCAGATTACTTCGCCTGCGAAGTGATCTCGCGCCCCATCCATCGATGGCTCGCGCGCTCCTCCAAACGCAAGAGACCTAGATGCGCAGCATCATCCGCAGCAGTTCGGAGAACCGTCTCAGGTTCTCGAGGTTGCTGACCTGCCGATTCCGCAAGCCGGCCCAGGGCAGGTCCGGGTTCGCGCCAACTTGGCGACGAGTCACAACCACGACATCGCCACCATCCGGGGACGCGACGGCGATCGACCGGCGCCACCATACGGGGACGCGACGGCGATCAAGCGGCGCCTCCTGTCGCTGCTGGAACTGAAGCGGTCGGCATCGTCGATGCAGTTGGTGAAGGGGTTCGCCTGGTCGAGGCTCAGTGCGTGAGGGTCTTCACCGCACGCGCGGTGTGTGGGCCCAGTACTCTGTCGACGAGGCCAGCAAGGCAGCTCCCCCTGCCGGCCTCAATCAATGACGAATTGGGGCACAACTCGTATCCACGCCCGCGAATGCGCTCCTGCTGCTAGACGCTCTGGGGCTTCACGAGGACCAGTGGATCGTTCAGAACGCTGCCAACCATGCAGTGGCAATGACGATCGCAATGAGTGGCAAAACGCGCGGCCTTTACGGCCTCAATCTCGTGCGCCGCGACAAAGCCGTGCAGGAGAGGAACGAACTGGGCCGGGCAACCACAGTATCGGTGCAGAACACCGGCCGGGAGGACAGCATCACCAGCCTGAACGGCGACACGAGGTTCTCCGCCACCGTCGACTCCTTGGGTGGGCACCCAGCAAAAGAGTTGCTCAACTTGGCGGCCCTGGGCGGCGAGCTTGTCGTCTTCGGCTCGATGATCGATGAGACGCCGGACCTGGACCGTGGCCCCATCATCTTCAACGGGATATCGGTCGCCGGCTTCTGGGCCAGCCGGACGACGCGCAGCATCTGCGCCGACCAGCGCTTCGAGCTTTTCGCTGAGCTCATCGGATATGCGGCAAGAGGCAAGCCGCCTCTGCCTGCAGCTGGTGTTCTCGGCTTGGACGAACTGGCTCAGGCCTTGCAAGCGCAACGACGCGCAGGCAGTAGCGGCAAGATCTACTACGCGTCTGACCCATACCCACTCCGCAGCGGCACCTCCTCGGCACCGCCCGCCCCTGCCTGGCTCCGAAGACGGCTCTAAAACGCTTCGCGGTACGGCCGAAGGTCGAGCTCTTGCGTCCACGCCGATGGGTCTCATCATTCAATGCTCCTGACATCCCATCAAGGTCAACATCTGCGGACTTCACAGCGGCCGCACCGAGGCTATCGCACGAAGCGCGCAACCGTTGCCGGGCTCGGTGTCACGGAGCGGCCCATCCTGATTGCAACCCAGACCGCCCCAACAGCGAGGCGTGCAAGTATGTCTCAATCTAGATTATGAATGTACGTCAGAAATTCAGCCCTCGCGACTGGATGGCGCTCGACCCACGGCGCAGAAGCACTACCGCACAATCAAGGTCGAATGCCGAATCTGCCACCAGGGACAGGAAAGGCAGGGTCGGCGGACAGCAGGCATCGAACGGATGCCTTGCGCCGCTGCGGTGCTCAGGTGGCAGTCCCGCTTGCTGCATCACGTCGACCGATCCGCCTGATCATTCAACGACACCTCTCCGCGGCTAGAAGACCGGCGTTCGCCCCTGGTCCATGAAGGGATCTGCAAGATCTTGACAAGCTGCAAGAAGGTGAAAGCCACGTGACGGCTGCATCCCTAGCATCACTTGCAGGCATTTACCGGACGAGGTTTGAAGATGACTGGGCGATTCATGCGAAGGGCACCATCCGCTGGACAGAGCAGCGAGGACGTCGTCACATCCTTTATCCAAAGCACGGTCTGGGCCAAGGCGCTGACAGAGCAGGAGCGCCGGCACCTGCTGCCCTGTCTGCGCTATGCGACCTATGAAAAGGGGCAGCAGATCGTGCGCCGCGGCTCGCCGGCCGAGTATTGGATGGGCGTTGTGGAGGGCTTCGCCGTGCAATCACTGACATCGGCAGACGGCCAGGAGGCAATGCTCGCGGGCGTGGGCCCGGGAGGCTGGTTTGGCGAAGGCACCCTTCTGAAAAGGGAGCCGTGGGGTTACTGCGGCATCGCGTTGCGAACGACGCGGCTGGTCCTGATGCCCGCATCGGAGTTTGAAGCGTTGCGCCAAAGCAATCTCGCCTTCAACCACCATCTCCAGACATTGCTCAACGACCGACTGGCGACGATCGTTGAGATCGCGCTGTCTTCCAGGATCGGAAACCGGGTCGACCGCGTTGCCCACGCCCTCGTGCGAGTGATGGCGACCGCAGTCAGTGGGGAGCGTTTTCTGCCGGTCACTCAAAGAGAGTTGGGAATGCTGGCGGGCCTTTCGAGACAGCGCGTGAACGAGGCACTTCGAACCCTGAGCGGGCGGGGTGCTGTTCGTTGCGGGCGCCACGGCGTCGAGGTCCTCGACCCCGCGGCATTGCGCCTGCACTGAGCATCTGAAGCAAACTTGGCATTCTCCTCTTGGTGCTGGCCCGCCTGAGCCCCTCTCACGCAGCCTCCTTCAGCGCGTGCATTCCGGACCACCCCCACACCCCGTTCAGCAACGCGTGAAGCGGCGGGACAGTCGTAAGCGTCGCCTTGACCTATACGTCGAGGACGTGGCGCAGCAGTTCGAAGCCGACCCGCCAGTTGCGCCCGTCCATGGCCTGCAGCGTGGCGGTGCGGCGATTGACGCGGGTGATGATGCCGACCAGGGCAATGCCCTTGGCGTCGTCGAAGGTGACCTTGTCGCCGACCTTGAAGGTGGCGTTCGCCATCTGCGCCGCGGGCTCCGGCGGCGGCTCATACGGCTTGGCTTGCGCCGAGGGCTCGGCACTCATGCTGTCGATGGCAACGTAAGGGATCTTCCAGGTCCGGCGCACGTCTTCTTCAAGCACGGTCGCCTGCTTGTCGTGGCGCGCGATGAGCTTGCCGTGTCGGACTTGGCCCGTGCGGTGATCGATGAACCGCACGGCCTGGCCCAGGTGCAGCTTCAGTCGCGAGGCCATCTCGCGCTTGGGGTCGTCAAGCAGCACATCGATGAGCGCGCGCATCTGGTACAGCTGCAGGCTCGGCGCGTCTTGCAGTGCCTCGACCATGCGTAAGGCGATATCGTCTTCAACCATGGATGAATGTTGCCAGGGCCGCGGCCCCTTGCTCGTCAGGCCGCGCGTGGGATCGCGTGCTGCGTCGCGATCGCCCACGGCAGCAACTCGTCGATGCGGTTCACCGGGTGGTCGGCAATACGCTGCAGCACGTCTCGCAGATTAGCCTCGGGGTCAAGCCCATTGAGCTTGGCGGTCTCGATCAGGCTGTACATCGACGCCGCTCGCTCCCCGCCCGCGTTTGAGCCCATGAACAGGTAGTTGCCGCGCCCGAGCGCCACACCGCGCAGCGCTCGCTCGGCCGCCGAGTTGTCGATCTCGATGCGCCCATCCTCCACGTAGCGCGTCAACGCCTTCCAGCGCGCCAGGCTGTAGCGTGCCGCCTGGGCCAGCTCCGACTTCGTCGAGACCTGGGTCAGCACGCCCTGCAGCCAGCGATGGAACTCCTCAAGCAATGGGCCGGCCCGCGCTTGCCGCTGCTGGCGTCGCACCGGCGGCGGCTGGCCGCGGATGTCCGCCTCGACCGCGTACAGCGCCTGGATCCGTCGCAGGGCCTGTGCCGCCAGGCCGTCGTCATCGCGGTGCTGTTCGTACAGGTCCCACCACGGTCGCCGCGCGTGAGCCCAGCATGCGGCTTCGACGACCTGGCCGCCGTCGTAGAGGCGGTTCCATCCGCCGTAGGCATCGGCCTGCAGGATGCCGCTGAAGTGGCGCAGGTGACGCTGCGGGTGTTCGCCCTTGCGGTCCGCCGAGTAGCGGAACCAAACCGCTGGCGGCGCGCTGTCGCCGGCGGGCCGGTCGTCGCGAACGTAGACCCACAGCCGCCCCGTTCTTGTCTTGCCTTCGCCAGGGGCCAGCACCTTCATTGGCGTGTCGTCGGCGTGCCTGCAAGCCTACCCGTTGACGTCTACCGTCGTCCATGTCAGTGTACGAAGGGCGCTGCTTCAAGGCAGGCCGGAATTGGGCGAGTCCATCTGGCGAGAGATCGAGGGGTCCGGACCGACAGGGAGTGGCCGGTAGCAATGAAGTAGAGGACGGTCCAGCAGCCCAGGGCTGTGAGCTGCAGCGGTCGAGATGTAAGGCTACCTGCGGCGCACCCTCGCCGGATTTGCGAATCCAGCACGTAGTGTGACGGGAGCATCGCCGACAAGCGCGCTACGAAATACATCTCAGGGTGTCGACGATTGCGGCTGGATAGACCGCGACGGCACCGCTCACCGCTTCGGAACATCGATCCAACGACCCTGGAGAGCTTCTGCATTGTCTGCCTCCAGCCCCTGCACCAGCGACCGGCTGTAAAGCCGCACGAGGGGCGTCCCGTGAGCCGGCTCGATCACTCAATCGACCCGCATGGGTGTCGAGGCAGCCGGCGAAAGACGGGATGACCCCTCCGCCTTCGCCCGACATCAGGTTTCGACTTGCAGACGGCTATTTGCTCGTCGGCGGAGGCCCAAGAGGTGCGCCACCGTAGACGATGCTTCCGTCTGCCTTGAGGTATGTCTGCCAGGCGACGGTGCTCTGCTGGCCTCGCCCAGCCTTCGTGTAGTCGCACGCGCCGGTTGGGAAGGTCGCTGCCATCCTTGCCCACTGAGCATCGGTGAACTGGACGCCATACGAAGCCCTGTCCAGAGGCGCGAGCTGGCATTCCAAGACGTCGTCTGACAGCGGTGCCCCTGCGGTAACGCGTGGAGATCCGTCAGGCACCCCCGTGCACTGCTGCATCGTCATGCCGGTCCCATCGCCGTTTCCGCACAAATCGAGGAGCGTCGTCGGCCGAGCACTGACGATCTTCGAAGCTAGCGTAGCGGTGCTCGTGTCCGCATTCACAGCCGCAAGCCAGGCGTCCATGGCGTCCAGTGCATCATTCATGGACTTGGGCGAGTTGAACCATAGAACCTGGTTCTTGTGATGCCCCTGCACCTTGTCGAGACGAGCTCGAGTCGCCCAGCTCCTGAATTGATGATGGATGCCGGCCGTGTCGGGAGAGCGAACATCAATGATCGCCACATCTTGGAGATTGTTTGCCGAGTTCAAATAGCCGGATCGGTAGGCGTTGTCCATGACTCCATCGTCAGCCGCGACTCGATAGGGTTGATATTCGTAGTTGATGGTGTGAGCGCCGATCTTATCGTTCAAGTCCACGAACTGTGCGACCGTTATGGCACCTGACTTGAGCGCGTTCAGGCCATACTGAATGCCGACGTTGGAGTACACCCGCTTCGCGAATCCATCTGTCGACCTCTTTCCTGCGATTCCAACGAAGTAGTCCTGAGCACTGCAGCGCACGCCTGTGACGTTGAACGTTGGATTGAACAGGTACGACAGCGGCAAGTCACAACCGCCAAACGCTGTAGCGGCAATCGTCGGATACGCGTAGGTGCCCTGATGAACTGGATCGAGAACCTGCGTAAAGCCGAAGTCCACATCGCCGCCGAGTGCTTGGATTCCATGCGCCCACTCGTGGCAGACATCCCCAAGTGACTGACCTTGCGCCGCGAGTTTCTGCTGGGCCGTCCAAGTCACGCCAGGGGACCACATTGTCGAGTCCGTGAGGTACCGACGAAGGAGCGCGCAGTCTTCAATCTCGGAGAGAGGACTTGCACCGTCCGGAAAGCTGGCAGCAACGATGATTCCGTCGTAGATGCCGGGATAGGCATTCGCAACCCAAGACTGGGCGAGAGCGCCACCGGAACTCCCGGTTCCGATGGAATAGCGGATCTCACCGTAGGTCTTGATGAAATGCTGTCGCAGCAACATCATCGACTCGGCCTGCACGGCAATGTTGCTGTTGTGCCCGGTATCGTTCAGCGCCGTCGTCATCACCGCAAAGCCTTTTGAGAGCGCGTAGGCGTTCTGGACTCTCGCAGGAGTGATGTCAACGAATGGGCTGAAGCCCATGCCGTAGCCTGCCCCATGCGTGTAGACCACCTTGCGATTCCACCCAGCTTGCGGCGCCCCTGGTTGCCACGGCTTCGATTGATCGAACAGCACAGCGATGCTGTAGTAGTCGCGGTTGATGATGCCCGTCTCGATCCGGACAACAAAGGGAATGGCCGCTCCATTGACGACCGCCAAGTCGACGTCAGCCGGTGGGTTATTGGGGTCATAGGGAAGCAGCGCCGGCTTCGTCGAGTCTGTCGACTTGTAAACGTACGAGTAGGCAACCTGGCGATTGCAGGCCGCATCGCTTGAGCCCGCATCGCAAATCCAGGGGGCAATCTGGGGGCCGTAGATGACCGGCGCGCCATTTGCGCGGTTGGTCATCACAAGCGATGCGGTCGCACCTGCGGCCGAGACGCTCAGCTTGTTATCTCCGGTCTTGAGACCGGAGATCAAGGAGACGTAGCGCCCATCCGCACCCTTTGAGAACTGGGCGGAGATCGTTGCATCATTCAGCTGGACCGTGGCCGAGCTGGCGTCCACTCCGCTGGCAGGGACGAACTCCACCAAAGCGTCGCCGCCACTGACGAGATCCGCTCTGCTTGAGAGGGTCACCAACATGCCCGCGCTCGGGCTCGGGCTCGGGTTCGAGGTCGGGGGACTGGTTGGAGTGGCGTCGTCGCCTCCTGCGCAGCCTGCCATCAAGGATGCCGCCGCCAACGCGGCGAGCCACTTCAATAGCGTCATGTCGTCTCCTGTTGTATTGCTTGAGCCGACGTGAGGCTACCGAGGCCATCGACCGCCCGGTGTCTCAAGTGGAGACACAGCGCGACCGCGATTCATAGGATTTTCCCGTGAGCCACCGAGGCGATTCCCCACCGGAGAGGTTGTCGAGCCGCATCGGGGCAACGCCACATCACGGGACGCCCGAAAGTCGCTTTGAGCCGCTGCGCGGACACAGCGCAGGTGGCCGCTCCGATACAGGCGTCGGTAGCGCGCCCCGCACCATCTCTGTTGTTCAGCCACCGGGTTGGTCGAGAGGCGTCGGCCACCTGGGCGACCGACTATGCTACGAGGGCGAGGGTTGCCTCATCTTCCAAAGTTGAGCGCCCACCAGATTCCGGCAGCGCGAAACGCGCGTTTAGGTCGCTGCCCTCTTTGAGGAGAGCTTGATGGAAACCTTTGCCGAGAGATTTGACGTCGCCAGCGGGGCTCGCACGAAGTTTGAGCCGGAGCAGATCCTCCTTCAGGACCCTGCGAACTGGATTGCCGGAGCTCACCTCGAGGTCTGGGAAACGACTGGTGGCAGCGAGTTGCCCGAGACCGAGTTGTATCTGCATGGCATCGTCGTCACCAACAACGTTGTTCCTACGGAAGTGCGCTTCGCTGGAGGGCCGCCCATCGCCGGTGGATCGGTGCCTGGCTGCGTTGCCATCTTGCCGGCAGGTATCCCCTACAGCGGGGTGGGCCGGGGGCCGGCTCGGACAACAGTTTTTGGGCTGCGCACGGAAGTACTTGCCGCAGCCGTGCGAACGCGCGGTGCACGGCGCGTTGAGCTCAAACCTGCCTATGGGATCGTGGACACCTTCATCGGCGAGGCAATTGGAGTGCTTGCGGCAGATGTGAGGGATGGATGTCCGATGGGAAGCCTCTACGGCGACAGCATCATCGCTGCGATAGCAGCACATCTGATTCGTCACTACTCGGCCGACCCTCGGGTCGATCAGGTGAACCTCAAAAGTGACAATGTTCGGCGCGAACGAATCAGACAGCACATCCTGGATCAACTGGGGAGCTCGTTGACGCTGCAGGACATGGCTGCAGCCCTAGGCCTGGATCTGTATTCGTTCAGCCGCTGGTTCAAAGAATCGTTTGGCGTGTCGCCTCACCAATACGTCCTGGAAGCTCGGATCGATCGAGCCAGGCGTCTCCTCAACACGACCGCGCTGAGCCTGGTCGACGTGGCGCTCGACTGCGGATTCAGCAGCCAATCGCACTTGACCAGCGTTTTCAAACGCTTTATGGGGACGACGCCTGCAGCATTTCGCATGCTGGGCGGAGGGCACTCGGACTAGCGCGCGATCAATGGTCATTCGGCGCGAAGTTCGCCGCGCAGCTGCCTGGCCAGGGCTTTGACTTCCTTGCGGGCAGTTTCAAGAATGGCTCCTGATTGTGCAGGGTCCGGAATCGCGCGGGCGATGCTCAGCGCTCCCAGCATCGCACTCATGATCGTCAGCGCGTGTCGCTCTGCCTGAACCTTCGGCCCGCCGAGTTCCTTGGCCAGCCAATCGCGCCGAAGCTGAAAATACTCCTCATACACGTTCTTCACATCGTCGCCCGAACGGGAGATCTCGGCACCAAGGGCCACCATGGAGCAGCCACGCGCCATCTCATCACGATGCGCAGTGCTCAAGTACTGGTCGATATGAGCGGCAAGCCGATCGCCAGCGACCTTGTCTACTCGGGAGAAGATGACACGATCCTGAGCGAAAGCATGCGACACAGACTCCACCACCAGCGCGTCCCGCGACGCGAAGTGCTTGTAGAAGCCGCCATGCGTCAGGCCAGCACGCTCCATGAGCTCGGCCAATCCAATGCCGTTGAAGCCCCGAGTTTTGAACTGCGCCACCGCAACATCAAGAATGCGATCATGACTCTCTGACTTTTCTATCCTTGAATGCCCCAACGCGCGCTCCTGACTTCCAACTGCAAATCGGCACGATTCAACCGTTCTGGAGGATGAATATACTCCAGAAATCCCTGTGCGAACAAGCGATGCCATGCCCTCCCCTTGCGTCAAGGCTGGCATGCAGAGAAAGGCATGGCCGGCGATCAAGTCCAATCCCGTCCGACGATAAAGGCCGACATCAGCATGCCGACGCGAAGCATCCGGAAGGGCCGGTGTCTGTGCCGCCAATTGTGGGCTGCGCGTACGGCTCAACGGCTCAAGAGCTACGCATTCCGACAATACACGTTGAGCGTGCACCGGCAAGCGACAGCCTCGCCACAGGCTGCGGAGAGCAGATAGCTAAACGCGGCAGCTGGCTCCGTGTAGTGCTACACCGCCTATACCGCCCATGCCGACGAGGCAGGGCGGCAGGTTCGCGAAGAAAGAGCCACCTGGTCAGACTTTAGCTGCTTGCGCAGCACTGCCTTCCCTCGTTCGTTGACCCCCGTGAACCTGGAAGACATTCTTGGCCAGATCAAGGCCGATCCTCGTAATCTCCATGGCGGACGCTCCTTCCGATCGAGTAGTTGCTGACACATCCACTGTGGCACTTCAATGCCGTCTACGGGTTGGGGGGCGTCCATCCCATTGTTTACCCTTCGAGTCACTGGATTGAACCTTGAATCTAGCAGGCAAATAGCGCGTCGCCGGGTGGAACATTAGCCCGACGCGATGCAGGCGTCGCCTCGCCGAAACTGCCCACAGACTTTCTCCTCAACTTGCCGCAGTCAGCACCGCCGGTCGGACCGCAATAGTGACAAGGTCCTCAGCCTGGAGTACGAGACTTGGACGGTCGGATTGCCCTTCCCTATGGGCCGGAACCGTGGATTCCATCAAGTCATGCATCACCGAATTTGAGGCGACCGCCGATGACCTCAGACGCTTATCAAACGCTTGCATCGAGCATTGACCTTCAGTCGCTCGCGCGTCAGATCGCGGTGCGAATGGACCCGGACTGTTTGATGCAGGCGACGTCGCCGCCCTACTCAAGTGCTCTGCGCGATACGTGTTGGAGGAGTACAGCAAGGCTCTAGGCTTTCCCAAGCCGCTACGCCTCACCGGTCCAGGCCAGCGCCGCGCACAGCCGCGCTGGCGCCGCTAAGACATCATCGACTGGATCAAAGCCCGCACCGACGGCCGCGGCAAGCGCGGCGGCAGGCCGAGAAACACACACATGGGCTAGCTAGGCGCGCCACGATACGCCTGCCCCGCCAATCGACCAGATCTTGGGCCCAAAGGCGAACAAATAGCGGCGGTACTAGCTACGGGCGCGAAAACGTCACGGGGACAACCTGGGGACAGAGTCGTCCCCAAACCTCGTCAAAACCCCATGAAATCGAGGGAATTACTGCCCTCTCGGGGCAGCAGCTTTCCAAAAAACATGATCTCTCCTGGGCCTGACGCCGCGATCCAGCGGGCTCGGCAAGGGCGAGAGTGTAATTGGAGCCGTCACATATTCGTCATATTCCTAGATACCGAAAAGCAGCAGGTAGCCCAGCAGTGCCGCCACGAGCAAGGCAGGCACGGCGTAAACGTGGAACATCTTCCACGCCTTGCCGTCGCCACTGAGCCGCAGCGCGATGAGGTTGGCGAGCGAGCCGATCAGCAGGCCGAAGCCGCCCACGTTCACGCCGTAGGCCAGAACCTTCCAGTCCTGCGAATACTCGGCCAATGCGATCGCAGCCGGCACGTTGCTGACCAATTGGCTCGCCCCGATGCCCGCGAGGTACAGGTTTGTCGGGTTCCGAAGCTCGAGACCTTGCATCAGCTCCTGCACGACCCCCAGCCGCGCGACCAGGCGCAGGTCGATGAACATCAGTACGAAAACCAGCAAGAGGCCCCAGTCCAGTTGGGCCACGACCCGCGGGCGCAGTACGAGATACAGCAACAGAACGGCGGCGAAAGCGTAGGCGGCCTGATGCATGTCGGTCACCAGCAGGAAAGGCACGTAAAGCAGCAGCGACAGTGCCAGCAGCGTGACATCGAGCTTCGACGAATCGCTCTCCCTGACATCGATCCGCCGGCCGCCGAACGAGAGCGCGGTCAATCCGATCAGTGCGACCAGGAGGCTCACCACCAAAGGCAATTGGTGCAATACGAATTCGCCGAACGAAACCTTTGCAAGCTGCCAGATGAACAGGTTCTGAGGATTCCCGATCGGCGTCAGCGTCGAGCCGACGTTGACGGCCAAAGCCTCGAAGACGATGAACCGGGTGGCCGACATGCCCGTCAGGCGACAGACCGAAAGCGTCAGCGGTACGACGACGAACAGCGCCACATCGTTCGTCAGCACCGTCGACAACAAGGCCGCAGCCAGCACGAGGTAGATCGCGGCGACCCTTTCGGTCGACATCAGGTTCACCAGCCAGACGCCAAACCGGTGAAGCCCCCCGCTCACTTCAAGACCCTTGGTCAGCAGCAGCAGCCCGGCCAGTGCGGCAATGGTCGACCAGTCGACCAAGGAGGGATAGCTGGCAATGCCGCTCGGGGCAAAAACGCTGAGGACGAGCAAAGCGGCGAGCAATACCTTGAAGAAGGTGTCCGCACGCAAATCGCTCAATACTTTTCGCAGCGCCAGAATCATTTGCCTTCCACGTTCATGCGATGCGCTCGATCCGTTGATCGGAAACCGCGGCGATGCGAGAACCAAGCGGGCCGAGGCCTGGCGCGCTCAGGTCCGGCGCGAGTTCCAGAAGGGGCAGCAGGACAAAGGCACGCTGGTGCAGGCGCGGGTGCGGCACGGTCAAGCGCGGCGTGCTGATCGGCGCGTCGCCATACAGCAGCAGATCCAGGTCAAGCGTGCGCGGCGCATTCACATAGGGCCGCTCGCGGCCGTGGGCGAGTTCGATCGCCTGCAGCGCGTCCAGCAGCGCCAGCGGCGCCAGCTCCGTCTCCAGGAGGGCGACGGCGTTCAGGTAGTCGGGCCCGCCGGCCTCCACCGGCGCGCTGCGATAGCGACTGGAGACGGCGGCCACGCGCGTGTGCGGCAGCGCAGCCAACCCGGCCAACGCTTCATCCAGCGTGCGCTGGAGATCGCCGAGGTTCGCGCCGAGTCCGATGTAGGCCCGGGTCGCGCCGGCTTCAGCCGCCGACATCGGCTCCGCCGCCCGCGGGCGCGGCGGTGCGGCTGCCGGCCGGTTTGCGGCGACGGCGGCGCTTCTTCGCGGGGGCACCCGCATCCGCGCCCACACCCTCGTCGTCGGCGACTTCGTCCGACGCTTCGGCTGGCGCCGATGCAGCCGAAGCCGGCTTGCGTGCCACAGGGTGCACCTTGGGTCCGCGCGTCTTCTTGTCCTTCTCGCGCGCCTCCTCGATCAGCGCGGCGCGGTCGTCCTCGCTGCCCAGCGCGAAGTCTTCCCACCAGTCGGCCAGCGCCGCATCGGTCTCGCCGGCATCGGCGCGCAGGCGCAGGAAATCGAAGCCGGCGCGGTAGCGCGGCTGCTCGACGAGCGAGTGCACGCCCGAGCCCGTGCGGCGCTCGAAGCGCGGCTGCATCATCCAGATCTCGCGCATGTCGGTCGCCAGCTTGCCGCGGCCGGAGATGTCGCCGATGCGTGCCTCGAACACCGCATCGATCGCCTGCGAGAGCGCCGGCACGGCCGGCTCGCCGGCCTCGCGCAGCCTGGTCCAGCGGTCCAGCACCTCGCGCCAGAGTATGCAAGCCAGCATGAAGCTCGGGCTGACGCCGCGGCCTTCCTGCACGCGACGGTCGGTGTCCTCGAAAGCCAGGCGCACGAACTGACCGGGCGTGCCCTCGGGCAGGTCGCCGCCGGCCGTCAGCATCGCGTCCAGGATCGGGAACACGCCGCGCGCCAGGCCGTACTTCTTCAGCTGCTCGAGGCTTGCCAGCGAGTGGCCGGTCTGCAGCAACTTGATCATTTCGTCGAACAGCCGCGAGGCCGGCACATTCGCCAGCAGCGGCACGCAGGCCTGGATCGGCGCGCGGGTCTTGGGCTCGACCTCGAAGCCCAGCTTCGCCGCGAAGCGCACCGCGCGGATGATGCGCACCGGGTCCTCGCGGTAGCGCGTGTCCGGGTCGCCGATGATGCGCAGCACTCGCTTCTTCGCGTCGGCCAGGCCGCCGTGGTAGTCGACCACCAGCTGGCGCTGCGGGTCGTAGTACATCGCGTTGACCGTGTAGTCGCGTCGCGCGGCATCCTCGATCTGCGGGCCCCAGACGTTGTCGCGCAGCACCCGCCCCTCGGCGTCCACCACGTGGCTCTTGCCGGCCAGCTCGGCCTTCGAGGTCTTCTCGTTGCCGCTGACCTGCTCGGCGCTCTCGGAGCCCAGCAGCGCGCGGAAGGTCGAGACCTCGATCACCTCGTGTTCGCGGCCGCGGCCGTAGACGACGTGAACGATGCGGAAGCGCCGCCCGATGATGAAGGCGCGGCGGAACAGGCCCTTGACCTGCTCGGGCGTCGCATTCGTCGCCACGTCGAAGTCCTTCGGTCGCATGCCCAGCAACAGGTCGCGCACCGCGCCCCCGACGATGTAGGCCTCGAAGCCGCCGTCGGTCAGCGTCTGCACGACGCGCACCGCGCGTTCATCCAGCAGCTTGGGGTCGATGCCGTGCTCGGCGACCGGCACCTCCATGCGCTTGCCCAGCGGGTTGGCGGCCTTGGCGGGCGCCTTGCCGAGCAGCTTGTCGATGAATTTCTTGATCATGCAAATAACTGAAGAATGGGCCAGCCGCGGGTGGCGGCGATATCGGCCAATGCCGGCGTCGGGTTCGTTGCCACCGGATGGCTGACGATGTCCAGCAAGGGTAGGTCGTTGGTCGAGTCGCTGTAGAAGTTCACGCGCTCGAAATCGGCCCATTGTCGCCCCAAGCCGGCGAGCCACTCGCGGACACGCGTGATCTTGCCTGCCTGGAACGAAGGCACGCCGTCGACGTGCCCGGTGTAGCGCCCTGCCCCGTCGCGCTGCAGGCGCACGGCGATCAGGTGCTCGATGCCGAAGGCCGCGGCGATCGGCGCGGTGACGAACTCGTTGGTCGCGGTGACCACGGCGACCAGGTCGCCCGCTTCGCGATGCTGGCGCACCAGCTCCAGCGCCCTGGCTTTGAGCATCGGCGCGACGACCTCGGCCATGAAGCGCTCGCGCGCGGCCAGCGCCTCGTGCAGCGGGCGGGCGCGCCAGACCGCGGTGGCGAACTCGATGTACTCGTCCAGGTTCAGCCGGCCGGCCTGGTAGTCGGCATAGAACTGGTCGTTGCGGGCCTGCCAGGCGGCGCCGTCGGCCCAGCCGATGTCGACCATGAAGGCGCCGAAGGCGTGGTCGGAATCGCCGGGGATCAAGGTACCGTCGAGATCGAACAGGGTCAGGTTCACGCGTTGCTTTCTTCTTCGTCGGCCAGCATCTGCTTGAGCATCGGCACGGTCACCGCCTGGCGCTTGACCGCCAGCGAGAAGTCGTCGAGCCGCTGCAGCAGGGCCATCAGGTGTTTGAGGTCGCGGGCGAAGCGGGTCAGCAGGTACTCGACCACCTCATCGCCCATCATGATGCCGCGCCGGTCCGCCTCGCGGCGCAGCGCGGCGCGCATCTCCGGTTCGGACAGCGGGTGCAGCGCGAAGGTCGGCCCCCAGCCCAGGCGCGAGCGCAGGTCGTCGCGCAACGCGAGGTCGGTGGGCGGCGCGCTACCGGTGGCCACGATGGCCAGGCCATGGCTGGCTGCCTCGACGAACAGCGCGAAGGCGGCGCGCTGCTGCCCTTCGTCGAAGCGATGGCAGTCGTCCAGCAGCAGCAGGCTCGGCTGGCTGGGCAGTTCCCACGGCAGCACGGTCTCCGCGTCATACCAGCCGACCTGCGCACCGGCCGCCTGCCAGCGCTGTGCCAGCGCGCGCAGCGCATGGGTCTTGCCGCTGCCCGCCGGGCCCCACAGGAAGACCGGCGGCGCCCCGGGCGTCAGTGCCAGCAGCTGCGCCAGCGCCGGGCCGTTGGCGCCGGGCAGGAAGTTGTCGAAGGTGAAGACCGGCACCGGGCCGATCGCAAGGGGAATCTGCTTCAAGCGGGTCAGCCCTGGTACAGCGGGCTCTTCAGATAGGCATCGCGCAGCCGCCGTGCGGCCACGACACCGAGGGCGCTGACCGGCAGTGCGATCAGCACGCCGACGAAACCGAACAAGTGCCCGAAGGCGAGCAAGGCGAAGATCACCATCAGCGGGCTCAGGCCGATGCGCTCGCCGACCAGCCGCGGCGTCAGCACGAAGCTCTCGATCAACTGGCCCAGGCCGTAGACCCCGGCCACCGCCAGCAGACCGTACAGGTCACCGAACTGCAGCACCGCAGCCAGCAGCGCCAGCACCAGGCCCGTGCCGAAGCCCAGGTAGGGGATGAAGACCGCCAGGCCGGTGAACACGCCGATCGGCAGCGCGAGTTGGAAGCCCGCCAGGCCCAGCGCCGCGCTGTAGTAGATGGCCAGCAGCAGCATCACGAGGATCTGCCCGCGCAGGTACTGGCCCAGCATCAGGTCGCATTCCTTCAGGAAGCTGCCGGCGCTCGAACGCATCCGCGGCGGCACCAGTTGCCAGCCTTGCGCCAGCAGCCGCTCCCAGTCATACAGCAGGTAGAACAGCACGACCGGCAGCAGCACCAGATTGCCGATGATCGCCAGCAGGAAGCTGCCGCCGATGCGCGCGGAGCTGAGGCCGGTGGCGATCCAGTCCTCGACGTTCGCATCCAGGTACTTCAGCACGAAGGCCTTGATGCTGGCCGCGTCCAGCGAGGCGTTGAGGCCGTGAGACTGCAGCCAGGGCACGACGTGCTCGTTCAATGCCGCCGCCATCAGCGGGATCTGCTGCTTCAGCAGCGGCAACTCCTTGCTGAGGATCGGGATCACCAACAGCAGCGCGACCGTGACCACAAGAATCAGCAGCAGCTCCACGATCGCCACCGCCAGCACCCGCGGCACGCGCCGCCGCGCCAGCGCACCGACGGCCGGCGCCAACGCATAGGCGAGCACCGCCGCCAGGATGAACGGCGCCAGCACCGGCGAGAGCAGCCACAGCAGCCCAAAGGCGGCGACGGCCAGCACGGTCCAGGCTAGCGCCTGGCGTTGATGTGAGGTGAATGTCATGGAGGCGAACGCACGATGGGCCGGGATTCTAGTCAGTGCAGCGGTGGGTCGCCCCGCTCGCGCAAGGCTTGCAGGCGCTGGCGCAGGGCTTCGGCATCCGCCGCCTGGGGTTCGCGCTCCAGATAGTGGGCCAGGTCCGCAGCGGCCATCGGCCAGTGACCCAGCGCCTCCAGCACCAGCCCGCGATCGCGACGCTCGGTCGCCTCGTCCGGCAGCAGCAGCACCAGGCGCTGCTGGACGGCCAGCAGCTGCGGCAGGTCGTCGGCGACGCGGTGAATCTCCTTCAGGTTGCGCAGCATGCGCGCCAGGATCTGGCGCGGCGGGGCCGCCTGCAGGAACAGCTCGATCGGCAGCTCCACGTCATCCGGCAGGCCGCTGCCCTGGCGGTAGGCCTGCAGGAATTCGTCCAGCCGCACACGCGATAGCGATTGCCCGGTGAACGGATCGATCACGACCTCGTGCGCATCGATCCTCAGCTTGACCAGGAAGTGGCCGGGGAAGGCGATGCCCTGCACGCGCAGGCCGATCTGCGCGGCCAGTTCGATGAAGATCACGGCCAGGCTGATCGGGATGCCGCGCCGGGTCTCCAGCACCTGGTGGATGTAGCTGTTGCCGCGCTCGTAGTAGTTGTTGACGTTGCCGGCGAAGCCCAGCTCGGCGTGGAAGTAGCGCGTCAGCAGGCGCAGCCGGTGCGCGGGCGAGGCGTCGGCCGGCAGGCGCTGACGCAGCCGCGCGGCCAGGGTGTCGACCTCGGCCAGCACCGCCTGCGCGTCCAGGCCCGGAATCTCGTCCTGCGCGATCGAGATGGCCGCTTCGAGCAGATTCAGACTCGCATCATCGGCCACCAGCGTCGCGAAATACTCGAGCGGCGTCGGGGCGGACAGGCGCAGCGGGTGGGTTGTCATACCGCGCGGCGCAGGAAAGGTTTCAGCTTCAGGCCCGAGGCCAGCAGCACGGCGAAATACAGCAGCGCCGATGCCGCGAGCCCACCCGCCAGCCAGAGCACGCGCCGGCCCTCGTGGCTGCCGAGTGCGATCCAGTCGAGCCGCTCGCTCAAGAACCACTGCAGCGCGCCCATCGCCGCGCTGGCGATCGCGACACGCAGCAGGAAGGGCATCCAGCCCTTCTTCGGCGTGTAACTGCCGACCTTGCGCAGGCCGCGCAGCAGCATGCCGGCATTGATCAGCGCGCCAAGACCGATCGACAAGGCCAGACCCGCCACGCCCAGCAGCGGCACGAAGACGAGGTTCAGCAGTTGCGTCATCACCAGCACGGCGATGGCGATGCGCACCGGCGTCTTCATGTCCTGGCTGGCGTAGAAGCCCGGCGCCAGTACCTTGACCGCCACAAGACCCAGCAGGCCGAAGCCGTACGCCATCACCGCGTGCGTGGTGTGCAGCACATCTTCGGCGTGAAAGTGGCCGCGGTTGTAGAGCACCGCGACCATCGGCTTGGCGAAGGCCAGCAACGCGATGCCGCAAGGCACAGCCAGCAGGCACACGAGCCGCAGGCCCCAGTCGAGCAGGTTTGAATACGCTTGCATATCGCCCTTGGCGCGGACGCTCGACAGTTGCGGCGTCAGCACCGCGCCGAGCGCGACCCCCAGCAGCGAAATCGGGAACTCCATCAGCCGGTCCGCATAGGTCAGCCAACTGGTGGCCCCCACGCTGACCGCCAAGGCCAACTGCGTGTTGATCAGCAGCGACAGTTGCGACACGCCAACGCCAACCAGCGCCGGGCCCATCTGCATGAGCACACGCCTGACGCCTGGATGCGCCCAGGCCTGGCGCAGCGGCATCGGCCGCGGCATCACGTGCAGGCGCGCCAGCGCCGGCACCTGCGCCACCAGTTGCAGGATGCCGCCGATCATCACGCCAATGGCCATTGCGTAGATCGGCCTCAGACCCCAGCCGGCCATGTGGGGCGTCAACCACCAGCCGCAGAAGATAACGCTCAGGTTCAGCAGCACCGGTGTCACCGCCGCGACCATGAAGCGGCGCCAGGTGTTCAGGATGCCGCCGGCCAGTGCCACCAGCGAAATGCAGCCGATATAGGGGAACATCCACCGGGTCATGACGATGGCAGCATCACGGCCATCGTCGGTCAGATTGGCGCCGAGCATCCAGACAAGCACCGGCGCGCCGATGACGCCGACGATACTCAGCACGACCATCGCCCAGGTCATGACGGTCGCCACCGCGTCGATCAACGCACGCGTCGCCTCATCGCCGTCGCGCTCGCGGGCGCCGGCCAGGATCGGCACGAAGGCCTGCGAAAACGCACCCTCCGCGGACAGCCTTCGCAGCAGGTTCGGAATACGCAACGCCACGAGGTACGCGTCGGTCATCGCGCTGGCGCCGAACAGCGCGGCGAGCATCTGCTCTCGGACCAGGCCCAGGATGCGCGACGCCAAGGTCAGGACGGAAATCAGGGAGGCGGCACGCAGCAGGTTCATGGGCAGGGATAGGGAACGGGCGATCGAGCACAGGGCCGGCGCATTATCATCCGCGCCCTTCCCGCTCGCCGGCAGGAACGATGACGACTTTGTCATCCATGCAGTTTCACTGCTATACTCGCGGTCTTTGCACCAACTGGGTAGAACTACAGCATGGCAACTTCGTCTAAAGCCAAGAAGACCGTCCGCACCGCATCGGGCCTGAAGCGCGCCCGCCAGGACGTCAAGCTCAACGCAGCCAACACGGCTCTGCGCTCCCAATTCCGCACGGTCGTCAAGAACGTGCAAAAGGCCGTTGTCGCTGGCGACAAGGCCAAGGCCGCTGACCTCTTCAAGCATGCCCAGTCGGTCATCGACTCGGTCGCCGACAAGGGCATCTTCCACAAGAACAAGGCCGCTCGCCACAAGAGCCGTCTGTCGGCCAAGATCAAGGCTCTGGCCGCCTAATCAACACCAGTTCCGGTGCAAAGCAGCAAGGCCCGCGAAAGCGGGCCTTTTTGTTTGTCTGACCGGATCAATGTCGCTGGCCGGGCGCCAAGCCCTGCATCCGGCGCATCTGCAGCCATTCGGTCACGGCGCGCGCCACCCAAGGCCCATCATCCAGCGGCAGATCGTGGCCCGCCTGCGTGTGCAGGCGCAGCGGCACACCCCAGGCGCGGCTGATCGCTCGCGAGCAGCGCCAGTCGATGACCTCGTCAGACTCGCTGCACAGAAGCAGCATCGGCGCCGCCGGGCGAGCACGGCTGGCCCGATAGCGGGCCGCGGCGACCCACTGGCGCAGCGTATTGCGCAATCCCACCGGATGCTTGCGCTGCAGCCCGACCCATTCGTCCAGCATGCCCTCGCCCCGCGGCAGCAGACGCGTCGTCAGGTTCAGCACCTGCGCCTCGCGCCGCCGCGCACCCAGGCGTGTGAGGCTCAGCAGAATCAGCGCCAGATAGCGCAGCGGCAGGAAGCGCCGATGGAAGGCCGAGAACGGCCGCAAGCTGGTGTTGATCAGCACCGCACCGCTGACTTCGCGCGGATAGCGCGCCACCCAGTCGCTGACGACAGCCGCACCCAGGGACATCGCGAGCAGATGGATAGGCCCACTCACACCGCGCTGCTGCAGCTCGGCGCGACAGGCTTCGACGATGGCCGGCACCTGCAGCGGACTCGGCCGATCGTGCAGCACGCCGGTGCCCGGCAGATCCAGCAGGATCAGTTGCGCCCCCGGCTGCTCCTGCTCCAGCTGCTCCCGCAACAGGGCCGGAAAGGCACCCCAATGGCCGCTCTCGCGGGACAGTCCACGCACAAGCACCCACACAGCAGGCGCGCGCTGGCTTGCGCTCATGCCGACACCCCCACCTTGGTCTCCTCCGCCCGCGCGAACATCGCACGGCCCTCTGGCGCGCATTATGCGGACATAACGCTGAATTCGGAGTGACTCAAGTCGCTCGCTTCGGGGATGACTCAGCGCGGGCGCAACACCGATTGGCGCAGGGCCGCGGCGGCATCCTCGGTCAACTCGCCCAGGCGGGCCAGCAGGGCCGGCTGCGCGAGCAGAATGAACTCGCTGACCTCACCATCTTGGTTCGCCGGCACGAAATCATCGGGCAGCAGCAGGTCGAACACATGCAGCACCTCGTCATGCCAGCCCTCGGGCTCGGCACGGCGCGTGCGCACCGCGCCGCGTCCGATGAGCGCCGTCGCCAGTGCCGGCGACACGCCGGCCTCCTCGAACAACTCGCGGCGTGCGCAATCGAGAACATCCTCGCCCGCGCCGAGGCCACCGGCCGCCAGGCTGTCCAGCCGACCGGGATCGATCGCCTTGTGCGGCGCGCGCCGGCCGCACCAGACTTGGCCGTCCGCGCGCAGGCCGTTGACGTGCACGGCCCGGCTCATCAGCCCGAAGAAGCGGAAGGCCGCGCGTTCGAGCTGGAACAGCTCCGCGCCGAAAGCCAGGCAGGGTTCCGCCACCGGCTCCTCGCAGCGGTAGCGCTCATCACGCCAACCGCTCACAGCGCCGTATTCGCGCAGCGCCAGCGCGGCGGCCTGGATCTGCACAGCGCGCTCGGCAGGATCGTCGCTGCCGGGCTGCCAGCGGATTACCGCGTGATCGAGATGCGCCGTAGGAAGCGCCCGCAGCAGCAACTCGACCCAGCGGTCCTCGACCTGACCGATCGGCAAGTCGTCGAGAAAGAACTGCAATTCAGCGCAACGCCAGATTGAGCTGATCGACGACTTCGGCCCAGTCCGCGTCGCGGCGCACCTCGTCGCTCAACAGCGCGGCCTGCGCCGGCGTCCAGAAAGGCGCCTGCGCCAGCAGCACGTCCGGCGGCAGCGGTCGGTGTTGCCGGATGAAGGCCCCGATCGATGCATCGTCGTCCGGCAGGCCGAGCTGGGCGAACAGTTCGGAGAAGAGGTGGTGGCTGGCGTCCATGGGAATCCTTTCTCTGCGGCTCCTGGCAATTGTCGAGCCCGAAAGCTCCGGCCGCGGCCAAGAAAAAACCACGCGGGGCATGCCGCCCGGCGTGGTTCTTGTCTGGTGGGCGGTGAGGGTTTCGAACCCCCGACCCCGACAGTGTGAATGTCGTGCTCTACCCCTGAGCTAACCGCCCTGTATCTAGTTCCGATCGAGACCACCAACCTTCAGAAATCAACTTTCAGATTGGTGGGCGGTGAGGGTTTCGAACCCCCGACCCCCACAGTGTGAATGTGATGCTCTACCCCTGAGCTAACCGCCCGATCGCGAAGCCCACGATTATGCCATGCAATTCGATGGCTTCAAGAGACTTGCGCCTCCTCTTGCCAGATCCGCTTGCCGCCGCTGGCCTTGTCCAGATCGCCCATCACCTTCGCGTGTGCCGTCAGCTCCGCCTCGCTGGCCTGCGGCACCGGCAGTGCATAACGGCTCAGGTCGACGGCAGCGACGCGGATCTCGCCGCCCGCAGCAGCCCCCTCGCCGCCCGATTCATCGATGACCAGCGAGTCCTGCCCGCGGGTCATGTTGATGTAGACCTGGGCCAGCAGCTCCGCGTCGATGTGGGCGCCGTGCAGCTCGCGCTTGGAGTTGTCCACGTCGAGCCGGCCGCACAGGGCGTCCAGCGAGTTCTTCTTGCCCGGGAACATCTCGCGCGCCATCAGCAGCGTGTCGCGCACATTGCTGACCACATCGTTGATCGGCGGGCGGCCGAGGCGCTTCATCTCGGCATTGACGAAGCCCAGGTCGAAGGGCGCGTTGTGGATCACCAGTTCCGCGCCGGCGACGAAGTCCAGGAACTCGTCGACGATCTGCGCGAACTTGGGCTTGTCGGCGAGAAAGGCTTCGGTAAGGCCGTGCACCGCCAGCGCCTCTTCGTGGCTGGCGCGCTCGGGGTTGATGTAGAAATGCAGGTGGCGCCCGGTCAATTGCCGGTTGACCATCTCCACGCAGCCGATTTCGAGGATGCGATCGCCGCCCGCCGCTTCCAGGCCGGTGGTTTCGGTGTCGAAGAAGATCTGGCGCATTTCAGTTGCGCTCCCGCTCTCGCTTCGACGCCCAGGCCCAGATCACGATGCCGGCCAGCACCATCGGCACGCACAGCCACTGGCCCTGGCTCAGGTGCAGCCAGCGGCTGTCCAGCGGCAGGAAATCGTCGGGTTCGCGGAAGTATTCGGCGATGAAGCGCAGCATGCCGTAGCCCACCAGGAACAGACCCGACACCTGGCCCGTCTTGCGGGGCTGGCGCGAGTAGAGCCACAGCAGCACGAACAACAACAGGCCTTCGCCGAGGAACTGGTAGATCTGCGAGGGATGGCGCGGAATGCCGCCGTCGTTGGCCTGCGGGAAGATCATCGCCCAGGGCAGGCTCGGATCGGCCTGGCGGCCCCATAGCTCTCCGTTGATGAAGTTGCCGAGGCGCCCGGCCGCAAGGCCCGTCGGCACGCAGGGCGCGACCAGATCGGCCACCTCGAAGAAGCTGCGGCCGCGCAGCCGCCCGAACAGCCACATCGCGGCGATGACGCCCAGCAGCCCGCCATGGAAAGCCATGCCGCCCTTCCAGACGGCGAAGACCTCCAGCAGGTTGTGGACGTAGTAGTCGGGCTTGTAGAACAGTACATAGCCCAGCCGCCCGCCCAGCACGACGCCGAGAACGCCGAAGAACAGCAGGTCGTCCACGTCGCGGCGGGTCCAGCCTGCCGCGGCCCATTGCGGCTGCTTCACGCGCAGGTTCGCCAGCCACAGGAACAGGCCGAAGGCGGCCAGGTAGGTCAGCCCGTACCAGTGGACACCGCCGGAGCCGATGTGGATGGCGATGGGATCGAATTGCGGATGGACGAGCATTCGGAGTCAGGCAGGAAGCGAGGCCGGGATCATACCGACGCGGTGCCGATGCCCGGCCTGTCAGCCCTGCCCGAGTTCGTCCAGCAGCTTGCGCGCGTCCTTCACGTTGGCCGGGTTCGAGCGCTTGTTCGCGACGAAGCGCTCGAGCGCGCGCTGCGCCGCCGCCTTGTCGCCCTTGTCCGCCAGCGCCTGGCCGAGGCGGTGGTCGATGGGCAGCTTGTCGGCGCCGTCCAGCGTGGCGGCCTTCTCGTACAGCCGTATCGCTTCGTCCTGGTGGCCCAGGGAGGCTTCGACACGACCCATGCCGTAGTAGCCCAGCGCATGCTTCGGCCAGTCGCGCTGCAGCGCGTTGAAGATCTCGCGCGACTTCTCCGGCTGCTTGGCCCACATCAAGTCGGTGCCGAGCTGGCCCCAGGCCTCCCTGAGGGCGAACTTCAGCGGCAGGTCCTCGCCCGGCTTGACGACGCGCAGCTCGCGTTCCTCTTCTGCCCAGTTCTTGTCGTTGGCGGCGATCATGGCGCGCAACAGCCGGGCCTGCTCGGGCTGACGGCTACTCAGGTCGTCCGCGAGTTCACGCGCCTTCGGCACGCTGCCACCCACCATGCCGGGAACGCGCAAGTAGAACTGCACCAGCCCCAAGCGTGCCTCGAACAGTGCCGGATCGAGTTCCAGTGCGCGCTGCATGTTGCTCTTGACCTTGCCGGCCAGCGAGATTGCCTTCATCGCGCCGCCGGACAGCGCCTGCAGGCTCTGCACCGAGCCCAGCGCGTAATAGCAGACGGCCTGGTCGGCATGCCTGGCGATGCAGCTTTCGGCCGTCCGCACGCCGGCATCGAGCCGCGCGTTGTCGAGCCGGTCGCCCTGCGCCAGCGCCAACGCGGCAAGGGCCTGCACATCGGCGGGCTGCGTGCCGAGCCGGGCCTGGGCGGCCTTCTCCAACGCATCGGTCTGGCCCTTGTCGAGCCAGGCGGCCCATTGCGGATCCTTCAGCGCCTGGGCCTGTGCCGTCGTGGCCAAGGCAAGGGCAAGTAACAGAATGGTTCGACGCATCGTTTCGGTTACGGCAGTGACAGGAGGCTCAAGTATGGCTCTTGGTGCCAACCTGTTCCCGCGCATGGTCAACGAAGCGCAGCACCGCCGGGGCGGCATCGGCGCGCCAGATCAGGCTGGTCTCGCAGCTCGGTGCCGTATCCATCATCCGCTTGTAGACGACACCGTTGCGTTGCAGGCTCGTCATGCCTTCGGGCACCCAGGCGGCACCGATGCCGGCCGAGACCAGGTTGACGATCGTCTGCATCTGGATCGCCTGCTGCGCGATCCGCGGCGTGGCCTGGCGCTCGCGGTAGAAGGCCAGCACGGCGTCGTACAGCGACGGTGCGATGTCGCGCGGGAAGATCACCAGCGGCAGGCTTAAGGCATCATTTGCGCGGAGGCGCGCGCGCTTCGCGAGCGGCTCCTCGGTACTCATCGCGAGGACCAGCGGCTCGCGCGCAACGGCCAGCGATTCGAAGCCATCAGGCACAGCTCCGGGCGCGTGCAGGATGAAGCCCGCATCGAGCTCGCCGGCCGCGAACTCGCGCAGCTGCACGTCCAGCGTCGCTTCGATCAGCGTGAGCTCGATCTCGGCGTGCTGCTCGCGGAAGCGCTTGAGCCAGCGCGGCAGCTCGCCATAGCCCACCGTCGAGACAAAGCCCAGCCGCACGCGCCCGCGCTGCCCCGCCGCGGCGGCCTGCACCAGCGGCGTCAGCGCCTGCGCGTCGGCCAGCAACTTCTCGGCGGCCGGCCGCAGCGCCGCGCCGGCGGGCGTCAACGCCACCGAGCGGCTGGTGCGTTCGAACAAGGGCGCACCCAGCTCGACCTCCAGCTTGCGGATCGCCTGCGTCAAGGGCGGCTGCGTCATGTGCAGGCGTGCGGCGGCTCGGCCGAAGTGCAGTTCTTCGGCCACGGCGAGGAATTGGCGCAGGCTTCGGAGGTCGATCATCAATATGAATTTTGTATCAATACGCGATTAATAATATATTTGAATCGCGAACCAGGCACTCGCATACTCCCGCCATTCCGCAGGAGACACCGATGACCGACCAGATCAACCGCCGCTCGAGATACATCACCGAGGGCGTGGCCCGCGCGCCGAACCGCTCGATGTACTACGGCATGGGCTACCAGGAGAGCGACTTCGGCAAGCCGATGATCGGCGTGGCCAACGGCCACTCGACGATCACGCCTTGCAACTCGGGCTTGCAGAAGCTCGCCGATGCCGCCGTCATCGGCCTGAAGGCCGCCGGCGCCAACCCGCAGCTGTTCGGCACGCCCACCATCTCCGACGGCATGGCCATGGGCACCGAGGGCATGAAGTACAGCCTGGTCTCGCGCGAGGTGATTTCCGACTGCGTGGAAACCTGCGTCGGCGGCCAGTGGCTGGACGGCGTGATGGTGATCGGCGGCTGCGACAAGAACATGCCCGGCGGAATGATGGGCATGCTGCGCGCCAACGTGCCGGCCATCTACATCTACGGCGGCACGATCAAGCCGGGCCACTACAAGGGCCAGGACCTGAACATCGTCAGCGTGTTCGAGGCGGTGGGCCAGTTCAGCGCCGGCAATATGAGCGAAGAGGATTTCTGCCAGATCGAGAAGCGCGCGATCCCCGGCAGCGGCTCCTGCGGCGGCATGTACACGGCCAACACGATGAGCTCGGCCTTCGAGGCACTGGGCATGAGCCTGCCCTACTCGTCGTCGATGTCCAACGTCGAGGATGAGGTGGTCGAGAACACCAAGCGTGCCGCGATCTATCTGGTCGAAGCCGTGAAGGCCAACCTCAAGCCGCGCGACATCGTCACCAAGAAGGCCATCGAGAACGCCGTGGCCGTCATCATGGCCACTGGTGGCTCCACCAACGCGGTGCTGCACTTCCTCGCTATCGCGCATGCGGCCGAGGTGGACTGGACCATCGACGACTTCGAGCGCATGCGCAAGAAGGTGCCGGTGCTGTGCGACCTGAAGCCCAGCGGCAAGTACCTGGCCGTGGACCTGCACAAGGCCGGCGGCATTCCGGCCGTGATGAAGACGCTGCTGAAGGCCGGTCTGCTGCACGGCGACGCGATCACCATCACCGGCAAGACCGTGGCCGAGAACCTCGCCGAGGTGCCCGACCTGCGCGCCGACCAGGACGTGATCCGCGACGCGAGCGACCCGATCTATGCCCAGGGCCACCTCGCCATCCTGCGCGGCAACCTCTCGCCCGAGGGTTGCGTGGCCAAGATCACCGGCCTCAAGAACCCCGTCATCACCGGCCCGGCCCGCGTGTTCGACGACGAGCAGTCCGCCCTGGCCGCCATCATGGCCAAGGGTATCCGCGCCGGCGACGTGATGGTGCTGCGCTACCTCGGCCCCAAGGGCGGCCCCGGCATGCCCGAGATGCTGGCGCCCACCGGCGCGCTGATCGGCCAGGGCCTGGGCGAATCGGTCGGCCTGATCACCGACGGCCGCTTCTCCGGCGGCACCTGGGGCATGGTCGTCGGTCATGTCGCGCCGGAAGCCTACGAGGGCGGCAACATCGCGCTGATTCAGGAAGGCGACTCGATCACGATCGATGCGCACAAGCTGCTGCTCGAACTGAACGTCGGCGACGAAGAACTCGCTCGCCGCCGCGCCGCCTGGAAGCAGCCCGCGCCGCGCTACACGCGCGGCGTGCTGGCCAAGTTCGCGAAGAGCGCTTCCAGCGCGAGTTCCGGCGCGGTGCTCGACAAGTTCGACTGAGTCGACCGGTCGAGAAGTTCAGCGGCGCTGATGTCAGCGCCGCCTGTCCTTTTCCCCTTGACCCAGCGCATTCATCGCCTTCTGCCGGCGTGCTTCCTTGCGTGCGTCCATCTTGTCCATCTCGCGCCGCTTCGTGTAGCCGCTGGCATCGGCCCAGGCCCACCAGATCAGGGCGCCCACGAACGGCGCCAGCACCCACCACCAGGCCCATGCGGCCACGGGGCCGACGCCCAGCAGCTTCAGCAGGATCAGCAGCACTCCCAAGCCGACGAACCACATCTATTCTTCTCCGGTGCAAGCGCCGTCTGCAGACGGCAAGACCGAACACTACAATGAATTCGTGTGCATGTCTGACGTCTCAACGGAAAGGAAGTCATGAAATCCTCCCTGATCGCACTGGCCGCCGTCGCCGCTGCCTTTGCTCTCCCCGCCACCGCCTTCGCCGAGGGCACGGCCGACCTGGCGCAGAAGAAGAACTGCATGGCCTGCCACTCGGTCGACAAGAAGATCGTCGGCCCGGCCTACAAGGATGTGGCGGCCAAGTACGCGAAGGACAAGGACGCCGTCAAGAAGCTGACCGAGAAGGTGCTCAAGGGCGGCTCCGGCGTCTGGGGCCCGGTGCCAATGCCGGCCAACACGCAGGTCACCGAGGCCGAGGCCACCGAACTGGTCAAGTGGATCCTCTCCCAGAAGTGATCGGCGCCTGACACAAAAAAGCCCCGCACTGCGGGGCTTTTGTTTTGGTGCCGTGCGCTTTCAGTAGGCCTGGCCCAGTTGCTCCAGGATCGCCGGGTTCTGCCGTCACCCACATCGCTGCGCGATATGAGTGACGTCCAATCCTGCAAGGCGCGTTGCGCCCGGAGCCGCTACGCGTCTCCCCTCGAACAAGCACGGTCAGTAAGCCTGACCGAGCTGTTCGAGGATTGCAGGATTCTCCAGCGTCGACGTGTCCTGCGTCACCGACTCGCCCTTCGCCACCGAGCGCAGCAGACGACGCATGATCTTGCCCGAGCGGGTCTTGGGCAGGTTGTCGCCGAAGCGGATGTCCTTGGGCTTGGCGATCGGGCCGATCTCCTTGGCGACCCAGTCGCGCAGCGTCTTGGCGATGGCCTTGGCCTCGTCGCCGGTCGGGCGTGGGCGCTTCAGCACGACGAAGGCGCAGATCGCCTCGCCGGTCGTGTCGTCCGGCCGGCCGACGACCGCCGCCTCGGCGACCAGTTCGGTGCAAGCCACCAGCGCCGACTCGATCTCCATCGTGCCCATCCGGTGGCCGGACACGTTCAGCACGTCATCGATGCGGCCGGTGATGGTGAAGTAACCCGTCTGTGCATCGCGGATCGCGCCGTCGCCGGCCAGGTAGTAGCCCTTCAGCTCGGCCGGGTAGTAACTCTTCTCGAAGCGCTCGGGATCGCCCCAGATCGTGCGGATCATCGAAGGCCACGGCTTCTTCACGACCAGGATGCCTCCCTGCCCGTTCGGCACGTCGTTGCCGGTCTCGTCGACGATCGCCGCGGTGATGCCGGGGAAGGGCAAGGTGCAGGAGCCGGGCACCAGCGTCGTTGCGCCGGGCAGCGGCGTGATCATGTGGCCGCCGGTCTCTGTCTGCCAGAAGGTGTCGACGATCGGGCAGCGGCCACCGCCGACATGCTGGTGGTACCACTCCCAGGCAGCGGGGTTGATCGGCTCGCCGACCGAGCCCAGCAAGCGCAGGCTCGTCAGGTCATAACGTTTCGGATGGACGGCTTCGTTGCTCTCGGCCACCTTGATCAGCGAGCGGATGGCCGTGGGCGCCGTGTAGAAGATCGTGACCTTGTGCTTCTCGATCATCTGCCAGAAGCGGCCGGCGTCCGGATAGGTCGGGATGCTCTCGAAGACGATCTCGGTGCCGCCCAGCGCCAGCGGGCCATAGCTGATGTAGGTGTGGCCGGTGACCCAGCCGATGTCGGCCGTGCACCAGAAGATGTCGTCCGGCTTCAGGTCGAAGGTCCACTTGGTCGTCAGCGCCGCATGCAGCAGATAGCCGCCGGTGCTGTGCTGCACGCCCTTGGGCTTGCCGGTGGAGCCACTGGTGTAGAGCAGGAACAGCGGGTGCTCGGCCTCGACCCATTCGGGCTCGCAGACGGCGCTCAGGTTGGCGGTGACATCGTGCAGCCACGCG
>Ga0247779_1000300_pt1 | contig 34683 bp, 32 predicted proteins | sample UWRJL221509R5_FD_179925 | JGI IMG/M metagenome (GOLD analysis project Ga0247779, IMG submission 179925) | Plant litter microbial communities from Arlington Agricultural Research Station in Wisconsin, United States - UWRJ-L221-509R-5 | ecosystem: Environmental > Terrestrial > Plant litter >...
TGACTCACTCAAGAGCGTGTCATCGATCGAGGAGACGCGCGTGCTCGGCGCGCGCGTCGAAGTCGAAGCGGATCCGAACCGAAGCTCCCCCCAGCCGGGCGAAGCCGCATCGCTCTCCTTCTTCGTAGCAGCGCCCAGTGCTGCGCCCCAAATCTCTTACTCGCTTTCGCTGTGCGCGGCGCAGCTCACCAACACTGGCTTCCCTCCCTGCGCCAGTGCGCCCTTTGCGTCCACGGTGCAAGCCGAGCCGGCGAACGCAGCGGCTCGGCTCGACTTCCGAGTGCCAGAAGACGTCGCCCTCGAGAGCACGCCGCACGCCTTTGCCAGCGGCTTGATCTGCCCAGATTCTAGCCTGAACCTGGGAGCGGACGGAGCTTGGAGCTGCGACTGGGGCAGTGGCACTCGAGTCGCGTTCGAGTTCGATCTCGGCGGCCCCCAGCACAGCAATCTCAGCCCCAGCTTCGGCGTGAACGCGCTCCTCCTGGATGGCGAGCCTTGGCCGCCGAGTAGCGCAGCGTCCTGCGACTCGGGCTCGCTCCCGCAAGTCGTGACGAAGACCCGGCATGCCTTGCGGATCGATCTCGAAGACTCGAGCTTCGAGCTCCTGACGCGGGAGACCTCGCTCGACCCGGGGCGAGAAACGCTGCTCGTATCTCCCTTCGTGGACGCGGGCCAGTTGGACCACGGCTTCCTTTCGCTGAGCGCTGACACGCCAAGCGAGCAGCGCCGAGTGAGCTGGGACGCGCCCGCGCTCCAAGGCGCAGAGCCCCGCTTGGTGCACTTTTACTTCGTCGTGCGCGACGCGCGCGGCGGCCAGGACTTTACCAATCGCGCCCTATGCGTCGTGCCCTGAGGCGACGCGCATCATCCCCAGCACTCGAAAGACAGGAGAAATCATGGACTTATTCGAACGATTATCGGGATTCACCCAATTTGGCTCGCTCTGGATTCTGTGGCTTTTGGTCGGGCTGTCCGTGCTCGCGCTGACGGTTGCCATCGAGCGCGCAGTGCTTTTTTTTTCATCACGCGACGATGTGCTCGGCTTGCGGCGCGAGATCCGTGGGCTACTCAGCGACGGAAACGTCGGATTGGCGCGCAAGCGGCTCGAACATTCGCCGAGCTTCGAAGCTCGAGTCGCCGTATCCGGACTCGATTCTGAGAACGCCGCGAGCGCGGAGGAACGCATGCGCGGCGAACAGCAAGTCGCGCGCTTGGCCATGGAAAGGAACTTGGCCTTCCTGGGCACGCTCGGGAACAACGCGCCCTTCATCGGCCTGCTGGGCACGGTGATCGGCATCGTGCGCGCGTTCCGTGAATTGTCGCAGTCCAAGGGTCAGATGTCGACAGCGCTGATGGCCGAGATCGGCGAAGCATTGGTGGCGACCGCGGTCGGGCTCTTGGTGGCGCTGCCGGCGATCGCGCTATTCAACGTTTTTCAGCGCTCGATTCGTGCCCGTTTGAGCCGCGCCGACGCGCTTTCGGGTGAAGTGCTGGCCTACCTCAAATCGGGCCCTGCCCGGGCGGCGGAGTGAAGCCATGGCCATGCAAACGAGCGACGCGGACGAGATGATCTCGGGCATCAACATCACTCCGCTGGTAGACGTCGTGTTGGTTCTACTCGTGGTGCTGATGGTCACCTCGTCTTATTTGGCCTCGCACGGGATCCCGGTCGACCTGCCCAAGGCTGCCACGGGCGAGAGCACGAGCAGCATCCTGAGTGTGTCCATCATGCGTGATGGCGCGCTCTTCCTCGACGGAAAACCAGTGAAGGAGCCAGAATTTCGAGAGCGGGTGCGCAGCGCCTACGCGAGCGACCACGACCTGCGAGCGTTGATCGCGGCCGACGGCGGCGCGGCCCACCGCAACGTGGTGCACGTGGTCGACCTACTTCGGCAAGAACGAGTGACCCGGTTCGCGCTCAATGTCGATCCAGACGCGCTCAGCCCCAAGCCTTGAGGAGCGCATGAGCTCGCGCGCAAAAATCGGCCTGTTTCTGGCTTTTTGCAGCAGTGTCGGGCTGCACGGCGTGGCTTATGCCGCGCTCTCCGTAGAACGCCGACCGATGGCCCCCGACCATCGGATCAGCGAATTGAGCTTCGAGCTGCCGCCCTTGGCGACGGCTGAACCGACAGCAGAACCGCCAGCGAAGAACGAGAAAGCGGCGCCCACGGCGAAGGCGTCGTCCGCACCTCTGCCTGCAGCGAAAGCCAAGCCCACCGTCGACCGCAGCCCAGCTCGGGCAGCCCCGACCGCGGTCAGCGCGGCACCCGTGCTCGATCTCAGCGGCGTCACGCTGAGCAACGAAACCGGCGCTGGTTTTGCGATGCCGCTCGGCGACGGCAGTCCACTCCACGGGCCGATCGGCCTCACTGCAAACGGGGCTCGAACGGCCGCCGCGCTGTCGACCGGGCCGAACACTCCCAAGCCGCCAGCGTTGGTCGCTGCGGGCGATCTCTCGGAGCACCCGCGGCCGCCCTCGTTGACCGCCTTGCTGCGCGCCAACTACCCTGCAGAGGCACGCGAACGCGGGCTGCGCGGCAGCGCCGGTTTACGGGCACGCATCGATGCCGACGGGGTGATCCGCAGCGCCCGTGTGCTGACCGAGAGCTCGGCGGGCTTCGGTTCGGCCTGCCGGCGCACCGTGCTCGGCTCCCATTGGTCCGCGCCGCGCGACAAAAACGGCGGCGCGGTGGCCACCGAAATCGTTTACACCTGCCACTTCGAGGTCGACCCATGAAGGTCCGCGAGCTGATGGCTGGTCTGCTGTTTGCTGTGCTGAGCGCAGCGGTCGACGCACGCGCGCAAACGGAGCCCGCCGGAGCCGCAACCGCGAGCGCCGCCCTGCCACTGAAGCTCCAGCTCGGCCGCTCCAAGCTCGACCCCGAAGCCCTACGCAAAGCCGTCGAGCTCGAGTTGAAACGCTCGGTGGTGCTGACCGCGGCGGACCCGGACCAGGGCACGCCCAGCTTGTCCGTCGTGGCTCAGGAAAATCACACGGTGACGGTCAGCTACCGCACGAGCACGGGGCTCACTCGCACGCGTTCGATCGACGTACCGGAAGACAGCGCACGCGGCGCGGAGGTGATCGCGCTATTGGCCGGCAACCTAGCGCGCGATGAAGCGGCCGAGCTGCTGGCAGATCTCACAGCGAAAGCCGGGCCGGCCGCTGCCTCGGCAGGCGCGCCCGTCGCTGACTCGGAAGCCGCGAGCGCGGCTCCGGCGACTGAGCCCGACGCCCCTGCCGAGAAACCGCCGGCGGTCGAAGCACGCCCGCCACCGTCGCCGGAAGCCGCGCAACCGAGCACCCCGCCCCCACTGCCGAAGGCGCCGTTCCCCGCCATCAACCTGTCGCTGGTCGCGCCGATCAGCTTGTATCGCCCGAGCGAACAGCTGATTTTCAGGGCTGAGCTCGGCTTCGGCTACAGCCACGTGGGCGAGCTGCGCGGCATCGGCTTGAACGTGTTCGTGCTGCACGTGGAGCGCGACGTGCGCGGCGTGACCTTCGCCACGTTCTACGACTACGTGGGCGGCACGGTGACTGGCGTTGCCGGTTCAGCGCTCGTCAACCGCAGACGCCGACTCAAGGGCCTCGAATTCGCAGGACTCGCGAACCTCGGCTCCGCTGATGCGCAGGGTCTCGCGGCGGCCGGCTTGGTCAACTGGGAGCAGGACTTCAAAGGTGTGGAGGCCGCCGGCCTGGGCAACCGCGCCGGCCGATTTCAAGGCCTACAAGTAGCAGGCCTCTTCAATCGAGCCGAAGCAGTCAAGGGCTTGCAAGCCGCCGGAGTGCTCAACATCGCTGACTCGATCGCCGGCCTCCAAGTCGGCATCGTCAACGTGGCCGGTGACGTACACGGACTACAGCTCGGTGTCGTCAACGTAGCGAAGCACGTCGATGGCACGTCGCTCGGTTTGGTCAGCGTCGCCGACAACGGACGAGTGCAGCCCGTGCTCTGGGCAAGCAGCTCGCTGCCGTTCAACGCCGCCGCCAAATTCACGGTTGGCTCGTTCTACACCCAAGTCGGCTTTGGCTACGCACCCGGCAACCAGACTTACACCTACGAGCTCGGCCTGGGCGCTCACTTCCCCATCGGTCGCTTCTTTTTGGAGCCCGGCGTGCACTACTCGGAAATGCGCAGCGCCGATCAGCCATTCGACCAGGAGCTGATCGAATACGGGCACTACCGGGTCGCCGCCGGTCTGGACCTGGGCAAGGTCTCCCCGTTCGCCGGCGCCGGCGTCTTACAGCGCTTTGCCCACAGCGCCGATGCCCCCGAATCGGTCCCCGTAAGCGCAGAAATTTTCGGCGGCGCAGCCTTCTTTTGAGGCCAAACGCAGGAATTTACTCGGGTTTATGAAACCGGTCGCAAGTTGAACGATTTACCACCGAGCGGGCACATAGGAGGCCAGCGCACACGAATTTGCTATGACGGACTTCGGGCTCAGCATGGTCACAGAGCAAGCGCTGGCAAGCGACGCCGAGCTGGCAGACGAGCTCGTGCTGCGCTTGCAGCGCGCCGAGCCGAGTGCAGTGGCTGAAGTGTACGACGATCACCACGCCGCGGTGCGCGCTTTTGCCAAGCGTTTGCTGGGTGACGCCGCCAGCGCCGAAGATTTGGTGCATGAGGTGTTCGTGTCGTTGCCTCGGGCGGTACGTAAATTCCGCGGAGACTCCTCGCTACGCACGTTTTTGATTTCGATCGCCGTCAACCATGCGCGGCACCACGTGCGCGCCGCACAGCGGCGGCGGCGCGCGCTCAGCGCGTACGGCGACACGAGGAACGATGAGTCGAGCGATCCGGAACGCGAAGCCCGCCGCAAAGAGCTAGCGCAGCTTTTGACGCGCGCGCTCGATACCCTGCCCATCGATCAGCGCGTGGCCTTCGTGCTGTGCGAGGTCGAAGAGTACAGCTCGCGGGAAGCCTCCGAGATCGTCGGCGCGCCCGAGGCAACGCTGCGCACACGGCTCTTCCACGCCAAGAAAAAGCTGCGTCTGGCACTCTCGACGGAGGGCGCAGAATGAGCAAGGATCTCTTGGCGGAGGCCACCCGCGCCCTGCGCGAGACCGAGCCGGTCAGTGAATTCGAGGCGCGCGCCACGCGCACTCGGGTGCTGACCGGGCTACACCAAACGCGCGTCCGCCGCCGAACGCGGCTGGCTTTCTTGCTGCCGATCGCCGCGAGCTTCGTGGCGGTCAGCGCCTGGGGTGCGGCCAGCGGCCAGGCGCGCCGAGTGCTCGACAGGTTGGAGCAGCTCGTCGGTATCACGGCCAGCACCTCGAGCTCTGCAAGGACGAGCCCAGCTCGACCCGCAAAGTCGTTGGCTCCGGCGCTCCGAAGCCCAGAGCCAGCGCTGCTCGCGCCCAGCCAGCAAGCCGAGTCCGCGCCGGTAACAGCCATCACCGAGGCAGCCCCGAGCTCCGCACGAGCGAGCGCCAGCTCGGCGCCGAGCCACGCCGAGCCGCCCGATCCAACGCTCGCCCTGTACCGCAGCGCACACGCCGCACACTTCGTCGCTCACGATCCGGCGCGCGCGCTCGCCGCCTGGGACGCCTACCTGAGCGCCGCGCCCAACGGGGGATTTGCGCCAGAAGCGCGCTACAATCGGGCACTCAGCCTGGTGCGGTTGGGTCGCACCACGGAAGCCCGCGCCGCTCTCGAACCGTTCGCACGTGGCGCCTACGGCGGCTATCGCAAAGCCGAAGCCAGCGCGCTGTTGGAACGCCTCGAGCCTTGAGCTCCTGACGGACACCGCGAAGCGTGTAAGAAACCCAAGCGAAAAGCTGGTCTGCTAGCCTCACACGAGTGAGCTCCGACTCAGAAGTGAAAGGCTCGGACTCTGCTCGCCCCGAGTCTGGATCTCGAATTACTCGAGCGGACCAGGGCGTCCATCGCATCGATCTGTGGGGCGCCATGCCCGTGACTTGGCTCGGCAACTTCGCTCGTGCCACGACACGCCTGAGCTTGGACATCGTGCGAGGGCTTGCGCGCCGCGACGCTCGACGGCAATGGGCCGCGTATTTCGAAATTCGAAGCAGCCTGGCCTTGGAGCTCGAGCGGAGCGATTTTTTGAGGTTGGCGCGCGAACCGAGCGCACCGCTACCCACCATCAATCTGGTGCTCGACAGCTTCGAGCTCACGCGCTCGGACGAGCGCAAAGGCACGCTCGAGTTGCGGGTGCGCGCGCCCGACCGCGTGGGCTTCCTCGCCGCGCTGCTCGAGCACTTGGCTGGCTTCGTGCTCTTTCCGGAAGAGATCAGCATCAACACCTTCAAGCTCGAGGTAGAAGACACACTGCTGCTGTCCAGCGTCGCCGGGCAGAGCCCGCCGCCCGAGCTCGAGGGGGCCCTGCGCGCCTCGCTTCGCGCCTGCAGGCGCGATCGACTGTCGATTCCGCCGAGTACGTGAATGTCTTGAAGGGTGGCATGAGCAGCGCGGCTCAGGCTCAACTTCGGACACTCGAGGGCCGTTTGAGGGGACGAGACACGGAGTCGGCAGCACCGCGCATCGACCGAGAAATACGCAAGCAAGTGGCCCGGGCATTTTGAAATGAAGCGCATTGGCTTTGCGCGCGGCGCCTCTCGCGCCTGCACCTGGCTTGCCTTGGGCATGTGCTGCGCGTTGCTGATCCTGTTCCCGAGCGCTGAGCGGAGCGCGAAAGCCGCGAACCGCGTGGCCCTGGCCGTGGTCGTGGCCAAGGGCTCCCCGGTTCAAGACTTGAGCCTGCGCGCGCTGAAGCGCGTCTTCGTCAACGAGGGTGTCAGCGACCCGTCCGGTCGACGCTACGTGCCGTTCAATCACCCGGCGCGTACCAGCGATCGCTTGGCATTCGACGCGATCGCCCTAGAAATGTCAGCCGAGCAGGTGAGCCAGTTCTGGATCGAGCGCAAGGTCCACGGCATCGCCCGTCCGCCACGCTCGGTGGACTCACTCGCGCTGCTCTTGCGCCTGGTCGCCCGTCTACCGGGCGCCATCGGCTACGCCCGGCCAGCGCAGCTCTCGGGCGACGTGCGCGCAATCCGCATCAACGGCAAGCTCCCGAACGACCCGTCCTACCCGCTGACTTTCAGCGAGTGAGCCGCTCGAGCAGCCATGCCCGCACGGCGGTTCTCACTTGGCGAAGTAGGTCGTGGCGCGCTTCTGACCCTTGGTCGACAGCTTCTTGTCACTGATTAGCTTCTTGGCCGGCAGATTCAGCTCTTTGGTGCTGATATCCAAGCCTTGAGCAATTTGCTCGATGCGCTGTCCCGGGTTCTTCGCAATGTAGCCGTGGAGCTTCTTGATCAGTTGCTCGAGCTCTTCCGGAGTGCGCTTCGCACCCTTCTTGCGACTGGCCGAGAGCGACACGAACGAAGCCGCGACTGCACGGGCACCACGACCACGGCGACCGGGAATGGTGCTCGCTTCGGCCAGGGCTTGCTCGACAGACTCGAGGGCTGCTTCTTGAATCAAACTCGAGAGATCATTCACGAAGGCATCGAGCGCAGCTCGAATCGTGTCACTGATATTCGCCATGATGGGGTTCGTATGCGATGAGCCCGCAGAATGTCAATCGCGGAAACTTACCAATTGCGCATCGCAAGTCGCGACGAGGCATTCTGTCACAGCCAGAGCCGAAAGCACTGTGTCCGAATTTTTCCGACGCGGAATCATTCACCCTCGAGAGTGAGCATTTTGTCGGAAAATTTCCGGCCCTCAGACAACGGGCAGGCGACGCGAGCGAAAGTTGATCGGCTGGCGCTGCCGGTCCACCACGCTGCCGTGAATGCCCTGAATTTCAGTGCTTTCGCGCGCTGACGGGCTGCGACTGCTACTACCGGCGGTGTCCCACGTTGCGTAGTCGGCTGGCAATGGACCGGGCAGGGCCGGTTGCGCGGTGCGTTCGAAGAGCTGGAAATCGTGCTTGCCTACCAAGCTCAGTGGCAGGCCGCGCTGTGGTCCTTCCGCTTTGAACCAAGCGCGAGCCGCTTGTACGTTTTCAATTAGAACGAGGTGTTGCGGGTCGCGGCGGGCCGCTGCAAGAAAATGATCTTGCATACCGCTCACGTCACCTTTCAAAAATGCAATGCACCCCAGGTAGTTGAGTGCCAAGCCCGGCACCGGGGTCCCGAGCTCGAGCGCACGACGGATGTGAGTCTCCGCGAGGTCCAGTTGGTTCGCTCGAAAATATGCGCCGCCCAGGTCCATGTGTGCGGCATGGTGGTCACCGAGATACGCCAAGATGGCTTGGTACTCGGCAACCCCCTCACGGTAGTAGTCCTGCAGCCCCTTGTTCTGCTCGAACCAGGCGTTCAACAGCTCCCTGACCTCCTCGCTGGCGTCGAAGGGGACCTTGAATTCCTGAAAATCACCGCTGAAGTAGACTTCCCGGTCGAGCCACTTTTCTCGCTCGGCCTGCTGAAAGTCCTCGGTACCGGGGTAAATGGTCAGGCAGGAGAAGATGTATTGATGCGGTTTCACGCGCGCTAGAAAGTCCAACGTCTCTTGGAACGTCTCCGCCGTTTCACCGCGGTTACCGAGCATCATGTAGAAACGGACCTGAATCCCGACCCGCTTGGCCATGGCCGCCGCGTCTTCGATCTTCTGGATCGTGATGCGCTTGTTGATTTTATCCAGGATGGTCGGTGAGCCCGTTTCGACACCAAGGCTCAAACGCTGGCAGCCCGCCAGGCGCATTTCCAGGAGCAGCTCGTCGCTCAAAACGTCCACGCGCGTGTCACAGCTCCACAGGAACTCCAGCTTGCGCTCACGGATCCCCCGGCACAGCTCGAGCACTCGCTTCTTGTTGGTGGTGAACGTGTCGTCCTTGATTTGCACCATCTTCACGCTCAGGCGCGAGACCGCGCTCTCCAGCGCGTCGAGCACGTACGGCACCGACTGACCGCGGAAGCCGCGGCCCCACGTGGTCTCCGCGCCACAAAAGGTGCACTGCCAGGGGCAGCCACGCGAGGTCATCACGATGTGCGTGTCGAAGTACTGGTGCGGCGACGCCAGCGCGTCGAGATCGTGAATCGAGCCTCGACCGGGCGCCGCGACCACGCCTGATTCGTCGCGGTACAACGTGCCATGAATGCCGCGTGGATCTTCGCCCTGCGTCAGGCGCGCCACGAGCTCCATGAACGTCTCCTCACTCTCGCCGAGTGAAACCGTATCGATCGCCGGATAGTGCGCGAGCATTTCGCGACCGAGCGGCGTCGCGTGCGGTCCGCCAATCAGCACGTGCGCGCCCGAGTGGTAGCGCTTGATGGCATCGGCAACCAGCGCCACGCCGCGCCGATTGGACGTCCAGCACGACATGCCGAAGAGCTCGGCGTCGAGCGACGCAATCACCTCTTCGACTTTGCTCCAGGCAAAGCCGGACAGGTTCAGCACCTTGACCTGATGCCCTGCACGCAGGGCTTGCGCGCCGAGCGAAAACAAGCCGTAGGGCGTCTGAAAAAAGTCAGCGTCGAGATCACCTGGGCGATAGTCCGCAGGCGGGCCGTTGCCCGCGCTATCGGGCGCCTCACCCGGAGCTGCAATTTTCCAGGGAGGTGGATAGATCAATGCGATACGCACGAGCCAAGTTCAGCATGCGATCCGCAGCTGCACAAGCGCCAGTGCCTGAATTGCTCAGGCACCCGTAAACGTGCCCGTCGCACGCGCCTGCCCTTTTCGCGGGCAGCTTTCGATCGCGAAAGCCGCCGCCCCTCGACGGCTCACGCGCGTCGAATTTCGCGCGAAGTGCGTTCACAACTAGAAAATCGAGTTCGAATTCGAACTCGATTTTTCGCGTGTAGAACCCTGCCGCGCCAATGTGAGCGTGAATGAGTCTCAGCTCCGACAAAAAGAGCGGGCCGACGCGGACGGCTCTCGAGTGCGTGGCGTTCCGGCGTTGCTGGGCGCGTTTACGGATCCGGCGGGCGTGGCGCGGACAAGATTTCCGAGCGGGGCGGGAGCCAGGCGGGCACGTAGGGCGGACAGGCCCCCTGCCGCGGGCCGAGTGAGAGATCGGAAAAGTCGAGCCCCGGGTTTCGGTCGTAGCGCAGATCTCCAAGCACGACGCTGCCGTCGGCGGCCGGCTCGCTGGCATAGGGCACGCGCGCAAAGCGCGAGAAGGCACGCCCCTCGCAGCGATCCTGCAACAGCGCCCGTAGCTCGGGCAGCGGTACCCGATACTCGCTGTAAAAGGAAAGCTGCGCGTTGCGCGGACCGGCCAGTGCGTGCAGGGGCGCGCTCGGTTGCGCGTGCTCGTCGTACGGGCAGTCGGCGAGGGAAAGCCAGGCCGGCCAGGTTGCGGCGCGAGCCACGCGCACCACGTACGTCGCGCCCTGTTCTTGAACGAGCAACACGCTCCAGCAGAACGGATTGGCCGGCATGGGCGTGGTCACGATGTCCAGGCTGTGTGCGCCTGGGTAGGCGAGCGCTGCCTGCTCGCGAACGATGGCCTTGGCGCGGCGCGAAGCCAATACGAACGACGCGGACAAGAACAGAAAGCTCGAGCCCGCGAGCAGCACGCGCGCGTACGGGCTGAGCTTACGCGCCACGGCCAACAGCAACACGGTCAGCAGTGAAAGAAGCACGGCATGCGCGCGCGGCACGAATGGCCGGTACCAAAGCGCGCCCAGCGCGACGCTCAGGATCAGCCACAATCCGCCACGGATCCAGCGCGACCGATAAGACAACGACAGGGGCGCGATCAGCACGAGCCAGAACGAGGGCTCGAGAATGAACAAGGAATCCCCGTAGAACCAGCCGGAGTACAGCGGCCAGAACGGGTGAACGCCGTAGTTGTTGGCGAAATCCATGAGCAAATGCAAGAGCGGGCTGACGCACGCGACTGCGGCGAGCAACCGCCAGTCGCTTGCGGCCAGCTCCTTTTGGCGCCACCTGGTCAATGCCCACAATAGCCCGAGCATCGCTAGCGCAAAGCCGAGTGCGGCAGGCAGGGTGTGAGTGTAGCCGCGATGCTGCAACAAGTAGCCAAAGGTTTTGCCGCTGATGCTCGAGTAGCTGAAATCCAGATCGGGCAAGTTGTTACCGACGATCGCGAATGCGTAGACCGCGGCGCGACACCATGGATTCAAGCTTCGGCGCCGTTCTGCCACGCGAACGACCGCCTCCGCGCACAGAAGTCCGACCAGCCCGTGCGTGACGTTATCCACTCACGGCACAGTATGGCTTTTGAGCCAGCGCTGCAAAAGCGTCAGCCGGAGCCGAGGGCTACATCGGCTTTCGGGCAGACCGAGCGCGTAGGTTCAAGCTCCACCGGCCCTGACCATGTCGAAGATCAGCTTGCCGACCACCACTGTCACGACCACCGTCACGACGACCTGCACGAAGCGATCACCTTGGCGAAGCGCCAAACGGGCTCCCAGCCGCGCGCCAGCCATGTTCGCCACGGCCATCGGTAGCGCGAGCTGCCAAAGGATCGCCCCGCGCCAAGCGAACAGCAGAAATGCCGCCAAATTGGAGCCCAGATTGACGACCTTGGCGTTGCCCGAGGCAAACAGCGGCGAATCCCCGAACAGCGTGACGAACGACACGATCAACAGCGAGCCGGTGCCGGGTCCGAAAAAGCCATCGTACGTGCCGAGCGTCAACGCCACGAGCGCGAGCAAGAGCTTCGGGTGCAGGAGTGGCGTTTCGCGCACGGGGATGCGCGAGCGCAGCAGCATGAAGCCGAGCGCGAACAGCAAAAGCACGGCGATGATCGGGCGCAGCGGCTCCGGACGCATGGCAAGTAGCAAGCGCGCGCCAACCAAGGAGCCGAGAAAGCCGAACGCGAAGCCGAGCGGCGCTCGCCGACGGTCGAGCCCTGCGCGCCGAAAGAAGGTGATGAAGGACGCGAGCGCGCCCGGCGCAGCTTGACCTTTGTTCGTGGCCAGCGCGAGCCCTGGCGGCAAGCCGGCCGCCAACAATGCCGGGACCGTGAACAGCCCTCCGCCGCCCGCCACCGCGTCGACCAGCCCCGCCACGAACGCCGTGCCGGAGAGCAGCACGACAAGCACGGCCGAAGGAGTCGTCACACGGCGTCGCTGCGCAGCGAGTGGCGCAGACTGGGTTTGGCCAGCACCGAAAGCATCACGACCACGATCAGCGCCGAGCTCATGACATACGGGTATTCCGCGCGTAATTCATACAAGCCGGTGCCTGCGAGCGGACCGAGCATGCGTCCGAAGCCGAGCGCGGAGCTACTCAGGCCAGCGACCACGCCTTGATCGTCCTCGCTGACTCCCAGCGACATGGCCGCGGTCACACCGGGCATCGCCAGGCTCTGACCAAACGACTGCGCGGCGAGCGCTAGCGTGAGTACGCCAAAACGATGTGCGAACACCAGCAGCACGTAGCCGAGCAGCGCGACAGGCATGCCGATGGCCATCAAGCGCAGGGGTGACCACTTGTAGCGGCGCACCAAGAAGCCCTGCGTGAAGACCGCCACCAGGCCGTACACGCCGAGCGCCATGCCGACGGTGCGCGGAGTCGCGTGATTCGAGAGCTGCAGGCGGTCTTGGTAGTAGAAGCTGATCGTCTGCTCCATGGCCACGGAAGCCAAGCTGAGCGTGAATCCCACCGCCAGCAGCGGCCACACCAGGCGTGCCACGTGCGAGGTCGCCTTGGGCGGCTCGGCCCCCACGAGCCGCTTCGACTCCGGCAGAAAAAACCAGACGAACGCAAAGTTGAGGAAGGCTACCGAAGCCGAGAAGTAAACCGCCGCCAGCAGGCTGATCACCGAGAAGGCGGCGCCAATCAACGGCCCGAAGATCACGCCCAGCCCGAACGCTGCGCCGATCATGGCCATGCCCGCCGTGCGATCGTGGCGTCCCGTCATATCGGCCATGTAGGCTTGGGCCGTGGGCAGCGTCGCCGACGAGAACGCGCCGCCCAGCACGCGCGCTCCGAGCAATGCGCCAAACAGCAGCGGCGTGGGCCAATGTGCCCGCCCACCCCAATCGGCCAAGAGCGCGAAGCCGAGAAAGCTGACGCCGAAGCCGAGCACGCCCATCAGCAGCACGCGCTTGCGCCCGATGCGCTCGCTCAAGCGCCCCCAGGCCGGGCTGACCAGCACCTGCATCAACGCGTAGCTGGCGGAGAGCGATCCGACTTGGAGCTCGCTCAATCCGAGCTCGCGCCCGAGTGGCGCAAGGATCGGAAACAAGACACTCAACCCCAAGATGCTGTTGAAGAGCGTGATGAAGAGTAAGCCCCGGGGGGACATGGCGACGGCGGGCGTAACTGAGTTACGAGCGCTTTGACACAAGAAAGCTGAGCCACTGGACAAAAGTCTAGCTAAGGCCTAACAAACCCGGGCGATGTCTGAGCCTGAGCCCACCGATACGCCCTTCGATCCCGTCCCGGTACTAGCGACCGAGCTCAACCTGCCGCGAGCCTCCGTCAGCGCGGTCGTCCAATTGCTGGCGGAAAGCGCAACCGTGCCCTTCATCGCCCGCTATCGCAAAGAGGCGACCGGCGGCCTGGACGAAGTGCAAATCCGAAATATCGAGGAGCGGCGCACCTACCTCGTCGAAATGGAAGCACGGCGAAAGTCGATCCTGAGCGAGATCAAGAGCCAGGGCAAGCTCACGCCCGAGCTGGCAAAGCTGCTGGCCAAGGCCGGCACCAAGGCCGAGCTCGAAGATCTATACCTGCCGTTCAAACCCAAGCGCCGCACGCGCGCCACCATCGCCAAAGAGCGTGGGCTCGAGCCGCTCGCGGATCTGATCTGGGGCCAAGGCCGCGATGGCTCGCCCAGCGCAAGCGCACAAGGTTTCGTCAACCCAGAGAAGGAAGTGGCAGACGTGAGCGCCGCGCTCGCTGGCGCCCGCGATATCTGCGCCGAGCGCATCGCCGAAGATCCGGAGGTGCGCAAGCACACCCGCGAGGCATACGTGCGCGACGGCTCGATCCGCGTCTCCAAGACCAAAGACTTCGAAGACAAAACCACCAAGTTCGATAGCTACGCCTCGTTCGAGGAACCGATCGCCAAGATCCCTTCCCATCGCTACTTGGCGATTCGCCGCGGTGAGAGCGAAGGCGTGCTGCGCGCCGGCTTGGACGTCGATCAGAGCAACGTGGTGCCGTTCATCCAAAAGCACGTGAAGCTCGACTCCGCATCGCCCTGGGGCAGCGAGCTTTCGGCCGCGATCAAGGACGGCGTCGAGCGCCTGCTGCTGCATTCCGTGCAGGTGGACGTACGGGTCGAGCTCAAAATGCAGGCCGACAAGGGCGCGATCGACGTGTTCGCTCAAAATCTGCGCGAGCTGCTGTTGGCCGCGCCCTTCGGCACGAAAACCGTGCTCGGCATCGACCCCGGTCAGCGCACCGGCTGCAAATGCGCCGTCGTCGACGAAACCGGCAAGTTGCTCGAGCACGAGACGATCTACCTCGTGCAAGGGGACGCCGCGCTCGAGCGCGCACGCCAGTCGCTGCGCGCGTTGTGCAAGAAGTATCCGATCGTCGCGGTCGCGGTCGGCAATGGCACGCACGGTCGAGAAACCGAAGCCTTCGTGCGCGAGCTGCTGAAGGAAGAGGGGCTCAGCGCGAACGCCACGCCACTGTGCGTGCCGGTCAGCGAGGCCGGCGCCAGCATCTATTCCGCAAGCGACGTCGCGCGTGAAGAATTTCCGGACCTCGACCTGACCGTGCGCGGCGCGATCAGCATCGCACGCCGCCTGCAAGATCCGCTCGGCGAGCTGGTCAAAGTCGATCCCAAGAGCATCGGCGTCGGTCAGTATCAGCACGATGTGTTTCAGCCATTTCTCGCCAAGAAGTTGGATGAAGTGGTCGAGAGCTGCGTGAACAGCGTGGGCGTGGAGGTGAACCTGGCCAGCGCTCCGCTGCTCTCGCGCGTGGCGGGCATCGGTCCCACCTTGGCCAAGAAGATCGTCGCCTATCGCAACGAAAAGGGCGCTTTCACCAGCCGTAGCAAGTTGCTCGAAGTGCCTGGCTTCGGCCCGCGCACCTTCGAACAGGCCGCCGGCTTCCTGCGCGTCCGCGCGGGCGAGCACCCGCTCGACTCGAGCGCCGTGCACCCCGAGCGCTACGCCTTGGTCGAGAAAATGGCCACTGACTTGGGCGTGCCCGTGGTCTCGCTGATCGGCAATCGCGAGCTACTCGAGCGCCTGGACCCGAAGCGCTACCAAACCGGTGACGTCGGCTCGTTCACCCTGAACGACATCTTGGCGGAGCTCAAAAAGCCGGGGCGCGACCCGCGCGCCACGTTCGAGCCGCCCAAATTCCGCGACGACGTGCGAACGATGGAGGACTTGAAGACCGAGATGGTGCTGGAAGGCGTCGTCACCAACGTGACCGCATTCGGCGCGTTCGTGGATATCGGCGTGCATCAAGATGGCTTGGTCCACGTGTCCCAACTCTCCGACCGCTTCATCAAAGATCCGAATGAAGTCGTCAAAGTCGGTGACAAGCTGAGCGTGCGCGTGCTGGAGGTCGACCTAGTGCGCAAGCGCATCGCGCTCAGCGCCAAGCGCGGCAGTGACGCGCAGGTGGGTGGCGCGAGCGGCGCTCGTCCCGCGTCCGGCCCGAGCGGCGGGCGCCCCGACCAAAACCGCGATCGGCGCCCCCAAAACCAAGGGCGTCCCGCAGGCGGCGGCAAGCCGCAGCCCGCGGCGCAAGGCTTCACGAACAACCCGTTCGCGGCTCACTTTCGCAAGTAGCCAGGCGTCAGCCGCGGCTCAGGCGCCAGCTGACCGCCCAGGCCGCGAGCCAGGCCACGCCCAAGCTGGCGTGGCCGAGCAATACGTGCACGGCATTGCCGTTGCCACAGTGTAGCTCGAGCAGCAGATTGGCGGACAATCCGAGCGCGGCGGTGCTCAGGCACGCCGTACGCAACGAGGGTCGGTCGTCGCGATCGAACGCCCAGAGCAGAGCGGCGATCGGCAAAGTGAGCAGCGCTCCGTAGCCGAAGCAAGCGAGCGCGCCCCCTGCCGCCGCTTGGCGACTCACTTCGGTGGCCGGCGCAAACGCGGCCAAGATCGGCACGCCGAGCGCGAAAGCCAGCAGCCCCAGGTAATCGCGAAACGCATCACGCCGAGGTGCCTCGGACAGTTCCTTGCCGAAGGCCAGCAGGATGGCCAGGAAATACACGCACAAGAGCGCCGCGACCCGCGGCAACGGATACTGCTCGAGGTCCGCGCGCGGCCAAAGCAGGCCACCCGCACCCAGCACCAGCAGCAGCGGCAGCAGCACGAACGACAAGCGCAATAGTGAAGGCCGCGAGCGGAGCCAGGCTCGCGGCCCAGTTTCGCGCGCGAGCTTGCCTTCGATCTCGGCGAAGAAGTCGTCAGCAGCGGCGGGCAGAACGACGCGCGTCTGCGCAGCCAGATTGCGGCCGAGCTCGGCGCCCTGCTCGAAAAGCTCACGACACTGCGAGCAGCCCGCCAGGTGCGGCTTCACTTGCTCTTCCGCAGGCGCCACGCCGTTCAAGAACGCATCGCGAATTTGCGGGCAATCCATCACTTGCTCCCCTCCACGCTGGGCTTGCCTTCATGGCTGCTCTCGGGGTCCGGAGCGGCATCACCGAGCCGCGCGCGCAGCGCGACGTAGCCGCGATGCGCGCGTACCTTGACCGCCGACACGGTCGAGCCCACGACCTCGGCTACCTCGGGAAAGCTCAAGCCTCCGAACCAATGCAGCTCGATCACCTCACGGTGCTCGGCGGGTAGCAGCTCGAGCGCGCGCGCCATTTCCCGCGCAGCGTCTGAGCGCTCTTGCCCACGCGGCCCCTCGAACGGCTCGGCCACGCGATCGTCCTCCAGCGATGTCTCGCGACGGCGCTTGTTGCGTCGAAAGTACTCGCGCTTGAGGTTCAAGGCGATCGTAAAAATCCAGGGCTTGAGCTTGCGACCCGGTTCGAAATCCAGGCGACTCCTGTGCAAATGCAGAAACGTCTGCTGCACCAAATCGTTGGCCTCTTCCAGGCTCTTCAGATCGCGGGCCATGGCACGCTGCAAGAGCGGAGTGTAGCGCTGAAATAGCTCGCGAAAAGCCGGTTTGTCGCCGGCAATGTAAGCCGCCATGAGCTCCTCGTCGCTGCGCACGGCGGCAATATAGCCAGCATTCCCCCGGCCGACGCAAACGCTAACCTTTTCCCGCGCCCCGGCTATACTTCGTGCGTCGCGGACCGAGCCGCGCGGAGAAGCCCATGGATCTGAGCAGAGGAACCAGCATTGCCCTGGCCGTGTCGGCCTTACTCGCTGCCAGCGCTTGCAGCGGCAGCGCCGACGAAACCGCGAGCGCCGCGTCCCAGCCGATCAAGTGCGAAGGCGGCAACGCTTGCCAGGGGCTGTCCGAATGCGCCACCCAAGACGGCAAAAGCAGCTGCGTGGGTGAGAACGCCTGCAATGGGACGGGCTACGTGTTCACCGAGACGCAGGAACAGTGCGACGCCCTGCAAATCAAGAACCGCCCCTGAGCGCCGGCGCGCTGGTCGGCCTCGGCCTGCGAGTCCAGCACTACGACGCGCTCTCGAGCCACGGCCTGCGCGCGGATTTCGCAGAAGCCATCAGCGAGAACTTCATGGGCCGAGGCGGGCGCGCGTTCAGCGTGCTCGAGCGCGTGCGTTCGGACATGCCAGTCGCATTGCATGGCGTCTCGCTCTCGATCGGCGGCATGGACCCGCTGCCCGACACGTACCTTTCGCAGCTCGCCGAGCTCGCCACGCGCATCACGGCCTTCAGTGTGTCCGATCACCTGTGCTTCGGGACGTTCGGTGGACACTACGCACACGACTTGTGGCCGCTACCGTACACCGAAGAAGCCCTCGAGCACGTCGTAGCGCGCGTGCAACGAGTGCAGGACCGCTTGGGTCGCCAGCTGCTGCTCGAAAACGTTTCGAGCTACGTGGAGTATCGCGCGAGCACGCTCAGTGAGTGGGAGTTTTTGAGCGAAGTGGTCACGCGCGCGGACGCGGGCATCTTGCTCGATCTGAACAATGTCTTCGTCAGCGCGCAAAACCACGGATTTTTGCCGGCGGAGTATCTAGCGGCCTTGCCCAGGGAGCGCGTGCGACAATTCCACCTGGCTGGGCACAGTGATGCGGGGAGCTACTTGTTCGACGACCACGGTTCGCCGGTCTCAGCCCCGGTTTTTCGGTTATACGAACAGGCGCTCGAGCGCTTCGGCCCGCTACCGACGATCGTCGAGTGGGACGAGCGGCTGCCCGAGCTGCCCGTGCTCGAAGCCGAGGCGGATCGCGCGCGGGCGCTTTCGAACGCGCGGCAAGCAGCTTTTCGCGAGCGAGAGCCGTGAAGCTCGCCGAGCTCCAGCGCTACTTCGCCAGCGCCGCCACCTCCGGCAGCGGCCCCCTGCCCGAGCTCGAGCGCGTCTTTTTCGGCAGCAAGCAGCTCTCGGCCCAGGCCCGCTTGGCGATCTACAACCGCGCCTATTTCTATCGCCTGCTCGACGCCTTGGCCTCGGTGTTCGGGCACACGAAGCGCTTGCTCGGTGAGCTCGAGTTCGAACGCCTAGGCTTGGCCTACCTATCGCGGCATCCATCCGAGCACCCCGCCGTGGAGCGCATCGGGCGCGCGTTCCCCGAATATTTACGGGTTACCGGTGCGCCGCCCCTGATCGTCGATCTGGCCTCGCTCGAGTGGGCCAGACTGTGCGCGCTGGTTGCGCCCAATCCAGCCAGCATCGCTAGCGTGCACGCCATCCAGCCGAGCCAGTTTCCCGAAGCGCGGCTCCGCTTCGTGCCCTCCCTGCATTGGCTCGAGCTCGATCCGCGCGTGCTCTCCGCCTTCGCCGGCGAGCAGCTCGACTCGTCCGCAGTTGCAGCCCTTCAGCCTGCGTGCCGCGTCGCGATTTGGCGCAGCCAACACGTAGTCATGCAGCAGGCCGTCGCTGACTGCGAATGGCAAGCGTTCTCTCACGCAGCAAGCGGCGCCACGTTGAGCCAGGTGTGCAGCGTCTTCGATAGCGGCTCCGCGGCGGAAGACGTGCAGCGCGCATTCCGAGTGTTGTCTGGTTGGTTTGCCCGCAATTGGCTGGAAAAAGTCGAGCACGGCCAGGCCCTAGCGATTTGAAGCCGATGCTCGAGCGAGCGTGAGCCAAGGCACAGCGCGGGGCGCGCGCGGCCGCAGCCTGGCCGAGCGGAAGTAGCGCTCGTCTTCGTAGTAGGCGCGCGACTGATCGGGCGACCAGCCTGGCACGCCGAGCACGGGCAGCGGATGCAGGCGCGCGGGCTCGCTCAAAAAATCGGGCACGTGTGCGGCGAGCGCGTGGTCCAGGAAGACGCGAAAGTCACCGCCGCTGAGCTCGAGCTGATCGCTCGATACGCGCGCGAATAGCGCCTTACCCATCAAGCGCGGATGCGGCTCGCGCAGGGAGTCGAGCAAACCGTGACCGAACACCAAAAAGCGAGTCGTCCGTTTTAGCTCGGCGCGTCGCTCCCAGAATACTTCACGCCACTTGAGCGTCGAAAGTGAGTCGAAGATCGTCGGCTCCGTGCCAACCACCAGCACGCCCGACTCGTCGAGGTGCGTGGCCGCGTTCTCGCTCGGCCCGCGAGCGGCGCGCTCACCCGCCAGTTGAGCGCGATGGATGGCTGTCTTCAGCGCCGGGAAATGCAGCCAAATCAGCGCACCGAACAGATCGTGGAACGAGCCGGGGCGCGTCGGAATGCAGCCCGTTCGCGAAAGAAAGCGGTCGAAGCCGCCCACCGCCTGCAGCTGCGCCTGGTCTTCCGCCGCAAAGTCGAACCAGGGCCTAATCGAGCTCGGCAAGCCGTCCGCCAAGCCGCGCAATTCGTCGGGAGCCGGAAAGCCGTCGAATGCGAGCAGACGCTCACGCACACGCGCATCGATCACGGAGAAAGCCGGGTGCTCGAAGCTAGACGCGGGCAGGCGTGGGCCGGCGCTCATGGCCCTTCGGGGATTTCGAAGTGAACGCTGGCGCCGCCGTCCGAGCGATTCTCCGCCCAGGCTCGGCCCGCGTGAGCCCGCGCGATACGCTCCACCAAGGCCAGGCCCAGGCCCAGCGACGAGGAGCCATCGCCGCGATAGAACGCGTCGAAGACGCGCTCCAGAGCGTCCTTGGGAAAGCCGGGACCGCGGTCGGATACCGTCACGCGCAGGTTGCCGGAGGCGCGCGAAAGCTGCACGCTCTCCACGCCCCCGCCGTGCTTTTGCGCGTTCTCCAGCAGATTGCACAGCGCGCGGTCGAGCAGTGTGGGATCGCCCTTGATGCGCGCATTCGCCGCGTCGTTGCGCAGCACGCTCGGATCGACGCCCGCGCGCTCGATGGCGCGCGCGACGAGCAGGCAGGGCTCCAAGGTTTGTAGCGTCAGAGTGCCGAAATCGAGCCGCGAATTGGCCAATAGCTTGCCGATCAGATCGTCGACCTCGATGATCTCGCGCTCGACCTTGTCGAGCGTGGCGGAATCGGCCGTGCCACGCAAAAGCTCGCTGAGCACGCGCAGGCGCGCCAGTGGACTCCTGATCTCGTGCGAGACGGCCGCGAGTAGCTCGCGCTGGTCGTTCAATTGTCGCTCGATGCGCCGCGCCATGTCGTTCACGGCGTCGGCCAGCACCCCCACCTCACCCATGTGATGTCGGCCCAGGCGCACGCGGCTGACCAAGTTGCCCGAGCCAATCTCGCGCGTCACGCGGATCAGATCGGACAGCGGCCGAACCAGCTTGCGAGCCAGCGCGCCCGACGCGCCCCACAAGCTCAAGCACGCCGCGGCGATGGCCAGCACGAAGGTCAAGCCGGGCACGCGACGACGCTTGTCGATACATACCGATAGCGTGCCGAGCGTCGACGTTCCTCGCAAAATGGGCACGCTGAACTCGGGCTTGTCGCAGCCTGGCCCGATTTGCTCGACTGGTTTCTTGGCCACGTCGTACAGCGTCAGATCGACCTCGAACGCCTTGGCGATGTCTTGAGCCAACCCGTGGCGCTCGCTCGGCTGATCCCAGACCCGCTGGAAGCGCTCGCCAACGAAACGCTGGATGCGCATGACGTCGCTCTCCATGCTGGAGGAATCTGGGCGTAGCGCGCTCACTACCCCGCTCACCACCATGCCCGTGAAAAGGATGGTGATGCCGAGCCACATGAACAATTGGCGATGCAAGCGGGCGCGTACGAAGCGCCGAAACCTCATTCCGAGCCCTTCGCCATCACGTAGCCGACGCCACGCACCGTCTTGATCAGCCGCGGAGGATCGTCGAACAGCTTCTTCCGCAGGTGGGAGATGTGAACGTCGACCGTGCGGTCACTGACGGTCACGTCGCTGCGGCCCGCGTGCTCGAGCAAGCTGGCCCGAGGCACCACCCGCCCGGCTCGACGCATCAGCGCCAAAAGCAGATCGAACTCGATGCCCGTCAGATCGGCGATCTTACCGTCGACCGTGACTTGCCGGGCGCCGACGTCCAAGCTCACCCCGCCGACGTTCAGGTGCTCTTTGCTCGGATCGAGCTCGGTGCGGCGAAGCACCGCGCGCAGCCGCGCGAGCAACTCACGCGGACTAAAGGGCTTTCCGAGGTAGTCGTCCGCGCCCAGCTCGAGCCCGACCACGCGATCGGTCTCGTCACCCTTGGCGGTGAGCATGATCACCGGTAGACGGCTCTTCTCACGGATCTTCTTGAGCACCGAAAGCCCGTCCAGGCCGGGCATCATCACGTCCAAGAGCACGGCATCGAACGCGCCGGACTCCAGCACCGACAGGCCCAAAAGGCCATTCGATGCGTGGCTCGAGCGAACGCCATTTTGCGTCAGGTAACTGTCCAAAACTTCGAACAGTCGCACATCGTCGTCGATGACCAGCACGTGAACCGACATGAGCGGGGAGGCGGAGCGTACCACCACCTGCCCCGCTGTGTCAGGCACCTGCCAAGCGCTCGCGATTAGGGCGTTTGCCGCGTTTGCCGCGTTTGCCGCGTCTGGCGCCGCGTTCTCGCCGCTCACGGCGTATTTTCGGCGTGGGCAGCGTGATTGTGCGAGCGCTCGGCAGCGCGCATGCAAACGTCCGCGACGTGATCCTCGAACGCCTGGCGCCGTTCGAGGGAGTGATAGTGGCAGCCGTACAAGCCGGAGGCGAAGCCGGCCACGGCACCCAGTGCGAGCACGAATATCAAACCTTTGCGTCTCATCTCGATTCTCCTTTCGGGCTCGCGCCTTCAGCTGAACGGCCCGAAACCGCGAGCAAATGGCCCGGCTTCGATCAGCTCGGCCAGGATCTTGCGTTGCCGTTCGTCGAGGGTCTCATGCACTTTGCCGAACGAATCGAGCGCGTTCTGACGTACGCGCTCGATGACTCGATCGTGGCGTTCGAAGACGCCATCGATCGCGCCGCGATCCAGAGTTTCTTCGCGGACGGCTCGAGCGACGTCCACGCGGGTGGCGCGGAACTCGTCGCGCGCCTCGTGCACGTCCTCCATCAAGGTGTCGACCGCCTCGCGAACGACCTTCTCCTGACCGGGAGTCGTGTCTAGCCGATCGAGCAGCCGATTCAGGATGAAACGCCCGCGACGCGAGCGAAAACCGCGAAAGCCGTGGCGACCGGAACAGTGATGGCCCTCGTGGTGGTTCCGCGCAAAAGTCGCGGTCAACCCCAATAAACAAGCAGCACCAAACAGAAATCCAAACATTTTTCAGCTCCTTCACCAGCAATCTGGGCCTGCTCTGTGAAGAACGAAGAGGCCTCGCGGTTAAGAAGCGTTAATTGCCAACCAGGAGCTGCGGGCTGCCGCCTGACAGCTAGAACGCAATCTGCGCTATGCTCCACCTCGACGAGTCAGAAGCTCCCATGGGCGACCAACGCGGATCAGGCAACGAAAACGAGAACCTAGCGACGAGCGCTGGTGAGCCCTTGCCCGCTGACGTGGTGCCTAAGCCCGTGGTCCAACTCCCGCGACCGGTGTCGTTGCCGCCGCGCCCGGCCGGCGCACCGAGCATGCCGCCGCCGCGGCCGCTCGGCACTCCGCCCCCACCTCCGGTCCGTAGCCTGTTACCGACCCAGTCGAGCCAACGGCCGCCCCCGCCCCCGTGGCGCGCGAATCCATCGCCTCCACCCCTGACCGCAAGCCAGCGTCCACCCCCGCCCAGCATGCGGCCCCAAGGCTCGACTCCGCCCATCCCGGCAACGGTCGCCGGCGCGCCCGGTTTCCGCCCCGACGGCGGGCGGGTGCAAGAGCTCCTTTCGCAACTGATGAGCGCACGCAAGGACTTGGCCGAGACCAGCACCGAGCTGCGCAAAGTGACCAATGAGCGCAATGCCCTCCGCATCCGCCTGGTGCAAGCGGAGAACAGCGTGCGAGAGCTCAGCTCCGCGTCTCGCGCCGAAGCGCAGCTGCGCAGTGAATTCGTGGACGCTCACGCAGCCAGCAGCGCTGCCCTGCGTGCGCGCGTCAACGAATTGGAGGCGGCGCTTTCTGCTGCCACGAGAGCGCCCAAAGCGGCCGAATCGCTGAGCCTGCGTCAAATCCGCGGCATCGGCCCGGCATTCGAACGGGCCCTGCAAGCGCTGGGCATCAGCACGGTGGCTCAAATCGCAGCCCTCGAGCTCGACGACATCGAGCGCATCGCGCCGCTGATCAAGTCACGGGCCGATCGCATTCTGCGCGACGATTGGGTCGGGCAGGCCAAGCAGTTGCTCGGCAAATAGCCGCTAATCCCCGCAAAACCCGGCCTTCCGGGCGATCGGCCCGACTTTTTGCGGCTTAAGTCGCGGGGCATGGCGCCGTTCCACGAAGGGGTGTCCGTGAAAAACTCCTTCTCCGCCCTCGGCGCCCCTGTGCGCCCGACCGCGGACGATTTGCCTGACGAGCGCCAGACCCGACAAGTGCCGTCGGGTCTGCGGCGCAAAGTGGCATTCACGATCTTCACCAGCGCCTTGCTGATCGGCCTGTGCGGGCTCGCTGCGGTGTTCACGTCGACGCTGGGAATCGAAGCGCCAAGCGAGCTGAAGCGCGCAATCCTGTGGCAGGCGGCTGTCGGCTGTGGCCTCGGCCTGCTTGGAAGCCTGCTCTTCGCGCGCTTCTACCTGGCACCGCTGATCCGCGTCACCGAGCAGTCCTTCTCCAGGCTTACGCGGTCCACCCAGGCGGCAATCGAGGCCGGGCGACTGAAGAGCGAATTTTTGGCCAACATGAGCCACGAAATCCGCACGCCCATGAACGGCGTGTTGGGCATGCTCGAGCTCTTGCGCGGCACCGCGCTCGACGCCAAGCAAAGGCGTTACAGCGACACGTTGAGCACCTCGGCCAACGGCTTGATGACGGTGCTGAACGACATCTTGGATTTTTCCAAGATCGAAGCGGGCAAGATCGAGCTACGCCCGGGCCCCTGTCGACCTCGTGCCTTGTTGGAAGAAGTGGCAGAGTTGTTTGCGGCACGCGCCGAGCTCAAACGCATCGAGCTCTTGTGTCACGTGCACCCAGACGTGCCGGCGCATGTCGAGGTCGATGGCGATCGGTTGCGCCAAGTGATCACGAATTTGGTCGGCAACGCCATCAAATTCACCGACGTCGGTGAGGTCGTGGTGCGAGCCAGCGTCACGGCCTTTCGAGACGATGAGTGCACGCTCGAGCTTACGGTGATCGACACTGGCATCGGCATCGGCGCCGAGCAACAAGCCTTGCTGTTCGCGGCCTTCTCTCAGATCGACGACAGCTCCACGCGCCGCCTGGGCGGCACGGGGCTAGGCCTCGCCATCTGCAAGAAGCTGGTCGCGCTGATGGGCGGCGAGCTCGGCGTGAACAGTGAGCCCGGCCGGGGCAGCCAATTTTTCGCACGCATTCCCGTGCGCGTGCTGGCCGCGGAAGCCACGCGCATCCCGGCGCCGAACCGCAATACGCGCGCGTTGATCGTGGACGACAACGCCACCAATCGCATCCTGCTCGAGGAACTGCTGTCGACCTGGGGGCTGCGTACTGCGTCGGCGAGCAGTGGTCCGGATGCCCTCAGCCTACTGGCCAAGGCCGACGAAAGCGACCCCTTCGGGCTCGTGATCACCGACATGCACATGCCGGAGATGGACGGCTTGACCTTGGCGCGCCAGATCAAGGTCAAGCACGCCCATCTACCGCTGTTGATGCTGACCTCACTCGGCGACACGCGCACGGGCGAAAGCGAGCGCGGGCTGTTCGCGGGCGTGCTCAGCAAACCGGTGCGCTCGGCCGAGCTGGAATGGAACATCGCACGCGCGCTCGGCGAATCCGGGCGCGCTACGAGCTCGGCCGACGATGAAACGAGCTCGATCGTGATCGCCGCCAGCGAACCACGACGCTTGCTGATCGCCGAAGACAATCCCATCAATCAAGAGGTGCTGCTCGGCGCACTGCACAATCTGGGCTACGCGGCGGACGTCGTGAACAACGGGCAGCTCGCCGTCGAAGCCTGGCAACGCAACGTTTATCCCTTGATTTTGCTGGATTGCCAAATGCCCGTGCTCGACGGCTACGAGGCCGCGCGTCAGATCCGGCAACTGGAGAACGATGGCGAGCGGGTGGCGATCATTGCCGTTACCGCACACGCGCTGGTGGGCGAACGAGAAAGAGCCCTCGCTGCCGGCATGGATGACTATGTGACGAAGCCCCTGAACAGCAAGCTGCTCCGGGAAGCCCTCGAGCGCTGGTGGCCGCGCGAGACCATGTGGCCGTGCCTACCGGACGACCACTCGCTGCCGACGCCGCTGCCCGAGCCCGGTACTGACGCGCATGATGTGCTCGACGCCCTCGACCCGAGCGTGCAGCGCAGCCCCGGGGTAATTCGGGTGTTCTTGCGGCATGTACCGGACCAGCTGGCCTCGCTGGCGAGCGCGCTGGACGACAATGACCCCGAAGCGCTGCAGGCGGCGGCGCACAAGTTGAAGGGCAGCTGCCTGTCGGTCGGTGTCCCGCGCATGGCAGCGTTGTGCGAACGCTTGGAGAGCGAGCCCGCAGACCCGGGCGCACGCCAGATGAAAGCGCAATTGGACGGGGAATTTGTGCGTGCTCGCAGGCAGCTCAATCAGTCGTTGCTGCTGAAAAGCGCGTGAGCACAGGCTCCGGCCGCTTGCGGCCCCGGACCTGTGGCGCTACTGCCTTCGGGTGAGCGATCGAGACCCTGAAGCCATCGTCGTGCGCGGCGCGCGCGAGCACAATCTCAAGAACGTCACCCTCTCGATCCCCAAGAAGAGCTTGGTCGTGATCACCGGCGTGTCTGGCAGCGGCAAATCGTCGCTGGCCTTCGACACCATCTACGCGGAGGGCCAGCGTCGCTACGTGGAGAGCTTGTCCAGCTACGCACGGCAGTTCCTCGGGCAAATGGACAAGCCCAAGTACGACACCATCCGCGGCCTCTCGCCGACCATCTCCATCGAGCAGAAAACGGCCTCCAGCAACCCGCGCTCCACCGTCGGCACGGTGACCGAGGTGCACGACTACTTGCGCGTGCTGTACGCCAGCATCGGCGTGCAGTTCTGCCCCAAGTGCGAGCGCAAGGCCGAGGGTCAATCCGCGCAGCAGATCGTGTCTTCGATCTTGGAGTATCCGAAGGGCAGCAAACTAGTGCTCTATGCTCCCCTCGAGCGCCAGCGCAAGGGCGAGCACCGCGAGCTGTTGCTCGACGCGCGAACGCGCGGCTTTTCCCGGCTGCGCATCGACGGCAAGTTGGTCACCCTCGACGACAGCGTGGTCGCCCTGGACAAAAAGTCCAAGCACAACCTCGATCTGGTCGTCGATCGCATCGTAGTCGATGCGAGCGCGCGTGCGCGCATCACCGATTCGGTGGAGCTCGGGCTGCGCGAAGGCAAGGGCGTGATCAGCGTCGAGACTCCGAGCGAGGAGCGCGTGTTCAGTGAACGCGTCGCTTGCCCGCACTGCGAGCTCTCCTTTCCCGAGCTCAGCCCGCAGTCCTTTTCGTTCAATTCGCCGCTCGGGTTCTGTACCGATTGCAACGGCCTCGGCTCACGTCCGGAGATGGACCCGGAGCTGGTCGTGCCGAATCCCGCCCTGTCGATCAAGGAGGGCGCGATCACACCCTGGGCCGCCGCCGCCGCGCGCGGCGAGGGTTGGGTCGCGAACGAGATCGAATGGGTGCTGTCCGTCTTCGGCATCGACAAGAAAAAGCCCTGGAACAAGCTGACCCAAGCCCAACGTGACGCGGTCATGTTCGGCGGCAAGAAGGGCGGCGAGCTGTGGGAGGGCTTGGTCAACCAGCTGATGCGGCGCATGAAGAGCACCAGCAGCGAGGACATGAAGCAGTACTACCTGCGCTTCTTCTCCAGCAAGGTCTGCCCGACGTGCCACGGCGCGCGCCTGCGCCCCGAGAGCCGCGCCGTCAAAATCGCGGGCGAGAGCCTGGATACGCTCTCGCATCAGCGGATCGAGCAAGCGCGTGCCTGGATCGACAGCGTGCCGCTGAAGGGCGCGGACGCCGAGATCGCCGCCGAGCTCAGGAAGGAGATCGGCTCGCGCTTGGGCTTCCTGGTCAACGTCGGCCTGGGCTACCTCACCCTGGATCGCGCCGCCGCCACTCTTTCCGGCGGTGAGAGTCAGCGCATCCGCCTGGCCTCGCAGATCGGCTCCGAGCTCACGGGCGTGATCTACATCCTGGATGAGCCGTCGATTGGGCTTCATCAACGCGACAACGGCAAGCTGCTCAAGACGCTGAAGGCGCTGCGTGACGTCGGCAACTCCGTGATCGTCGTCGAGCACGACGAAGAAACGATGCTGGAGGCTGACTACCTGATCGACTTCGGCCCGGGCGCGGGCGAGCTCGGTGGAGAGGTCGTCGCAGCCGGCACGCCGGCGCAGGTGATCAAGAATCCCAAGTCGCTCACCGGCGCCTATCTATCGGGAAAACGCAAGATCCCAATCCCCGCCAAACGCCGACCAGGCAACGGCAAGGCGCTCGAAATCAAAGGCGCGAGCGAGCACAACCTCAAGAATTTGGACGTCCGCTTCCCGCTGGGCACGTTTCTGGCCGTCACCGGCGTGAGCGGCGCGGGCAAATCCACGCTCATCAACGGCATTCTGTTCCCGGCGCTTTCGCGCGCATTGCACGACGCGCGCAGCCCGATCGGTGAGCACCAAAAGCTGCTCGGCATCGAGCACATCGACAAGGTGATTGGCATCGATCAGAAACCGATCGGTCGCACCCCGCGCTCGAACCCGGCCACGTACACCAAGGTGTTCGATTCGATCCGCGAGCTGTACGCCAGCACACCCGAAGCGCGGGCCTACGGTTACGACGCAGGGCGCTTCTCCTTCAACGTCAAGGGCGGCCGCTGTGAAGCGTGCTCCGGCGACGGTGTGCGTCAGGTCGAGATGCATTTTTTGCCGGACGTGTACGTCACTTGCGAAGAGTGCGCCGGGCGGCGCTTCAACCAAGCCACGCTGCGCGTCCTGTACAAGGGCAAGAGCATCGCGGACACCCTGGAGATGAGCGTGCGCGAGGGGCTCGAGTTGTTCGGCGTGCACACGAACATCACGCGCGGCCTGCAAACCCTTTCGGACGTCGGCCTCGGCTACGTGAAAATCGGGCAGCCCTCGCCCACCCTGTCCGGGGGCGAGGCGCAGCGCATCAAGCTGGCGCGTGAGCTCTCGCGCCCGGGCACCGGCCGCACGCTGTACATCCTCGACGAGCCGACCACGGGCCTGCACTTCGCGGACGTCGAAAAGCTGCTCGAAGTACTGTCCCGCTTGGTCGAGGCCGGCAACACCGTGCTCGTGATCGAGCACAATCTCGACGTCATCGCCCATGCCGATTGGGTGATCGACCTCGGCCCCGAGGGCGGCGGAGCGGGTGGCCAGTTGGTGGCCGAAGGCACGCCGGAAAGCATCGCGCGCGTCAAAAAGAGCCACACCGGGCAATACTTGGCACGGGTGCTCGATCGCGCGAGCTCCGCGCCGAAAGTCGCGCCCGAAGCTGCACGCAAATTGCCTGCAGCGCGAGCACGCAGCGCACGAGCATGAGCCGGATGCAGCTGTTCTTCGACCTAGACGGCACGCTGACCGACTCTCGCCCCGGGATCTTGAATAGCTTGCGCCACGCGCTGACGGCGCTAGGCAGAGCAGTGCCCGCGGACGAGACGCTGTCGCGATTCATCGGGCCACCCACTCACGACAGCTTTCGCGAGCTGCTCGACTCGAGCGATCCGGAATTGAATGCACGCGCGATCGCGCTCTACCGGCAGCGCTATGCCAAGCTCGGCCTGTTCGAAAACAGCGTCTATCCGGGCGTCGCGCAGGGTCTGGAGGCGCTCTGCGCAGCTGAAATACCGCTGTTCGTGGTCACCTCCAAGCCCGAGGTATTTGCCAACATCATCATCGATCACTTCCAGCTTCGCCAATATTTCGGCCACGTGTACGGCTCGGAGTTGAGCGGCGAGCGTAGCAACAAGGGCGAGCTGATCGCGCACGTGCTGAGGAGCCAGGGGATCTCGCACGAAACAGCCTGGATGATCGGCGATCGCCTGCACGACGTACGCGGGGCGAAGCAAAACGGGCTGCGCTCGGCCGGCGTGCTCTGGGGCTACGGCTCGCAGCAAGAGCTGAGCGCTGCCGGCGCCGACACGCTCTTCCAAGCCATGCCTGAATTGGTCAAGAGCTTCACCAGCTGAGAGATCCGGCGTAGCAGCGGGGCGGGGCGCCGTGCTATTTATCGGCGCTCGAAAATCTCTGGAGAAATGGGAGAAGCACGATATGTCGCAACCGACCTCGGACATTGCACTCATCGGACTCGCCGTGATGGGTCAAAATCTGGTCATGAACATGAACGACCACGGCTTTACCGTGTCGGTCTACAACCGCACGGGCAGCGTCACGGACGAATTCATGGCCGGTCCTGCCAAAGGCTCGAAGGTCGTCCCCACCAAGACGGTGAAGGAGCTCGTCGCCTCGCTCAAATCCCCGCGCCGCGTATTCATTCTGGTCAAGGCCGGCAACGCGGTCGACGCAGTGATCGACGAGCTGACGCCGCTGCTGGCCCAAGGCGACATCATCATCGACGGCGGGAATTCCCATTTCCCGGACAGCCAGCGGCGCTTCGACCAATTGAAGGCGAAAGGCATTCGCTTCGTGGGCAGTGGCGTCTCTGGCGGTGAGGAGGGCGCGCGCCGCGGCCCGTCGATCATGCCCGGCGGCGATCCGGAGGCCTGGCCGCACATCAAGGAAATCTTGCAGAGCGTCTCGGCCAAGGTCGATGGCGAGCCCTGCTGTGACTGGGTCGGCGAAGGCGGCGCAGGCCACTACGTGAAGATGGTGCACAACGGCATCGAGTACGGCGACATGCAAATGATCGCCGAAGCCTATGATCTGCTGAAGAGCGGGCTCGGCTTGTCCGCGGACGAGCTGAAAGCCGTGTTCGAGGATTGGAACAAGGGCGTGCTCGACAGCTACCTGATCGAGATCACGGCCGAGATCTTCGGGCTGAAGGACGAAGACGGCGGGCCACTCGTCGACAAAATTTTGGACGCGGCGGGTCAAAAAGGCACCGGCAAGTGGACCAGCAACTCAGCGCTCGATTTGGGCATGCCCGTCACTTTGATCGGCGAAGCCGTATTTGCTCGCGCGCTATCGTCGCTCAAGACCGAGCGCGAACGTGCGAGCGTCGCGCTCAGCGGTCCGAAGTCGGCGTTCGGCGGCGACAAGAAGGCGTTCATCGCGGACGTCATGCTCGCCTTGTACGCATCCAAGATCGTCAGCTACGCCCAAGGCTACATGCTGCTGCGCGAAGCCAGCACCGAGTACGGTTGGAAGCTGAACTTCGGTTCTATCGCGCTGATGTGGCGCGGTGGCTGCATCATTCGCAGCCGTTTCTTGGGCGACATCAAGAAGGCCTTCGACAAGAACCCCGAGCTCGAGAACCTGCTGGTCGATGATTTTTTCCGCAAGGTGATCGACGAAAGTCAGACCGGCTGGCGGAAAACCATCGCCAACGCCGCCCTGCTCGGCATCCCGACGCCGTGCATGAGCTCGGCCTTGGCCTTCTACGACGGCTACCGTCGTGAGCGCCTGCCCGCCAACCTGCTGCAAGCACAGCGCGACTACTTCGGCGCGCACACCTACGAGCGCACCGACAAAAAGCGCGGTGAGTTCTTCCACACCAACTGGACTGGCCGCGGCGGCAACGTCAGCTCGCGCTCGTACAACGCATAGCCCTCGCGCCGCTCGGGAACAGGCCGGCTTTCGCCCAGAAAGCCGGCTTTTTTTGCGAGCTCAGGGCTGCGGAACGAGCTCGACGAGCGCCCAATCCGACTCGTGCTCGGCGTGCTCGCGTCGGAAGCCGGGCGCGAACGCAGCGCTGATCTCGGCTTCCATCGTGGCCAAAAAACCGGTCAAAATCACTCGCTCTGCGTGCAACGCGTGGCGTGTCAAGTCCGCGGCGCACGCCAGCAGCGCGGGCGCCTCCAAGTTCGCGACGACCAAGTCGAACGTTCGCTCGGGCTCCGCTGCGGGCAGGGAGAACCGACAGCGTTGCTCGAGCGCGTTCAGCACGGCATTGCCCTGGGCGGCTTCGATTGACACCGGATCGATGTCGATTCCCCATGCGTACTTTGCACCCGACAGCAGAGCCACGAATGAAAGAACGCCGGTGCCAGATCCGAAATCGAGCACTGACTGTCCGCTGTGCGCTCGGCACGCGCGTTCGAGCGCGCGCGACGCCAGGCGCGTGGTCGCGTGCGTGCCATCGCCGAAAGACAACTTGGGATCGAAAAAGATGCGCTGCGCCCCCGGCGGCGCAGGTGTCTCATCCCAGGCCGGTTGAATGACGAGGCTCGGGGTGAGCTCGACTTGCCCCAAGTGTCGAGTCCAGGCACTGGCCCAGTCCGAATTCTCGTCGACCTCGATGCTGAGCGCGATGCCGTTCGGCCCAGGCGCCGCCTCGAGCAGCAACGCGCGCGTGCGAGTGGCGATCCCCTCGGCCGTCTCGCGGTCGGCCGCATACACGACCAGCCGCTTCGATCCGTCTTGTTCTTCGATGCCGCCTGCGCCAGCTTCGAACAAAAGCGAGCTCACCAGGCTGGATAACTTGCGGGGAGTGCGCACCAAAAGCTTCACCAACATCGACGCTTGCTCACTGCTTCCGACCACTGATTCAGGCGCCGTGAAAGCGATTCAGGTCGCTCCAGTAGTGGCCGAAGCCGCGAATCAGCTCGATGTATGCCTCGAACTCCGCCGGTTTCACCAAGTAGCTGCAGGCGCCCGTTTGGTAGGCGGCCGCGATGTCGTCCTCGGCCTCGGAGGTGCTCAGTACCACGACCGGGATGTGACTCACGGCTTCGGTCGCTTTCATGCGGCGCAGGACCTCGAAGCCGTCGACTCGCGGCAAGCGCAAATCGAGCAACACGAGATCAGGACGGGGTGAGCTCTCCGGATCGCTGTGCTGACCCTCGCGCTGCAAGTAATCGAGCGCTTGCTGGCCATCGCTCAAGTGAGCGATGCACTTCACGCGATCTCGAAGCTTGGTCAGGTTTCGCAGCACGATTTCCGCGTGCGCGGGGTCGTCCTCGACCAACAAGATGGAAATCGGAGCTGCTGTAGATTTCATGACTCCTCACGTTTGGTTGCGGGCAGAGTAAATGACACGGTCGTGCCCTGACCGGGGCCAGCGGAATCGATCCAAATGCGCCCGTCGTGCACGTCGATGATGCGTTTGACCAGCGCCAGGCCGATGCCGGTACCCTCGATTTCAGGCTGCAATTTCTCGAACAAACCAAACAACTTGTGCTGATGGCGTGGGTCGATACCAATGCCATTGTCCCGTACACGAATCACGATTTCGCCTTCGACCCGCTCGGCGATTATTTCGATGCGCGGAGCCGGGACTGTACTCGCGAACTTCACCGCATTGTCGATCAGGTTCTGGAATACCTCGACCAGCCGCAGCCGATCGCCATACAGGCTGACAGGCTCGCTCGTCAGCACAATGCTCGGTTTTTCCTGGGCAATTCGCCCTGCGACCATGCTCAGAGCTTCGTTCAAAAGCTCACTGAGCGGCACGCGTTCCGGAGCACTTTGCTTTCGTCCGACCCGCGATAGCTGCAAGAGATCGGTGAGCAACGCAGCCATGCGGTCGGCGGCCGTCTTGATGAACGACACGTCCCGAGCCACTCGCTCAGCGTCACCTCGCTGAGCGTCTTCCACCAAGAACCCCAAAAAGCTCTGGATGGTGACGAGCGGGCTCTTCAGATCGTGGGACACGGTATAGGTGAAGCGCGTCAGCTCGTCGTTCTTGTGATGGAGCTCTTCTTCACGCAGACGACGCTCGGTTACATCACGGCTGATGATCAACACCGAGTCGACCTCTCCCGATTCGGCGCGCTCGGGCACGATCTGCGCATCCCAGGTGATGGTACTGCCGTCGGACCGTTTGAAGTCGTCCTCCAGACGGGTCGGCGCTTTGCTGTCGAACACGCGTTGTATGGCGGCGCTCCACAGCTCGAGTTGGTCGCCGAGTAGGCCCAGCTCGCGGTTGGTCTTGCCCAGCGCGCTTTCGAGGGGGATACCGCTTACTGCCACGAACACCGGATTTACGTACGTGTACCGCTGCTCGCGATCGAGCCGGACCACAAGGTCGGGCAGGTTGCTCGTGAGCGTGCGAAAGCGCTGTTCGCTCTGCCGCAACTCTTCTTCGACGCGCGCGCGCTCGGTCACGTCACGCGCGATACCCACGTACAAGTAGGACCCCTGAGTGGGCATGCGAGTCAGGGTCAAATCGATGTCGACGCGGGTTCCGCTCTTGTGCACGTGGGTCGTCTGGTACGAAAGGTGCGGTTCGGACTCCAGGCGACTCACGACCGAGCTCCACTGAAAACCCGCTCGCCCGCTGAACGTGGCCACCGCCGCGCCGATCACCTCCGTTCGGGCCCGGCCCAGCTGGCTGCAGGCTGCGGCATTGGCGTCGACCACGACCCCTTTGGCATCGATGAAGAAGACGCCGTCTTTGATGTACTCCAGCGTGGCCCTGAGTCCCGCTTCGCCGGCGCCTGGCAAGCCGCTCGCGACAGTATTGGCCAAATCTCCCATCCTCGAATGCTCCGGGCTAGGCGTCGAGCGCTTCGCGCACCTTGCCTGCCAACTCTTTGAGGGAGAACGGTTTTTGTATGAAATGAAAGCCCCTTTCCAGCACACCGTGGGGCGCGATGATGTTCTCGGTATAGCCGGACATGAACAAGACTCGCAGGCTGGGCATCGTCAGCGTGAGTCGCTCGTAGATCTGGCGGCCGTTCATGTTCGGCAAGACCACGTCGCTCAGCAGCAAGTCGATGCGTGATCGGTGTTCTGCCGCCAACTGAAGCGCGTCGCTGCCGCGTGCCGCGCTCAGCACGCGATAGCCCTGGCTATTCAGGAATTTGGCGACCAGTGATCGTACGAGTACTTCGTCTTCCACGAGCAGGATGGTTTCGCTGCCCTTGGGCAGGTCCGGATCCTTGAACGCGGCCGGAGCCACCGGCTTCTCCGACACCGCGGGCAGGTAAATGCGAAACGTCGAACCGTGACCCACGTCCGACTCGACCAGCACGAAACCGCCGCTTTGCTGGACGATCCCGTAAATGATGGACAGGCCGAGGCCAGTTCCACGCCCGGGCCCCTTGGTCGTGAAAAAGGGCTCGAACAGCCGTGACAGCACGCCTTCGGCCATCCCTACCCCCGTGTCCTTGACCGACAACAAGAGGTGCGGCCCAGGGCGCGCGTCCAAGTGGCTTTGACACAATTCGGCGTCGACCTCGACCTCGGAGGTTTCGATGCTGAGCTGTCCG